>Ga0065711_1049485_pt1 | contig 11285 bp, 7 predicted proteins | sample Hoacrofraction12_FD_59098 | JGI IMG/M metagenome (GOLD analysis project Ga0065711, IMG submission 59098) | Hoatzin crop microbial communities from Cojedes, Venezuela - Epithelial fraction 12 v2 (version 2) | ecosystem: Host-associated > Birds > Digestive system > Esophagus > Crop | place... | reverse complement strand
AGCCGCTCCCAAGGCTCACTTCCGGATCAGAACCTGGGTTGCTCAATGCACCAAACTATGTCCCCTCTCGTCCAGCCAGGACTCCACAGAATCCCACCTCCAGCATGTTGGTGCTGTGCGTGGGGGGCACCTGAGTCCATGTCTAAGCCAAGGACTCCAAACATGGAATAAGGGCTGAATCCCTTCCCTCAGCAGTGGTAGGTGTGATCATTCCCTGTCCCTCTCTGGGTTTCCTGCCTAAAGATGGGACAGGGAAAAGGTCCTTCCTGGACCATCCTCTTCTTCTGATGGGAGAAATGACACTGTAGGAAAAGACGTGTCTCTCCTGAGATGAGGAATGGAACATGAGTGATTCATTCAGACTGTTTCAGGTTCCCTTGGAGCACTAGGCACACCTCAAGGGAGTCCAGAGAGAGCAGAGAAAGTGTCTCCTTGTACTGATCCTCTGTTGCTGAGCTGGGCTGGGCTCCTGGAACAGAGGGAGCTCATGGCAAGTGCTGCAGAGAGACAGCTCTACCCAGGAGCAGCTCCTCTGCAAAGTGCAGCTGGGCTGAGGGCACTGGCTGCAGGAACCAAGAGGAGATGAGTCAGACAAGAGAGCTTAAACTGTGTTTCGAGTGGGAGGATGCTGAGAGAGCTCACCGGAGGAAAAATCTTCACAGCCCTTTACGTGGTAGGTCTCTGGGTGCAGGGCAATGCAGCTTCAGTTCCTGGAGCCACCTCCTAAAACTGGTACATCTGACAGTTTATGGGATCTGTGAGGAGGACTCTGCCAGTGTCTCTAATGTAGAGGAGGATGTGCTCCAGAGAAGGGCTTCCCTTCTGCACTATCAATCAGAGGGACAGGGCATGATGGCTGCCTTTTCCTGGGGAAGACTGTGGAGGTGTGCAGCCGGGTGTGCAGCCAGGTGTGCCCAGGGCTGTCCTTCAGAGCAGGGTCCTGTGCCCCAGGGGCTGTGCACTGGGGCAAGGACCCTGCTACTTGCCAGGATCAGCACTCAGCCTGCCTGGGGAGCTCTCAAAAGCAGCAGCTCGTGGAGGAAGAAGCAAACCTTAGCAGGAAAGAATCCTTCTGCTCTTGAGAGGGTGCTGCATGGGTCAGGGCTGCTCAGACCTCCTGATCACCCACAGGACATTCCTACAGCACTTCTCAAGCAGTAGGGGCTACCCAGAAAAAAAGGTACTTTCAGGGGTCAATGCTTTCAACTTCCAGCTGTGGTGACAGGAGGAAATTGTAATGGAGCCGTTAGGCTTGCAAAACAGGTCGCGATTCCTGCAGGATTAGAGGGAGTGATGTGGTTTTTCAAGGAACCTGATTCAGTCACTTCTCCCTTTCCTCACAGGAAGCACTGAAGTCATCTTGGTGGTCTCCTCAGGGTTTACTGACCTTCTTTTTAGGACTTGCCAGCATGGAGATGTCCCTAGGCAGAGCCCATCCACAGAGGTGTGAGTAGGGCAGGGCTGAGGACGCAGCGGGTGGGATGGGATCTGTGAGCACTGTCAGGGATGAGACTCAGGGACAGAGAAACAGCTCCCAGCAGGGACCACTCCAGGCAGGAGAGACATGGCCAAGGGGTTGAGGGAAACTGCAGACAAGCCCTGGGGGAGACTGTCTTACAGCAGCTGTCTTGTGGTCCCTCACTGTAGAGTCTGCTGGGTGTTTTCTTCTGGGCAATGATCTGACTCTTCCCTTTAGGACACCCCATCTTCAGGACCCCTGACTATCTGCTTTGCCTGTCCTGCTGGGCTTGCTAGCTGCTCTCCAGAAAAGGACACCTCTCCTTGTAGAGTTCTAGGGGTTTGCTGAGTTTTCCCTTGAAAGTCAGTAATCTCCTTTCAGAGCCTTTTTCTTCTCTCTGTGAGGGGTTGTGTCCTGCTCTGTCTATCACAACTGCAACTGCTGGACTGGGATAGAGAAATCTGCAGATCTGCCCTTTGAAACAGGCCTCTGCTGCTCTCATCAGAGTCCAGTTCTAGGGTCTTTTTTAAAGAACAATTTGTGTATGAAGTCATCTTCAAGGCAGCACCAGTGAAAGCACAGGGCAGCTGGGTAAAAGAGTGATGGACACTGCAGATCTGCTGACTGCTCTAAGCCACAGGGAGCTGAGCCCTTCAGAGTCACAAGTGCCAAAACTGAAATTTTCCATTAAACATGGATTACATCTGACACCCCCTGTGAATATCAGAGGTGTCACAAACCATCTCCTATGTACCCACTGCAGCAGAGCAAATCTGACTCCTCAGCAGCACATGGGCAGAGGTACCTCTCCTGACAGCACAGTCATTGAGCACAAAGCAAAGAATAACAAGATGTTTCTGTGAGGCGATGTGTTGGAATTTCTGTAAAAAAAGGAGTGGCTTTGCTCTGAGAAATCTGTCACATTTTTTCCTTTTCTTATCCCTTTCTGAGCAGTGCCCTCATGCTAAGAAACAGCAAATGTCCAACAGCAGCTCCGTCACCGAGTTCCTCCTCCTGGCATTCGCAGACACACAGGAGCTGCAGCACTTGACCTTCTGGCTCTTCCTGGGCATCTACCTGGCTGCCCTCCTGGGAAACAGCCTCATCATCACTGCCATAGCCTGTGACCACTGCCTGCATACACCCATGTACTTCTTCCTCTTCAACCTCTCCTTCGTCAACCTGGGCTCCATCTCCACCACTGTTCCCAAAGCCATGGCCAATTCCCTTTGGGACTCCAGGGTCATCTCCTACTCAGGTTGTGCTGCCCAGCTCTTTCTGTATCTCTTCTTGCTTGGAACAGAGTGTGCCCTTCTGACTGTCATGGCCTATGACCGCTACATTGCCATCTGCAAACCCCTGCACTATGGGACTCTTCTGGGCAGCAGAGCTTGTGTCCACATGGCAGCAGCTGCCTGGGCCAGTGGGTTTCTCAATGCTGTGCTTCATGCTGCCAATACATTTTCACTACCACTCTGCAAGGGTAACAGTGTGGACCAGTTCTTCTGTGAAATCCCCCACATCCTCAAGCTCTCCTGCTCACACACCTACCTCAGGGAAGCTGGGCTTGTTGTGGTTAGTGTCTGCTTAGGCTTTGGGTGTTTTCTTTCCATTGTGCTGTCCTATGTGCAGATCTTGAGGGCAGTGCTGAGGATCCCCTCTGAGCAGGGACGGCACAAAGCCTTTTCCACGTGCCTCCCTCACCTGGTTGTGGTCTCCTTGTATTGCAGCACTGGTGTGTTTGCCTACCTGAAGCCCATCTCCATCTCTGCCCCATTCCTGGATGCGGTGATGGCAGTTCTGTACTTGGTGGTGCCTCCAGCAGTGAATCCCCTCATCTACAGCATGAGAAACAAGGATATTAAGGATTCTCTGTGGAAACTATTTGAATACTTGCTACTTCTGATTAATAAGGTGCCCATTGTCTCACTCAGGCTCCCACACTATCTCAGGAATAGCCAGGAATAACATTTCTTCAGATGTGTCATTATTTTTTTTTGTGGGGCTTTTTTGGTTAACAGGGTTTTTTTTTCTTTTGATTATGCCTGTGATAATGCTGTTCTTGTTACTTCTTGGCCTCCTACCTGTGTTTTCTTGATCCAAAGACCTCACGTGCATATGGATCCGGGCTCCCTATTTACATAAAGTCAATAAAGAAAGCAACACAAGGTTATTTGTCTCAGCTCTCATCTCTTCACATATGCTCTGGAGCTGGGGGAGCAACACCAAGCCCTCTGTGTGCACGTCGTCTCTGCTGCCTGCAAGTCGGGGCTGCTCCATGGAGCCATGGAAAGCAGCAGGATGCGGTCTCTTCAGTGCTGGTCTCTCCTCACTTCCACAATGTCCTGCTGTGTCCTTGCATTTGTGTCATACCTCAGGTGTTCTGCTACTGGTAATAGTCCTGTGGTCTCCACAGGAGCATCCCTGTGGCGGCAAGCAGGAGCAGGCCGTGTGAACCAATGTGTCAGAGCTGGCCACCCTAAGAGAACTTCCAGAGGGAATCCTGTTGGGAGTGGGCAGGGGAGATGGGAAGAGCTGGGGAGGGGCTAGGTTGGAAAATGCCCTGGAGAGGACAACACCAATGTTAGCTTAGATGTTTGTCTATGCAGTGTGAGGACAGGCTCCAGTGGGTGTGTGGTGCAGAACCAGCTCTCATGGAAGGGAGTTAAGACACACAGATACAGAACAGAGGAGGCCAGTCTGTGCCCTTGGTAGCATGGACAGATTGAGATGTCATCGTCCTCCAAACTTTCCCATCAGCTATTTCCAGCACTGCCCTCTCACACCCGTTTGTGGGTGAGGTATGCTCTGGTGCCATCTCCTTCCTCCTACCGGCTTTTGTACCTGTGTAGAGGGAAGAGTCAGCCTTGCCATAGCCTCTCACCTTGCCCAGACCTCGGCAGAACAAGAGCAGAGCTCTCTGTCAACCCTTGTGTGGGACACAGTTGAGGATGCCTGGGCCAAGCCCTGGGAGGGTATAAAAGAAGAAGGGCTGGTGGGAATGGACACTGAGGTCTGGCATGGGGATTCTGGTGGGGGAAGTTTCCCCACACCAAACACACCCTGTCCTGTGCTGTGTCTGATGAGGGGGGCCATGGGGACATGTGTTGGGCAGTGGGGCTGCACCAGCACAGGAACAGCTCACAGATTTGAGCCTCAAGAAAACTATCAGGAGACTGAAGCAGGGACAGGGTCTAAGAAGGAGTTTAGGAATATGACCTGAGCATGCAGGCATGTGTGTGTGAAAACCAACAATAATGTGGAGCTGGTGGGGGCTGCAAGGAACTTCAAGAGCAAAATGAAGAGCTTCAGGCACTGTGTTTGCAGGAAAAGGCTGAACAAGGAACACGCTGCTGAATGATGGGGAAGGGTTCATAACAGCAGACACAGATGAGGCTGAGGGACTCAATGCCTGCTTTGCCTTTGTCTTTCTCAAAAAGCTCTCCCCGGCCTCTGCTCAGTGAAAGGGATCAAGGAGGAGGAGAACACATATCGAAAGAAATATGAGGAATTCCCACAAGGACAAGTGACAGTTTCTGCCCCTGCAGGGGACTCGCCCTGGCAAAAGAACAGGCTGGGGTTTGCCTGTCTGGGAGCAGTTTCTTGGAAAAGCTCTTGGTGGGCAGGGAACTGGGCAGGAGGCAACCATGTGCCCTGGCAGCAAGGGAGGGCAGTAGTGCCCTGGGCTGTACGACCAGGAGCATGGCCAGGAGATGGAGGGAAGGAATTTTCTCCCCTCTACATGGAACTTACCAGACAACATCCAGAACACTGTGTCCAGTTTTGGGAAGCCCAGTACTGGAAAGGTGTTGGCAAGCTGGAGAGGGTTTAGTGAATGGCCCTGCAGATGGTCGGGGGCTGGATCACTTTCCCTGTGAGGAAAGGCTGATGAAGCTGGCTTGTTCATCCTGGAGAAGGAGTGGCTGAGGGGGACTGTGTCCCCTCCCAACTTCTTGTGCACCCTTAGCCTACTCGCTGGTGGGGTGGCCTGAGGAGCAGAAAAGGCCTTGATTGTGTGTAAGAACTGCTCGACAAGAACTAAAACATCCCTGTATTATCAACACTGTTCTCAGCACAAATCCAAAACATAGCCTCCTACTAGCTACTATAAACCAAATTAGCTCTATCCCAGCCAAAACCACGACACCACATACACATGGGTGCATGCCAGTGTGAGGCTCCCCATTTTGGAAGGGTGAGGTAGAACTGAACACTGTCCAGAGGAAGTCTGCCAAGGTGGACGTTGGGACCTCAAGCGCATGGCTCATGTGGATGGCGGGAGGGACCTGAGCTTCATTTGACCAGTGGCATGGAGGCAGTAGAGCAGTAGTCGGAGAGTGGTTGAAGGATGGCTGAAGAGGTGAGGGAGTTATTCTTCAAAGTGGGAAACAGGGTGAGAAAGAAAGAATGCCACAAAGTTCAGCTTGGGATGTTGAGACTGCATAAGATCAGAAAGAAATGTATCTTCAAGTGCAGTGCTATGGTATAAGAGACCACCCTGAGGACATCTGGACTAGTCCATGGCTTTGTGTTTCAATGAATATCCATGGAGGATGGAGAGCTGTCAGTAAGGGTCTTGTGATGCTCAGATAAGGGCAAAGTGGGAAAGCAAGATGGATATTTACAGCCTGCATGGCGAGAGGCACAAGTGTGGGACACCCTAGGACAGTCAGTGGTTAAAATGATCAAGGACTACTCTGGCAAGGTTAAAAGCCCCCGAGAGAGACGAAGTCTGTCTCCCCTTGGCTGTGGCTATTATCTCGACCACCAAGGCCTACCAAGAGACACTTCAACCTTATGGCAGTAGGACCTTCTTGCCCCACCCAGGAGAGACCCATCAACATTTTCCTGTACTTGGCATTGCACATCCCTGCACTTTTGTGACCCAGCAAGAACCCTGAGCAAGGTGTGAGGGACAGCATCTCTCTGCGCATGGGCTGGGGGTGAGGGCTTGGCCCTTTGGCTTGATGTAAGACATGAAAGTCTACTCAGCTTCAGAGCCACCTTTTCCTTACCTTTGCCTACCTCTTGTAACCGCCTGAAGTTTTCTGCTCTAAGCAGCCCCAGGGGAGGCTTTGTCAGTAATGTCCCTCAGCGGGACCCATTATGGCTCCAATAAAATCTGAAGTTTGCATCTGACTTTGGCTTCTTGAGAGGTTTCTTCAGCTTCCTCTCAGTGTCTGAGGCACATGGTCTCAACATGAAATACACTATGGGGTCCATTAAAAGACGAGAAGCCAACCCCTGTGCGTTATTTTCCGCAAGTGTCAAGATTTGGGCAGCTAACGGTAGAAGTTTCAGGAGTGCAGTCAAGAGAGAGAATCATATCAACAGCTAATAAAAGATTAATTTCTCCTTTGAAGTCTTTTTTTTTTTTTTCTACTCACAGAAAATGTATGAACAACATGGATATTGATGTAGAGAGTTTTTCAATGGAGTAGGAAAAGTGGGCTCCTTCAGGTCAGGCGCTGCATGGACAACATTCCTCCACACCTCCCCAGTGCCACCCTTTCTCTCACGGGTCCCCTGAGACTCGCATCCTTTCTCCTGGCATCACACTTCTCCCTCCAAGTCTGCAGCTGGAAGTTACAGCCTGTCTTGCATGAGCTCCCACCCGCTTTCCTTAGAGACCTGGCTGCACACAGGCACAGCTGCATTTCTCTTCATTAACAACAAACAGCAGGAAAGCATGGCAAAGTTTAACAACCAGCCACACTCCTCAACTGTATGCTACGTTCAAGCTGTCTCCAGTAAGGCTCACCATGCACAGGGGATATATTCACTAGAAATGTTTTAGACAGAGTGATAGGAAAGGATGGATATGAACACAGTGTATGAGTCGACTGAAGAGATAATTAGGCTACTTGTCTTTAGAAGGGCAGGCTTCCACTTCCCTGAAGCTCAAAGCAGCGCCTGGGTGGTTGAGAGGGCCCTGACTCAGCAAGGAGTAAGCAGAAGGTGGAACAGGACAGCAATGGGAAGAGCATAGGTCCAGATATTCTGCTGAGCAGATGCCTTTAGACCTGGTCATTTTATCAGGACAAGTGGAAAGATTTGAGATATTAAACACACAGTACAATGGCCAGAGTCCTGGCAATGCAAGTAGAGGGGAAGACCAATCTTTCTTCTCTTGTGATTGATAAACTTACAGGAAATTCCCATTTTGGCATGGTAGGAAACCACTTTCAGTAAAAGTATTCAACATCTGAGCTGTTGAAAAGGGTCTCATTTTTTTTTTAAAGTTGCAAGCAGTTCTTCCCCTTTCCAGGCAGAGCTCAGTTGTCTGACCATGGACATTAAGTGCCACTTGTAGAGGCACTGGTGTAGCTAAGGTGTTTGCCTGGGACTGGCAACTGTTTGACAGAACAGGAGGTCTTCTGCAGAAGACCAGAGCCCCTCGGGAGCTGCTGATAGAGCCTGGGCAGAGAGTCCTAGAGCACCTCAGCAGGCACCAGGCACCCGTGTCTCTGTACTGCATCCCAGATCAGTTTTTGGAAATGGCTTTTCCTACTAAAACAATAAAAGATCACAAAATCCTCTCAGACTGGTATATTAAATCGAAACATACCAAAGCAAGGAGGACAAGAACAGGAAGACTTTGAAAAGCTGAAAATTATATTAAAGTATTTCTTCACTTAAGATGATTTTCTTTACTTCCTCATTATTTCATTATTTTGTCAAAATTTTCTGACTGTTTCTGTCGCATCAGGCCTGCAGCATCAAAAGGGAATATTGTTTCAAGCACGGAGCCGTGTTCCCCAAAAGATCCCTGCACAGCTCTGGCCATGCCACTTCAAACTCTTTGCACAGAGTCCCTCTGAGGTATCAGGCTCCCTCATGTGATAAGGGGAAGCATATGAAGCAGTGAAATACTCTAATTGTTGGACAATTGGTTTTGCACAAATCTCGTCATGCCTACATTGCAGTGACTTTTTCAAGCAGTCGGTAAGACATCTCGCTTCCCCAGCACCCCTGGGAGTATCCCGTCTTCTTCCATGGACTCGTGTGTGTCTGAACTGTCTTAAGGGATCCATCTGGGGACAAGGGAGACCTGGGATGGGTTTTTCCTGGAAAAAGGCAAGGTAAAGGAAGCTTGAACTCCACAGCTTTTTCCATGTCTTTGTCGTTACATGTAGCCCTCAGCCTGCTCTTTCCTCAGCTGACTCCTGCTGCAGCCAGGGAAGTGACAACAGCCCTTGTCATTGCCCTTCTAATCCATCACTAGTTCCAGCCCTGTTGAGACTGTTTTTTCTGGCTCCATCTTTGCACACAGAGGTCATGTCTCTATCTGCCTCATCGCCAGTCTGTTTGCCCTTCAACTCTGTGCACTGCCTCGTGGTCCTTGCTCTCTTCAGCCAAATGCTTCCTGTTCATCTTCATGGAAGACTTCATGGATCTGGGCTCTCCAGGATCCTGCCAAGCAGATCTTGAACAAGCTGAAGTCTGCTCTCCTTCAGTCTAAGGCTGTGATTCTGCTGTTTGTATTTCTTCTCTTGCTTGACCATTGCAGCCATGGCTGCCCTCTGCATTGACATCCTCATCCGGTTTTCCTTTTTTGGTGAGTAAAAGAGTCCAGCCCTAGTCAGTCATCAGCTGTTGATGTCCAAAAAAAGGGAGGGTTGAGGCAGGTGAATGGGACATGTCTGGGTGCTGACTGCATGGGCGCCTCTGTTACATCCACTTCACGGTCTGCGGCAAGCTGAAGAGCAGGCAGGGCTCATGGACACCTAGATCAGAACTAACCCCTCCGGAGCAGACCTGACATCAAGCAGCATGGGGCTCCTTGCCTAGGCCTCCTTTGAGTCCCATGTGCTGCCCTTGTGGCCTGGATGCAAAAGGGATAATCTGCAGGCTTGCTTTGCAGCTCATCATTCCCAAAAGTGGTGTGTAATGTATGATAACCAGCCAGAAGGATTTTCATAGTGTGCTGCAAAAGAGTTCATAGTGTGGGCACTAAGGAACAGTCTGAAGGTGGGTGGGTGTGTACAACAATGCAGAGCCTGCTGGGACAGCACTGGAGTACCGCAGAGAGAATCGAACCTTGTTTGGTTTTATCCCTACCTCCAGGATTGCACCTTGGACCAATGTAGGTTCAGAACTACACCTAGAACTTGGACTTGGAGGGGGTTCATTTCAAAAGGGCAGCCCAGGAGTGAGCTAATGTCCATGCTGTGGGTGGGCTGGTCAGGTGCCTGAAGAAGAAGACTGTGAAAGAAGCAAGTGATAGAAAAGTGCTGTGAGGGTGAGTTACACTGGAGGAGGCTCAAAACGTCCTGTCAGATATAAAAGGAGCCTGTATGAGAAAGTGCAGACAGGCATACAGAAAGCGATTGTCTAGAAGAGGAGGAGACAAATTCCTGGTGAAGAATCCGTGTGACAAGGGAATGTACCAGAAGGAGAAACTCCTTGCTGTCCATGAACACAACGAATATATTTAATATTCACAGGTGGGATTCGGTTCCTTTATTGCCTAAAACCTACATGTGGGACCTTCAGAGTCCATATCATGACCTTTGAGGTGATTCAGGCAAGGTGCAATGAGCTTCAGGTGTAATGTAGAAATGTCTGACACCATGACTCCAAGGCTTCCCTTACCGTAAACCAAGTGGAGGAGATGTTTACCCAACTTGTTTTCGATGATCAGATCAAAGAGAAGAGGATTCGTGCCCTATAAACCTCCAATCTCTCAATTGCTGTCTCACCTACTGACCAGATGCAACCAGAGATTCCAGAATGATACAGCAATTTCGATTCAGAGTAAACCTTGAGAGGTCTGTAGTTGAACCTTCTGTTCAAAGCAGGGTCAGGTATATGGTCAGACCTGGCTGTGCAGATCTTAATCCAGCTGAGTCTCGAAATCCTGCAAGGACAGAGGACTTCACAATCTCTGAGGGTGACCAGGGCTTGTTCCAATGCTTGGCTGACCTCATGGTGCAAAACATGAGACCCCCCTGGCTGTCAGGTGCCCCTCAGCCATCCCTTCTCCAGGCTGAACAAGCCCAGCTTCACCAGCCTTTCCTCACAGGGAAAGTGATCCAGCCCTCTGACCATCTGCAGGGCTCTTCACTCAACCTGCTCCAGCTTACCAGCACCTTTCCAGTACTGCAGTTCCCGAAACTGTGTCCAGTTCCAGATGTGGTCTAGCAAGTGCCAAGTAGAGGGGAAGGAGTGCCTTCCCTCCACCTCCTAGCCATGCTCAGGGTCATAAAGCCCAGAACACTTCTGCCCTCCCTTCCCCCTTGATGCCAGGACACATGGCTTCCTCCTGCCCAGCTCCCTGCCCAAAAAGAGCTTTCCCACAGAGCTACTCCCAGCCAGGCTGCCCCCAGCCTGTGCCATGGCTGGGGTGAGTCCTCTGCAGGGGCAGAAACTGACACTTGTCCTTGTGGGGTTTCTTGAGATTCTTTCAATATGTGGTCTCCTCTTCCTTGAGCTTGAATCATAGAATCATGAAGGTTGGAAAAGATCTCCAAGTCCAACTGTCAACTCGTCACCACCATGCCTGCTAAACCATGTTGTGAAATTCCACCTCTACAGATTTTTTGAACACCTCCAGGGATGGTGACTCCACCACTTCCCTGGGCAGCTTGTTCCAGTGCTTGACCTCTCTTTCGGTAATGAGATTTTTCCTATATAATATATAGGATATATATATATAAAATATATATATATTTTCCTATATAATATATAATATTTTCCTATTATACAATCTAAACCTCCCCTGATGATGTCCTGGTGATGGAGGATGCGGAGAAGGCAGAGCTACTGAATGCCTTCTTTGCTTCAGTCTTCAGTGCTAAGACTGGCCCTCAGGAATCCCAGGCCC
>Ga0065711_1049484_pt1 | contig 11286 bp, 4 predicted proteins | sample Hoacrofraction12_FD_59098 | JGI IMG/M metagenome (GOLD analysis project Ga0065711, IMG submission 59098) | Hoatzin crop microbial communities from Cojedes, Venezuela - Epithelial fraction 12 v2 (version 2) | ecosystem: Host-associated > Birds > Digestive system > Esophagus > Crop | place... | reverse complement strand
TTTTTTTTTTTTTTTTTTTTTTTTTTCCAAAGGCTTTTCGGGTTTTAGGAGGTGGGTTTTGTTTATTTTTTTGTGGGGGCTGTTGGTTTTGTTGTTTGGTTTTGGTTTTGGTTTTTATTTGCTTCAGTTTCCTTAGAAAACATTGTGTTAGACCCCTAGGAAACACAGAGGTCTGATTTATCACTACAATACTCTACTTTCATGCCAGAAATCAATGAAGTTTCATCTGTCTAAAACTGGAGTAGTGCACTCATGCTACGTACGTTTTTAACCCAGAGGGTTTCAAGAATTGATTCACAAGTCTTTGAAAGCCTGAATTTTTACCTTTCCTGAAGTTTTTTGTGACAGCGTATGTCTGGCTAAATGTATGTTGATGGCAACATCACATAAATGTGTTTGATAATTTGTAATTGTTACTTATTATCTGTGTCTCTAATGTTAAAGATTTCTCGCTTGTGTTGAGGGGATAAACTACAGACCTTTCCGCCTTACCTTCAGGATGTTTAAATGGAGACAAAATGTTTCCACAGACATATTTCAGTATCCCTTTAAAGACCTTATGTATGTTCAGTGGCATTAAAAATGGGGTTTTACAGAAGTTACCTAAACAGGGAGGAAGGGAGACCCTTGGTTTTAAAATTGTGATGGGACTATTCAGAAATTTCTGAGCACATGAAACAAAGGTGTATGTTGACAGTTTTTCCTTTACGTGCCAACATAGCACTCATCTTTTGGCTGGAAAGTAATAAATTCTCATTTCAAAGCTGAAGCAACTCAGTGCTGATAATGAAGTGGAAGAATAGGGAATACTGTATTTCTTTGCACAGTAAAGAGATCCCTCCAGTTATCCCAATGCAATAAGAAGCATATATCTCTTTTGGCTCTGTAAGAGGTTCCTTAGGTGGAATCTAACAACCCTGTACTGCTTTTCAAAGCAAAGAAGGGAGAAATCTAGCACATGGGTCAACATTTTCTTAAGAATAAGAACTGATTGTAATAAAGAAAGGCTATACATATTTTAGTTTTGTTAATGGTACACTGTTTGGTAAGTCTACCTCCACAATCACTGTAGCTGGAGCAAATATAGAGCCGTGGGAATTCTCTGAGAGTGAAAAATGCACCATAACACTTTAATTGAGTCCTTGTTGCTTCTTGAATCAAATTTGGTCTTCTTGTCAGGTCTTTTACCATGTCTTTTTCGGCAACTTTTAATGTTGTCCTTCCTGTTCTTCCTTCCCTTCACTGCATTTTCCATGCATCTGCACAGACAGTCATAAAAATCTATGGCTCACAGGAGACAAGCACTCCCAATAATGCCTATTTTTTGTCTCTCAGATAAAATTTTTATAAACAATGGACCAAAATAGTTTCAAAATTTGTGTTGTTTTTTTTCTGCCCAGTACACCAAATACATAATACACAAATTTTATCTGCTTTACACACCAATGGATAGCTCACACACATACAGAGATCTCTTTTTCTAGAGAACCAAAACCAGTGAATATAAAAATCATATCTAAACCATACTAGTTTCTAGATGCAACATTCACCAGTGTTACTAGTCAAATGTCTGACATGTAGCTAATTTGATTTAGACAGGTAATACCTCGGTTTTCTAGTAACACAGAAGGGCTATTTCGTGATATAAACTTAGCAAAGGTGATTTTAGTGAGAAATATATCTTAATTTTATCAAAACCCAAGCTGGATTGCTACTGAGAACCACCTGCTTACGCTAACTAAAAGGTCAGATAATAGAATGACAGTTTCATTTGCCAAAAGTTACAGTAATACCCTCTTATTTAAACTCTCTTCAAATCCTCTTGTTTAACCTCTATGGCTGTAAGTACAAGTAGAACTATAATAACAAAATTATTAGTATGTTTCTGCTGCTGTTATTGTGACAAATATATTACCAAAGTTTCATTGTGGGTTTATGTGAAAGTGATTTTTCAAGCTCCTGCTTCTTAGTAATGATGGAAACTACAGTGTTACACTTGTCTACGCCATTTTAAACACAATTCTGTGAAGTTATCTTTTTTGAAGTCCAGGTCTTGGTAGATAAATGCTTTTAAGCAATTAAGTAAACAGTGTGGTATATCAATTTAGAGAATATTTTCATTTATTGTAGTTCATTAGAATTTATTTCTATTATTACCTTTAATTGTACATGAAACAGACTAATATTATTCAACATTACTTTCAAGAAGTTTCTGCCATTGATATAAAATATTTTAGATGCCAAGCTACAATCTGGAGATTATTGGTTTAAGTAATATTACTAGTTAAACAGACTACACTGTAATACAAGAAAAATGGCTTATAATTTTGATCATGTGTTGAGGGTTTTATAGATTACCTGTTCAAGATGACGGAAGTCCTGCTCATGAGTGATCAATATTTGTCTTATCAAGAAAAAACATACTAAATAGACACCAATAAATTTAAAAAAAAAGATGAGATAAGTTAAAAGTAGAATAACTGAAAATGTAGTTGTAAAACATATTTTACTTCAGTGTCATATTTTCACCCTTACCCAGAGATCTTGGAATACATATGGAACAAGTACTCTTTCTGGTGAATTCTACATGTTAATAAGAAAGTCATCTTTACTGACAATTCCTATTTTCCCTTGTAAACTCATCAAGTGTGAGAGAATGGTGAACAAGAAATGTATGTCCAAACTTCCCCATTGAGCTGGAATGAAAGTTGTCTTGGCATACTGAGTAATTTCCAGAGTTTCCTGAAGAAGCCACCTAGCGGGTGGCTTCGATGGAGGACTTCAAATCCTGGAGGCAGGAAGTACAGATACATATCTCCCAACAGCTGCCTGCGGTCACCAGCCCATACCGGGTAACCTGTTGTACCCTAGCCCTTAAAAGAAGTCTGCCTACGTGACTGTCCCCACAAGTCGCTGAGTGTGTCAGCTCTGTGATCACTGAGGGGTCTCAGAGCAGACAGGGCTGTAAGGAGGAAAAGGGGAGTTGTTGCCAGCTCTTTGACTGGAGCATGCAGGACTTTACATTGACCTTTTGAAGAAAGAATGTTTCTCCAGAGCCCATTCCATCTTGGGGAAGATTGGCACAAGACTGCCCCATTAACCAAGTCTTTCCAAGAAAGACCTGATGAGAGGTGACCATCCAGCTGCACTAGCAGCGGGAAAGACATCCCTCTCATGCAGGAGTAGGCATCCACTCCTTCCTGGAAAGATGATTCCAGCTCCTCTGCCTGTCAAGCCTGGATAAACTGAAGGGAGAAAGCCTAGAGGAGGAAGGATGTGGAGAAGCAGGGCAAGAGAAGAGCACATGGAAAGAACATGTGGGACAAAGCAGTTTTGCTCTGCCAGGTTTCTGGGGGCCCAGACCTACTGGAGATCAAGATGACATTGAAGAGGAGAAGGCAAGGGACCAGCAGGAGGTGCAGCCACTGCTTATGTACATGGCCCTGGCTGAGATTCCCTCCAGAAAGAGGCAACAAACTTCCTGCAGAAGGGCCAGATTAATTGCTTCCAATCTCTTGCAGGCACTGGAAGCATCTGTAGTCCACAACCTTGCTTAGGCTGGGCCCAGTGCCTTGGGCTTAGACACCTGCCACTAAGTAGCAGGGATGGAGGAGAGTGAGCTATCCTGAAAGCAGGAAACAGGCATCAGCCTTGTCAGGCTGGGCATCATCTCCTGGTGATCAAAAATTCCATTCATGTGACACCTTCTTTTGTGACCTGCAGTGATTCTGCCTTCCTCTATGGAGTGAAAAAGAGGGATTTCTTCTATACCAACAGAGGAAGAAGTTGGGTGGAGAGGACCTGGCTTTCTTTGCAATATTGGAAAATTCCTTTGGCTTCAGCAGATGTGAGTCTCTGACCCCCTCAATGCTTGTCCTCATCCCCACTGGGTGATGCAAAGCCAGGGGAGCTTCTGATCAAAATAAGGTGGTAACAGTCAAACTTGATCTGAGGGTGTAAAGAGCCGTAACATATAGTGATAAGGTGCTTCCCCAGACTGCCCGGAGTCTGGTTCTGGAGAGAGCAGGCTGTGACCAGGCCATCAGAGAAAGGAGAGTGGGATGTAAAAGCTTAGATGTAAGCTCTGGGAGACTGGCAGAGCACAGGCAAAGGCAGAAGGATGCCCTGAAAGTGGATTGTGCACCAGGTGATCGACAGAAAGCTGAAAAGAGTGCAGACTGGCAGGAGCAATCAGGCCATGGGCTAGTACTCTGGGGTTCTCCTTAGTCTCTGCCATGAGATAGCAGGTGGCTTGTTTCCAACCTGAAAACTTATGTTTCCAAAGGGGCCTAACAAGAAGTAGCCATCATCTCAGAGAAAATGAGAGCTTAGAGTTCTTGTCTTGGCTAGGCCAAACAAGGCCACTTTTCCAGGTAGAAGTATGGGAGAAATAGAAATTGGAGATAGGTCAGCTTACTTCTAGCTGTGGCCAACTCTTCGCTGGAACCAAAACATTTTTGAAAAAAACTTACAATAATATCCAGACAGAGGGCATTGGTGAGCCGACTAGGGAAGGTGCAGGTCAAGGGAAGTGTTTGTTCCCCTCTGCTCAGCGCTGAGGAGAAGAGGGACCTGGAGCATTGTGTCCATTGTGTGCTCCCCGGTTGGTGTAAGTTGGGCAGCGATGCACTGGAGAGAGTCCATCAGAGGGCCACCGGGATGAGCAGGGGCTGGAGCACTGGACACTTGGAGGGAGGTTGAGATCTTTCTTTGTTCAGCAGTAAGAAGAGAATGTGAAAGGGAGATCTTACTGCTGTCTTCACCTACCCTGGAGGACGTAGAAAGCCAGATGCAGGCTTCACTCAGAGCTGCCCAGTGGCAGGATAAGAGATGATGGATGGAAGGTGCAATATTGAGATATGAATAAGCTTTTCTCTACAAGGGTTTGCAAACACATGCAGGGATTTTTTGAATTCGCTCTTTGTGGAGATATACAAAACTCGGCTGGACACCTCCCTGGGCAACCCAATTTTGGTTGGTCTTGCTGGACCAGATCACCTCCAGAAGTTCTTTCTACTAAATTATTGTATGACTCTATGAAATGCATTGGAGCTGTTGTCACAGTGCCAGAATTTGATACATAAAAAGCAGGAGTGGAGGGTAATGGCTAAGTTATACTTACCAGCTTACAAGCAGCAGGTGACCCTACCTAGAGTTTATTTAATCACTGCTATGGTCAGGAATACTGTGCAAATTATCTACTTTTTTTAAAGTGGTATTATATTGATTATTTTTACCTCCTTAGGAAGCACTGTTATAAAAATCTTTATACTCCCGCAAGTCTCTTAGCAAAGAGGATAAAAATCAAATTTCACAGCTGTGCTAACATTAGGCCCAGACCGTTTTAAGTACACATTAAATACAATGTTAAAATAACATTAAAAGTCTAATTTAAGCTGACAAAGGCAAAGAAATCAGAATTTGGATGAAAAAAAGATGAAAAGGAAAATAACCTCTCTCTAGACATGTACACACCAACTTTCTCAAGTTTTTTGAATAAGATTTATATTTCTTTTGGAAAAAAATATCATGTCCCTGGAACTATTAGGGAACAAATAACATGGGACCTTTTCCAAAACAATCTATTCTAATTCATGATTTTCTTAAATTTTAAAATATTAAATACAATTACTAAATCCTAACATACCAGATTAAGTGTATTGCTCTTTTTATGTTCCAATTAAACCCTTTAGAGTTTTCATATTGGGAATATTGCATAATACAAAACTTAGAATAATATGTGCACTTAAATGCACTTCTACAAAAGCACTTTAGGGATATTTTCAACAGCTTCTACTCAAATATAAACAGATCTCACTCATTGTTTATTTTGGGGAGAGAAGTAGATCAGGAAGTTCAGCTAGTTCAAGTGTATTTTTAGAGAAAGACAAACTTTCAGAACGTTTTATGTTAACATGTCAATGGGAGTTACAGGGTCATCCCATGACTAGCTTGCAGGAAAATTAGGACAAGAATGAAATACTGTAAAAATGGCATAATTATTATGAACGTTTCTGTGTATTATTTCTGTCTTCTGATCTGTTCTGAATGTACTGATATTTGCGGCAAAAATGTTCGTTGTTTTGTGTTAGATGGATGTTCTGTAGATTTAGCAGTAAAAGTGGTACAACTGACGACTTGTCTTATTTGCACTACAGATAGATATGCATTGTGAGATGGATTCAATTTCCTTTTGAAGCTGACTTTTATATTGAAAAGCATGTGCAGAAATGGTACACACCATACGTAAATACAAACACTATAGCTTTGGAATGGCGTATGCTAAGAAGTAGATGAAGCTTGATCTGAGGACACCAGTTACAGACATCTGTGGAGTCGTCTCTGGTGTGCTATACTGCTGGGTTTTCTTAGACGCTTACTATCTGGAAGAGGAAGCTGGGGTCTGAAGTGTCAGCCTTTGTTATCATAAGGTGAATGACCTTTCAAAACCTATGATAAGTCAAGGTCTTCTAATAATTTGTCAGGACAACATTGTCTCAGAATTCCCCAACTGGTCTTAGATAGTGTATCTTGCTGTGTCTTTTAATCTTTTGGATATAGCTTTTTCCTGCAAGGAAACACCTATTTTGATTTTCAAACAAAGACACGCAGATTTAACCAAGTGGAAAAAAGTAACTGTTAGCTTATCTTTAAAAATACGCTCTGTAATATATTCATGCGTGATAGACCTATGTTTAACACAGAAACTATGAATATTGAAAGCAATCTATACTAAAGATATAAACTCTGTATAAAAGCTAACAGATACTTCAGTATTCTACTTCTAAGGGCTCAGCCACAGTGAACCCAAAGAAAATCAGTGGATTTTGTTTAGTATTATATATAGGTTTTAGGAGATGGAAAAGAAGTACTGAAATAAAAAAAGTATGAAGCACAACAAAAAAATCCCTCTTCTGCTCGTCTGCTTGCATTTGAATACCCATGTTCTACTTGAAAATTGTTTTGCTACCTGGAAGAGGTCACCTGATGTCAGCCACTCTCTAATGACTCTCATGGTGCTATCACAAGTTTTGTGTCTGTGCACATCAACAAGTAGTGTGCCAGTGCCAGGTCCCACAGCTGCAGTGAGTGCAGAGATCAATTTAGAACATCAGAAGATATTTGTGGCCACAACTCCAGTGTTCCTAGGTAGTTTGTGGATTGTGTTTTTCTTAGACCATATCATGGCCATTATAGTATGAGATGTTGGGGTATGTCAGACAATCCAGAACTATTTAGAGATAATCTGGAAAGTCTTTGCATCTGAATTTGATACTTCAGTGAATGACTTAGAGATGCTTTTCTTTCAACAATTAAAAAAAAACCAGAAATCAAACCAAAACAGCAACAAAAAAATCCCAAGCACCCAAACAACAGATGAGATATATATATGAAGTAACATATATGTGAATTAATCCAGAGGGAAAAATAAAAGAAATTAAACATTTAAACATTTGTTCAATAGTCATACTCAGTAAAAAGACAGAATGTGTTACTTCCCACTACAGAAAATTGTCTGAAATTAAAGTATTTCTATTTGCATACTCTGGGATTTATGACAATTGCTTTTTGGTGTATTTTTTTGTTTATTTTTCTTTTTTTTAGCCGGAGAAGGGTAAATCTGTGTAGCAAGGTCCTGGATATTTTTTAGCTGTCCATATAAGCGTATCTTGTGTGGTCTGATGTGTAGTTTCGGGTGTAGTTTTCAAAAATGTCAAGCATGCACATGACTTATAAACCCACATCACTTTTCAGGTTTGACATTTTTACAGAAATCACCCAAAGGCCAGAACAGCAATGGACATTCATACCCACTGGAAGATGTATTTTACAGTAAATTGAGCTTATGAAAGGAAAGCAGTTGAAGCTACTTTCTCATAGGCAGTACTGCTCATCATTTGTTGGCAATACTCCAGTTCTGTTTTATGGAAAACATACATACTTATCTAATCATCTCCCTTCTCTACAATAGTACATTGCTACGTTGTAATAGTTTCTTTTCAAGCACAGATGTTACCACTCTATGTCTTGTACCAAAGATGATCTTAACATGCAAATTATCTCATTGGCTTCGATGAAAACCTTTCTAACAGAGGATAGTACCTGGTCATCCTGTAAGAAGAATGTTTTTTACGGCTTTCTATGCATTTTCCTGTCAGGGATTTGGGTCTATCTTTCTTCCCTTTCATTCTTCATGCTCTCTTCTGATTGTATGTAGCCACTGTACGCTTTACATGGCTCTCCCATATAATGACTCTATAAGGCAAAGAGAAAATTAGGAATAAGCACCTATACGATTGCAGTCTAGGCAATTCTTGCTGTAACCACTGCCTACTTCCTCATTTTCCAAAACTTTAACAGCAAGTCAGCAGATTTATGTTTTAGATAAAAGTCACCTAATTGCATTCCTTGGTTTGAGAAAAATAAACTTACAAAAAACTCATCTGTCTTGACTACAAAGTGAGTTTACAAAAGAACTTTAGTACAGAAAAATACTGGACAGGGTTCTGAATAGTTTTATTATTGCAATATTTATATAAACTACTTTTAAAAGCATAAGGACTGTTTTCCTTCTTCATACATTTGTAGCATAAATATCATCAATGGTGGTAGGCATGATATGCATGTTTGGAAAATAAACCCTTTAAAGACTATGACTGAAACATACAGAATTAGAAAAAGAATCTCTTAAAGGAGAAACACACCATTAACGGTCACGTCAATCCAGAGTCTTTTACTGGCAGATTGCTAGTTCACATTTTTAACATACCAATGGAGGCATGGGTGTTAGCTTGGGATGATCTTACCATGAGCTATATAAAGCAATGTTGATATCAGATTAAAATTTAAATATATGTGAGCATCTACTAAAGAAAAAAAAAGAAAGAAGACTTCTGGAGTCATCTTCTCACAACGCCAAAGTCTGTATAGAAAATGAATTGCATTGCAACTCATGCACTGAGAGATGGCATTGTATAGGGACTTGCATGTTTGTTTAAATTAAGCTATTGTTCTAGCAGATATATCGTTGATTTGATTTTTTGGTGGCAGTTTCTGTTACCTCTCTCTACAGAGGCAGAACACTGAAATGAAGTATTAAAGTGAGCAAATGCATTTAGTTCAGCTGAAAATTCCATCACTACAGAGATAAATACCTTTTATAGTTTAGACATTTCTGTTCAAGTTTACTGAAAGCAAAGGACTTTGCTTTTGGAAAGTTCTGAATTAAAGCGTAAGCAGATAAGCCAATTTCTCAAGGCAGAGTGCTCTGCAGCTACAACTGTGTATCTGCGACACTGTAGCTTATTAGCTAAATGTTGATGCCTTTAAAAAAAAAGTTGAAAAATAGCTACATTCAAAACCCACACTGCTAAATCCTGAACGCTGATAAAATAAGCAAATTTCCTGTGTTTAGTCTGTAATAACCATGATGGGCTCCTCGAGAACTAACAGGGTTAAAGCCTCTGAGGTCCTTGCATGAGGAAATCAGAGAGGCCAGACCTAAGAGGAAAGAAGCTTGGATGCACAGTGATGTTCGTGGCAATTGTACGGTGTGATCAGCATATTGCAGGACTGGGCTTACAGTGCAATCTTTTGAGAACTAAATGCGATATAATTCCACCAGGAAAACCTTCGTAGTGTTATCTGGTGCATTGGCCCTGGAAAATCTGTAGACTGTCTTATAACACCTTTGGTCTAGATCACATATAAGTTTTACCCTTTCAGTTATGCTCTTAGCTATTGAACTCTAGATCTTTCAGTCACGTGTCAAAATAAATACTGTCTGACAGCTAAAGAACACCTTTATCATCCGCCGTTGCTCACTGACTTCATAGAAGCATACCTTTAGTCTTCACAAGAAAAAAGGAGGCTGTGATCTCAATATTTCAACACTTTTATTTACCTTATCTGTAATGTAATTAATAGATGACTGCATAAAGATCAAGGTGGCTATCAAAGAAAATGAGACAGCTTCATATGAAACTTGCTCTTTTGAATCAGTCTAGGGCTCTATCAAAGCATGTGTGATAATTTCATGTAAATCCCGGTGTTCTGAATCTGTATCTTTTAACCTGTACATACGATTTTTAACACACTACATTTCAAAGACATTCAAAGCTGATCTAATTTGTATTACAGAATTACATTATAATCTGCAAGCAGCACATCATACTGATTTCTTAAAATTAATGTGGAAGCTCATTATAAAGACATATACAGAGGGCTCATGTAGTCTTTCTCAAAAACACTGTAACTTAAAACAACCACATTCTGTATTTAAAGTACACCTTTTTCTAGCCAGTCAGATCTTTCTCTGAAGTCTGTATTTTGAAATTCTGTATTTTGAGCATGAACACAAGACGAAAATATTCATTGGCATCCAGGTTTGCATATGTAAAAAAAGCCCTGAATTTTTGGCATTGAAATATGTTGAATGGTCACCATAATGGAAATTAGTGCAAGTGATGGACTGAAATAAAAAGAGGTAATACTAAGTGGGGCCATCGTAAAGGGAAGTCTCCAGTTGTACTTCTGCTAACTTGTTTATATGAGACCTAAACAGACTTTTCAAAATCAACCTAGGATTATAAATTTAATAAACAGCCTGAAAAAAGGGCATGCAGTCCTCATCATGACAAACTAATGGACGCTTGTTTACCAGGGAACAATCCTAGATGGGGTACAGCCATAAAATGCCCTTTTACAAGGTTCCAAGGTGAACCACTTTTTGGAAAAGCACAGCAAAAGTACTATAGACTTCCAGGTCAATCTATTTAGGCATGCAATTAGTTTGCAATCTGGCCACTGTCTAAGTCTGGTTTAAAATTAACACTGAGTCATCACAGAATCACAGAATCACAGAATCACAGAATCACAGAATCACAGAATCACAGAATGGTCGGGGTTGGAAGGGACCTCTGTGGGTCATCTAGTCCAACCCCCCTGTCGAAGCAGGGTCACCTACAGCAGGCTGCACAGGACCTTGTCCAAGCGGGTCTTGAATATGTCCAGAGAAGGAGACTCCACAACCTCCCTGGGCAGTCTATTCCAGTGCTCCGTCACCCTCAGAGGGAAGAAGTTCTTCCTCATGTTCAGACGGAACTTCCTATGCTTCCGTTTGTGCCCATTGCCCCTTTTCCTGTCGCTGAGCACCACTGAAAAGTGTCTGGCCCCATCCTCCTGGCACCCACCCTTGAGATATTTATAAGCATTTATTACGTCCCCTCGCAGCCTTCTCTTCTTCAGGCTGAACAAGCCCAGCTCCCTCAGCCTCTCCTCGTAGGA
>Ga0065711_1049481_pt1 | contig 11287 bp, 4 predicted proteins | sample Hoacrofraction12_FD_59098 | JGI IMG/M metagenome (GOLD analysis project Ga0065711, IMG submission 59098) | Hoatzin crop microbial communities from Cojedes, Venezuela - Epithelial fraction 12 v2 (version 2) | ecosystem: Host-associated > Birds > Digestive system > Esophagus > Crop | place... | reverse complement strand
CCGAGCCGCTGGCGCGGGTCTCGGTGTGACGGCGGGTGGCCGGCCCTTGTCCGCACCTGGCCTAGGCGCTGACCGGCAGGCTATGCGTTATGTTCTGACCTATATCCAAGGTGAGGCTTCCACTTCGTGTTTCCCATGCGAAGAAAGGGCTGTGAGTAAGTAGCTGCCACCAAGGGTTGCTTCTTGAGGTAGGCGCAGCCCCCAAGACGATGTACAGCTTCAGGAATCGCTTATGTAGTCAAGGAGCAGTTGTACGTGTTGTCACTCTTCCGACTTAAATCACAGTTTTTTTTTTTTAAATGTACATCGTTATTAGATGCCAAGTGGTGTGTGTTGTGTGAAGAGAGACTCGTCTGGCTGGGGTGGGATGCTGCGAGCTTATTCAGTGTTCTGCTACACAGCACAAGCAGGGAGAGAAGTGAAGTTGTGGACTAGATTTCATTGTCATTGTTTGCATCTTAATCATACACTGTTATTTCTATGATTCTGTTTGTGACAGATTTAATCTGACACTCCCTTCTTTTTTATCATAAACTTGAAAACCATGCTGCTTGCTTTGACTTTAAAGCTTAAGAATTAGTAGTATTGCTCTAAACTGTAGAACTCTGCATCACACTGCCTACAGAAATGGTAAGCACAAGTAAAATTTCATGAAGTTCTTTTTAGCGGACCCAGCTAAGAATTTGAAGAAAGATGTGTTACCAGAAACCAACTTGTGGAGCTTTTGTGATTTATGGAACGGTAAAAGAAAAATAGCTTTTAGACAGTGGTGTCATAAGGTAACAGGTAGAGTTCTTGTGTGCATACATAGCCAAGCAAGTCTCGGACAAGAATAAAAAATAATGTTGGTTTTGTGTTGGGTTTTTTTTTCATTTTAATGAGACAGTCTTTTTGTGTAATGTGTAATTTAATTAGTCTTTGTGACTACAGTTAAAGTCTTTGCTGGCATGCGATTAGTAAGTTAGGATTTCTGTCTTACCTAAATGAGTAAGTGAAGAGTTTACTTCTTATTTGTTTTTGTTTATTTTTCTCCATTTCAGTTTAGTTTTGGTCTGATGAACAGGTCATAGCTTTCACTGTTCGTTGGAATATTTTTTGCCTGTTGAAGGAGCTGTCTAAATAGTCCACTAGCAAAGGCTAGACCTCAGAAGAGAAAGCGGATGCTGAAAAAGAGTGGCACTGAATACCCATACGTGCATCAAAGCCAGCTGCTGTCTTGATGAATAAGATTTGCCTGACAGCAAATCATCAAACATGGAAATGTTCCCTTTACATTTGCTGTTTTTTTCCTAAGGAGAAAAAAAAAAGTATACCACTAGATTTTTTTTTTTCCCCAATTTACTTGCTCAGGGTTGTTTTTTTGCCAACAATGAAATGAAATCAGCTAGCATTCTGAAGAAGGGACTGGAGAACTTCTTAAAAACGTTAGCTGAGGTGCACCAAAAGGGTTGAGTGAACAGACCGGCACTTCCAGTCCCATCCTCCCTCCCCGTTTCTGTAGGTTCAGCAGTAAAAACCTATTGAAATGTGAGATTACCGCACTGAAGCAATCAGTCTGAAATGATTAAGGAAGACGACTGTTCTTTTCTTCAAATGACCAAAAGTCATCTTGCTCAGAGTTCCTTATCTTCGAGCTATTTCACAACTGTTTCTGCCTTTCTAAATTTGTATTTCCTGTTAAAATCGAAGAGTGCTTTACCTTGTCTGTAACCTTGTATGTAGAAACCATCACCAGTATTTGTAAGTGGGGTCTGTCTTGCCCCTAAAATTATGCAGAGATTTTTTAAAGGAAAAAGTGTTTGTTTATTTCTTCAGTAATTTAGCAGATTATGTGTCAAGCCCAGGGTGAAATTTTGTTTGCGGACTTATCTTAAACCTCAGGAGAGGAGGAAGGGTCCGTTTAAAGGTCAAAGTGTTTCAGGATTTCGATTCAGTGTATTTTTTACCTTTAAAGTTTTCCCTTACCCCACCCAGACCTCGGACCTTAGAAGCTTTTCAGATGTCCTACACATGTTCATCTCATTGGAATTTTTGAAATGTCTCTGCATTAAATCCCAGAATTGTTAAATATCCACATATGTATTATTATCATCCACTGTGCACAAACATGGCTCTGGGAAGAAATTCAGTGTTTGAGGTTAGGGGAGAATGCTGGAGCTGACAAAATTCAGATGCTAATGATAATTAATTTATGTAGTGGCAAAGATAGGTGCACTGCCAGGTGCTTTACAGGCAGATAGGATCTGGTTTCTGCTTCAGTGAGTTTACAATCTGAGGCCCTGGTTTTGCAAATAGTTATGCACATGAGCTATGCCACTGAGTGCAGTGACACTACTCATGCATGTGAAGTTACTCACCTGTAGTGAGCGTATCTGTGTACAGTTTCAGCTACATTAGCTTTTCAATTGATTTCGCGGTGAGTCAGTAATTGTTTAGTGTGATAACTTTTATTTAATAAGCTCTGCAAGTCAGAAGTTAAAATACAGGAGTTGCCTTTCATTAAGGGAACTGAAACCTGAGATTTTTCTGGGAAGTTTTGTAGGATGCAAGCAATCTATGTTAGATCTGGCACTTTCATGTCATGCTGGCTTAAATTATGTCGATTTGCTTACAAATCACACAGGAGAAAAAATCATCTGATAATTGGAAGGGAAAAGTGTTATTCCCCTTCCTCATTTGTCCTGATGCTGATCTTGGGGCCACATTAAGAGTGTTTCCCATGAAATTACTTCCAAGTCTGGGAAAATTTAATCAGCAGAGGCCTTGGTAGCTGTAAATTTGTGGCAGCAGTTCCTAATTCATCTTGTAATTCTATGACAGGCTCTGAATTGCCCGCGTTTGGCCAGGGATCACCTCAGTGGGCAGTTAATGAAAGAGTAGAGGGAACTTGAAGGTCAGTCACACTGAATTCTTTTTTCTTCTTGGATGTGTCTTTTATTGCAACCTATCTTTCTTTGTAGAATTTATTGAACAAACACCGTTTTTGTTTCCTGCAAAGGTAAATCTATTCCTCTCTGTTTATCTGCCTTCTATCCTCGAAGTGTTTATAAAATAGCCCAAAAAGTCTGATAATAGATGTTTCTGTTGAAATTACTAGACAGAATTATGCTCTATCCAATTTATATTTCTTGTCTGAGTGCGGTCACAAGAATAAAACTGCAACAGATACTGCAACCAGGTATATGTTTGAGAGCAAGATTTGTAAATTGACATGTAAATATAATCTCAGTACGGTAAGAAGAGTTTAGTTGTTGGTTCAAGCTCGGAATAAATGAATTTGAACTTCAGAAACCATGAGACTCTAATGCGCCAGAAAACGCACGTGGGTCTGCTGGATTCAGACTAACCAGCACATAAGCTGGAATAGTTTTTGTTTACGGAAACACTGTAGTAAGTGGGTGCTGACTTAACAAAACACAGGATTTTCATGTGATGTGTATAGCGTAACAGATGTGTTGAAAATAAAGTGGAAAAAAAATAAAGCAAAGAGAGGGGTATGGAAAAAAATTATAATGGCGCTTTTTTTCTTTTTCTTATTTAATAAAATAAATGCCTCAATACTATTTTCTCATTTTCAGGATCTTTTCTTTTTTCTCTGGAGGACATTAGCCTCACCTCTTGTTTTATCTCATTCACTCTCTCCCTCGGAGTACCTTGGGTCTTAAATCTCTCTGGAGCTTGTTGCTCCACCCTTTTTGCCATCCTTTCTTCCTATTGCTTTTTTTTTTTTTCTCCTTCATTTTGACTTCCATTCCAAATGCAGTATATTCCTACCTGAGTTCCATCCCCTTGTTAGGCCTGTGTCAGAAAAAAATTTGTAGGGCTCACCATCCCTTGACACTTGAAGATCAAGTGTTTTGGATGACCACTCTGACTTCAGAGGAGAAGGAAGTGTTGGTAGATGAAGCAGTGGTTTTTCAGCACCTGACCTCTTAGCATCCTTTCAGTCACATCAGGATCACTGCTACTTCCTCTCAGGCTGAATTCAAAATCCTTTGGAACTCTTCAGAAACTTTGTTTACTATTAAATGAAATGTACAAAGTGTGGGGAAACAGGAGATATGGAAAGTGGTTAGAGAAGTCCACTTTCTGCCTGGTATACAAGGAAAAATTAAAGAAAGATTTACAGGTGAGTTTCTTTTTCAGAGTACACTTCATTTAAGCTAGCTATAAGAATTACATGCATTTTTATGGTTGTCATCTAGTCAGGGATGCCCTTACTGTAAATACAGTATGACAGACTCTTCTATTTGTAAACTTAGGATTTCATGTCACTTTTTAATAGGCTTCTGAAGCACATGTCCATTTGACTAGCTCTGATACAGCAGGACCTGCTACTTGGTGTGCACTAGCTGTGCCTGTCTCGGGTGTGGGACATCTCCCATGGACGGTGTGACTGTGACCACTGTTGATCATTTACCAGCATCAGGGGATTTCCAGCTTCAGCGCTTTTGCAGATTGCAGATGTTGAATGGGAAGCAAGATGATGCCTTCGAGCTCGGTTGTGTTGTTGTGTCTGTGCAGACGAGGGGGTTTTGCCCAGATTGAACCCTTTCAAAATGATGCCAACATAATCTCAGTCAAGTCCCGTGGAACAAAAATGGTCTTTGTTCTTGCACAAACCAATGTGGTGAACAAGGTGGCCTCTCACAGTGTTAGCAACACCGTGTTTCTACATGTGCTGAGTTTCCAATATTTGTACAAGAAGCCTCTCTGAGGAGGCTGATTGGAAATGATCAGGATTGTTTTGCATCTTGATTTTGCGTTTTTCTGTTTAAATCCAAATAAGTGGTCATATTTGAAATGCTGGCGTTGGCAGTCACTGCAGAGTAACAAAATTGCTGGAAGGAGGAAATGAAATCTTGTGTTTGTTTGTACAAGGCTATTGTTAATATAATTGGGTGTCAAGCTTCAAAAACTGTCATATGCTATGTGTTTATAAAGTACTTTTATTAATAGTATAAAAATCCAATAACAACCCAAGAAACTTCTCATTGTGAGAGGAGAAAAATATTAGTGCCTTTCCTGACAGGGTTTCTTTTCACGACGGATTCCTCTATGGAACACTAATCAAGTCCATTCAGAATGTCCTTAATTAATTTAATTAAAATCTGTCAGATCAAACTGATTAGCCTGACATCCAGCCTGGCGGGAGGAAGGAGGCCGGGTACACGCGTTGTAGCTGTGTTGAGGTGGGCTTGCTGTCTGCAGTCAGAGATGTATGGCTGCTGCTATGATCAAAGCCGTCTTTCATTGTCATCAGAATAAACGTTACAACTCCCCCAGGCAAGTGATCCAGTTTCTTTTTGTTAGAAAATATTTTATACCTCCACAGCCCCTACCTGGCTCCTTGTGTGATTGAAGGGGAGCGCCGGGTGACCTTTCCTACCCTTCTGACAACAGGAATACAGATTAAGCATTTTTCATCCCTCTGCCATCCTCTGCCTTAGCCGTTGGCCTTGGCCACTGCTCCACGAGCAGGAGAGAGGTGAAGGCCCCGTTGGCAGGGGCAGCTGCGGCTGCTGGCGGCAAGCGTGGGTACCACCGCAGCCAAGCCTGCCAAGGAACGGTGTGTCCACCTGGGGCATCTCCCTTTCCAGGGGTGAACCGAAGTGGGAGCTGAGGAACTGCACCTTCTGCCATCTGGCTGTGCTTGTCCAAAATATGAGGAAGATCCTCGTCCTCAGAGGCTTCTTAATCCTACGGCTGCTAATAATGGTGTGTGGTTTCTATGGCAAACATCAGGATGGCCAATGCAATCTGTCAACTTCCCCTGCCCCACACGTGTACTTACGGAGTGTCTCTCATCTTCAAAGCTTTTGTTATAAACGCTTTTATCCATCATTATAGTGGGATGGATCCATCAAAAGGGTAATAGCTGGTAAATGCTCAAGGTTTTTAGGCCCCAATCCTACAGGCGCTTCGGCATATGTTTTAGCTTTATGTACTGTAATTCAGGCTTCAGTGGAACCATTCACAGTGCAAGAAGTTAAGCATATGTGCAAGTTAGGAACTGCAAAAATTAAATAGCATTCCTGTTTGCTAGAAATCAAAAGGTAGATAAAAACAGTGACCCCAGCTACAGAAGAACAGCAGTTCCTGAAGGAAGAGCGGCAGCAGCTGACGTGAAAGACTTGCCAACAGAAGACCTGCCAGTGACACGTAAGTGTTTGGTCTTACATTTGTGAGAGGACCCTTCTCCTGGCAGAACGCTAAGCAGCCAGTTTCACCAAGGGCAGAAGGCATCTGGGGCATCCAGTTCCAGTTGCGTGGGCACAAATGTAGTGAGAGCATCTTTCTACCGTTCAGCAATGTGTGTCCAATTTTAGTACTTCGGCTTGACCAAGTCTTTTTTCCCATGAAATGACAGAGATGCATTGTTGGAAGAAATAGAAGTTTCGTTTGCAGATATTTTTCCTGACTTGTAGCTTCCCAATATTTTCTGGCCCTGTCAGTTGAATTGATACTGATATCCTTGAAACAGGCAGTATAGCTATAGTTTGAATGCTGAACCTGCAGTAATAAGGGTATGTTTGGTCAGTTTAGGATCTTACCACAGATGAAGCATGCTTTATGGAATGATTCAGGGCCATAAGGGAAGGGCAGGCAAATGCGTAAGAAAATACGCCCCTTGCAAATACATTTGTCTTTTTTTAAATAATGTAATATTTTGCCTTCTCTGCTATCTAAACCTAAGCTCAGATGTATAGACACATTTTCTCCTACCTGCCAGGGGGTTATTTGATCCTGATCCTGTATTATTTCCATGCTGGCCGAAGGAGCCACCCATGATGAGACTTTTTTGCAAGTGAATGTATTTATTACACAGTGTCTGCGTGATCTCTGTTGATGGTGACTCAACTCTAGCGGTTTCTTTCTGGTGGAGTTCCAGAGTCTATCTTTCTTTTTTTGCTTTTTGCTTTCTTGCTTTTAACATGGGGTCCCTTCCCTGGCATCTTCCCAATTTCTCTTTTATTTTTGTCTTAAGCTGATGCAAAACTAAATTCTATTCCACTGTACTCATTAATTTGGATTTTGCTCAAAATTTTATTTTATATTTAATCATCAGGTACCTGTGTTGAAAAACTTTAAGATTCCCGTCGTGTAGCTGAGATTGGTTGACTCAACACATTGCTGTAATGCATGTTTGTAGACATTAATCAGCAAAAAAAAAAAGGAATTTTTAGAGAGAGATTTCTTAATAGGATTTTATAAAGTTTGTCTCTTCCCATAGAACAACTGTACTAACTCTGTATACTATTTGAATCAAAGTGATTTTTATTTTTATTTTTTCCTTCATCTTTTCCTTTCAGCAGCCTAATAGAAGTGAGGAAATAACACTGGACATTACTGATCTATTTTTTTCTGTTCTTCCTGGCTCCTAGGTCACAGTTTAGGCCCTAGTTCAGCAAAGTACTTAAGAAGAGGCTTATCTTTAAGCACATGTTCAAGTCTCAGCAGAGTAAATGAGAATTAAGCAAATACTTAAGTACTTTACTGAATAGGGATAGAATTAAGCACATAGTTGAATGTTTTGCTGAATCAGGGCCTTAAAATTAAAAATTAATCTTATTTGTGCTACAAAGATTGGAAAGCGAGGCACTAGATTTGGGTCTTGAATTAGTATGAAGCAGGAACGGGGTAGCACCAACTGTCACAAGAAGAAGGGTGTATAGGTGTAAAAATGATGTAAAGCCAGGGTTGTTGAAATTGTGGGTAGGACACAGGAGAGAGGTGCACTCAGTTCCTGTGTCTGTTTTGGACTAAATTGCTGGAGATTGGCAATCCCTTGTGCTTCAGTCCTGGCGCTGGTGAGCCCTGGCATGCATAAAAAGCCCTCTAACGTTAATAGCTGCTAAGTCGAAAGTTGCAGGAGAGGGGGCTTAGTCTTTCTAAGCCTCCATGCATACTCTGTTTGTCCTGTGAAGTGAAGGTAATGCCACTTCCCTGCTTTCACGTTGTGTCTCCCTTCTCTATCTGATTGCAAACTCTTTGAGGTGGTGAGGTTTCTTTCGACGCATTTACGTGATGCCTGGCACGGTGCTCTTGCTTGTGGCTTCTAGATGGTTTTGTAATAAAAGCCCGTAGTAATAAATCTTGTGCTTTGGGCTTGACAAAATAATTTATGTGACGTGACTGAGTATCATTACAGCTAAGTTTTTGTCAAGGTTTAGGTTAATACAAAATAATGGCAGCACTAAGTAGCTTTTTGACCAGCATGAGTAACTTGTGAGACTCTGGAAAAAAAGCTTTGGAGAAGTGTGCCACTATTTTTTAGGAAGACAGCTGCTGTTTCCAGCCTCTAGCGTTGAGCTGCTTATGGATGGATGGATGGGAACGAAACCTCTTTTGCATGGACTGGCTTTAGGGATGTGTGTTAAATCTGCAAACCCCTAGTATGTGTGTTTAGTGCCTGTGAATTCCTCCCAAGCAGTTTTTGGTACCAGTAACACACGTTTGAGTTGTGCAAGTGAAGTACTCGACAGCCATCGTTTCCACAAATGTGGAGTGGAGCTTGTGCCCAAGGCTGGGCCCGGTGTGCGTAGTCATGTTCTGTCTTGGGGCAGCTGGTGTTACCCTTCGGCGATGCTTAGAGAAGGCTGACTGACCCAAGTGCTCATCTTAAACTAAACTGTGCTTAAGGATACGTTACCAAGTATGCATAGTGAGTGTAACACGATCCGTAAGGGTGCTAGCTAATGGTTAACCCGCTCTGCTGAACCTGGGCTCCTTAAACAAACGCTGTCGGTGCGGGATGTCTTACTTCTGCAGGCAGGCGTAGCGCAGGTTGGAGGCTAATGCTTTCTTCTTAAGAGTAGAAGACAGCAGGAGGGCTTTCACTGCCTGCTCAAACAGGGAAGGGAAGGAAGGCATCGCGTTACTAGAGCTGCTCTTTTCAAATAAAGATGGGAGGGATGAAGGTAGTGAGGTCTCTGAATATGTCCTGAAGTTCGCAGGGTGGCTGACCTCAACTCAGCTGTTACTTTGCTTTTTGAACTGACTGTTGTCTGAACAGGTGCTTGATGCAGTGTGAAGCTTCTCAGGATAGCTGGCGTAACTTTGCTTTCACGCTTTGAGAAAGGAGGGAGAAATAGGCAAGATCATGCTTTATGTAGGAGGTTACTGTGTGGAGATACTCTGTGCGATGAATGAAGGGGCAAGATAGTGCTGAAACTTTGAGCTTTCTGTACAAGGCAAAAACCTAATAGATCAGGTGAGTCAAAACTCTGGATCTTGCTTATATGCTGGGGGCTTTGAAAACTTTGTGGAAATTGCTTGTCGTAAGGTGTATGGATAACAGTCTTGTTTTCTGAACTTTTACCAAGGCATAAATTTACATTTTATATATATGGCAGAGATCTCTTACCCAAGCACAGTTCTTGCAGTGATGGCATGGTGTGGTCAGCTTGATTAATCATCTTGGCTTATAAATGGGTTGAGTTCGTATCTTTAACCTGAACAGTTCTTGAACTATTAGAAAAAAGCTCGTTCTGGATGAGTTGTAATTGTCTCATTTTTTCAAAATGGAAAACGCAAATCCCCTCTATGCATTTGAAAAAAGAGAAGTGGGCTTTTGTTGAGCGTAAGCAAATTATTCATTCCTAGAGGTAGAAACCCAGAACTTGGCATGGAAGAGCATGTAGAGCAAAACCAGTGTGTTTTGTTTTTTCACAGTTACGGGCAGAGTAAGTTGATGTTTCAGTTATTTGACCATGGCTAGTTTGAGATACATTAAGTACTTCAGAAAATTGTTACTTTGTGATTATTTTTTCAGACTAACTTTTCCTCCCGTGATGAATGAAGTGACCTACCTCTACAAGCAAGTAAGATTGTTAGCTTTGAATAAAGTAATGGATTTATAACTGTAGAGTATCTACTGCTTACAATAAAAACTTCTGTTCAGGACAGAAGTTTAGAATTTGATGCATTTAAGGTATTGTTAAGCTTCTTTTCAGGACAGAAGTTTATAATTTGATGCATTTAAGGTATTTTTCATGACCACATAAAATTTTTTTGTTAAAACATTCTTGGGCAGTCAGCTCCCTCTTCATTTAGGTTATCCTTGCACTGGTGTAAGTACATTTAATTCAGTGAAGTTCCCTGTGACTGACAGCATTAAACATGTGATGAAGAAAATTATGAGAGAATTAAAAGATAACTCTTTTTTTTTGGTGTTGTTTGTTAACAGTATACTTCATTTGACTCTGGTTGCACAAAGGCTCTGTCAATTAAGTTAATAGTAAATGTCACTTTCTAGTTAACGTGTCATGAAAGCCTCTAGAGCACATAACGATTATTTAAAGAATCTTTCATTCACAAAATAAAATACGTAGCCATAAATCTTTTCTTATTTAGTCTTTCAAACTGACTGTCAAAGAACAAAACCTTAATTTGTAGCCTGAAGTTGTTTTGTTAAAATCATTTTTTCTTGACACACTTATTCATGCATGAGCATGTTTTGATACAATAACTGAATTGATTTATAATGGCGAATGAAATAAAAGTGAACCTATTTTAAACAGATCAATGAAATACTGACAGGCCTGAAACACAGATGATTCTGTTTGTTGAATTCTCCAGTCACTTTTTCCTTGGGCAGAAAAATCACACTTGGACCATTTCTGTGAATTATTCTGTTAACAGCAGAATGTTTAAGATTATAAATCAAAATTTTTGAAGTGAATCTGAAATTAGGAATCTGGAACGAGAGGCCATTTTTGGACTCCGTGTTTGTTAAACAAAAATGCATTAGCTGTTTCGCTGTGAAATTCCTCTTTTAAGCATAGCAAAGTTATAAATATTTATCTCCTTAATAGCTTTTTGGATTAAAGTAATAAAGTCTAAAATGACTTTATGAAGGCACGTTTCAGGGATTTTTTGTTTTGTTTCACTGACAATTATTTTATGGAGACTTTAGGAGTGCCAGTGCACCTTCCAAATATTGACAGTGCCGGGGCTGGATGGAAAGTTCAGACCAAATCTTGAACCTCCTGGTGTTGGTTCTGCAGACTGTCTGGAGTCCAAAGGTTACGAACTGCTTGTAAACTACCTCCAGAATAAAAGCCTGTGTGCCAGGACATCAGTGCTGGTATTGTGTTCTCTATTCTTTTCCTAATTTGCAGTTTCTCCCCGCCCTGCCCCTGTGGATTCTCAATGGCCTGAATTGCTTCAGTCTATTTAATTCAGTGAGGCTATGCTAATCGATGGCAACTGAAAGCCTGTCCTGAGACCCCAGACTTTTCAGAGATGTTAATTCGCTTAGTACTACAAAACTGAAAAAAAAAAA
>Ga0065711_1009316_pt1 | contig 11287 bp, 6 predicted proteins | sample Hoacrofraction12_FD_59098 | JGI IMG/M metagenome (GOLD analysis project Ga0065711, IMG submission 59098) | Hoatzin crop microbial communities from Cojedes, Venezuela - Epithelial fraction 12 v2 (version 2) | ecosystem: Host-associated > Birds > Digestive system > Esophagus > Crop | place... | reverse complement strand
TTTTTTTTTTTTTTTTTTTCCTTGTGATCTGAAACAAAATGGGTGGCAGAGCTGTCGGCTTGCGGGCGGGATGGAGAAACGCAGGTTAATTCCTCGCTGGCCCTGGAGGGGTGGCCTGGCTCTCTCGGCTGATCCCGTTCTCGTGATATGCTTTGAAGGGTGCTTTTATTTTTTTCTCTTTTTTATTTATTTGTTTGCTTTTGTGGTTGGCTTTTTTTCCCCCCCCCGGTGGCAGTAAATATTTCTGTTTTCTGCTTTTGACTGGCGAGCCCCGTTCAGTGGTTTTTCTTTTGTGTTAAGGTACGTTTTGGGTAGAAAGAAGTGATGTGGGTAGCGCAGCAAACTGCCTGGACAAAGCTTGTTGGAAACCTGTGATTAGGTTTCTTTACCTACCGAACGATAACTGCCTGTCTGTGTCGTGTATTTCTGTTGTCAGTGTCTTTCGCCTTTTTTTCTAAAAAATGGGAGTGCAGGCAGAGGCTCGGACGGTTTCGTTCCTGCCCTTTCATTTTGGAGCCGTCGTTGTCATTTTGTAGCCTGGGAAGAGAGACAGTGCATTTGGGGTCCTGTGCAGCGTCCCCCCTAACCTTGCCAGGTAAGCGCAGGCAGGGCCTGACCCGAAAGGGAGCTGCAGGCAGAGCCAGCAGAAGATTCTGGCAGGAAGGGGAAGTCCCCAGATGTGTTTAAGACAAGGTAAAGACCTCGCCTGATAATTTTTTTCCATGTTAACATTTGCCACATGCAGCTGCCTCTCTTAGCATGAGTTCGGTGCCAGGTAAATTCTAGACTCCCTCTTGCTATTGAACTTGATCAGCTGAAATAAGAATACCAAATGCTCTGTTTTCACAGGGAGCTTAATATGTCTGTGTATCATCACTGCAGCACGGTGGTGCTGTCCTTGAGCAAGCTTTAAATTACCCAATTTAAGCTTAAAAAAAAAAAGGAGCTGGTTTGGGTAGTGGTTTTTCTGGCAGCTGGAGTTCGATGCAGGCTGTAAAATCTAGCGGAGAAGCAGAACAAATACTAGAGCAGTTAGTGCTGCACGCTGCCGGAGCTAGACTTAACGCCGAGCACCTTGATCTGCCTAGTGATTTCACTATAGATAAAGGATTATTGCAACAAGTAGCTCAGTTTAGTAAACTGGAAAATAATCCTTGAGATATGTAGAACAATTGGATTAGTGGTTGATGAGCTCTTAACAACCCTCTCCTAGCTTCGAGTCATGATCCAGATAGCTTGAAATTAGAGCAGTATTAACATGGAGATGCACTGGAAAAAATTCAACCTTGGGCTAGCGATGAGGTTAAACAAGCCCTGATATTTTTATCATGGGTTTAAACAAGCCTTTGGCTTTAAAAAAGATGCAGCTAGGAGTTGAAAATGTCTTGTCAGAGCCCTGGGGATAAGGGAAGGAGTTAAGAACTGCCATTCTCGTGGGTGGGTTGTGCTCCCTGTTCCTTAACAGGCTGCATTCGTGTGGTTTAAAATCCATCCCGGTCTGTCACTTCTCTGTAAGCCCTGCTCTTAGCTAGGCTTAGATTTGGTGAACTGCGTTCTCAAGGCACCCGGCTCTCATGTTGAACAGATGTAAGGAGCTGGGTGGAAGTAAGGTTCTTCAAGTACCGGCCTCTTGCTCATTCTGCATCTTCAGTACCGAAACGAATCTGAAGAAACAGCTTTTCAGATCATTTGGACCGGAGGTTGATGACGGTTTCCTTTGGTGACAGCACCAGTTTAAGCAGCCCCCGTCCGACACCGTCTGCGAGCTCCCAGCCTTGCGGTGACCCCTCGGTGGTGCTGGAACCCCTGTATGGGTGGCTGTGAGGTCAGGGAGCTCTTCTGGGTTAGCCCGCAAAAGCCTTGCTTTTATATTGAAGCCAGATCCGTCTGGAGAATTTCTACCTGCTCCTTCCCCTCCCTGAGCCGCGGGTAGACCTGCGTGTGCATCCCTAGAGCTGTACTGAGTGCTGTATGTGTATGGGGCCTTTGAAAGACTGCTAATAGGAGAATTTCTGTCTTCTGGAGATGAAGCTGAATTCCAGCGGAGAAAGAAAAGTCGCGTCTTTGTTGGCATTATTTGGTTGGAGACTACTTTCTTCAGGAGGGGCTTAAGAAAATGTCGGTGTTTGAGAATTTTTTATTTTTTTCCTAACAGAAAACTTAAGGAGTGTGGATTTTCCCCACATTTGTTTAGAAGACTCTGTAAAAGATGCTGCATTTGTACGCAGTTACTTTTGCAAAGGTTTTTAAATTAGACAATGTTGAGCTTTCTTTCTTTCCTTCGGTCAGTATGTTTTTTTAAATTCCTGGTATAGCCAAATCTGTTAACTTCCTCAGTGTAATGGACTTTCTTACTGTGCTGTGGAGTGGCTTTGTTGTGCTGTGGGAGTTGGCTGGAGGCAGTTGAAAACTAAATGGGCGAAACTTTACCCATCTTCAGTATGAATTCCTCCTGAAGTGGCTGTTAAGCTGCTCTAATGACCCAAGCTCAACTGCAGAAGTTAACCTCTTCTGATCCTTGTGTGTACAGGGCAAAGTCAACTCGCACGCCCTCAGGAGCTATTCCAGTCCATAGCAGGCGACAAACCAGTGTCCCAGGCAAGGTGGTTTTTGGAAGATCATCTTCTGCTGTGGCTGTTCCTGTCAGCCTCTTTGTCTGAACCACGTAAGAAAAATAGCGCAAAAACTCAAGCCCTAAAAGATTCTGTGGGGCCATTTCTTCAGTGTGTTTATTTTTCTTTCAAACATCTCTTTATGCATTTATCCGTACAAGAGAAAATGCAGATGGCTGCGCAGAACGGTTTTTCTTCCATTGAAGATGATGGTTCGTGTATTGCTGGAAAAATTTATTTGGATCAAATGTTCTTATTTATGAAGCCTTAGTGGTCACGAAACAGTCTGACAGCAGTTAGAGTGTGTTTTATTTTACTTAAAAGCTGCAGGAAGAAAACATTGACAGTCAGGATGAGTAAAGAGAGATGCATCATTATGTAGAGTAAGACAGGAATAAAATAAATCATTTAAGATGAAAGCTGTTTGCCATGTTCTCTAGCCGTTCCCAGGGGTGAAGCGCATGAAGACATTGTGCTAACTTCATGGCACTGCATGTAGTACTTCTGTCAGTGCTGGGAGCATAGTTACTTGATGGCTAAATATTTTTAGTTGTTATGAGCTGTCTTATGACAAGGTTTATTTGGAAGCAGGAAAGAAATCTGATGATATTTGGCCATTTTCAGGTTATGGGAAGAAAATGTCTGCTGTTTGAATGTTCGTCTGTTAGAGATGAATCTGAATGTGGATTTCTTGCCATGGTAATTTGACCGTGAAAGGAGTAGAATTGCCTATTTGGGAAAGGGAGTTGGGGTGTCGAAACATCACTGGCACTTGGTAGGGAGAGGAAATAGGAGGGAGAACTAGTCTTCTAGCTAAGACGTCGCCTGCTCCAGTTTTATTCCTTGCACTCAACAATAATTTTGGCCATTTCTCTTGCCAGATGGCAATAAAAATGTCTGTGGCATCAGAAATACAGTGTGCCTAGCGTTGTGCTATGCGTCTCTCGTGGTTTTCTAATCCGGTGCGCTCTCAGAGGTTTGATGAGCTTGTTTTTTGGTACTGAATGTTGCCGTCAGTCTAGTAAATAGTGAATCATCGTTCGCCTAGAGTCTGCAGAGAGCTGTGACTCTTTCCTTGGCTCCTTCCATAGCCCCAGAGTAGAGTTGGGCGTAATGGGATTTGAAAACTCTGCTCTGGTTTCGGGAAGGACGAACTGGCCGCTGAGGTCCCAGCCGGGCTCTTGCGAGGGAATCCCAAACCACACGATTCGGTTGTCCCCATCCCACGCAGCGGGAACGTGTGGAAATACCCGTTTGTTCCTATCCAACAGCTCCGTTTCATTATTTGCAGGAGGAATGGCTGGGCTTGAGGTAACTGTAAAACTAGTCTGTAATGGGTTTATAATTAGAAATTCAATGATCTAAATCTCCTTGTGTCTCAGTTCTCAGGCCAGGAGATGAAAGTGCTGGTTGTGGAGGGCAGAGGGGGAATGCACTTAGCATCCAAGTGTCTGGTCTTACTCTTTTATTTTAATGAAACTGCTTCAGGAGAGAATAAACTTTGGCCTGTTCTGGTGAAAGGGAATTTCCGAATTTCTTCGTGCCGCATTCGGGCAGCCAGCGTATTTTATTCTTCCCGCAAAACCTACGTTAGTAAGCAGGCAATAAAACTGACGTGTGTTGGTGAGAGCGGGTCACGTGCACCGTAGAATGATGGTGCGGCTGGATTTTAAGCTTGTGCATTACGGAGACCGATATATCTTTCTCCTCTGAATGAGTGATGCTTTGATCTTGTACTTGCGTCAGCAGAATGCCTGAGAAAACAAGCTCTGTCTGATAGTTGTATTTTCAGGGGCAGATGGGAGCAGATTAGTCCAGTTGTAATTGTGTTGGAGGAGCTGTGAGGAGCAGCACGGTACCTGTGAGTATTTTTGAACTCTGTGTGGTATGAAAGCAAGAACTGAACTTGTTTATGCATGTTTGGATTTAACCAGCATTTGCTTGTTATCTCCTTTGTGATAAAAAGGACTGTTATAATTCAGCACCCATTTCCTTTACGCTTGCTGTAGATTAAAACTACTTGAAGTATGGGCTCAAATTAGTATAGATGGTGAAGGAGAGATTGACTCACTATTATTTTGGTTTTGACTGTTTTGAAATGTAGTGACTCACCAAACGGATTTCGAATGACTGCATATCCCCCAAACTTGTTGTCTGAATTTATTTTTAAATCAATCTGTTGCAGTGCTTGTGTCATTCGAGCAGTTGGGTGAAGCGTTTTGAGAATGCTTGGTAGCCAGCGGTGCTGGCGTAGCAGGAAAGTAAGTAAATAGCAACTTCAGGGGGGTTTTATGCACTTCCGTTCCTGGGCATTACCCTCGTGTGTGGATGCTTTGGGTAGTTTGGGCTCTAAATGTAGCAACACATTTTTAATTGGATTTACTCTTATTTTGCGTGGCTGTGAAGTGGCAGCCTAGGGCAGTAAGGCCTGTTTTAGCAGTATGTTGGCTATTAGTACGCCTGGAAGATTGTAAAAGTTCAGAGAATCAGGTGCAGGTCAGAAGCTTGAACAGGAAGGTGCCTTAAACCCTCGGTCTACCAAGTGTGCTCTTAGCTGTGTTTATATGACGAGGCGGTTAACGTGCCGTTAGTGAGTTTATCCCAGTCTTCCAGTGCTCTGGGTGCCGTTGTTGACCCGGTGTTAGCAATGGGAAAGGAAATGCTGGGAAGCTTTGACCGCTGCAGTCTGCCATGAAGCACATCTTTACTGAGTGCTCTCTATTTTCTAGCACACAAGTAGCGATCTGAAGGGTTTCTTTTTTATTCTGGCCTTGTTCCTTTTGTCCCTTAACCCGTGCTGTCTTGTATTTAAGCACATAGCTAAGTGTTGCTGTTTTGCTGTGCTTTTAAAGAAAAAGGTGTGTATATGTTCTTACCAGTATTCAAGGTCAGATGGAGTATCTCATAAAAACAGGCATGTGACTCAGTGTCATGACTTTCACTTTTTATTCAGAAGCTTGGAATGGAAATAAAATCATGCACTGCAAAGTTAGCAACCTGTGAATAAAAGGAAAGTGTCCCAGAGTTAACAGCGCTTAATGGACTGTGCTGTGAAAAGGGTTGAATTTCCATGGAGTCTGTGAATCCCTATGACAGGAAAAAAAAGTAATAATTTCTACAATTTTTGCACTGTTTACTACTTGCCTTTTGTGTGGAGAATCCTGTATTCAGTCGCTTACCATACCTGAGCAAAGAAAATACATCCTTGTTTTTGTGGTGGTTGTACTCTAAAGCACCAGCTGCTTCACAAGTTAGAGCAACCTTTTTTTTTTCCCTTTTAGTAGAAGAAATGAATTGTTTCTGAAAGTTGAGCTAGATCTTGCTGATGCAAGAAGCATTTGCTTGGTTGTGTTTGAACAGATGAGAGTTCTTGAGAACAGCTTGAAGAGTACTGTTTCCTGATGAGCGTTTCGTTGTATGAAGGCCAAACCAAAGGAATAACTGGGATTCAGACTGGCAAGAAAGCAGTGGGAGCTGCAGGGCCCTGTTCTGTAGGATCAGACTGTCAGACATAATTGCAATATTCTCATGCTTTTCTGTGTCCTTTCCTATATGGGAACAGTAAGTTATCCGTCACTGGCTGATACTGGAAGCATATATTTGCATGGGTACCATTCAATTTCGTATGCGGAATTTTGGGAGATTATGCTGAGCATAATAGTTATTACTATATTTTCTTATTGTAATTGTTGTTATCAATATAATTCTACTAGGTTTTGCTTTATTTTGACTTAGACACTTGTTGGTTACCTGCAATGTATTTCAACTTGCCCGTAGATGCTTTTAAAATACAAACAAAAGAGGTATATGGATGGAGAGGTAGCTTTTGGTTTTTTAATCATAAAATGGTTTGGGTTGGAAGGGACCTTTAAAGGTCAGCTGGTCCAAGGACATACCCAAAATGCAAAGAACAATACCCAAGTGTTCTGGTTTGGTTGTAGTAAGACAGTGTATCTGTTTGTTGTTTTTTCTAGCTGGAAACTGAAAAATGAATGGGAATTATTTGCAATGTATTCATTTCAGACATAGAAAACAGCAAATCTGGCTTGGTATAAATAAGAATGTTTGGTGTTGACTGGCCCTATGAGTTGAGTTTTCCTGGACTGCTAGTCCTTGACTGAGGCATGTGAACCGAGTCGGCTCTCGCAAGTCAGACATTCAAATGAGCTGACGTTTTCGTTGTCCATCTGCCTTGTTTGCAAATATCAGAAAAAGCAAAGGGTGGAAGCTTGGGCACTTTCAAAGACAATACATGATCCTTCTCGTAAAAACATAGATCTGAAAAGCCCCTTCTGCAGACGGGGAGAAACTCCTGTAATCTTGAGCCCTGGGTACTTGTAAACATCCATGGCTAATGAGTCTTCCTCTTCTTTGGAAGGGATGAAACACATTTAATGCTTTTCATGAAGGTGCTTAATAAGGCACAATCAAATCAAGCAAAGCTGTCAGTTAAGCCTTCTATGAAATTGCTTAGTAAAAATGAGCCTAAACCCAAAGTATTATCTGAGCTCTTCTTGGCTGTTTGGTTTTGGTAAAGATTTTATGATCAATATTAACCAATTTTTAATCTTGCTTAGGTGCGCCATTCCTTGCTTTCTAAACCCGTTGAATCGGAGACTGCAGAACAGCGTCTTAAGAGCCGAGTCTAATTACTGTTTTTGTTCTGGAGGCTGTTGTGACAGATAATGTTTTGGTGAATGGCAGGTAATAGATTTATTATGGAGACACACAGCATGTGGGTACCTTCAAAGGAGACTCTGTCTGTAGTGGTCTTTTCTCTTAATTATTCAAAAGGGAAATTTTGTTTGAGGGCAGAATGTATACCTAAATGATATTACTCCAAATAGTAGCAGCAAAGAATTCTCACATTTTAAGTGACGCCAATTAAGTAAGGATAATTGTGATTTTTTTTTTTTTTTAAAGTAGTGCTATACAGACATCCGCAAAAGAGCTCTGAAGATGAATAAACCAATAAGGTACAATATTTAAGCTGCAGTATATTGGCTAAAAAAGGGTTGGTTTACTGGCAAAAATCACAAAAAAGTCTTCTACTAAATGTTGCCAAGATACTTTTTCAGAAGAGGCATGTCTTGCTGAAAAAAAAAGCTTTCCTTCAGTGAGCTATGGTTTGCATGAATATTATTGCAAGTAATGTGAACTCTGTCAAAGTATTACAATTTGTTGTACTTTTCTTGAGCAATCGGTTGGTATCAAGTGGGCTGTTCCATTTCTGTTCCTTCAGTTGGACAAGAATTCACTTAGCTTTCGTTAACAGCTTTGTTGCTTGTAGGGATATTTAATGCATTAATATATGTTTAATGCATTCTTAATTAACTGCTTACGTATGGAGGAAAATCTTCAAAGCTGTTCGACTAAATTACATCTTAGATCTCTGCAGGGTAACATGTTACATGACGTGCAGGTTAGATGTCAGCGGGGTTTCAGCAGGTCCTAGTTACCTCTTACTAATTGTCCCGGTGGAGTCAGCGGGCTGAACTGGTGGCATCACGTTAGCTGCTGGAGCCGCGGGCGAGAGGTACAAATGCACATTTATGAGGAAGTGGATCATCGCTGTGCGCGTAAACACTTTCACCTAAGCCTCCCTGAAACATGAGTACGGGAAGTTAACCAGCAAGTCTGATTAAGCACAAGCCTGTCTCTATAAACACTTCTTGGCTTGTTGTGAAATTAATAAATTAGTAATTGGTTAGCTTGAGGTGTGGGAATCAAATACAGGATTGCATACAGTTGTTTAGTATGTGGGCAGAGAGTGCATAGTGCTGGTTTAACTTAAAAATCATTAACGGCAGTGATGACTTAATTTTTCCCTGTAGCTGTGGTAAACCAAGCTATGCTTGGTGACCAAAACTCATGGGACAAAGAGTTGGCCAACAGTTACCGGTAATAATAATAGCATCTATTATTGCCAGTGTAATTAATAATAGCATCCATTACCACTCTGAGGCAATAATAGATGATCTGCTTGTGCCCTGCTTCTTGGCAGTTCCAGCAGACAGAAATTCTCTTGCAGTTTTGGGGGTTGGCCCCACGTAAGGACTCTAAAACCCAGCACGGTGACAGCTCCTGGGAAGGTGTCTGAGCAGATGTGTCGGGATGGCGCTCACAGCGGTCAGCAGTCTGAAGCCGTAGGCTATCTGGCCTGCAGAACGGAGGGTAATGTGTCACACAGCAAAGGCCAGCCGCACAAAAGCACCCAAGCAATCATGCTGTCTCTCCCCCTCAGCGCTTGGAAGCCTTGAAACATTTCCTCTGCAAGTGGTATGATTTTGCTGATTATTCCCAAGAAACGTTTATTGAAATAATCTTGAAGGAATGAAAGGTCACTGAGCAAGGAGGGCATAGCTCTCCCCGCTGGATAATTAAAAACAAAATTAAAAAGTGTGCTAAGTTTGAGATTGACTTGTGGCCATGCTTTGAAGATTAAAAAGACTTTTTCAATCCAGCTGGAGGAGGTTGGGATTGGTGGGAGGAGGCGGCGTGGCTGCTGGAGCAGTTGGGCAGTGCTGTGAAGCTGCGTTTGCCATTTGCTTACTGAACCGTGATGGAGATCCTGGGATCGCTGCACAGAAGTATGGCTATCTGCTGTTTTTCCCCTGATTTTAAAACATTTAGTCCGCAGCTTGAGGTTTCAAGCTGGCTGCTCACTATTTAGTGAAGGTAGATTTGTAGGCATCTGAGCAAATGGTCTATTGAGTTCAAGACTGTATGAACATTTTTTATGTTTTGCCTTTAGAAAATGAAAATAACAGCAACTTCAGCTAAAGGATAGAACTTTTCACATTCTTTGCACAGCCTATAGCAGTAGCAGTCTGCTGTTTTTTTTCTGTACAGAGATTTAGCCCGCACTTTTGAAACTATTTGCAGTCACAAAAAACAAGATATGGAGTTATATATATGTAGAGAGAGAGAAAGCAAAAACATGAGTGTATGAACTAAATGATAACAGCAAAATAATGCCAAAGTAAGACCAAAAAATTGTATAATTGCAGCCTCAGCAGATAACACCAGCAGATGTTTCAGGTCTAGACTTAGCATATAAATTTGTATATCCACCGTGTTTTGTGATCTGCGGCATCGCTTAGGTCAGAGCTGTTGGGCTGATCACGGGTGTTTGCTCGTGGCTGGAACCCGTGAGTGCACCTAGGATGTGCTTGGGTGGTGTGGTGTTTGAGAAGTGAAGAGATTGAAGTCGTCGGTATGAAATCTGGCTGTAGAGTTCTCGTTTGTAGCTTACTAGGTGTAGGATTATTAGATACTCAGGCTTCTCGGGTCAGTTGTGGGTGGCTCCCTTGGCTGAGTTCTTGCATACTTGAGTTCACGCCGTATACTGTCATCTTCTGAGCGTATGCTGAAGTTGACNGTGTTTCCCCAGGCAGCTGGGAATACGTGAAGGTAATGATGCTTTAAGGGTAGCGACCTCGCATGGTGCTACGACNACCAATAAACAGGTTTTACTTTTGTCAGTTCTTAGAAGAAAAATGATTTGAGCTTTTGCCTTTCATTACGAGCAGACCTGGAGGTCCAGAAAGACGNAGGCGTCTGACTGAGTGCATGGACGTGGTGAATACAATAGCGGGTCACAGAAAGCGCGTTCCTTCGCCATTAATTTTTGAAGCGCTTTGGTCTGTGCCTTTGGAGTATACGGCTTTGGCCACACTACTCTTTTGTTGTGGTTTTGCCTTGAAAATTATTACTTATATCTTGCCCAGAAATCAGCCATAGGTATTTTTAAAGGCTTTTCCATCTTGTAATTAATTCTTTACGTAGAAGAACCATCAGTCAGCTTTGATGTACATCTCAGACCCGTGATTTTTCTTACAAGTGTTTAAAAATACACAGTTGCAGGAAAACTTCTAAGCAACACTGCAATACAGGCTGTAACTAAATTCAGGGTTTAAGGAGAAAAGAAGCTGGGCACAAAACATATCATTCTCTAGCTAGAAAAGTGGAATTCACTCAACATAGACTGCCTGTAGGTATCCTTTCTGTTCCATGAGAGGGATGCACATTTTAGTGGGTTGAGTCACGTACAAGGGGTGCGTGGAAGTAGTACCCAGGACCGTGCATTGCTCATTGAATTAAGTGGTAAGCTTTCAAAGCAATTTCGGTAATTCCCTGTGTATATTTGATACAGCATTAGGGAAGAGAACAGTAGATGTTTTCATATTAAAGCATATCTTCTGGTAAGTGCTTTTTCAAGAAATTTATAATTAGATGGATTTATAAATGTCTGTAAGATCAAACTTAATGGCTTAGTCTTTCTGCTGTTCCAAGTTGTGGGTGGAAGTGGATCCATTTATTCTGCTGATCCGTGATGCTGTTTTCTCGTGCTTGCTGTATTATGTTAAGTGTGTTCTGGGAGATGTTCACGGGAGTCTGCTGTATAAATTGAATCTCTTCACTAATGTAGAGGGTTACATATTAGTTATGACTTAGGTAGGAAGAATTCTTAAATTGGGAGATCGCTACAAAAATTTAGTTGGGCGACTCATTTGGCCATCATAAATGAGGCATCTTGCGCCTCACCTTCCTGATGAAACAGGATGAGCTTGCAACGAAGATGGGCGTTTTTCTGAGAGCGTTGCTCTGAGAAGGGTGCTGTACCACATCTTCTGTGCTGGAACAGGCATTTTCTTTTTTTTTTTTTTTTTTTT
>Ga0065711_1049483_pt1 | contig 11288 bp, 9 predicted proteins | sample Hoacrofraction12_FD_59098 | JGI IMG/M metagenome (GOLD analysis project Ga0065711, IMG submission 59098) | Hoatzin crop microbial communities from Cojedes, Venezuela - Epithelial fraction 12 v2 (version 2) | ecosystem: Host-associated > Birds > Digestive system > Esophagus > Crop | place... | reverse complement strand
CGGGGGGCCGGTGCCCGGGCGGGGAGGCCGCGGGGTGGGTGTCGGGGCGCGCTCCCCTCACCGCGCCTCCCCGTCGCCCTGCAGCCGCAAGGCCCCTCGACGTCCCGGCGGGCAGAAGGACTTTATCCCCGACGGCTCGGCCGAGCAGGCGGAGAAGCTGCGCCTGTGCCGGGAGGAGCAGTGGCAGCTCCTCTCCGAGGAGCGCCTGGAGCGGCTGTAAGTCCCCGGGGCTGCGCTGAGCCTGGGCACGGGGCGGGGGGGGCGGTCAGAGCGCGGCTCTCTCCGCTCGGGTGTTGTTACCAGTAGAACCGAGTTGTTACTAGCAGGTGGGTGTTAGCACAGTAAGTTCCCTTGCCCGTCCCCTCCGCTCACCCGCTCACAGCTCACCCCGGCCGTTCCCTCAGGAGCGGGGGGTTGTGCTGGCACGGCCGTGGCTTCAGCGTGGGCGTTCAGAAAGTCCCTCCAGGGGCCCTCAGCTGTCCCAGGTGCACGTGTAACCCTGTAGCCTTTGCAGGTGGCAGCCACTCTCTGCTTGGGCTTGGTGTGAGTTACGCAGCGCCTTGCTGATGCTCGTGTGTGGCCTTGTGCAGATATGGCTGATGCACGGTGTTCCTGGCTTATCAGTCTGGGTGGTTTCAACAGCGGTACCAGTCTCTGGAGGTTATCATTTCTTGGGAGATTTTCATACGCTGCCTCCCAGCACACACTTTCCCTGTTTGGCCTGTTGTTTTGTGGTAACAGTTTTTCTGTCTGCACTGATCAGCAGCAGAAACTATTCACCTAAAATCACAGCATGGGGGGCTTTAGGGAGAGGGGATGGTGACCCCCAGCAGACAGGCAGGTCAGACAGGGTGGACTGTTCTCTTCCGTTGTTGTCACAGTCAGTTTTGTTCATGTCCATCTGTAAATGTGTGTCTGGGGCAGCAGTGGAGATCTCGGGATGGGAGGGTGACTTGGTAGGTTTCCTTTCAGATGGGGAAATTGTGGTACTGATTAAAGATGTAGAGCAAGTCCGTGGAGGACTCTGCAGGTCTTACCTGCTGTTTCGAGACAGCTGCTGAAAATGCATGTTTGCATTCTTGTGAAGTCACCCTCCACTTCTCAGCTGTTAATTTTTTCCTATGAGTCCCTGTGGGTAGGATACAGCAATTTGAGAGTGTCTAGGCAACATCTGAACAATTGTATGATACATCATGGTTTAGGCCATGCATTTCCAGCAGGCTGCTGTAGCCTGTGGACAGACATCTGTGGTGCTGACTGAAGACACTTTTGACTAGGTGGTGATGATAAAATCTTCAGCTGGTAGTTCTAGACTGAGAGGATGGTGTCTTTTTAAGGCCTCAGCCTGTAAAAATGCCACCTGGAGGTTTGCTGCCTTTCAACACCTTCCTGAGCTTGTTGTGTTGCTACAGTAGGCGTTGACTGTAAGACATAAAAGTAATAATGAACTAATCTTTAACCTTCTCAGGGGGAGTCTGGTGAAAGCTGAGTGGAAACCAGGACAGGGCATCGTGGAACTGCAGTCCCCTGCGGTGAGCCTGCTACAGAGTGTACCCAGTGCCATCATCTCCTGCCGGCCTTTGCAGATTTGTTAATTTGCTTCTTGAAATGGGAGAGAGCCTGGTTGTCAGCAGGGAACAGCCAGAGCCCATCAGGGATTTGTGCTTCTGTTCCAGGGGAAGTTCTGGCACACCATGGGGTTCACAGAGCGTGGCAAACAGTGCCTGCTGCCCGAGGAAGCTCTGTACCTGCTGGAGTGTGTAAGTAGAATACCCGTGTGTGGCTGGGGGCATTGGGTTCTTCCTGAATGATTGGAGGAGCAGCAGCAGCTTTAGACTGAAGCCTGAAATCACTTGACAAGTACTGGTCACTGCTGCGGTTTGCACAGCTGAGAAACACCTGGTTCTTGGCGAGTTGTCTCTTTTAACCTGTTTGCTGATGGAGCTGTTTGTGGCCAGGCCGTGGGTTCGTATGTTGTATGCTAAAGCAACCTCTGTGTCATTGCAAGTGCGTGTTAGTTGGATTGGTGTCCCGGTTATCCAGCTGGTATCGTGTTTAACTCAATCCTACGTCAAATATGACAGTAGAAACTAGGAGAGTTTTAGCTGGTCCGAATTTCTGTTAGTACAGCAGTAAGAAGTCAGCTCACTTATCAGAATGAAGGAAGCATGAGGAGCATGTTACAGAGTTTTCTGTTGAGATCTCTACTTTCTTGCTCTGGGGATGACAAAACATATTTATATGAGTCACTTCTTTACCAAAATCGGGGGGGGGGCTTGAACTTCCACAGTCCCAGAAAACTCACTGTTATTGGAATTTCTGGAAATGAGATCAAAACATTATCTTCTCTTCCTTCCAGGAGTTAATTGGAATAAAAGGTTTGACACTGAGAAATCCTTTTCCTCAGAACTGGTGTACAGTTAATGAGGATGTCTGAGACTGGTCAGTGCCTTTTCTGTCATAAGTTGACTTCCTCCCTTTCCCCAGTGCATCTTACATATCTTGCAGTGGCAGGGTTCGTAAGTTCATTAGCACAGTCTTTCTGCGCTTCTCCAAGAAGCTGATGGGAATTAGTGAAACTCTAGCCAGCTTGGTGGGGCCACATTTAGGCACTAAATCAGATCTTTCCGTGTGAAGGGTGTTGGCACGGAGGCAGTTACATAGCAGCCAGTGCTGTACGTGCTTTACACGTAAGCAGAAGTCTTTGGGGTTGCTGTTTGGCTTCTCTTCCCAGTATATATGGCAGAAAGAAATTTAAGTGTGGCAGACAGGGGAGTGAGACCAGGTTGCTTTCAGTGCTCCTCTGCTTGCAGAAATGCTGGTTAGGGCTCAGCTGGATTTCTGTGCTGTTAAGAGGGTTTTTTTGTCTCTCTACAGAAGCCTGTTATCAGTAGAATAGGTGCACTGATCTAAAGGGGAGCTTTGTCCTTAGCAAAACTTAATCAGATTATGGGCATCTGATGCCATCCCTTGAATTGTACCTGCAAAGGCAGGGCTTTATCTCTGGCAGTTTGACAAACAATAGATTTTAAAGAAATAGGTTAAAATAAAATTTAGTCAGTTTCTGAGTACAAAATCTCTCCCCAGAAGCAGAAAAGACCAGTTAGATGCCTTCAGCCCATCCCACTGGAGAGGTGTGGTTCCTAGTGTTTGGTTTTCTTTGTTTATGAGTAAACACATATTTTAAAAGAAAGGAGGAAAAAGAGGCCTAGCCTAAAACTGCCTCTTGGAGGTTGATTGCTGTTGCCTGGGGAATCTGTGGGATCAGTGGGGCTGCAGAAAATGCTTCTGAGGAGCCACCAAGTGATGGTATCTGGGGATGCCATCAATTCCTCTGCCCCAGGTCTCGAGGCTGTGCTGGTCCTAAATGTTTTTGTAGTTGCGCTGTGTCCTGATTCACTGAGATCATCAAAGCTGAAGAAGATCATCTGCCAAAGCAATGATTATTTTAACAGCTGAGCGTTGTGCTCCCAGCTGCATCCTCCAAACAGATGCACCGCTGGAGCAGGAGCTGACAGCCGTGGGTGGGAACTTCTCACCTGGCTGCTAAAACCAGGACATGGGGGAACTGGGCGTGGGAGAGGGACTGGAGGTAATCCAGGTGGCACGTGAGGAGGCATGGACATCATGTGAAGGAGGGTGCTGGGACCAGTGGGAAGAGACTGGTGTGAGCTTGCATGGATGTTACCTGTGATTCTCTAAACACAAGTTCTTGCCCTGCAGGGCTCTGTTCAGCTCTTTTACAGGGATTTGCCCTTGTCAATCCAAGAGGCCTACGAGATCCTGCTGTCCCAGGAGGCAGTGAGCCTGCCACATTACCAGGTGTGTTGGGACCTCCAGCTGTGGCAGGGAGGATGAAGGCAGAGAGCCCAGCCTCTGCCGCACAACCTCTTCCAGCGGCTGAGAGCAGGGAGGGAAGGGGAGTCATTCTCAGTTTTTCCCGCTCACCTTCTTCCAGATGATCAGTTCATGTTTCCCCACCTTTGCTTTGGGTCCTAACCCTGGCTTTTTCTTCTCTGCCAGTGCCACACTGTGTTCACTCAGTTGTAGTGGAACTGAAGTAAATTGGTTTTAGGGTAGTCATTTAACCCTCTTGCTTTCCTTTGCTCTAAGGTGTTCAGCCACTTGAAGCAACTGGGTTATATTGTACTGAGATTCGACCCCAGGTAACCAGCTTTTCCTTTCCACGCTGCTTTCTCCTTTCTGAAGACCCTGAGCAGCTCTGTGCCCGCTGCATGGCCCCAGTGGAACGGCAGAGAAGAGGACTTTGACCCTGTGTTCCATCTCTTGGGAGGATTAAAGGCTAGAAGTGGCACTCTACCCTTGCTTGCTCCTCCCTTGTGAGGAGGTGATTGGGAACATGAAATGGGGCATGAACTGAGGACCATCCTGGTCCTGCCTGTGGATTTTCTGTGCTTGGAAGAAAAGTTTTTTGTCTCTGTATTCTGGGGGCTGAGCAGAAGGGTAGTTTCACTGCCCCACCCTGCTGTCAGCCTCTGTGTTGGTGTCTCCTTACAGCACTGTCCTGTCTCCCTACGAGAGGCAACTGAACCTGGAAAGTCACTGCCAGAGCTCTGGGAAACACCATCGCAAAAGGAGGAGGAGTTCCAGCCCCCAGTAAGGATGTGGCCCAAAACCTTCTTCTGTCTTCTCCCAGGCTCTGAAGCTTGGGAGCAGCATCCTCAGCCCTTTATGCTGTGGGTGACCTGTCTGGCACAGCTGCTCTTGGCTGGCCCCAAGCAGTGCAGTGCTTTCCCTGATCTCTTTGCGGTGTGCCATTTTGTCACATCTGTACTTCATGCAGGACTAATAGGGGCAAACTGCCCCTGAGCCTCCCAGCTGCAGTGGATGCCAAAATAGAAGGGTAGAGAGGTCAGTGCAGAAGAAACACATGGCAGATGTCTCCGCTTGCTCTCGTTCAGAGGGAGTGCAGACCCCGCAGTGCACATCTTGCACTTATCCACCCCCTGAATGCAGCTTACAGGCTGGGACTGCACAGCAGAGAGCATAGGTGGGTCCTGGTCCTTGCATGTGGCCTCTAGGCATTGCCAAAATGCGAACAGCAGCAGACATAATTAGTCCAGCTTCCAGTAGGTGGCCTCATCCTTTCAGGAACAGGGAGGACAAGGCTGTTCTGCAAGTCCCTTCCTGTTAACAAGTAAATCAGTGCCTGAGGAGTTAGGAAATTTTAGGAATAGGGAGATAAAATTGCTGGTTTAAGTGGTGCCTCATCTTCTCATACCAGTGAGAGGTGCTGGCAGGAAGGTTTCTGCCTGACCTGTGCTGGTTTGGCTGAAGTCCATCGTGTTTACATGGAGGAGTTTGGGTCAGTATACAGGGCATGTAGAGGCTGCATGGCAGGGTGGGAATGTCTGTCCGTGCAAATCAAGGCTGGGATTCTCCTGTGCGTTGAGGTCAAACCTCATGCCGGACTGCTGAGAAGTTTGTTCTGCCTTTGATGCTCACTGATTGGTTTTGGCCTGCTTTTCTCCCTTCTCATTTTGTCATGCAAGCAAACGCTCTTCTTCCAGCTAAGAGGTTGTTGTCAAAGGTTTGCAGACCTGTCTGGGGGTTCCTGACAACTTTGTCGTCTTTCCTTCAGACTTGGCAGACTGCATTCTTCCTGTTAGCCAGGAGGAGGTGGGATTGAAAGGGAAGAAAGTTCCACTACGCACTCTCCCTGTCTTTTTTGCTGCCTCATCTGTCTTTAGGTCGCATGAGAAGAAACATAAGGTATCTGAGGACCTTCCAGAAGCTGAAGGGATCTCCGAAAAAGCTAGAGATGACTGTGGAGACTCCAGCTACCTTCCCATGGATGAAAAGCCCTTGTCAGAGCAGCCAAAGGAATCAGATGCTGGCACTGGAGAGAGGGAGTCAAACCCAGTTCCTCTTGATACAGGACAAAAGGATTCCCGAAGCCCTTCCAGGACCCAGGCTGGAGACCACAAGGAGAGCAGCGCTGGCAGCCATGCACCCCGCTGGGATTTTACCACCATCATCTTGCCAAACGTGGCCCGAGACCAGATGTGCACACATCTGCCCTCACCTGATGACAGCCTCCTGCCAGAGAATGTGCCGGGGAGGGAGGTTGATGCAGCTTGCTGGTGCGCACGCATCAATCAGAAACGGGAGAAGCTGTCACGGAAGGAAAGGGAGCAGCGAGAGAGGGAAAGCAGGTACAAGAGCAGTGTCAATGCTGACCAGGAGGTGAGGCGCTGCTCCAACTGGCAGGAGTACAAAGCCCTTTTGGAGCAGAGGAGGCAGCAGAGGGTTTGGAAACGACCGCCGCATCTCTGGGACCAACCCGTCACACCGCTTCTGCGGCCGGAGGAAGCCACCTCATCAGGTGGGGCCTCTGGGAACCTGGCAGGGACTCCCTTCTCCCCCCCCAGCTCTGTGAAATGTTGCCTGGTATGCAACAGTAAAAGAGATGACATGGAGAAGCTGAACATCGGTATAGGGAACAACACCTTGAGAAGGAGAGTCTCATTAGAAGGTCTAGGCAAAGCAGGCACGGCGAGCCCAGCCATGGACATGGGGAGAGAGAGGAAAGCTTGTCCTCTGCCTTTCCATCCCTTTCCATAGTCCACGCAAGTGCCAGGATGAACAGGGACTTGGGAGGTCTTCTGATCCGTTCCCCATGTCCTACTGTATTGCAGTCTTTGCCGCTAGGCTGTCAGGCATGTGAAATCAGGGCCAGCCAGAGGCAAAGCAATTGCAGGGTGTTCTGGGCTGTGTGCTGGGAGGAGATGAGGAAGTTGAGGTCTTTGAAGTAGCCACTGGTGACTGTGGTGCTGCCAGCCATTGTTGGAGGAGGAAGGCTTGTGGGTGGTGGTGGAGTGCTTGGAGTGCCCTGGGAGAGAAATAGCTGGTCTGATCCTTTCCTGTTTCTTCTCCCTCCAGCTGCGCTCCTCCGGCAGATCAGCGTGCTGCAGCCCTCCCACATCCTGGATGGAGCCTCCCGGTTAGTATCCAGCCAGCCAGCTCGTAGCTGTGAGGGAGTGGGGGTGTCCTGTGACTGTCCCTGCTTGTGAGGTCTGTGAGATGCTCGCAGCAGCAGTTTGGGAGCTGCCTGGCATTCAGGATGCTGAGAGAATCCAGCACTCTGCTCCATGACTCCATTGCATTTGTACTGAGGGGCTGACATTTCTGTGAAGTACTGGGTCCTGCAGCGACACAGCCAGGGCATTCCAGGACAATTAAAGCATGGGGGTTGTGCTCTTTTCCTGCTGTTCCCTCTGCACCCCGGCCAGGTAGTCTCCCCCAGACCAGAGGTTTGGTTGGGTTTCACCTGTGCCTCATCCCTGGAATGTGCTGCCATCCCTGCTGCAGTGATTATAGAGCCTTGGCTTTGGGACTTCTGGTTCTGCTCCTGCCTCAGAGAGTCTGTGTGGTCTTTGTGTGCAGTCCCTGTAGGGCAGAACAGTGCTTTGCTTCTGTATCTGCTAGTGGTGCTTCTTGCAAGGGGGTCTGCAGAGAAGGGAGTGTGGCAGATGTGGGGCGGGAGCTTGCTCTGGTCTGACTACAGGAAAGATCTGGAAAGTAATTAGAACAGGGTCAGTCCTTTGAGGAGTGGAGCCTTTCAAAGGGCTCAAACTAGCCAGGCTTCAAGAGCTTTTGCTCCCTTTTTTCCTCTGCTATATCTATACCCTACAGTGTTTTAATCTGATACGTATGTGGATGTGTTCTCTTTTCTTTAGGCTGCAGGAGGACCCAGAGGGCATGAAGATAGACTTCAATGTCTATCAAGCAGATGCTGTGGCCAAGTTTAAGAAGACAAACCCTGGGAAGCCGTATGTCAGGATGTGTGTTCGGAGGTATCCGTCAGTCCTGCGCTGTGTTCTGAAACATAGCAGTTGCTGTTGCGGAAATGGAGTCCTGATGATCTGTAAATGACCCAGCATCTTGTGAGCTTTACAGATGATCAGAGTGCCTCCCTTGAGGGTCGTCCTGCCCAGGTTTTTTTTTTTTTCCTTTCAGTTCCTCCTTTGTTGGAGGCTGTGGCTGACAATTCCCCCAGCCCTTGCACTCAGCCCACACTATTTGGTCATATGGTTGCTGCTCATGTCTGAGTATTACTGGGGTCAGGAATAAGAAGCCACAGCTGTGCTTATGCAATGCTTGTGAAACTCGTGTAGAGCTCAGTTTTGCAGGGAGCAGTATGGTACCTGAATCCTCAGCCAGCGCAGATCCCTGTGGATTTCTGCAGAGACGTAGCTCCCCACAGCTCACTGCAGGCTCAGGGCCACGGGTTTAGTGTTTCAGTCTTTGTCAAGTGTAACTTTAAGAGCAGTACAAACAGAAGGTAGGTGTCCCCTTTCTTGCTGGATCCAGAGTCTGATACTTAAACTCCAGAAGCAGGTTCAAAGTTCCGTCTCTGTGTTTTCTAATTTTGATATATACTGAAACTATCCCTCCTCCACTCTCTGCAGCTGTAGTAGCCAGAGCAAGGAAGGTGGTAATGCAATTTTACAAAGGCCTGTTGTGAACAAGTAGGATGATCCTTGCTTTATAAATATTTTCATTGAAGAGCAAACAGACTGCAGGATTAAAGGGAGGGAGAAGCAGGTCAGATGTTGATCCCAGCAACCTAAAGATCTTGCTAGCACAAAGGTGTTAAGATTGCACTGGACTGGCAATTTGCCAATAGCCCTGTGAGCCGCATCTAATAGGCACAGCGTGGAGCGGTGTGCAGTTGCCCTTGGTTTTGGCAAAGGATTTGATAGCTCCCAGTTCCCGGCATGCAGTGTACTCTCTCAGGGCTGGCAGCCTCTTGCTTTGACTGAAAGGGGTGGGGAGGGTCACTACCAACTCCTAAGACCGAAGTGAGCTGTTGTGATCATTGGCCAGGACAGCTTTGTCTCTGTATTCTTGCTTTGAGAACAATGGGATATTTTTCTCTCTGCAGCTTTGACGAGCAGATTCCATCCCTTCGGGCTTTGAAGCAGCTTACGTATCAAAGTGGGGACGTCCCAGTGGTCTTTGCGCTGGTGGATCATGGAGAAATTGCCTTTTATTCGCTAAAGGAATTCAAGCTGCCAGTTGATGTTTATGACTGAAGTTGCTGTCACTTGCAGAAATGGCGTGGGATGAAGGCAAGAGCTTTATTCAGGATATGTTTTCTTTATTAATGAAATATTACAGGAGATAGAGCCTGTGATAACTGGAACCTTGGGTAGCTGACTACTTTATTTGCGGTTACAGACTTTACCCGGCCAGATGGCTCAGGCATAATAGCAAAATTTACAGCAAACAAGTGTGTATGGCTTAGCTGGGCATTTCTGGACTGGAATACACACTGCTTTGTTCTTGAAGCCACTGGTTCTCCAGCCTTCTTGTCTCATGGAGATGCCTTTTCCATGTCATGTTTGGCTGACCTGTGGGCTGTCAGTAAACACTGCTGCTGATCCTCTTGTCACATGTTAAGAACCACTGTGCTACAGCAGTCGAATGGTTGGAGTCGTTGAGGTCAAGCAGGGACAGAATAAGCTGATCAGATCAGTGGTGGTGTCCTGAGCCTCTGTCCTTCAGCTACACCAACAACCATCAGATCAGATTCTGATGTGAAGAAGGCACAGCCATAAAACAGCCTCCGTGAGTAAAGTTTGCAGGCATTTAAGAGCAGGAGACACTGCCTTGAATGCTATTTCGTCAGCCAGAGGTCACAGAAAGCCCCAGGGCATTGCAGGTGGCACCCCAGGCTCACGCTGTAGCAGCTGTGCTGAGATGCCTTTTGGCCATGCAGCATTATGCCATATTAAAGTTTGGCCACCGATGCTGGCGTACATATCTGATAGTCTTACCAGGGCTGTACTGCAGTCTCCCTGTTTCAGACTGACATGCTGCTTCCTGGCTGTGGATCCTTGTCTTTTGCAAGTGAGAGATCCTTGAGTAAAGAAAGAAGCTACAAAATCCTCATGAGCCTTCCAGTCCTGTGGCTGTTGTGCTCCAAACTGAGGACATCATTGCTTTCCAGGCCCTGCTGTGGGAGCTTTCCACCAGGATATCCAGGTACCAAATTTGCTTTAGCCTCTATGCAGAAGTGCCAGTGATAGGTGCCAGAAAGTCTGCTCAGTGATAGAAGCGTGCTGAGCGTGGCTGTGTTCAGTATTGAGGTTCTTCAGAACTGTAATAGCAACTGGTTTAGATGCCTTTTATTTCATAATTTTTTAGTTCCTTTTAGAGATGGGAAGGCTAAGCAATAAAAAAGCCTTTTCTAACAGTGCGAGTTCCTCGGTGTGGTTCTTGATTCCTGCAGAAGTGTTAATAAGTTATGCAGAGGGAGTCGCTCTGGGGAGGCTACTGGGACCCCAGTAGCACCAGCTGGTGAACGCCTGCTCGTGGTCACCCTGTGGCTGCATGACCCCGCTCCTACACCCTCTGTGTTTGGATCCAGCTTCTGCAAGCGCTGTGGCTGGTCCTGTTTCATGCACACACCCCTGTTACCAGATGCTGGAAGTCAGCAGGGCTCTGCTGGGGCGAGGGTCTGACAGCTCCTCCCACACGCCCTCCTCTTCCTCCTTGGAGCAGTGCGTTTGCTCCGATAGTCCTCTTCGAACGCCGGGGTTGTTGGCAGCTCCAGTCTGTGCCCTCAGCGTTCTCCCAGACTGTTTTGCAGATTAAAGGCAGTGGGAAGAGAGTTTCTAAGAACAGGCGCAGCCAGAAGAGCTCCAGTCTGACCCACAGGGCTCACGTTTGTCCTGGAATTAGGTCAAACCCACTCCTGTTGATTTCAGTCTCCTCTGCTTGTGCCGGGGTGGAATTGTATCGATGAACTCTACAAGAGCCACCCAGTGAGTTTCGCTGGGGCAGAGACTCCCTGATTCAGCACAAAACAATTACAATTTAATAACCACTGCAGGGAGGATTGAGAAACTGTGGCTGCCTTGCTCAGCACCACAGCATCTGACGGTGCCTTTACCAGGACGGGATTATGATGCAGACTGATACCGCTGCTGCATTTTGGCCTGTGATGCAGATCAGCTCGATGTTGCAAGAAGATGACAGAAATGAATATTTTAATTGAAAAACATCACTTTTGGAAGCTTGGCTGAAACAGTGACTGTTTGTGGCCCCTTGTCAGAGGTAACTGCAAGCCTTTGCATGGATGCAGAGGTGGGTGGACCTTGGACTGCTGTTGCACTCCATGTCACTACCAATTCCTCACAGAATCACACAGAATGTTTGGGGTTGGAAGCGACCTCTGTGGGTCACCCAGTCCAACCCCCTGCCGAAGCAGGGTCACCCAGAGCAGGCTGCACAGCACCGCGTCCAGGTGGGTCTGGAAT
>Ga0065711_1011463_pt1 | contig 11288 bp, 5 predicted proteins | sample Hoacrofraction12_FD_59098 | JGI IMG/M metagenome (GOLD analysis project Ga0065711, IMG submission 59098) | Hoatzin crop microbial communities from Cojedes, Venezuela - Epithelial fraction 12 v2 (version 2) | ecosystem: Host-associated > Birds > Digestive system > Esophagus > Crop | place... | reverse complement strand
TTCTTCTTCTCACCTCTTTTTTTTTTTTTTTTGGATGAATAGCAACTTCGTAATTATCTTCTGGTGACAAGAAGTTATGAAGTTATGTGGCTGGGGGGATTCTTATTGTCTCTGATAATCTGTGGGGATAACCTACCAGACCAGACTATGTCTGTGCTGTTCTTCAGCCTTTAAGTCAGTTTACAGCCACCCACAGTATATATGTTTAGGTATTTACATCATTCTGCACCCATAGTTATTGACTGTCTTTTACTGACAGTGGAAATTAAAGACACACTCTAGTCCTCAGTGTTGTTCATTCACACTTTAAGAAATGAGAAAAACCACCTGCAAAATATTGAAGGGGTTTTGCTATTTTATTTACAGTCCAAGACTTTTACACAGTATTCCTATGTAAACAACTGTACAATGAATGAGAGGACTCTAGCATTTCATTTTAGATCTCTGGAGACAGGAAAGGCAGAAAGGTGTTTCTGCACTTCCCTCAAGAAAGAATATATGTGCCCTGCTTTGACAACTCTAAATACCTAAGTCACTTTAGAAAGAAAATTGTCAGAGCAATATGACTGAGTTTATATACTAAATATACAGAAGAAGGGAGTCACAGGTCTGTAATAAGAACCTGATGGCAACCGAAAAGTTAATTAGAGTAGTCTATCTAGCTCTAACTGAAATGGGAATAGATATCCCCCCCTCATTTTTGGTGTTAAGTGACACTTCAGATCTTCTTCAGTACTATAGGCTATTGAAAACCAGACAACTACCTGTGCAATGAAATTACTCTTCATAGAGCAAAGAAGTCTGTTTACAGCTGTTTGTTTGGGGACTTTTTTGTTTTGCTTTATTTTCTTCCAGTAACTCTATTTCTCACAAGTCTCTGATAGTGAACAACTTTTTGCCATGCTGTATGAAACTCCTCCATGTGGTTATGTTTTTATTTGAAGTGTGTCAGCCTTTTGCTCCAAGGAATCTTATAGGAATACATTGAGACTTCAATATTCTTGCAAAGAATTTCACTGGTATTTGGTGGGAGGACAGAAATGGGAAAGCAGGGAAACATCTTGTCAAATGTGAAATTATTTGTGTTTAGAATATTCTACCTCTCTACAAACATGAACGTAATACTGTGGTTGAGAACATAAATTATTATCTCAAGACTTTTCACAAAAAGATTTTTTTTTGCTTCTTGGTACCTATTTGGGCTTCCCAATATTTCCATAATAGGCTTTAGCACTTTTAAAAGGGTAAGGATGTTGAATGCCATATTTTATTTTGGTGGTTCTGTTTTGTGTTTTTTCCCCAAAAAAAATATAAGGCAAGCATGCTGGTAGGAGCTCAGTAGGAGCTGGGAGATGCTTCTCTCACTGATCACCAATCTCATGCCTCTGCAGGAGCTCCACTCCAGTCTCCCACATCTTGCTGACTTCACAACACAGCAAGAAATGGAAGCCACTGACTTGCATATACACGATACGTCCAATCAGCCCTCTGTGTATAAGAGTGAATCTGCTTCTGTTTTCCAAAGGTTAGAAAATTCAGAAAAGGGATAGATCCATATCTTGGTCTCTGTGGGTTATTTTTGTGTACTGGTTTAGGCTGGGACAAAGTTAATTTTCTTTATAGTAGCTCTTCTGGTGCTATGTTTTGGACCTGTGACAAAAACAGTTTTGGTGACATACAAATGCTTTTGCTGTTGCTAAGCAGAGCTTACACGCCATCAAGGCCCTTTCTGCTTCTTACACTGCCCCTCCAGCAAGTAGACTGAGGGTGCACAAGAAGCTGGGAGGGAAAGCAGCCAGGCCAGCTGACCGCAGCTGACCAAAGGGATGTCCTGTACCATAAGATGTTGTGCTCAGCAATAAAAGCTGAATAAGGACAGAAGAAGTGGGGACGTTCAGAGTTACGACATTTGTCTTCCCAAGCAACCATTATATGTGATGAAGCCCTCTTTCCTGACAGTGTGTCAACATCTGCCTGCCAATGGGAAGTAGTGAATGAATTCCTTATTTCATTTGCTTGAACACACAGCATTTGCTTTACCTATTAAACTGCCATTTTCTCAACCCATGATTTTTCTCACGTTTGTTCTTCCAGTTCACTTCCCCTTTGCGTCAAGGGGGCGTGAGCAAGTGTCTATGTGGTGCTTAGCTGCCTACTTGTATTAAGCCACAACAGTTGGTATTTCTCTTACTAGAGATCTACTATTTTATTTTTTACTAATTATTTTTTGGGAATTCCCTACTTCTTAGGGTATATATTTGGTATAGGGTGGATGATCTATTCCTGCTCCCTGAGCAATATTCCCTTTAATTTTCGTGCAGAGGTCAAAAACATTAGTATTTTCAAACCTTTCCAGTAAATCATGTAAGGAAGGTTGATTTATAGATCATCTTCAAATTTTGGTAACAAAGCTAAAAGACCATTCAACATTATCAATCTAAGGATGCTCCTGGATATATGCAGAAACAGAATATAATGAGTATAATGTCTTATGGAAGGCTAGGGTTTAAAAAGGATACTACTAGGGAGATCACTGTCTCTGGGATTAGGTAGATGTTGAGAAGTGGATTTTTGTGACTATGGCCTTTGTACCTAAACATCTAAAGTGGGACTTGGAATTTAGATGTGAACTGTGTTTATATGTCTCTATATGCTTTTTTGGCCTGTATTGGTAGTAAATACTGTATTAGAATATGTGATAAATATAGAATCATAGAATCATAAGATGGTTTCAGTTGGAAGGTACCTTTAAAGATCATCTAGTTCCAACCATGCTGCCATCCAGGAACATCTTCCAGTAGAACAGGTTTCTCAAAGTCACACTTGAATACCTCCAGTGATGGACTGTACAAAATGTATTTGGGCAACTTAGTCCAGTGTCTCACCACCTTCAACATAAATTTCTTCCTTATGTCCAGTACAAACCTACCCTCCTTTGGTTTAAAACCATTGCCCCTTGTCCTGTGTGACGGATGCACTTGCCCCTTAATCAAACTGTGCATTTGGGACGCCAGAGCTGGATGCAGTACTCCAGGTGGGTTCTCACAGAGACAGAGGCACAGAATCACCTCCTTTGACCTGCTGGCTGCATTTCTTCCTATGCAGCACAGAATACGGCTGGCTTTCTGGCCTGCAAGCCCATATTGCCAGCTTATGTCCAATTTTGCATCCACCAGAACCTCCAAATCCTTATCCCCAAGGCTGCTCTCAATCATCTTATCCTCCAATCTGTACTGATATTGGTGATTACCCTGATGCAGGTGCAGGACCTTGCACTTGGCCTTGTTGAATTTCATGAGGTTCAGGCAGGCCCAATCCTCAAGCCTATCAAAGACCCTCTGAATGGCATCCCTTCCTTCTAAAAAAATTAGCTGCACCACTCAGCTTGGTGTCATCTCCAAGCTTGCTGGTCGTGCACTCAATCCCACTATCTATGTCATTAATGAAGATATTAAACAGTATTGATCCCAGTACGGACCCCAGAGGGACAGCATTATTTACTGGTTTCCATTTAGACATTGAGCCATTGACTGCAACTCTTTGGATGTTGCCATCCAGCCAATCCCTTACCCATCTAACATTCCATCCATCAAACCTGTATCTCTCCAATGTGGAGGGAAGAATGTTGTGGGTGATTGTATCAAAGGCCTTATAGAAATCCAGGTAGATAACGTAAATAACTCTTTGCTTGTCCACTGATGTAGTTTCTCCATCATAGAATGTCACAGTCAGGCACGATTTGCCCTTGATGAAGCCATGTTGACTGTCCCTAATCACCTCCCTGTCCTACATATACATAGACATGTCTTCCAGGACAATCTGTTCCATGATCTCACCAGATATGGGGGTGAGGCTAACTGGTTGGTAGTTCCCAGGGTCCTCCTATTCACCCTTCTTAAAAATGAGAGCTATGTTTACCTTTTTGAAGTTAGTTATGACATTCCAGTCCAGCCATAATATTTATATAATTTGTACATATATATCTACTTGTAATGTTTAATCTATTATAGACTGAATATTTATTCTTAATATTTATTATATTATATATCATATAACTATGAGTATGTATTATATTATATTATAATAAATATTAAACATTATACTATATTTATATTTTAATATACGGTATATATTAGAAATATTGTATGTCTATATAAGCATATAGATATATTTCCACCTTAGCGTCTCCAGGTGTCAGTTTTTCACATAGATTAAAAAATTTGCTGTAATAATATGAAAGTATATGAAAGAATTCTAACACATAGCATAGATGATGAGAAATGCTGATAACAGGTGCTCTTCAGTGTTGAAGAAGAGAAAGTAGAAGTCAGTATTGCAAAAACTCACTCCTATCTAATATCGACTAGTATTTTCCATTGAAGTCAAGAATCTGCTTTTCCTGCTTATGCTGAGAAAAATAATACCGTACCAAACTATTCACTATAATGAGACTGCTCGAGGAATATGGTATTGTTTAACGTAAGCACAGTCTGCAGAATGTCAGCGTGAATGGTACTTCAAAGTATTCATCTCAAAGGAAGAAGCAAACATAGACAGAGACACAAAAATGAAAAAAATATGAGAAAATTACAAGCTTGTAAGTAAGACCACTCAGTATAATGTGCAATTTCATTAAATAGCTGAAGAAAAAAAAAGATAGTTATAAGAAAATATAACTGCAAAGGAATCACATACAGAAAGCATTTCTGAGAGGCCTGATTAATCAGCAGCTGAATAAGATATGGACCTGAAAAAAGCAGTAACTCCTTGTGAATTAAAATACATTTATCCAACTGTTCAAAACACATTCACTTTATTGGTATGCCCAAAGCAGAAAACAGATTGTTATTCTGGCAGGCTGACAAATAATCACTTAGCTGGTGCCACTCCTTGTTTCTCTTTAAAGAAAATGGTGCTTATGAATTGCCAACGTATCTATGGGATTTAGGTGACAGGAGCTGCAGTTTATTCAATTTTATAGCAAATACAACAGAAGTACTGAAGAAAAACTACATGACAAACATTATAAAATGTCAGGCAATGAAAAAAAAAATCTGTATACTTTTGGAAAAGAAAATGCAACTTTGTTAATATAAAAAAAATATTCCCATTCTTCATGTCTTTCAGAAAAATTTTCTCACCTCTATATTTTCTCCCATGCCAAGTTTAGAACCAGGGTTATCACCTCAGAAATAAAGCCAATAATATCTCTCATTTACTACTGTGCAGAACAGACACTCTCCTCTATCAATAGGTACTGAATGAAAAAAGACATGACAGATAAGAATAATGAAATAACTTTAAGATACTATATTAATTTCCTTTCTTTAACCTGTTAATTAATAAGCTTGATCATTATATTTTATCAGATATATGCCAGTAGATAACATTTTCACCAACAAAAGAGCATTAATTTCTTTAAAAAATATTGTTATCTATGAGGGGTTGTCTTTGTTGCAGTCATTTTGTTCAGACTATTTTAGTAACAAGCTGACAAAATGATAATACTATTGTGCAATCACTTCTCTCATTCTTTTTTCATCAATATTGAGAATGCTTTGCTTGGCAACCATCTACAAAGCATCATCTCACAGCATCCTTCAGGTCTTGTTATATTTGAATGTAGAAAGTCATCCAATTTCAATATTTCTTCCCAGTCCTCCCCTTCTAATTCTGCCTATTCAGCTAATCACCTCTTTAGGTCACAATGTTTCTTTCTTTACTCTTAATTCTCTAGGCACTGATTCTTTCTTTACTCTTAATTCTCCTGGCTGTCCATTGCTGTTCTTACAAAACACCTCCTTAGACAACTCCTTAAGTTCATTTCAAGCTGTGCCTATACTGTCAATCTTTTATTTCCCAATAATTTGCTTCTTCACTCTACTTTGTGTCAATATCTCGATTTTTTTTCTCCCCAATTGCAATTGCTATTTCATTCGACAGTCTTTCAGACATGTTGCTTGTCTTTTGTTACCCTAAATCTCCTCTTCCACCGAATTGTCAGACTGAAAGATTCTGTCACAGCTAATCTTTCTTCACAGATCTAGGGATAATGAATGGTAGTGAAAGTAGTGTTTATTGTTCATTACATTTTAGACAGAGGAGTTCCCATTGTGCATAACTAGGTGAGCAAGAGCCTACGGCAGAGGAAAACTTCATTACTAAAATCGAGTTTTGGAAAGAGAATGAATGTAAACATAAGGAAATTTAACACCAGAGAAAACATTAGTAGGTGTATGCTGGAGAGTCAAATCCTACCTTTGATGACCTGTATGCAAGAATTAATAGAAAAGACGGTAAGACGGGCAGTTTGTGTTTATAAGATTATACTTTATTTGAACTTTGACCAGGATAACTGTTAATGACTTTTTCCTATTTATTATTGTTGAGTTTATTAAATAATAACGTGCCTTCAAAAAACAAATAAAGTGTAGGAATCAATAATGAATGGCACATAAGAAAGTAAAATAAACTGACAAAATCAAATCCTGGACTAAAATTCTTCAAAAATGAACACTATTGGGACAGCTAAGTTTAGAAAAATATTGAGCATCTTCTGGCTAGCATTTATCAAGTGGCGTATAAATATGAGTTGTAGCTTTACAAATCTAGAAAGATAAATCACCTTTATTTTAAATTTCCTCAGACATTTAATGTGCTCCAAGCACAGTATAGATGTTGTTTAAAATAGAAATAAATAAATGCAACTTAACAAACCGCTTATTTCAGCTATTTTACTTCTAAAGATGTTTAGTTCATTCCTATCTTGGAGAATAAAATTATCTGAAGAAGTAAATTAGTAATATTTAGAATATTAGAGAAGTCTCCAAATTTTTCCCCCAAATAAGTTTTTTTTTAACCTTTAAATCATTGTCTTTTAATATTATCAGAGGGCATTATCTAAAACAAACGTATATGCAATATACATGCATACACAGACACGCATACACATACACATACATGTGTGTATATGCATACACAAAGCAAACTGCTTGATTTATTAGAAATACAGGGTATAATTTCTGATGCTTTTTTTTTGCAAATTTTTTTCTTGTATGTCAGAGGGAGTCCCATAAACCATCCTTCAGACAAAAAAAACACTACTAACTCACAAGAGATGCAATCCTTTTATCCACACAACCTGTTGACATTGTCTGTGCACAGACTAACACTGAAATATCAAAGTAAATTTTCCTTCATATGTTTTAAATAATTTGCTTAATTCAGTAGGAAACTTTGCATTTTGGAATCAGTTATTAAGTGTTTCTAATTTTCCACAATTGCAGGTGAATCTGTTAAAAAGTCTTTTGCTTTTGCTTCTCTGTTGTAACAAACTACACTATTCAAGTGCAAAGTAGGCCCTGAGTATAATGCATTAAATCAGATTAGTTGGTCATAGGCAGGCTTGTAAAATCTGGAGAGGAAATAAGTAATTCAAACTGTTAAAAAATTGTACCAACCTGTACCTGCTCTGTGGGGTTAAGGCGTAATTTCACTGTGAACAAGGTTTTCTTTCAAAACTTTATGTAAAACATAAAGGTAATTAGGGCTCATGTCTGCTAGGATGATTTTACAATTGAGATATAAACCCCATTTGTAGCAATTAAATACTGAATACAGATATGAAAAAAGCAAGAAAATCCTTCAATCGGCACAATCAAATCTCTTATTAACTGCATTGGCTAAAATAAATAATATCCTCTAAGTATAATACAGCATTATAAATTATGTTACATATAGGATGTGAACCAGCATCCACAGAAACATTTTATTTTCCTTAGCTGAGCCTTATTAAAGTAGCTTGAATGAACACTTCTCTAAGTAGCGGCAATGGAGAGTGCTTTTATCACATGAGCTTGACTATCAGTTCTGTATTATCCACCTTATTCTGAGTCAAAATTACTCCTGCATGTAATTTTTGTTTCACACATCCATAATTTATTTCTTTGAATCAGTCCACACCAGAGATATTTTTTTCTTATCATAAATATGCAATTTATCCTCAAATCATAGAATCATAGAATCATAGAATGGTAAGGGTTGGAAGGGACCTTACAGATCATCTAGTTCCAACCCCCATGCCATGGGCAGGGACACCTTCCACTAGACCAGGTTGCTCAAAGCCCAATCCAAATATACAGAAACTATCATTGTATAATATTTTACATGTATTAAAAGCTTAAAAAAACAAACAACTGAAGAACAAGGGGACGTATTATCAGCTTTTGGACATTATAATAAATACTCAACAAATAAAAGGAAAATGACAGAAAAAATTATCCTAAAAGATGCATCTTCTCAGCTCCAAGATTATGATAAATGCGGGATATTCCATTTCAAAATAAAGCACCATGTTCTGGCTTTGCTTCCTGGCTGCTTTGCATTGTGCCAACAATTGAAAAAAACGCTTTCAGTCTTGCAGACCTTGGTGCCTTATAATTTATTAGTCAGAGGAAAACCTCGCAGGGAACGCAGGGTATGTTATGGCAACTCTTGTTGCTTCAGGCATGTAATATCATCCTGGGAGAAAGAACATGTAGCTGGAACAATATGGAGTCCTGTAACTTTAAAGGTTTGCTATGTTTTCTTACAGTTGTAATTAACTATAAAAGTTGAGAAGATAGCCTAAATAGTATCAAGATTTTGGTTTTTCCCAAAGAACCACAACAGGTCTGAATGGCCAAATGCAGAGAGTGGTGGTGAATGGAGTTAAACCCAAGGCTCAGTTCTGGGTCCTGTCTTGTTTAACACCTTTATCGATGATCTGGATGAGGGGATTGAGTACTGCCTCAGTAAGTTTGCAGATGATACCAAGTTGGGCTGGTGTGTCAATCTGCTTGAGGATAGGAAGACACTGCAGACAGATCTGGACAGAATGGATCAATGGGCTGAGGCCAACTGTATGAGTTTCAACAAGACCAGGTGCTGGGTCCTGCACTTGGATCACAACAACCCCACGCAACGCTACAGGCCTGGGGAGGAGTGTCTGGAAAGATGCTTGGTGGAAAAGGACCTTGGGCTGTTGGTCAACAGCCAGCTGAACATGAGCCAGCAGTGTGCCCAGGTGGCCAAGAAGGCCAATGGCATCCTGGATTGTATCAGCAATAGTGTGGCCACCAGGAGTAGGGAGGTGATTGTCCCCTTGTACTCAGCACTGGTGAGGCAGCACCTGGGGTACTGTGTTCCGTTTTGGGCCCCTCACTACAAGAAAGACATGGAGTTGCTGGAGTGTGTCCAGAGAAGAACAATGAGGCTGGTGAAGGGTCTAGAGAACAAGTCTTACAAGGAGCGACTGAGGGAGCTAGGGCTGTTTAGTCTAGAGAAGAGGAGGTTGAGGGGGAACCTTATCACTCTTTACAGCTACCTGAAAGGAAGTTGTAGTGAGGAGGGTGTTGGTCTCTTCTCCCAGGTAACTGCTGCCCAGGGAGGTGATTGAGTCACCATCCCTGCAGGTGTTTAAAAAACATGTAGATGTGGCACTTTGGGATATGGTTTATCAGGCATGGTGGTGTTAGCTTGATGGTTGGATCTGGTGATCTTAGAGGTCTTTTCTAACCTATGATTCTATGTTTCTATGATTCTATGATTAAGTCTAAGTCTGGTGCAAGGTGAATCTGGTCGGTCAGCTCTATGTTTAGCATAGGTGGGCCAGGTCCAAACCTGCAATCAAATGTCCTGTAAACCACTAAAGTATTTACAGATCACATGATTTCATCCAAACTCTGTATGTTTCAGGTATCAGCCTCTGAGAGTTTGTTTTCATTCTTTATTTTCCAGTTTGAGTCATTGTCCTCTGGTTATGTTCATCAGTAATACTTACCACCTACTTGTTCAGAAGGTGATTTTAAATAATCCCAAACAAACACACACAGAGAAAAATATAACATAAAGATATATAGCTGATATTTTGAGTGGTGATCCTACTGTTTTAATACTTTGTCCTTTTACTATTCTGGAATTTCAAAATATTTTCATTAGTATTTTTGTTATATTTTGAAAAATATTTTAATATAAATTATTAATTCAAATTAACATAATAGGATAAATAAAAAAAATTGACAGAGACTACCAACAAAGAAAGGAATTAAAAAAAAAAGTCTCTATATTTGTTCATAATAGCACTCAAACATACATAAATTTCCTTCAGCTTAATTTAAAAAATAATTTGCTAGAATTTTAAATTTGTAAGTCATAAATTTTGAAATTGTTTGAAATTTTTAAAGCACATTTTTTGTAGTATAATGTACTATATTGGGTGCAGATGCCCAAGCGCTGGCAACAGGGTAAATGCAGGGGTGGCCTCTGTGAGGAGAGGTCGGGACAGCCCGTGCCAGATACAGCAGGTTCCAGCCACCTCCAATGGACCCACCGCAGGGCACGGCTGAGCCCCCTCAGCCAATATGATGGCGCCTCAAGGAAAACATATTCTAGAAAGGACAAAAGACTGCAGAGCAGAGAGGGGAATGAGGAGAAAAATCTGAAAGAAGTAACCCTGCAGACACCAAGGCGAGAGGAGAAGGAGGAGGAGGAGGTAATCCAGGTGTTTCGGCGAAGCTATTGAAGGTGAAGGGCTCTGGGGCAGAGGCTCGCGCCGAGGGACCATTTCTCCAGTGGCAAAACCGCAGCGGCGAGGCGGCAAAAAGCGCCGAGAGAGAAAGGAGACCTCAGCCCCCACCCCTCCCCCGAGCGGGAAAGCGGGAGGTGCCAACGAGCGGCAGCTCTGGCTCAGCGGGGGCGGAGTCGAGTGTGACAGCGGCCAAACCCCCTCACGGATAAGAGCAGCCCCCAGCGAGTGCGGGCGGTCAGAGCCGGCAAACAGCGGCGGCGCAGCAGCCCGGGAGCGGCGCAGCAGTTTGCGCGGCAGTTCGCGCAGGCAGGGCGAGCGGGGAAGGCGACAGGCAGGGTGCAGCCGCCCCTCCTGGCAACTCCAGTAGTGGGCATCGCCTGTCCAGGAGATATTCTAGCCATGGTTACCACCCGTGGTAAAGCTGTTGCTCGAAGGAGTGTGGGGACCCAGACGGAGGCCCCACGCAAGAACGCCGGTGTCCAGGTCTCTGGCTGCAGGGAGTGCCTGAGCCTGGCGCTCGTACCGGAGGACAGCAGAGACAACGGCTGTGTTCGGTGTGAGCACGTGAATGATCTGCTCAGCCTGGTGGCAGAGCTGAAAGAGGAAGTGGAGAGGTTGAGGAGCGTCCGGGAGTGTGAGAGGGAGATCGACTGGTGGAGCCGCTCCCTGCCCTCCCTGAGGCAGAGGCAGCAGGAGGCGGCTCCACAGAAAGCAGAGAAAC
>Ga0065711_1049482_pt1 | contig 11289 bp, 6 predicted proteins | sample Hoacrofraction12_FD_59098 | JGI IMG/M metagenome (GOLD analysis project Ga0065711, IMG submission 59098) | Hoatzin crop microbial communities from Cojedes, Venezuela - Epithelial fraction 12 v2 (version 2) | ecosystem: Host-associated > Birds > Digestive system > Esophagus > Crop | place... | reverse complement strand
CAGCCCCAGCTCTCCCAGCCTTTCCTCCCAGCAGAGGGGTTCCAGCCCTCGGATCATCGCTGGGGCCTCCTCTGGCCCCGCTCCCACAGCTCCAGCTCTGTCCTGTGCTGAGGGCTCCAGAGCTGGACGCAGGGCTCCTGGGGGGGTCTCAGCAGAGCGGGGCAGAGGGGCAGAATCCCCTCCCTCGCCCTGTGCCCACGCTGCTGGGGATGCAGCCCAGGGCACGGTTGGCCTGCTGGGCTGCCAGCGCACACTGCCAGGTTATGGCCAGCTTCTTGTCAACCAGCATCCCCAGGTCTTTCTCAGGGATGCTCTGAACTTATCCTCTGCCCAGCCTGTATCTGTGCTTGGGATTGCCAGAACCCAGATGCAGGACCTTGCACTTGGACTTGTTGAACTTCATGAGAAACTGTCTGAAGCCCGTTACCCCATTTTCAGAAGTGATTCAGGCATCTATGTTCCCACAACTTAGATTAAAAATCTATGTGACTAGGCTTCTACATCGCTGCGGTGGGTCTGGTTCTTCTACTTCAGCTGTAAGCTGAATATATGAAAGTGATATAAGTAAAAATGGGAATTGAGGGGATGAGAACAGACACAGATCTCATCAGCTGCAACCAGTGAAGCCCACTTATCTTCCTCAGCCGTCCTGCTGCCAGCATTAGAAAACCTTGTGTCCAGGTAAGACTCTTCCCCACTTTGGCCAGCCAGCCTGGCAGAGGGACAGGCTTGCAGACAAATGCTGCTGGGGACCCATGGTAACAGTCCCCCCTGTTGCTGGAAGACTTCAAATTTGAGGGTGCTGCTTTCCAGCAGCTTGAGACTTGATTGAAGTTGATCTTGACTACTTGAAAAACTCTTGCTCTTGCCCTTTATGCACTCTCTTTTTCTTGTTGCTTTTCTTTTCTTCCTTTCCTTTCCTTTTTGCCTTTGTTTTTCCTTCCACATCACAGTCACCACATCCTTGAAGTGGGAGGAGAGAAATTAAAAGAAAACATTTAATACCTCAAGTGTTTTTAAACCATCAGCAATCAGTAGAAGCCTGAAGAGGCCATCCCTGGAAATAATCCATCTGGAGAACTCCTTACAGACGTCACCTTTCTGAGAGCAGTGCCATTTCCTTGTGGTGTGGGTGTACTTATTTATTATGTCATTAAAGCTGTTTTCTTTCGGGCAGCCTTTAAAGATCTTCCCTGGGGATTCACCAGGCTGGGCAGCAAGCCAAGTGGAACCCCCTAAAGTTAAGTGCTCAGCTCTGTTGGACATAAACCATTTAGTATTTCAAAGACAACAAAAGTGGTACAGATCCAATTTGTTTCCAGTAGGAAAAAAATAACGGGCAAGTAACACACTGAGCCCATCACAAGGGACAAGCAATGCCATGGTGACTCCCCCTTCTTCAGGCAAGAACAGTGCGGTCCTCTGCCTTCGTAACTACAGTTTGTGATTACGGACTCTTCGCTCTTCTTGCCATGGCTCCGAAGAGGCCAAGACTAATGCTCCAAAATTCCATGCTCCATCACTCTGATGTGCCCTTACTGCTGCCGAGTCCCATCATTGCTGCAAACCTTGCCCCCAGCCTGCTCACCGTGCTCGTATTTTGATGCTGTATTTCTTATCAGCAGTTGTTCGGAGCTCACGGGATAGTGCTATTCATAATTCACTGTCCCCAGGCCAGGTGACAGCAGAGTCACACCCGGCATAGGTTCTTCCTCTTCCGAGATACTCAGCCTGCTTTCATGGAGGGATGCCACCATGGGTTTTCAAGTTTGCTTTCCACATCCCATCAGCTGGGTTAAACTCAGTTGCTGGCAGGTTAGCAGAGTGCAACATGCAGGGTCAGCTGAAAAGCCTACTGAGGGACAGGAGGGGACTCCCTGGATTTCAGCAGGTCACAGATCCAGAGTGAAGGAGTGAGGTCAGCAAACTGTGTAGCCTGGCTCTCCCCATTGTGGAACAACACCGAATGCTGGGATGATGTGCTTCATCACAGCTGAAGCCAAGAGCTTCAGGAACTCACAGTCCCAAGTGCAAAGGATGTTTCTCCTGCCCTTTCCACAGGTTTTCTTTGCTTGGTCCTGGATTAGGTTTAATGTGTGGTCCAGCTTTTGGTGTAATCTGCTTTGGTCTGTTCAGAGAGCTACAGTCCTAAAGGGCTGCCAGCTTGCCAGGAGCGTTATTCCTGTAGGGCCTCTTGGATAGCAGTGGAACTACTCAGATTTGGGCTGGTGGAGGGCAGATCAGAGTCTGATACCTTGAGACAGTAAAACCCCGCATTGCCACCCCCATCTCTCTCAAATGGGACCTCTGGGGCACAGCACTGCCTCTCAGCTGGTTGGGTCAATAAAAGATAACCCCCTGCTTTGGCAGTCCCAGTCTGCCTAGCTACTCTCCTGGCACGCAGAAGAGCTGGCTGGAAAAACCTGCAGCAGGGAAGGGAAGCTGCTCCCTGCACCAGCAAACTCAGCCAGCGTGCCAGGTCCTAGCCCAAGCCACCGCTCAGGCTAAAGTCCTGCTTTTCTCTCTGCCAGGAGCCTGGGTTTTCAAGTGTTCATGACTCAGTTGTAAACACACGCTCTGAAGATGGGCTGGAGCAGCAAGGATCCTTCCTGGGGGCCAGGTCCAGCACTGGTGGCTCTGATGGGACCCTCATCTCTTATAGGATCCAGCACTGAAGGACTGGTGTGTGCCCAGCTGCACCTGCCTGGGGAGGGCCAAGAGAAGATGTAGGCTTCAGAAAAAGCCCCATGGCCACCACAGTGAAACGGTGACACCAAGCAGGTACAGGCATTGTGGCCACATCTGTGTGCAGCCAGTTCTGCCGGTGGTCCTAAACTGGTAAAAAAAAAAGCTCCAAAAGGGCTGAGCTGGCCACAGATTAGACCTGCACCCAGGGCACTTTGTGAGTACAGAAGCGCCAGTGGATGTCCTTCAAAGAGGCAAGCACAGCAACGGCAAGCAAGCGACAGCAGGGACCCTGCACTGCACTCTGGGCTTCGCCACTGAGATGCATGGTCTTGGTGAAGACGCAGCTTGTGACAGCAGGGTCTTTCTGCGGTGTAAGCCGCCTCGCTCTCCCATTTTTATCTAGTAACAGAAAAACATCATTGGGAAGCAACAGCTGGAAAAGTCATCCTGATGGTGGTGTTAGAAAGTCCTCAGGGACGGCGGGGAAGGGTGTCCGAGGGTGCACCGCCATCCTGTCCACGGGGTCTTTGCAAGCTGAGGTGGATCAGCAGGGCCTTGGGCAAGGGATACCTTACAGGAGCCAGACACTGTGCATCTGCCACGCTGAGGCCTTCGGTGCAAACCAACTGGTCTAGGCACACAAAGGAACCTCTGCGTCAGTTTAAGGTGGGGTCTCAAATAGAAATGTCTATCATCAGCCTTGCAGGCAGCTTCTTATGGCTCTCTGAAGGAGAGTTCAGCTTCGATCTTTTGTCACTCCAGCAAGAAGGCTGAAATTACTCCTGCTTTATAGCTAAGCACAGGGAGCAGGATGAAGCCCATTGCCAGATAGTTTCAGTGACAAAATGTGGTTGGTTTCCATGTAGCTTGAACATTAAGAAATCCTGATAATAGAAAATATGTGAGTTTTAAAAGAGAAAAAACATTCTATCTGCACCTAACCTCTCCTGTGCAGCTGGCACTGACATGGTACTGCAACACCCTGTTTAGCCCCTGTCCTATGATCAAGACAGAGGCATGCACTGACCTAAAAAAAAGGCCCATCTAAGAAAAGTGGTGAAGGCAAGTATACAAGGGACATGTTAGATTAGGAGAAATAAAAAGGCGATGAACACTAATATGAATTAGAAGTTAAGAACAGTTATCACAAATGACAAAGAAAATTCAGCCTGTGTTCATGGTAGAACTGAAAGGCAAGAAGGAGCAGGATTATAGATTAGGAGCAAACGGTACTAATGCTTTCTATGCAGTACTTAACAGTAATACTCTGGGAAGATAGGTATGGTCAATATTTTTTTCATGATACAAGGGGTGAGGGGAAGGGTGACTGTAAAATGCTTCTTATGGCCCAGCAACAAGTTAAAAAATGCCTGCTAAAAAAGTAGTTATTTTTGAACCAGCAGATAGGGACTGTTTACATCCAAGAGTCTATGGTGGCTATACTATGTCCTATCGATTTTTGAAAGATGTTTCCAGAGGACTAGGAGAAAATTAGTATTCTGCTAGACTTGCAGAGGAGTACACTAGGCAAGCCAGGCAATTGCAACATTTCAGCTCATGCCTATGGGCAGCAAGAGCTGGCTGGTGCAGGAAATGCTTAGCAACGAATTACGGAGGAGTAGAGCTATGATTTAGTAGCAGCCCTGCTGAAAAGGACCTCAGGGTTGCATTGGATGCTAACCTGCTTAAGAGCCGACAGCGTGCTCTCATTGCAAGCAAAGCAAACGGCTCTCTGGGCTGCACTGGGAGGTGCCTGGCAAGTAGACTAAGAAGGGTTGTTATTCCCTTGTGTCCAGCACTGGTGTGGTCAGATCTTGAATACCGTGTCCCATTTGGGATCTCCCAGTTCAACAGGGATGTGAAGAAACTGGGGCGAGTCCAGTGGAGGGGCACAGTGATGGTGGGGGCTGAGGGAACTTGCCCTGCAAGGAGAGCCTGGGGGTGCCGGGATTGCTTAGTGCGGTGTGGGGGCTAATTTAATAGCTGCCTATAACTACCTAAAGGGTGGTTACAAAGGTGGTACTGCCAGATGACATAGCAAGGGGCAATGGACACAAAATGTGGCTGGGATGGATGGGATAAGGTTGTACATTAGGAAAAACCTCTTCACTGGAGAAGGAGTAGGGCAGCTCTGGAGGAGGTGCCCAGGGAGACTGCTGAATCAGCGTCCTTAAAGGCCTGCAAGCCTCAGCAACAAAGCCATGTCTGACTGACCCGGTGTTGGTGAAGTCTTTCTTCAAACAACAGGCCAGACTACATGATCTCCTGCAAATATTTCATAGAATCACAGACTTATAGAATCATTAAGGCTGGAAAAGACCTCTAAGATCACCAAGTCCAACTGTCACACCAACACCACCACGCCTGCTAAACCATGTCCTAAAGTGCCACATCTACACATTTTTTGAACCCCTCCAGGGATGGGGACTCTGCAACTTTCCTATGATTTTTACAAACTGAAGAGGTTTACTAAACTCATCAGAAACCCTGTTCCCGTGGGATTGCTGGTGTGATTGGTAGAGGCAGCATCTCAGTTTACTAACGCATCTTTCGGCACCTGCATGGCTTCTCACTTGATGAAGGGCAACATTTTGGTTAAGAAATGTGAGCAGTGAAGAAAATCAGCGTGACACTGACTGCCTGACTTGGAAGTCGGCTAAAGGAGAGATCTTGAAATGAAACAGCGGATGGGGAAGTGCAAGAGTGCGTGGCATTACAAAGCGGTGTGCTTCTGGCAAGTTTCCTTGCAAAGAGTAGCAGGGGGCTTGCTTGATATTTCTATGAATGAGCTGGAGGAGACACCACCGGCAAAGCCTGCGGATAATCAAAAAGTAGCGACAAGCATTAAACTAGGTATGTCAGTCATCTTGAGTGATTTGGTTCCCTGGGAACACAATCCCAGCAAACAAGGCATGGATTTTACAGCTCACATTGGGTTGGAGAGTGCCGGCACGTGGGGGATCAGGTCCTTTCCGAAACTGTGGGAAAGCAGGGGCAGGTCCAGCTGCCTGGTCAGCGGAAAGGCAGATCCGAGCATCACACCCCAGTCAGGGAGGTCCATGCTGACCTGGGATGCAGACCAGGAACCACCGAGCGAGAGGGAATCACCGTGCCTGCTCTTGGGGTCTGTGAATCAGGAAGGACGCTGAAAATTCGGGGAGGATTCAGTGAAAAGCCGTGGGATTTAGTGGTCTGTTATAATAAGCGTCTGCTTTAGTGTTGGCAAGAGTAGAGCCCAAAAAAGTAAAATGCAGAGTTAATGGAAAGAAAGACACAAGCAACAGAGTATGAAAATCCTTTGACTTTAAGAACAGAGCTGACAGAAGAGAAAAAAAACCCAAACCCCCTCATTTCACCCCTCCCCCCAACACTTCTGCAGTTGCTCTGCTCGAGCAAAACCTAATTAAGACTTATTTTTCCAGTCATTTGTGATTATTTGTTATGGTTTTATATAAATACAGGAATTCATTAGTTTACAGGGCGGGGAAACGCTTTCCCAGACCTGCAGCTTTTAAAAGAAAGTAAAGCAAATATTAAAAGCTAATCCTTGTAGCTTTTTCTGTGCCCACCTCTTTTGGAAAAAAAAAGCCAAAGTATTTTATTTCAAAATGAAGAAATCAATAATTACAAACACACAGGCTTTTCCCACACCCCTCCTTTCTACCCAGAAAGAGCGTAAATGACTGAATACAGCATGCTTTCCACAAAAAAAAGAGAGATTTTAGTAGGATTCCTAATAGACGTTTAACTTTAACAAGTGCCACCATAAACATTTCTCCAAAATTCACCGGGGAACCAGGATTTTATCGCTGTAGGAGCACTGCACGGCTCCGTGATACGCTGTGATGCCGGATAATGATCTAATGGGCCTCGCTGACAACACGCTGGCACCCTGCCACAGCTATGCAAAAACCACTCTACAACTGGGAGCAGGAGAAAACCTGCAAATAAAACCTCCTGCTAATAAAACAGCACGGACTAATGTGGTTGGGGGTCTCATACAAATAAGGTACAAGGTAAAGCGCCTGACCCTGGGCATTACTACTGACAGTTAATTTTCTTTCGTTTCAGTCACCTAGAAAAGTAATTGGGAAGTCGCCTCATTGTTCAGCCTTCAGAACGAATGAAGGCTCACTTGAAAAGAAAATAAAATCATGTATTTTGAAATGGACTGTTTTAATACTGCTTTTTGGTTGACCTTTGGTTATCAATATTTCCTACTGAAACTATCTGAAGGAATGTTTTAGGTAGCAATGGGGTTTTAAAAAATTTTTTAAAAAATAATGATTTCTGTGGAATTCTTCCTGAAGAGGAGATATTTTACTATTTTATTTTAGGGCATTTGATCTAACTCATGAAAGCTTCTCTGTCACAGTAGATTAATCAAGGAAGAACACTATTAACTGAATTTGTCATCATTTTACCCTTGCTCTGAGGTTTGTAAGGCTCTGCAAGATTTGCTTGTCTTCATTTCCAGAGCTTCGCATGAAAATTTTCCTTACTTTGAAAGTGGGTCATACTGGTAGCGACGTTCTTACTTGTCACTTGGATTTTCAGATTCAAACCAAAACAACGAAGAAGAATTTTTGCTTGAAAGTTCTCAAGAAACAATAAGACCTGGTCTTACTCTGTTATAAAGCCACACTGACAATTTTTGTAGGTTTTGGATGCAAACCCACAGCTTTGCTGATTTTTTTCTGGAAAATTAGCCTACTCTCACTCAAATCAGTGAATACAGGCATGGAAGAGGAGACTGAGAAAGCGGTGAGTAGGTTTTGTTTCCAGGACCACTCTTTCCCAGGGTCTGGCATCAGGTTGGAAGTACTTTGCGACGATTTACCCACAGCTCCTTGTACACCTATCGTAAAGGGACAGTGGCTCATGGAGTTCTCGTTTGGGCTAACCTGTTGATGATTTGGGATGAGTTAACCAGGCATAAATTAAAGAAATCCTTCTGTAGCCTTTCTCACTTGTGCTGTCCGCAGCTAGACAGGGAGGATATCCCTTTCCACCCACCACTGAAAATGGTGCTGGCTTTGAAGACAGCTGGGAAAGGCTGAAGGCCCCTACTGAGGTCCCTGCTGTGGAACTGGTTGGCAGCTGCAACGGCCTTTCCCTTCCATCCTCACACACGCCCCTGGTATTTCAGAAACTCACCCCAAATTTCCAATTTACCGTCTGCGCACTAGAACTCAAATTTCTTCAGAAGGAGGCATCCATCTTCTCATGTTCTCCCAGGGTGGCCCGATAACACCAACCTCTTTTTGTAAGTCAAGAGGAACATTGGAGCCTGGCTCCAGTCTTCCCAATTGTGCTAGTAAAACCAAGAAAAACCACAGTGTGACCCATGAATTTAGACATCCAGCTCTACCAAACACAAAAAAAGAAGAGAATTTCTGTTGAAAAAGGATCATTCTGATTGCTTATGGCACAGATTTTTTATACGGTTTGCATTATTTTCCTAATGCTGCTAAAGATAGCATCACTTAAGGCTTCTTTCTAATAACTTTATTTGTAAATCAAATAAACTCCCAACAAAAAAAAGCAAAACAATAAAAAATTAGGGCAGCAACCAGTTAGGGATGTAGAAAGAAGAAAGACAAATAGAAGTATTTGTCTGGGAGCTAAAAAAGGAGAAAATAATTGACAATCTTCATGTATTAAGAAAATGAGATTGCTGATTACAAAACAAGAAGCCTCTGGCTATTTTAGTACAGATGCCATTTTCAAGGCCAGAAGCAGCCTTTTGCTTTTTGGCCCCCATTGTTTGAGGCTAAGATTTAACAAAATAAGTCGAAGTACTTCTCTAGCCAGTGAGAAGGCACTCACCAGCCAGGTTTTGCCAGTGACTGTGCCAGACAAGTTAATGTCATAGAGGACAGACTAACCCAGATCAGTCACCCAACCTCTCTGAGCTTGCCTTTTCCACTTGAAGGAATACAATAGCCCTTCCACTCCTTCACATCGCCCCACAGTGACTCTTCAGTCACTAACCCACCTGGATGTATTCTTTTTAATAAGCAGCCATGTAAGATTTAAATTAAATGTTTAAAAGGCCATTTCTGTGACTGCTGTGTACTATGCTCACTTTACATGTTCCCGTCATGACAGTTTTCATTTGCAGAAGATAAGCACCAGAGTATATATGACATAGCCCTGACTGATTAACAAATCCCCTATATGTTAATCCCCAGGTAAGTGTGAGATGATTTTTATCCTACAAGCTTAAGAAACTGATAGGAAGGTTCCTACAGCAACATCCTCCCACCCACCCACCCAGCGCTTCAGTTGTAATAGGTCGTTTCATGACAAGTGGTAATCTTCCTCTCCCCACAGCGTCTCTGCCAGAGCTCGACTTTGCAGCACACAGCCACTGATTTTACACGAGAAAAAAAAAATGGTGGAATGGATTTTATTAAACTTTTTTTCAGGACTTTAACCAAACACATGGGATGTGTACCTCAGCAGGCAACTGTCAGAGAAGAATCTGACCAGTAAGAGGAAATTTCCCTTTGCCATGGCCACTGTGGCACTGGTACCACCGTTCAGCACAGAGAGGAGGGTGTGTGCAGCGTGTAGGAGTCATGCAAGCCCCACGTAGGAGTCATGCAAGTCCCGTGTAGGAGTCGTGCACGTCCTGCATAGGAGTCATGCAGGTTCCACGTAGGAGTCATGCAAGCCCCTGGGCTAAGAGCCTTGTTCTCACCCCATCCCTGGCACAGCACCCATCGCCCTTGGGGGTATTTTGCCCCGGAATGGAGGAACTCACCCCAGCAGTGGTACAAGCATCCCCGTTGCCTCTAGCACTTGGCTCAGGAGCTGCCTTCCCCGTGCTTTAGGTGGTAAGTCCAGGCAAAAAGTCCTGCTGGGAAAGAGCAACCTAAGAGCAGCTCTCTTGAGGGAGGGATCAGGGCTGGGGATCATTATGAAGACATCAAACGGTAATGTTTTAGAAATGTGAGTGTACCGTAGCTGTGGGTAAGCAACAGGAGCCCTGTGATTCCTCTAATGATGGCATTATGGGTGTTTTGCTGTTTTCTGTCGTCTCATGTGGAATGCACAAGCTCTGTGTGCCGGGGAGCATTTTCAGCTTACAGACGTGGGGCAGCAGCTGCTGCGATACAGGCGGCAAACAAACAAAAGGAAAAGAGAACGGCAGTGATCTTTAATGAGATTTTCTGTGGTTAAATTTTTTGTGGACTAACAGAATCTATAACGAAGGAGAATGAAGAATCAGATGAGTCAGGTTGTCCCAGGGCACCCGATGCTACCACAAGCCATTTGAGCTTTGCTTATATAAATTTATTGTCAAGCACAGCATGATGTTCAGCATGCACATATGTAGTGCTGAGGGTCCCTGTTCCCAGATTCCTTGCTCCGTTAACCAGTGACATCAAGTCATGCATTAAGGGAGAAAAAGAAGATATTAGGGATTACTGAGGATTAGAGATGGACGAAAGCAAAATTTCAGCTCAAAACCCATTTCAAGCCAGCAGTTCAAATCTCTCTCTCTCACCTTGGTCAAGTCTGAGCCTCAGGTTTTGACAACTGCCGTATCTGCCCGCAGACTGTAACTATCAAGTTTGGGAGGATCTGTGGTTATATGGGTGGTTTGTTCCTGTCTGAATGGAAATACCCATCCGGGGTTATAGTGGAGCCCCGTCCTCTGATATAAAATCTCTCTGATAATTTTAGACACCCACGGTGCTCGTGTTTTTGAAAAACATCGCTCAGCTGTCCCACGAGCAGAGGGGCAGGATATAATTTTAAGAAGCAGCTCGTCAGATTCCCAGCCACCACCTACTAATTAATCCACTGCAGAGCTCTCGCTTGGAGTCTCACTTTCAGAAAAGGGCTGCCAGTTTTTCTGCCTTTTTCTAATACCTCCCTAAGGAGCAATCCAACCTGACCAAGCATTTTTCAGACCCACCAGCGTAAGCATCTTCAGTGGCTATGTACAAACCAGTAACCTCAGCCATAGTCCCAAAATGGTCTTCAGAGTTAAGGGTTTGAATAGTTTGATTGTGTTAGAACCTTATTGCTGGCTGCCTTTCTGTCCTGAAGGCAAGAAGACAACAAACAGCCTCATCTTTGTTCAGCCCTGGAGCTAAACCCAGGGATTTCTTACAACAAAACTTCCCCCAAGACATCCACAGCACAGGTGTCTGTGGGAAAGCAGACAGAGCAACACAGGACTTTAGCAGTTTGGCCTGGAGAAGGTGGAAGGGCTGCCAGAGGCACCACAGGAGAGTTTGGGTAAAAGGATGGTGCAGTGGCGATGAGTGAGAGTCATCTGGAGGGACAGGAGGAGGAACCCCCCTTGCCCTGCTGCAGGGGATGGTGACATCGGGGACCTCCTGGGGACCTTCTAAATGCCTATAAATATCTGAAGGGTGGGTGTCAGGAGGATGGGGACAAGCTCTTTTCAGTGGTGCCCAGTGACAGGACAAGGGGCAATGGGCACAAACAGAGGCACAGGAAGTTCCAGCTGAACATGAGGAAGAACTTCTTCCCTCTGAGGGTGACGGAGCACTGGAACAGGCTGCCCAGGGAGGTTGTGGAGTCTCCTTCTCTGGAGATATTCAAGTCCCGCCTGGACAA
>Ga0065711_1049480_pt1 | contig 11289 bp, 13 predicted proteins | sample Hoacrofraction12_FD_59098 | JGI IMG/M metagenome (GOLD analysis project Ga0065711, IMG submission 59098) | Hoatzin crop microbial communities from Cojedes, Venezuela - Epithelial fraction 12 v2 (version 2) | ecosystem: Host-associated > Birds > Digestive system > Esophagus > Crop | place... | reverse complement strand
CTGCCCTCGCCGAGGCCTGCCGGACAGCGCCCGGGCCGGTTTCGGGCAGCGGGTGACCGCGACGGCGAGGGGAGCCCTCGGCGTCTCCGCCCTGCCCTTCGGGGCCGGCCGCCCCGGCCATGCCGCCCGCCAGGGCCTGCGGCAAGGAGGCCTTGGTGCTGCAGTGCGAGTGGGAGGCGTGCACCTACGTGGCCTCGAAGATGGAGGAGTTTTGCGAGCACGTGGCCCAGCACCTGCAGCAGCACCTTCCCGGGGATCACCGGGATGAGATGGACCCTCTCGGTAAGGAGCCAGCAGCCTCGACCGCTGGAGCTCGCGAGCCCTCCCTGTGCTCTCATATACTTCCCTGTGAGAAAACCTTCCCCTGCCTGAGCGTCACTGCCTGTTGCAGGATGAATCTCATCAACAAACAGCTGTGGTGTTTGTCTGCGGGAACTTGAGCTTTATGTGGAGAGTTTCCGTCAGACCATCATGGCCTCTGTATCTCCTGTGTGTGTTGCAGAGGAATACACGTGTTTGTGGCAGGAATGCGGTTTCTGTTCCCCGGAGAGCTCAGCTGACCTTATTCGCCATGTCTATTTCCACTGCTACCACACTAAGCTGAAGCAGTGGGGGCTACGGGCCCTGCAGAGCCAGTCAGATGTGAGCCATTGCCAGCTGGACTTCCAGAGCCGCAATATCATCCCTGAGATCCAGGAGAACTTTCTGTGTCTGTGGGAGTACTGTGAGGTAAGAACAGGCGATGCAGTTTCACTTTCTAGTGTGTTATCTGTGATGTGGCGGCCAAGGGAAGGAGAGCCGCTGTTGTCTTGCAGCTCACCTGCATGCCTGTCTGTTGGCTGTTTTGTACCTGTGTGAAAGCACCTGTTGTGCTCTGGCTGAGGCTAGCTCGTGCTGATCTTTTCACCCTCTTGTGTCTGTCCTTGCTCCCCAATAGAGATCATTTGATAATCCTGAGTGGTTCTATCGGCATGTGGAGGATCACAGCTTCTGTTCGGAGTACAAGGCAGCAGGGAAGGAGAACCACGTGGTCCTCTGTGGCTGGAAAGGTTAGTGGGTGCATTCAGGGCCTCACTAGAGAGCTTTGCACAGGGCTGAATTGCAAACATTGTACAGGAGAACTCTGCGCTCAGTGGCAGGGTTTCAGAGAGCCTCTTGAACTTCAAAAATACGTGCGCGTGGTCCTAACAGTGCAATATTCCTGTAGAATTTCCCTCAGGGGATCCATTTGAGTGCTTAATATTGAACTTTAATTAGTACCTAGAGGAAAAGGCCCTAGTTTAATTTTTTTAGTAATTTATCTCTCCTGTGTTTGTGCAGTTGCCTTAGCTGCTTGCAGTGGGCTGTTTGTACTCTAGTGATCTCACCCTGCTGTGACCCTGCTCTCTGGGCTATTTGGAGCAGGGAGTTGATCCTTGCTGGTCAAAACAGAAGCAAGAAGCCTGCCATTGAGTCAGGTTGTGGATTGTGGCCCATGTGTGAAAGATCTTAATGGCATGTTGTTGTTTCTGTTTAGACTGCGATTGCACCTTCAAGAGGCGCTGCAAACTGCGGGAGCACTTGCGCAGCCACACGCAGGAGAAGGTGGTGGCCTGTCCTACCTGTGGGGGGATGTTCGCCAACAACACCAAGTTCTTTGACCATATCCGCCGTCAGACTGCACTGGACCGTAAGCTCCTGAGGGCGGGGGAGGAAAGGGTTGTGAGCAGCCTTCTGGCTGGGCCATTTGGTTTGCTAGGGCTGCCTGTTCTCTGTGAGCAAAGGGCATGCGTGTGCTTGGAAACAGCCTGGCTTCTCTGATGACTGGGAACCGAGACACTGATGAATCTCTGAGACGTGTCTTCTTGCAGAGGTGAGAGGGTTGGAGGCTGACAAGGCTGCACAGGGCTCACAGTGCTGCAGCCAGAGCTGTTCCTCCTGTAGGGACTCAGGACTGAAGTCAAAGGCAGCAGCTGGGCACTTGCAGCAGGACTGGAATTTGCTTATTGCGTTGCCTTGTGCTGTGCTGGCGGCGGGGGTGTGTGTGGTGGTTGCTTCTCAGTTCCTGCAATGGCAGCACAAGGAGGCTGGGCAAAGGGGAGGCAAATTGGTCTTTGCAAGTGGGTTTTTTTTGTTTGGCTTTGTAGTCAGTGTCTGCTGTGTCTGCCTGGAGAGAAGGGTTCCCAGCTCCACTTTAACTCTTTTTCTCACTTGCTGCTCTTTGTGCTGTTCTCTCTGCTTTGAATTCTTTTCTCACCACCCCCTCCTCTTTCTCCCTGACCCTGATGCTGCAGAGCAGAGGTTTCAGTGTTCTCACTGCTCCAAGAGGTTTGCGACAGAGAGGCTGCTCCGTGACCATATGAGGAACCATGGTGAGTAAAGGCCTCTTCTCCCAGCTGAGGCTCTGAAGAGTGTGTGCTTTCCCCTCCTTTGTGATAATGTTTTCCACCCATTCTTTCACACAGTGAACCATTACAAGTGCCCTCTGTGTGACATGACCTGCCCACTGCCCTCCTCCCTGCGCAATCACATTCGCTTTCGGCACAGCGAGGAGCGGCCATTCAAGTGTGACTACTGTGACTACAGGTGAGGAGCAGGGCTTTCCGTCTTCCCAAGCTGGAGATGGAGAAACACCCTGTGCACGTGTGTGTGTGCACGCGTGCTGCACAGTGTTCAGCATTGTTCCCTTATCATTTCCTTTTAGCTGCAAGAATCTCATTGACTTGAGGAAACATCTGGACACGCACAGCAAAGAGCCAACCTATCACTGCGAGTTTGAGGCTTGCAGCTTCGCTGCGCGTTCCCTCTGCTCCATCAAACTGCACTACCGGAAAGTCCATGAGGTGGGAAGGGAGCAGAGCGCTGTTCTGCTGTGTACTCTCTCCTAGTGAGGCTGGGAATCGCTAAGTGCAACATGCTGTACAGAAGCATGAGGAAAAAAGCTAAAGTCATGTGAAGTGCCCCAGGTTGACCAGGGCTGTAAGAGTGTGAGATCAGGTTGCATTCCTCTCTTATTGCCGCAATGATACATCATGTCAGTCTTCTCAGAGAATCTGATTCCTCCTGCCATGCATATGCGTGGGTACCAGGCCCTCTGATCAGGCTCATGGGGTATTCACATCCCTCTCTCTGCTCTGCAGGGTGACTCAGAGCCTCGGTACAAGTGCCATGTCTGTGACAAGTGCTTCACACGTGGAAACAACCTTACTGTCCACCTCAGGAAGAAACACCAGTTCAAATGGCCCTCGGGGCATCCTCGCTTCAGGTACTGCCCATCCTTAGCTCCTCACTAGCTCCTCTCTAGTGCAAGAAACAGCTGGAGCTGCATCCTGCGTCTTGCTGGAGCAGAGAGCTGGTAGTGCTTGGGCTCTGGTGTTTGCCTGTAATGTGCTCCAGACCCATTTCCTGGTGCCTGGGAGGCACTGGACAGCGAGCATTTAGTGGGATCTGGCACAGCGACAGGGCAGTCCTGGGCAGCGGCTCCAGCAGTGGGTCAGAGATTAGGGGCAAGGGCAGCAGTGGTGCTATCACTGCTGCATGTGGTGGGATGCTTCTGAGCTTGGCCGGGGTGAGGTCCAGGTGTCCCACTCTAGAGGGAGCTGCTGCAGGTCAATTTCCTGACAGATGCCTCTGCTATATCCTCTCTAGGAAACTCCAGAGCCTAAAAGCTGGGAGGGGAAGAGGATGGACTTCAAATGCTCCCAGTGAAACAGAGTGGTGAAAGGAGATGGGCTTGGGAGATGATAGAGGCCTGGCAGAAAGCTCAGAAACTGCCACATGGATGTGCTTTTAGGGGTAGGGGCTGAAGGGCTCTTGTCTTACTTGCCTGGTATCATCTGTGTAGCACTGGGCGTTGGAACCTAGAATATAGCACTGCTTCCTTGGCTGCTGCTTCAGACTACTACCTGTCTCTTGGGAAGGGGCTGCCGTGTGACTGGCGCCATCACCACTGCCTGTCTCTGCTCAGGTACAAGGAACATGAGGATGGCTACATGAGGCTACAGCTGGTGCGTTACGAGAGTGTGGAGCTGACAGAGCAGCTACTGAAGGACAGAGAGAAGCAGGGGGAGGCACTGGATGGCTCGACTGAGTGTGTGGTATTGTCTGAGGGTGAGGGCAACCTGCAGGGCATCATTCTGGAGGCCCCGGCAGAGGCTCCGCTGCACCCGGCAGCTTGCTCTGCTGACAACCCTGAGCCAGCACGGCCGAGTGCCTTCCCAGGAGCACTGCTGCCATCGGACCAAGAACCCAGCACCCCGGCCAACCCCATCATCCATGTGGTGAACCGGACCAACGAGCATGGGGAGAATGAGACTGTGTATTATGTCATGGCCAGTGCGTCCTCAGAGGAGCAGGTGGCAGCACCCGGCGGGCTGGCTATGGAGCTGGAGGAGAATGTCATGGACCGTCTGCAGAAGACAGCTGAGGAGCTGGGCATCCAGATCGTGTGAGGTGCTCACTGGCCTCTTCGCATGTGGAGAACTTGGGCCTCCATGGGATGGTGCCAGTGGGGGAGGTTGGGCAGTGCTTGGGGGAGAGGGCTGAGCTTGTCTTTGCCTACCTGCAGCTGGCTAACTTGCCCCCCCCGCTGCCTCAGCCTCACTGGCTGCCGGTTCTGGTCAGCGTGGGGCAGGGGGAAGGACAGGTTTCTCTCACTTGTGGTGTGGAGCGATCTGAGCTGGGAAGAGCTGTCTGTGTCCTCTTGGGGATTGGAGACTAGGCAAGGACTAGCAAGACTCTCCAGGAGGTTTGGCATTAGCCTGACACAGGCCTTCCCCTCTTGGTCACTCACTGGTGAAGTGGCCCCTGCTGCTGTGCATCTGTTAGCCCTTGCTGAGCCTGTTCCTCACCTAGGATCTCAGGTGGGACGGTGTGCTGAGCAGGCACTGTGGCTGAAGCCTCTTCCCTGTGGAGACGTGTGGCCCTTAGCAGGGCTGTTCTCCCCTGTCCGTACTTTGTTCTCCAAAGGATGGCATGCTCTACTTCTGCCTTCATCAGCAGTTACCTGCACATCACCTTTCCTAGGTCGTTCAGCTGGTGCTGTTGGTGGTGCCTGCACCACTGACCCCGTTACACTGCTCTGATCTTTGGGAGGAGAGGACTGGAGGTGCTACTGTTACCCTGCAGCACTGGGGGATTGGGAGATTCTTACTGCTTTTGTCCTTCCCTGGGTTTCCTCCCCACATTGGGGTTTGGGCTCCTGGTTGGGCAAAGTATTCTTTGGTAAGATAAATAAAAGTCAGACTGCCAGGCCAACCAGTGTCTGGTGTCTGTTTCAGCCATTGCGTGTTGTGATGAGAGGATGAGACTGAGTTGTCTAGAGCGTGTAGAGTGGGATGTGGGCACTGAAGAGCTGCCAGGAGCTCTTGACAGGTCCTACGTGCTGCCACTTGGTGCAGCTGCCGACTGCCTTGGAGAGTGCGGTGTTCCGCATCCCCAGAAGTGGCACTGGAGGGCCAGGTTTAGCTCTGGCACTCTTGTTTCCTGCTGTCCTGGTGTGGGTTTGATTTTTGCTGCCTTATTCAGGGCATGAATGTCAGCTGCCTGCAATGTCATTTTTTGAATATAGAGAGTAGCCTGGGCTTGTGAGCAGAGCCAGCTTGCCCTTTGTCAAGTGCCTTGGATGAGGACAGTGTGAAGCTGATGTCCTTGGAATGACACTCGGGCCCTCACTGCCCTGACGGTGCCCTGCTGATCTCCTGGGCTGCACACTGACTTTTTTGCCTTGCTTTCTTTCTCAAGCAGTTCAGCAAAAGCTGTTGGAATTCCAGGTTAACGGAGTAAATAAGTTTATGCTAAACCCTTGGCCATCTGCTCGCTTTCTAATTACAAACGTTGTGGGTATGATTTGTGGCTGTGCCCTTGGGATGGGGTGATGAGAGCAGCCCCTTGGCCTGCGCCCTGGGAGCAGGGCAGCGTGCTCTGCAGTTGCCATTCACAAGGGCTGGGTAAGGAGCAGGGACAAAGTGGGCAGAGCTGCCCGCTGCAGCCTGTGTGGGAACGCTTCCTTGGGCTGGATCTGCGTGTAAAGTGCAATGAGCATGACTGCACCCCAGTACCGCTCTCTCCAGAGGTGTGCAGGCAGAGTGCCTCCCATGGGCCAGTGGAACACAGCCGGGGCCGTGTGCTGGGCACCTTGTGCTGGGGGTGAGGCAGGGTGGGAGGCAGCTGGCTGTCCCAGCAGCCCTGACAGCATGCACTGCAGGAGGATGCTGCTGCTCTGGGGAGAGCATCCCTGGGCTGCCAGAGTGAGATGTGGCCAGGTCTTGCCAGCCTTCCCCACCTTGCCTGGCCCTTGCTCCCTAGTACTTGGCAGAGCTGGGCTGAGGATACCTTCGAGAGAAGGGCATTCTGCCAGGTTTGCATTCACGGTGCTGCCAGCTTGGCCCTCTGTCCAACACGCAAACCTTGGGGCTCTGCTGCCAAAGCCACGGCTGTGCCTGCATTATCTCGGACTACAGCACTCCTGCACAACGCAAGTGCTAGGTGTTGGGAGCGGAGGCGAGGCTGTGGTGGCTGGGAGGAGTTGGCCCTTTAAACACTGGGTCCAGAGAGGGTAATCTGCCAGAGATTATCTGCTGGGAGAGGATTGGCATTAAAGAGAATGTCTCCACCCTTCTCCCATGTCCTACAGCATCCCCTGTCCTGTGTGTATGGAAAACAAGTTCACTTTCTCCTGGGCAAGCAGAGAGAGGGCCTTTGGTTTGAGGGGCAAAGGGAGGAGAGCAGAGTGTGTGCTATGGGACTGGGCCTCCTCTTCCTCGCTGTGCTGGTCACGCTGGTCGCCTGCGAGGACCCAGAAGGTAACAGGGTGTTTGGGGGAAGAGGGGCTTACAGGGTGCCTGAGAGCTGCTGGCCCCTGGCTGGACCGGTCTTCCCGAGCAGGGAGCAAGACCTTTGTCGCATCCCTGTACCAAGGCTTGGCACAGGGGAAGTGGAAGCTGGCTTGCAGTAGAGCCAGGGGACGCAAGTGGACACGCTCCTCACCACAGCAGGGTTTGGGGGGTGGGCTGAGACGAGCCTTCGCTGAGCTTGTACCACCTCCCTGCGGGTCTCTGAGGTCTGGGGAGCTGGCGGCAAGGGTGATCCTTGGCCCCCTGCCCCAGCCCTGCTCTGCGTTGCTCTCTGCGGCACCAGGAGACCTGGATACTTACTGGTCTGGCACAGCACCCATCTGCTTGGGGGGCTGCAAGGGGAAGCACAAGGAGCTGAAGAGGAGCCAGTGCGGGAATGGCAGCTGCTGCTGGCTGGGCTACAAGTCCTTCTGCCGAGGTACAGCCAGAGGGGAGAGACCGGTGGGGCCCTGGGGATGGCTGCAGGGCTTGGCACAGCCAGCCTGGGAAGGGCAGGTTTTGTGCCATGCACACGTCTGTGGAGTTTCTCCAGAAGCCAAGCCCTGGAGCCACAAGGGGACGCAGCCAGGGGCACCCGCAGAGCCTGCCCAGCACCCTGGTCCTCGCCCAGGACCTGCAACCTTGTCCGGGTGCATTGCCTTGGGCTGCCATTCTGCTGAGCAGGCTGCACAGGGTGCTAGCCCCGCGCTGCCCACGGGAACCTCCCTGTCCCCAGTGAACTGTGGACGACCCAAAGCGGACTTCAACTCAGTGGTGTACGGCAACGACTGGTGGGTTGGCTCGGTGGTGCGCTACAGCTGCCGGCCTGGGTTCCTACTGCTGGGAGACCCAGCCAGTGCCTGCCAGCCCGACGGCCACTGGACCCCCAAGCCCACCTGCCTCCGTGAGTACTGCTGGATGCCACGCTGAGCCCGATGGGGCACCCTGCCTGTGCGGGGAGCAGGCAGGAGGGCTGCAGACGTGTCCGATCCCTCTGGTCCCCCAGCCTACTGCAGGAGGGTGGTAGCGCTGGTGGGCACCCTGTGATGTGCTCTGGCCCTGCTCTCGCAGGGATCTGCCTGCGAGGTCGGATTGAGATCAGTGAGCGGGACATTACTGGGAGGTGCTCCTCCTCCTGCAGCACCCAAGCCCACCTGGGAGCCTTCCTGAACCACGGCTGCATCAAGATCTCAGCCTGTGTCACCAAGCACTCGGGTTGGGCCCTCTGGTTCCTGCGCTGCGATGTGTGCGAGTGTGACTGCCACGTCCCATGCGGTGAGTCCTGGTAGTGGCTGGCCCACCTTTGGTAAAGGACTGTCTCACCATTTTTTGGGAAGGGTTGGAACTGAGAACTGGGGACTGCCTAACAGCTCAGAATCTGCTGCTCTTGCTCTCCTTACAGTTTCCTCTGGGTAGAGCTCGGCGGTCCGGGGCTCTGGCCACTGGCCCCACACCAAGGGGGGCTTCCACCCTGGATGTCTGCTTCCCTTTTTCATGTGTCTCCACTGCTGTGCTCCTTCTGCAAGCTCTGTCCATCCCAAGGCTATCATCTGAGAGGAGAGGAGAGGAGACGTTCTGGACTGTCTGTCTCGCAAGGCTGCCTTTCTGCCTGGCCCCTTCCTGTGATTCTCCAGCGGCAGGGAATGCTCTGTGAGTAGCCGGCGCTGGGGAGCTGCATTTCCTGCAGCTGGGCTTGGGGACGTTGGTGCCTCGACCTCCGTTTGCCCGGCTGCTTCCTAGAGGAGGCTCATATCCCCTTTTAGGGGGGGAGGCAGCATGTATGCCTGTGCCTGTTGCAGAAGTATCTATCCCATCTGTCCTGCAGGTTGTGATTCCTCGCCAGCAGGTCTTCCTGCACACGAGGCAGCTCCTGGGCTGAGGCAGATCTGCCCTCTGTGCTTCCTGCAGCCATCAGGCAGAGCTGAAGCATGGGACCTGCCCAGTATCCCCATGCCACGGGCAGAGCTCGCAGGGCATAGCAGCCTGACCAGGGCTGCACCACCTATTGCTGAGGAATCAGGTGTTTCAGTGGGACAAACTGCCCTAAAGCCTCCCTGGCAGCACTGGGGCCAAGGACAGCTAGCTGCATGGGGGAAGGTCTCGGCTCCCAGGTACAAAGTCTTTCCTGTGGCCTGGTCCACACACTGGCTGCAGGGCATGCTCCTTCCAGGGTCTACAGTCTTGCCCTGCGAGCCCCTTTCCCCCGGGAGTTCTCTTCCAGCAGCTTGGGGGCTACAAAGAGACACTGTAGGCGATGCCCTGCAGCCAAGACAGGTAAGGAGATAGAAGGGGAGTGTCCTGAGCACAGCAGGGCCCTCTTCGGTCCTGTAGCTGGAGAAGAAGACCTGGAGTGTGGGGCCGCGATGACTCCTTCTGGGCATCTGAGGAGGGAGCTGGGGCTGTGGGCTCTCACTGCTTACCGTGGGGCCTGTTAGCCTGTGCATGGCTGCAATTAATGTGGCTCTTGGCAGGAGCAGCCATCATGGGCACTGCTGTAACCCTGTGCTATGCCACCTTTCTTCTCAGGAGTGGGTTTCTGACCAGCCTCCCTTCCCTAAACTCTTTGTTCTCCCCACTGGCCCTTCACTTCTCGCTGGGGCAGTGCTCAGTGGGTTGCGTTCATGCTGATGCTGGTACCTGGCTCCAGCCTGGAACAGTCTTGTACTCCCTGGGGACCGCCCTGGCTCCCTCTGAAGCAGCAATGGAAAAGCCAGAATTTTTATTCCCCCAGGGAAGGAGAAGGTGGTCTGGAGCAAGCGTGATGGGATTGTCAGGGGAGCTGGATGGCCAGCAGCACCACCATGGGTAATTAAAAATACAATTACAGGAAATCACCCAGGTTTTCCACTCATGCAAAGAGATTCTGCTGCCTGCTTTTTCCCCAGAGCCCTGGACATACATGACAGAGCCAGGACAGGATGCCTCTGCCACTGATACTGTCCCGGACGTGTGAGCGACCATAAGGAAACAGCTATGGTCAAGGCCACTGTAGGAGGGTCCTAGCTGGGGAGTAGATGGATGCTGAATGTGCCCATGACACTGGTCACCAAGCCTTTCTGGGCACTGGACTCCCATCCCTGCTGGCCTTCTATCTTGAAGCAACTCCACAGCAGGATGCAGCAGTAGCCGCCAGTTGCTCCATGGCCACCAGCTTCATCTTAGGAGCTCCTCACCCAGCCTCGAGCAATTGAGAAGGAGCGGGCTTTAGTATCAAGGGGGTTTACTCCCAGACCCTGCTTGTGCTTAGCTGCAGGGAAGCAGGGCTGTTTTGGGCTGCACGGAGGGGGCCTGAGCTGAGAACAGCCAACAGTGAATGCCCTGGGGAAGGGAGTCAGCATGCTGAACGCAGAGCAAACTGGGTGGGTCCGGCATGCCTTTTGCTCCAGGAGATGTCTTAAGACCTCTGTATGGAGCTTGGCTCCACGAATACCTCATTATGCCATCCCCCTGCCCAGCCTGTGGGCTGCTCTGCCCCACAGTCTCTCTTCTGGCTGCGCCCTGCTCCGTCAAGGACCTAAATCACTGCCCTGAGCTCTGTCCCAGCCCAAGGCTGATTGTGGAAGGGGAAAGCTTTCAGTGGCTCAACAGATGGTTTTTTAATTAATACTCCTGTTAGTGCCACTCATTTCCATATGTCTTTTGTGTTTAAGTGCTGTGGTGGGTGAGAGGTGTGAGTAACAGTAAGGATGGAGCCAGGCGTGGTGCTGCAGAGGGTGGAGGTGCAGGGGGATGGCAGGTCCCCCATGATGAGCTGTGGAGGGGAGTGCGTGCTGGGGGAAAAGCCCTGGGGGGGCACCCTCCTATCAAGGCCCTTTGAGGCCAGCTGTAACCCCACCAGCCCTGGCTCTTGATGTCTGGTGTGGGCTTCCCAGGCAGTCCTCAGTGCTGCAGCCCAAGTTTCACCCAGCTGTGTCCCCGTTGGGGTGGCTGCGTGGTGATGCAGCCCCTGTCCCAGGTCAATGGGGGCCAGGAGCATCCCTGGTGGGAGTGAGCTTAGGGGGTATAGGCCCCATGGGGTTTTGGGCCGAGGTGGCAACGGAGGGAGCTGCCGTGGGCTCTGCTCCATATATGTGAAGAGCAGCCGGGAGGGGTGCTGCGGGGCTGCGGAGACAGGGCTGGCAAACCCCCGGCTTGCGTGCTTGGGATGCTCGGGGCCTTGTGGCTTGCGGGGAGAGGAAATAGGGCCGGTCCCTTTAAGCGGATTTTTCGCTGCCTGGCGGTGCTGCCCGCCTGGGCAGCCCATCCTGTCGCCCCGACAGGTAGCGGCAGCGGGGACGAAGCCGGCGGAGAGAGGCACCGCGGAGCAGCTGGGCCCGGGGTCCGCTAGCCGCTGCTGGCTTGGGGCGGAGAGCCCCCCTCCCGCCTCGCCCGCCGCCCAGCCCAGCCCAGCCCTGCGGAGGGATGGGGAGGAGACCCCGGTCGGGGACCCGCGGGGGCAGCGCCCAGCGCGGGCGTCGGCGCTGAGGACCGGCCGGCT
>Ga0065711_1049479_pt1 | contig 11290 bp, 8 predicted proteins | sample Hoacrofraction12_FD_59098 | JGI IMG/M metagenome (GOLD analysis project Ga0065711, IMG submission 59098) | Hoatzin crop microbial communities from Cojedes, Venezuela - Epithelial fraction 12 v2 (version 2) | ecosystem: Host-associated > Birds > Digestive system > Esophagus > Crop | place... | reverse complement strand
AGCTCCAGGGACAGGGACACAACCACCTCCCTGGGCAGCCTGTCCCAATGCCTGACCACTCTTTCAGCAAAGAAATTTTTCCCTATATCTAATCTAAACCTCCCCTGATGCAACTTGAGGCCATTGCCTCTCATCCTATTGCTAGTTACTTGGGAGAAGAGACCAACACCCACCTCACTACAACCTCCTTTCAGGTAGTTGTAGAGAGCAATAAGCCCCTCAGCCTCCTCCAGACTAAACAGCCCCAGTTCCCTCAGCTGCTCCTTGTAAGACTTGTTCTCTAGAGCACCTCTTTGTTCTCTTTGCAGACCTCTTTGGTGACCTGAAGCAGAGACTCAGGTACCAGCACAGCTAACAGCTGTGTTAGGTATCACAAGCGACTGCCAAGGTGCGGTAGGTACTGCTACCCTCTTCTTGGTCTGCTCACATGCCATACATGTACTATAGACATGCTTTAAATATTCAGGGCAAATGATTTAGATTTTGGAGGCAACAGGTGGCTGACAAGGAAAACTAATCAAGTAAGAAGTTTTAACTCAGACTATTTTTCCAACTTTTCATTCGACCAGCAAGCCTCGAATGTTTGATGTAAAATTTGAGTATATGAGCTACCTTAGCACTTTATCCAAATAAACACATTTCTGAAGGGCTACTTTTAAAACGAATGCTCTGGAAATGAGAAGACCAAGCTACACATGTTGACTAATCTCTGATTCATTCAACTGCGTTTTGATCTAAGCCAAAATTAAGTTTCAGGGAAAATCAGCAGAAAACCTACGTCTAACACCCCACTTGTCTCCCTGGAAACACAATGCTCCAGCAAAGGGAGTGCTGGGTCAGGAATAATTTTTCTGTAAGTCTGTTTTTTAGCAGTATAGTTCAGCCCGTGTAAATTGCACTGAAATTTCTCATGTGCTTTAATGGGAGGCGTTCTGCTAAAACTCCCTGATGCAGAACCTTTGTTAACATGAAGTTGTGGTGGTTGGTGTTCGCTGGTGCCTGCCTTTCTACCTGGCCTCCTTCCTCCATTCACAATCTGTAGAAGAGCCTGTGCTAAGCTGAGCAAAAGCTCTCAAAGCATTAATTCCCCCATCTTTCCTAGGTGACTTTTGCATCTTCAGCCTAGTCACTTTTATTTATTTTCTGGATTCTCAGCTGAAATTAGACTGTAGACTATGTTCATAGATAGTTAGAGCAGTTCCTGGCTCAATTTTGGCCAAGGGCAACTCACATGGTTTCAGATGATTTGCAGCCCTGGTGATAGCAGGGGCCAGGAGCCGTTCCTCCAGGCAGTCTGGATGTGGAAGGATGTCTGTGAAAAACAAGAACACTTATACAGTATGGCACTGGCTATTTCTGTGAGGGTTGGCCTGACAATCATGGGCTATCTTGGGCACATCTACTCTACCAGTGTAAAGGCAGACTAAGATGTAATAAAGGAAACCTTTATTAGAGAACATGGTGATGAGCCTGGGGAGGTGCAACAAGAGGGTGCATTTGTAAATAAAAAGTAAAATATATTGCTTTGGCAATATTTGTTTGGAGTGTGCCTCAGGTGACACACCACCTCCCACATGTACCAAACCCGCTCCCGCTTTGTACTGGAAGGGTGCAGTGACTCAAGACCCTCTGTGCAGCTCTGCCCCCACTTTTAAGGGAGCAGATTTTTAAGTGCCAGAGGAAAGTGATATTGCTTAATCCAGGTGTGTGATCAACCTTAGCAAAGACACCGAACACGCAAAACTTCATCCTAGGGCCATCAACCACTTGGCTGGTCTCTGTATTTATGTTACCAGCCTGTGACATTTTCCACGGCAAAGCACTTTTCACTCATCTTTTGTAAAATACGCACGGGGGAAACTTGGAACCTGAAGAAGAATCCTTCTTGCCTGGAAACAGATGTTAGGGGTGGAAAGCAGACCTAAATTTCAGTATCTCTGTCTGAAGCTGAATATCAAGTATCAAAAAACCACACACCTTTATGCATAATTACCAAGTCAATTAAGAGTTCGTGAAAATGAGTGCCATTGCTGATAAAAATAGAAAAACATTATTATCTAAAAACTACTGAAAGTGGACACAGTGATATTCCAATGTCTCACAGAAACAGAGCAGGTCAGAGGTGGGGTTATAGGGCACAACTCTCTGTACCAATGAGTAGTGTTTCACACGGAATTGTTTTGTAGGCCAAGGATCATAAAATCAGGTTTCTGAGGATAGAAACATCATGAACATCTTCTCTGAATTACTCTATTACATGGGCAATGGGACTTCCATATTAAATCCTGTATGAACATAGTATATCTTTTAGGAAAACATCCAACTATGACCAGACTTACTGTAGAATGAGCTGGAATAGTTGATGAGGTGTTGTAATAATTAATTACCTTCTGTGATCAACGGGTATTACATTTTCCCTGAAAGCTGTCTTAGCTGCAACTTTCAGCCATTTAATCTTGTCTGACCACTTGTACTCCATGTCTGTGACTCATTTGTGACCATGTCACCTTAGTATTTCTCCACCAGACTCATCCTTTTGAGTCTGTTCCTAGAAAACAGATGCTCAAGTCCTACGGTCATTCTTATGAACTTTTTTCGACATCTGTCCCTTTCAAATTTCCACCTTGACTTATGAGAGGTGGACATAACATTTCTGTGGTAGTCTTATTGCTGATAGTAAACCTAACCCACCCTACCCACTGTCCCACCCCCGAACCCAGTAATATTGCCTATTTTTTATGACTCGGTGGATCTACAACAGTGGCTAAAATGATACTGATCTCAGAGAAAGATATCTTACAAGAAAAGACTTCAAGTTCTTAAGAGAAGAGTTTTATAATAAGTAATACGTAAGTTTAAGCTCCTCCAGTGCTACTGGAGTGGAAGTCAGACTTCTGATGTACGCTGACAATGCAAGGCCTTATAGAGGCTTCCAGATTTCGTTCTGTTCCAGCCTGATGTATACTGCTATAGACATGGCAGCATGACAACCTGTAGCTCAGTAGAAACTCCTCTGAGGAAGAACAAAGAACAGGTACTGCGTGAGCAGCCCATGCCACATGAGTCAACGGCATTTCACAGACCCGTGTGTGAAAATGCCACCGTACCATCACACAGCTGTATCCTGTTCTAGCCACAGGGGAGTTCTGAATGGGATATTCTGTCTTTAATAGGCTGACCATTCAATTTCCACTTTGTTTTTCACATCTGGCACTTCTGTAGACATTAATGTTGTGCTGGTGTGTGAGATAATAGGGAAGACTTCCATGGGATTTATATATTTTTACTTAATGATACCATTATCAAAATATGTATTTATTTCCTCTGGTAATTTTTATGTCATGAAATATGTCATTCTAGGGACAGGTGACTTGTTAAAGAAGACAGAAGAATTATGCTGTCATGTTAAACTATGCAACCTAACTGAGAAGTGCTTCTGATCACTGACCATTATTAATTGAGCCAGCTTTCATCCCAACAAAGCGTATCATCCCACCAGAGTGTCTTCCATGTGGACAATTCAGGCAGACACATCAGAAAAATAACACCAGTAATAACAGAAGAATTTAGCCTACAGTGCAAAACACAGTCAGAGCAGAGAACGTGCTGAAACCTATAACGTAATATGTAAATGTCAGCACATAGTTTGAGTGGAAATGATTATAAAAATAATACACAGTGGAATAATTGTAATGAAAAGCCTTGAGGCAATCCTTCTTATTTTAAGCATTCAGGAGGAAAATTACTGCTGGATTTTCATCTTACCTGTCTGAAATTAAAACTGTTTAGGCAGTGATATAATTACTTTCTAATTATTTCAGTCAATCAGTAAAACATTTGAGGTCTTTTTAAATGGAGATATGTAATTGATAAAAACATTGTTCTTTTTTTAAAAAAATTCAATGGCAATCTGTGCAAAGATGGTTCAGCAATCAAAGCACTAGTACAGACCTTCTGGTCAGCGATCCCAGAACAGTTCGCAATTACTAAAGAATTAAGCTGTACCAATGGCAAACATTATGGTTGTATCTCTGGTTTAGGGGTAAGGGAATGAAATGCCAAAATTCATGCTTTTGGCCCCTGGTTTGTCTCTGGCTGGAACCCTCCTGGCTCTGTCTCCCGTACCTAGCCCTGCTGGTACCTGTGGGTCTGCGGTGCTGCCTGCATGCATTTGTAGAGGTCTTGCGCCAGGAGCAAGGAGCAGGACACTCACAGTTTCCCAGAAAACCCCTGTCAGGGTTGTAACAGCACCCAGATCTGACTCCCAAGCCTCTGCTTTCACTGCAAAACCATCGTCAACCCCTCTTAATATAAACATTTAGTGCTTTTGAATCTGAACGGAAACTTCCTTAGCAAAGCACTGCACTTAGCAGCCTTCTTGAAATCCTCTGAAGACTGTAGAGAGCTGTCAGCACAAGAACCCCTGCAGACCTTCAGGGCAAGGGGCAAATGCAACTCAATGGGTCTGTGGGCACAGAGCTCCCATGGAGCATCTCCTCTCAGAGAGGGGCTTCGGCTGGGAAGGTACAGGCCCAAGCTGAGAATGAGTCTTTGTGCTGTTGCCCTTGCCAAGAGCATTTTTGTGCTCCTCTTCCTTGTTCTCGGCAGCACGGGTTGGGTACCGCTGGGGCATGCAATGGCCTTGTGTGGACACGGGCTGCAGTGGTGCCATGGGATGCTGCAGGGGTCTGTGTGACAGTGATGACAGCTCGTCCGTTTCCTGTGGGTGAAGGACGTGACGGGCACAATCATCTTCTCAAGTGACATGCAGAAAGAAACTTCACAACTCACAGAGAGTTATAAAGCAGGTATGTTTATTGCGGCACTGGGTGCAAGAGGGATTGCTCCTCCTAATTTGCACACCAAGTCACAAAGCATGCACCTATTTATTACAAAGCTTATCTAAGTAGGCTGGATTATTACAATTAGTTCTAGGAATAGGTGTGATTATTATAATTATTTCTAGGAATTCATTACCTTACTCCACCCCTCTTTAGCACTTGCTCAGTGTTGTCCGGCGGTTGTCTGTGGGGGTCTTCTGGAAGAAGGCTCGTAGTCCTCCTTGCTGTGTGATTTCACCTTTGGTTCAAAAATTCCTGAGTTGTCTGTGTTGGCTGAGTCCCAAACCATAGAACCAGTTTCAGCTGGAGAGCTGCTTCTTACAGACAATAAAGTTCTGGTTATCAGTCCTTATCAGGCCTTGTTTCTCTTCATTTGTCTCACAAGCAGTCCTTGTTAGCTACATTTGAGCTCACAGCAGTCCTTGTTAGCAAGGTGACAAAGAACAGTACTAAACTAAATGTCAGTGGTTAACTCTTACCTTAACATAGCTGCAAAGCTGTATAACAAAATTAAAGTTATAACAAAATCAAGCTAAATGTCAATTTCCCACATCAAGTCCCCCCTTTTCTTTCTTCTTTTACAAATTCTTTTGCTATAAGGTTACCCTCTTTAAGGGTTTTGGAAAAATATTTGCCACTGTCACTGTTTTGCTTTAACTTATGTTTCTCATGACTATTTCCATAGCAGATAAGGCTTGGAGCTTTCCCATCATATTCTTTAACTTGCACCAGAATACAAGATGAACTATTGTCAGAGTGACCACTGTTATCAATAAAACTATTATGGGATGTATAAGCACGTTCAATACCTTAGTAGCGGAAGGAGATTTACCTACAAACATGTCCCACCAATGATGTTCTCTGTCCCTCTTTACTTGCTCAGTGACCTGGTATATTCTTTCTATGTCACGTTGGACCGTAATTAAAGCTCTTGTTCCCCTTTCCTGAATTTGCTTCAATAATTGTTTCAAATCTTCATGCTGTAGCAGTTCCTTTAGTAAATTTAAGTTCATTCCTATAGGGACAGGTTGTAACCGTTGTATCAAGGTGTAGTTGGCCCCTATCAACTAGTAGGACATAATTGGAAGTGAATAGTTAAAATCACAGCCATTTAACTTCTTGAAATTACAAACACAAATATTACTATGATTCTTCATAGCCTTGATGGACCCATCTATCTGTATTTTGTCACAAGAAGTTCTTAAACATGCACATCCTTCTCCTATATATACCACTACTCTATTTGTTAATTCATTTAGGTGAATTTCAAGGTGACAGACATTCCATTCAGTGTCTAAACAGATATCTTGGGCCTGTAAAAATGTAGCCTTGGTGTTCTCTCGTAATGCATGTTTCCACATTAACTGTTAGCCACCTAATCCTACTTGGTCTTGCCCAGTTTTCATGTTCTAAAGGGTGAACCAAAGTCCCATTAAGGAATATCCCTAATGCAACAATAGGATAAATGTCATATACGGTGGCCTCAGATATTGTTAACACAAATGCTGTGGCTATGTTATTAAAGGGATTATATGTAAAATTAAGTAATTTCCACCAAGACTGAAAGTTCTTCTCGAATTCTGTTGCATTTTCACAAATTACCTTTCGAATTTCCAGAGGTAATAAGCCTTGTTTTCCCTCCCTGACAAAAGCTGCTGTCATGGATTGTACCCACAGTGGCTCCCAACGTGGGGCAGAAATAAAAATACCTCTTGTGAGACACTCCATAGCCTAGAGGACTGTCTGTTGGTGAATGATGTATGGATGAATAGATAGACAAAGAAATAGGAAAAAATGTAACAATTTCAGAAATTAATTTCTTAATTATAATTATTTGGATGTAAATAATTAGTTGCCATAAGTATTCCATTCTTATCTAATTCCTTGGAGTAGACAGATGAAAATTCAGTATTTCAAAAACATAGTTCCAACAGATGTGGTTTGGTCTGACGAGGTTTTACTAATTCTACTCCTCCCGTGGCAATCTGTGTCCCCAACACAAGAAGTGTCGTGTGCCATATATCTTAAGATACTGAAATGACTTGATAGCACGTTAAAAGGCAAGTGAAATACAATTTCCAGTTTAAAGAGCGATGTCATTCTGACCCACGTTGAAATACAACAAATGTGTTTAATAGCTTTAAAATCCATGAGCATTTACAATGGAATAAGAAATTACATTCTCTGTTTACCAGAGGATCCAGGTCCCCAGGGCTGGTATAAATCAGAAAAGAAGCAGAAACATCAAGCAAAGTTTTCTTAATTTACGTAATTTAAAATTTAATCCACAGGCTTTTATGTTAATAGACTATATGGTTTATGGTTTTATGTGTTCCTGTCTTTTTTCCAGAAGTATTTGTGCCTTTTCCTTAACAGAGACAAATGGAGGAGGAACAGGAAAAATCCTGAAAACACGGAAAACTGCAGTGAAGGCATTACAATTGATTCATAAATTCAATGTGAACTTTAAAAATGCGGTTTTGCCTTTGAAACATAATAGCACTAATTCATTCTTGAAACACCGAGGTGAGAGCGCAGCTGTACCAGAGCGCAAGGGTACAGCCTGTGTGTTGCTGGGTGATCTTCTGCTTGTTGCTACACCTCACGTGCCTCTGCGGTGTCACCTGCAGAGACCAAGGCCACTCCGTCGGGTAGGAGCATCACTGCTGACATCCAAGTACAGCCAAGCAGGCTTTCTCTCCCAGCATCTCCATGGAAAGGCAATGGCGCCTTCCAACTAGCAGAAGTGTAAGTCACAAATCAAGCAAGGGTGCATGTTTTCTCATGCCAGAGAGTCAGACTGTTGGTGCGGAAAGAATTGTCGGGAGAAGGATCACTAACGTTCCTCCTAGCAAAGAGAGGAAAAGGGAAGAGTTAAAAAAAAATAGAAAAGGAAAGGATGTATGGTGCAAGAACTATTAAAACAGCAAAAAGCAAAGACAAAGAGCTCAGACACAAAAAGTGAGCTAGCAAAGGGAGTGAAAGGCAGAGGGATAATACAGAGAAAAGCAGTCATGCTATAGGGGCGTGGAAGATGAGATGATCACACTACCAGCCTTTTCTGAGGATGACTGTTGCCTCCAGAGTGTGCTTGCTCTGGCAGTTAAGTCCTCCAGATAAAGTTATCTAGTTGCATTCTGAGAGTAAGCTGTTTAAAAGTAATTATCATAAGGGATGTAGCTATACATGTGGATGATGTATGGTGGAAAATCATAGGTGAGTAATGGTCATACTGTAGGATATAAATGATTAGAGACACATTAATATAAAATTCCTTTGTGGTTATACATCACATGCATGTGATTACCAAATGAAGAAATCGTATATGAGCATACATCAAAGCATGAGCGAATAATTTTCCCTTTCTTGAACAAAATTGTAAAAATGTAGAAAACAGATGCTCAAATAAAGCATTAGAGAGGGATACTGGTGTCAGAACACACAACATGTACGGTCAAAAAAGACGAGTAGAACATCAGCTCAAAATAAAAACAAATGATGAGAACTACACAACTTAGTTTATAAAAGGTATTGAGTACAGCTCAATAGTGCTCAAACTGTAAATAGTAATTTTATATTCATACTACTAAAACAGAGAAGTAAATGACGATGTATCTACTACAGCTAAATGGATATCAGAAAGGAATTTACACAAAAATAGTTTTGAAACTCTTCTGTTGTTGACAACAGTGGTGTTTTCATGGTCCTAAAGAACAAGCAACTCTGCGATGGAGCTATAAAAGAAGCCTACGAAGGCTTTCAGGGGCTCGTATGTCTTCATATGGGGTACAATAATCCTAGGAGCATCCCGGCAGATCTGCCCACTGCCCTGGCAGAGCCAGGGCTAGGCAGGAGCAGGACCTGCAGTGTCGCAGAGCAGGCTCCGACTCCATGCAGGACCCAGGCAGCACAGAGCCTCCAGAGTGTCAGGTTAACCCACCAACCCTTCCCCAAAGCAGTGTTTCGTTCCCTAACATCTTTGCACATGATGAAGATGAACTTCAGTCAACTGAGGAGCATTCATTCCCCCAGTTCTCCCCCTCACCCTTAAGGAATTATATTTAGCAGCCAGTAAAATAGCAGTAATTCCTAATGATGTCTTCAGTGAGCTGTCAGAGCAAGAAAAGCTTGATCTCAGTCACAATCAAATTACTGAGAAGGGCATTATGAAGGTGGCTTTTGGTAACATGATTAAACTGGAAAAGCTGAACTTGGCAGAGGATTTGCTCACTGGTGTACCTCAGAATTTGCCCTCATCTCTGAAAGAGCTCAGGCTCGACAAAAGCATTCGCTTTTAGTGAGGCAAGAGCCATTTCTGAAACTAGAAAATCTCACTCTGACCGCTCTCTGAAATAATGAAATATTCCATATAGCGTGGAACATTTAAGGGTCTGCAAAGTCTCTTTCCCTTAGATTTAAGTCATAACAAGTTAACAGAAATTCATCACTAACTTCCTATCACATTATAGTCTCTCTCTTCAAATGCTCATATTCAGTCTATGCCATGGTACTCCTTCTCTGGCAGTCATGCTGAGAGCCATCTTCTTCTTGCATGGTTAGTGAATAACCAGGTAAAGCCTGACAGTGTTGGTGTGTGTGCACTTAGAGGCCTGTAAGGCTATCAGGAAGTCCACTTTTATTACAAATATGTTGAAAAGGGGAGGGAGAGAACATAGAGATATCAGAGTGGAATTTCATTTAGGTGGAAAGGGTGAATAGTTGTTAGCTTTTGACCTCTGCTGGTGCAATAATAAACAGTTTAAGTAAATAAAGTTAATCACAGTCACAAGAGTAGGAGAACACCAGATTTATTTTAGAGTATTTAGCAAGAGTGTATATTCAGAGTCTCCTTGAGGTAACTAAAGTGAAAATACCGTGATCTTTTAATTGCTCAGTGAAGTAAGAACTCCATCATGTTTACAGTCCATGTTATGCAATGGACAGTTTGCATATTTGCAGTTAAAAGACGTTCTGTTTTTATAAAATATCCTAAACGTCAAAAGGGGAACTCCCACCATACCCAGATTGAAAGTCATTGATAAGTTCAGTGCTGTAGTATGTCATTGCAGGGATTCATCAAGGTTTTTATTGATATATATTTTCTAAGTAATGTTGCAGCTTTTCCACTACAAAAGTCCACTGCTGGTTATAGTAGGAAATACTCCAGACCTCTCCTGAGTGCATTTAGTGCTTAAAATATTTAGATGTATATTTAGCTATTAATGTCATATTCACTTTACACACACAACTGTTTCAATGTATATATGTTCTCTCTGACTCTGTAGTCATTTGAGGTGCCAGCAGTGATGCAGCCTCCAGCCTCAGGGCACTTGAATGGGAGCACTGCACAAGGGCACCTAAATTTAAGGCATAAATGCCTTTATCTCTGTCTGCAGCCAGCAGAAGCAGGTCAGTACTTAAAACCTGATCACCTTCTAGAAGTCCCTGGAGTTAGTGAAAGTGAATGTGGGCCCAAGTGTCTGTGAAACAGTGTTTGAAGGAAGCAATACTTGTTTGATCCACACCTCAGCTATCAGGTGGATATAAAACCTTTCCCCCTGCCCCCATGCTAATTCACTCCAATAGCTGTTGCTGCAAACTACGTTCCCAGTGCATCCCTGATGCAGGGGTAGGTACGGAAAAGAGCTGGAAAGAGATGTCCAACCCATGTGTCCAATATTTACTTCTGAGCCTCACTGAGGTTTCCTGTTGTAGGGCTGTCCCCTGCAGTGGTAGGGCAGGCGAGCTCCTGTGTGCCTGCTCTGCCAGCTCTGGTGTCACTGAACTGGTCCAACTCCCAGATGAAGTACCTTCAGCTCTGTTGATACAGAGGATGTATTTCTTCCAATTTGTGAAGAAAACCCACCCACCTGCCCTCCCAACCAACCCCAAAAAAACCCTCTACTTTTAAAATTGTCTTCATCACTTTTAATATTTTAAGCAAAGGGGAAAATTAGGGAAGGCAGAAACTGCAAACTGGAACTCTTCCAAGGTCAGGATGCTCCGAGGTAATCAGGCTGTGCTGTGCTTCATGCAACAGCTCTAGGATTGCAGACCAGGAGAGGAGAAAAATGTAACCTGTGTCAGCCTGATAATGAGCTTAGTTCTACAACTTGCAGGTGTGTGCTAGGCATGCAAATAAAACAAAACCTAATCACTTCGATTTAGGAGCTGAATGGAAACAGACAATGCAGAAATAGCAGTCCTAAAGCATGAAAGACTTCTTATTTTTGGAGAGAAGCCGTAACAAAAACCCCAACAAAAACCAACAACCACCCCCAAACCCTTTCCTCTTTGGGGTGAATGAGAATTGTGGACACCACAGCCAAACCGTGGAGTTTCACAGAATCACAGAATCACAGAATAGTAGGGGTTGGAAGGGACCTCTGTGGGTCATCTAGTCCAACCCCCCTGCCTAAGCAGGGTCACCTACAGCAGGCTGCACAGGA
>Ga0065711_1049478_pt1 | contig 11290 bp, 6 predicted proteins | sample Hoacrofraction12_FD_59098 | JGI IMG/M metagenome (GOLD analysis project Ga0065711, IMG submission 59098) | Hoatzin crop microbial communities from Cojedes, Venezuela - Epithelial fraction 12 v2 (version 2) | ecosystem: Host-associated > Birds > Digestive system > Esophagus > Crop | place... | reverse complement strand
CCGAACAGGACCGGCGCCGAGCCCCCCCAAGCCGAGAGTGAGTCCCCGCCGCTCCGCCCCCCACCACCACCGGAACCCAGCGTGACATCACAGGGTATGGAATACCGGGCTCTGTTTGGTCAGGTGGGGTCAGCCCCCACCCCCCGGCCTTCCTGGAGTCCGGTGAAAATTAACCCTGCCCTGGCCAAATCCAGGACAAATATTTATTTGTATCTCAACAGTTTTTATAAACACTCATCACACACACCACTAATCATCAATTTTGGCTACAGCTAACAGAGTATTTTTACCTTTTTGTACAGATGAAATCATGAACATCGCATGGGGCAGCTTGAATGCCTCAGCAGGAATAGTATTGTCACATTATGTTTCACAGTCCAAAACCTACTGATTATTCCTATCAGATCAGCACACTGTCCTGGTTTCAGCTGGGGTAATTTCCTTTCTGGTATCTGGTGTAGCATTGTGTTTTGGACTGGGGATGAAAACACTGTTGGTAACATACTGATGTTTCTAGTTGTTGTGAGGCAGTCAAGGACTTTACAGATTCTGATGCTGGGAGGGGAAGCTGCGAGCGGACACAGCCAGGACAGCCGACCCCAACTGACCAAAGGGATACTCCATATCATACGATGTCATGCTCAGCACATAAAGCCAGTGGAAGCAAGAGGAAGGGGGGGGACTCTTGGAGTGATGGCATTTGTCTTCCCAAGTAACTGTTACGCATGATGGAGCCCTGCTTTCCTGGAGATGGCTGAACACCTGCCTGCCAAAGGGAAGTAGTGAACAAATTCCTGGTTTTGCTTTGCTCGTGTGGCAAGGCTTTTGAAGTACTTATTAAACTGTCCTTATCTCAACCCATGAATTTTCTCACTTTACTCTTCTGATTCTCTCCCCCATTCCAACAGCAAATGTAAGCGGAGTGAGCGAGCGGCTGTCTGGTGCTTAGCTGCCAGCTGGGGTTAAACCACAACACACGCAAATATAAGTACAGAAACCAGCCAACATAGGAAATGTGTTTGAAAAGCAGAAGGAAAAGACACCCTACAAGTTACTTTAAAATATCATTAGCATCAAAGCAGGATCACCCTTCCCCTCAGTTCAGGGGGGGGGGAACACAAGACCTGTGTTTCTCTCTTATGCAATAGAAGTGTTACAGAATAGCTTTAAGTAACAACTTTTTTAAAAAAAAATAGTTCCACCTTGTGTTTGAAAATACATTTTAAAAAATTTAGTTTACAATTTTGTTAAAGACAACAAATGTGCCAGCTGAATTGTCTAGGCATGCAAGAGAAGTCAAAATAGCCATGAAACACCACAAGTTTACAGGTTGTAGATTACAGGTTTATGTTGAACATTCTTTTTGTTCTTTCAAAACTCTAGTTGAAGGCTTTCTTCCCTTCTTTTTCTGTTTTAGATTATGCAAACTTTCCAGTGTGGGCAGACTAGGAATTATTAATAAATTTACCTCCTTCCTTTTTCTTTTCAGTTGGATTTCTCTATATAATATAAATTTACTTCTACGTGATGCTCCTTGATTTTCAGCTATGTGAAGATGCATCCAGAGAGTAATTTCTAAAGCTAAAATCGATCACCTGTATTCCTGTGGTCTGCGTATAAGACTACTACTTTTTGTTGTTCATAAAATGAGTATATAAAGATAGTAATATCCTCAAGAAAGACTTCTGGCAATTATTTCTTCACATTTAAATTAACTTTTATGGTAGTCAGAATGCTGACCTCAATATACTGTAACTATGAGAGCAGAGCAAATTACCAACAAAATTATATTTTGCATTGCTTTGTTAGGATACTAAGTAATGGGAAAATGGGCATTCAGAAAACTCCCAATTAATCAATTAGCACTTTAGTAACTGAACAAATAAATGCTCAAGCAGCTTCACAAACAATAAGCCAGCATGTGATGGCAATGCTGCTGAAGGTGGTGGTGGGAATAACCACACAATTCAGCCCCACTTCCTTCATTATTCTTGGCCACATACGTTCCCCAGTCTTGCTGGCACAAGTGTCTGTGCTACAAATCTTACCAGGAAACCTCTCCAGGTTCACATTTCCTCCACCTCAACCAGGTTAATCTCAGGAAACCGATTCACTTTCCCAGTCCAGTTCTCCACACAACCACACAAATACTTGCGAAAGCAACAACTGTGACTAGGAAGCTGTATGCAGCAATAACGCAACCAGGCTGCATAGGCAGGGTAGAGTTTCTTACAGTAGTGACAGATCAGAGTATTCGTAGTTCTGTAAACTAAAAGATAGACTATCTGCTGCCTCTGGTATCTTCCTTCAACCTGCTGCCTTCACCTCTGCTCACCTTCTCCAGTCAGTGTACTTCAACTCCACTTCCACCCAATGATGTAATCTGGAAAGTGAACATTTGCTACTACACATTGCATTTTATTTAGCAATTCTGGATTACACATACAGCATGCACAACACAAAATGGCTTTCTGCCTAAACATTCCATTCCTTGCTGCTCACACACAACACAAAGTAAATGTTGAATTTTAAGAAATATCTTTATGCAAAGCTTTGTGGTAATTTCAACACAAACTGGTGCATTGCAACTGTCCCTGACAAGAACAGGTGAGGACTTGCAGAAAGGAAAGCACGACACTATATAAGTACAGAATCTTTTGTGAAATCCTGCTGTCATACACAGATTTCATAATTTCCTAAAGAAAAATAAAGAACTGTCAGAGAACTCGTGGGCAACTTGCATTTTAAGAAGCCACAAATTAAAAGATAAGCATCACAAGCTAAATATATCTAACACAAAGAAGGGCATAAAGTCTTAAGAATCTATTAAATAGTCCAAACTTACTTCATCAGAAGCAGAGCGAAGACACTGGACAGCAGCCTGTTTTTTCATTTCCTCTAGTGTTAGATCTGAGCACTTTTTCTTACTCTTTCCCCATTTCTTGTAAGCTCCCTTTTCCCAGCCCAGGAAGATGTCATTCTCCTAAAATCAAAATAAAGAAATTACACTATTTAGAATACATTAATAGCTCAGTACTATAGCAGAACAGGACTACAAATAACATACTGTTCAGAATAACAACCACCTCAACCTATCTACTAAAAACTACTTTTTGACTAATTCAAGATTAGTTTATTAACAGAAAACTTGCACTTAATATTCAGAAAAGCACATATATTCTTCACAGGACATGGAGGCTACTCACACTTCACTGCAATATTTTCCAATTGCAAAGCATATCCATAAAGATCATTTTATGGCCAATTTATGGTTGAATGTATTACTGTAACTTACACAAAATGTGTTAGAGTGTCACTGATCTCTGAAATAATAAGGATGTTCAGAGTTAGGATCAAACTTAAGAGAAAGCTAAACAAGCCAAAAGCAGAAAATGCAATGTTAGATCCCAAAGTCTTCAACTCAGCCTCACAATGAACATTATGACTAGAGGTAGCAGTGCTTATCTTAAAATGAACCTGAACTAATTTCAGAAGAAAATTAGACACTGGGGGTGTGTGTTGGGTTCCCATACATATAAGAATATTTAATTAAGAACAATGACACCAAAGAATGCTATTATATTATACATAATCATCTGAACATACATAGCATCCATTTTATACCACTTTTCAGAACATACAAAATTTATTATCAGACTTGCTTATTCTTTGCTGTCCATTCATATATATACCCATGATTTCCCATGTTCATCTCATCAAAGAAATATTTTGGCTACCAGGAAAATAATCTTTAATGTCTTTTAATACATGCTGGTCTCAACCCTCCTCTTCAGAGAGATCCAAAAACACCTGATGCTTTTCAGTGTACCCGTCTCAACCTTTTCAACTTGTCTGTTACTGCTCCTAATGAAACCCAGGCTGAGGCCTACCCTCATTTAAAACAACTCCCCTTTCTCCATGGCTTCAAAATGAAGGAAAGACAAGCTGTCAGTGAAACTAGTTGTCTCTGTGCAATCAAAGAATAAGACGGCGAAAAAAGAGGGTGGAGAAGGGCCAGTCACCTTCAAAAGCAGCCACTGAAACGGCTGCCGTTCGTGACTTTACATGACCAAGTCCTTCAAGAGTAGAACTTATTTCTTAAAGTCTTATTTGATCACCAAAACTGGAGAAATGGATTTTGTTCTGAAAGACCAAAAAGCTAACAGACACTCTGTTCTTCTTATACTGTGCAAGATGCCAGTGGTTCGTTTAAAACAAGAAATTTGAACAGGCTACAGTTCTGTTCTTAGAAGGACTAACAGAAAGAAATAATAGGAAAAAAAGGTAAGAAAAGAAGAAATCTCAGAAAATAGGTTCAACAGAGTGTGAACATGTACACTCCATTTTTTTAAATGAATTCATAATTCTTTTCCAAAATTGTAGTTTATATATTTCTTTACACACAATGAGGCTGTAGAGCACTCTAACTCTTCCCAATAATCACGTGAAAGTATACAAACTGATGAGACCCACCCACCCTCACACCAGCTTCCAATGGCTGTCCTGCTCATCCACATGGGCAAAGTTATGAATGAAAAATACATACCTACTTGCAACACATTACCCAAAATGAAAATCCAGGCACAGCAGCAAATGTGCACTGGGTTAACTTCATTTATTCTGCTCTTAGGTGAAAAGTTGATTAACGCAACATCTACACTAGGAAAACATTACCAAAATGCTACGTATTCAAGTACTTTGTTGTATCTGCACCAGCAAAGTTTTGCTTTGTACTGGCACATTGAAGCTAACCTCTGCCAGAGCAGCTTTACTCACCATGTATGCTAGCACTCTGTCAGCAGAGCTGTAAGAACCTTCTTGCTCATGGAAATGTATAAAGCATTTCATTCAATCCTCCACACATTTAATCTGAAAGATCTGACACTTGTCTACAAACTTTGCCACTTCAATTTTTAAAAATTTAATCCTTGCAGTAAATACCCAAATTTTTAAATGGGGGAAGGGAGGCTGAGCGGCGTTCTCGTCAGGCACCCGCCCCGGAGCGGTGTTTAGCAGGGTCCCATCCCTCCCTCCGGAGTCAGCACACCGGTCCGGCACTGCGGGCACCGCGCGGCTCCTCTCGCAGGATCCAGCGACAGAGGCCAGAGCTCTGGTAGGATCCTCTCCTCCTCTCTACCGCTTTAGACAATCCACTGAAAACTCCTTTCTGAACATAGGATTTTCAGTCACACCTGGCTGCCAGTGCTTCACGCTGCCATTTTAAGTTTTATAGGAAAAAAACCCAAACTGTTGAAAAGTTCACATTTTGCATTTTATTTGCTGGACAAAATCGCTAATTTTTTAGCCTCAGATTTTACAGGATTAGGAAACACCATGGATTACAGCTCTTCCACATAAAATTCTGAAGTTTAAAATCCTCATGCAAACCACAATATTTATCAGCATATTTATAGATGTATTTAACATAGCCTAAATTTGTTGAGGATCTTGCACTTCCTGCACACAAATGAAACACCACACCTCTAAAACCCTACAGAACAGTGAAGGAAAAAAATCCTTATGTATAATTCTTATGTCATAATTCATCAGAACCTCTCTGAATCAATTACCAAAAAAAAAGAAGAAAAAAAAAAAAGCATTACAGTGGAACAGCTAAGAAAGAAGAAAATGTCGAATTTCCTAGAAAGAGAGTTTGCAGAACTTTGTGACAAACAAACCAAGTAGAATTCTGCTTTTATGACGAGTAAATTGATTAATGAAAGACAATCCGGTAGTTTCAAATAGTTTAAATTAATCTCTTCCTTTTTTCCCTTGTTTTTTTTTTTTCTTTGTCTCCATGACAAACAGGCAAGAAAGCCGTTCAACAAAATGTTCTGTGTGCATGAAGGCAAGCAAACTAGTTACTTCACATGGAAAGAATCACTAAGGGCTTCTGTTCTCTTCAGCTGCTAGATGCCTTCATTTACCTTTTTTTTCCTAACAGAACTAGAGATCATATGGTAATGTTTGTTTTAATGCTAGAGCTCTATCATAACTTCAAATTTCCACAGTTCTGCTCAGTGGTCACTGAAGTTTTCATAAAAGCAATGCCACCCCAAACTTAGAGATTTTAAAAGTGTGCATACACAGAGAAGAAAAATTGAAATTTGGCTCACAAAATTTTAATATTTAGAACAAACTAACACTACTTAAGTGTTCAAGGGATGACCACCCAATATTAAATAAATACCAACAGGAAGCCGAGGCCATCTGGATATTGGAAAAATTTAAGTTTGAATATCTAAACTGCTATTTCAACATCTATTCTTCAGAGTCCTACTATACCTACCTACCTACTACATAACTAGATAATTTCATATTAGAGATTTTTAATTGTAAAGACACTGAAAGTGCAAAGTTCCGTGACAAGAATAACTGAAACCATAGATATGGCTAAAGAAATGTTGGTAAAGTATCTATATTCTTTATGCTAAAGTTGCCTCAAGAAATCCAGTATTTGGAGGGATTAATTCAATCCTGAATTAAAATACAGGTACAAATTTTAGAAAGAGATTTCTAAAATGTTTCTCCTGCTCAACTACGCAGAGCAGCAATTCTACCACTTCCTTCCACCCTACCAAGAAATTGGAGAAGCAAAAGAAAAGCAAGTTTGGTAGTCACCCTCCTTACTTTCATTTGTTATAAAGATAATAGAGAAATATCTACTACCAATAAGAGAACAAACATGACACCTTGCGATTTGACTCAAAGAAAATTGTTTTGAAGCTCCTAGTCTACATAAATGGAAAATCGGTGTTAAAATACACTTCAAGAACTTTGCAGGACCCGTATTTCATAGAAGCTAGAGTTAAGTTCCCTGATGCAGAAACACTAGGTGACTCAAGGTCCCAGTTCCTATTCAGGTAAGCAAACAGGGTTAAATTTTGCCTTCTCAGCAAAACACACAGGAAAGGAAGAGATTTAACAACCTGATCAACAAACTCCCCAAATAAGGAAATGAAATCAGCAGAAAAACATGTTTAACAAAAAATTAAAAATCACCTTTTTTTTTTCTCAAGTAAGTTCAGGGAAACTGATTCCCTAAGATTCTCCCTGTATAAATGCACTACAGATTGAATCAGAGACACACTAAGATGAACAAATATAATGTATATCAAGTTTTCAGATAATGTATTGAACAGCCATAATTATCTATGTGGTCAACATTTCTATGTCAGATTACACCCAAAAGACTTCAGGCCAAGAATTTCCATTATCTTAGAGAAGAAAATACTGAATTACAAAAAATTCTGAATGAAGAATTTTGAAGAATTCCTCTTTTTTAAGCATTTTAATTTCAGCACAAACCACTTGCTATTCAAGCATATTACCAGTCTGGCATTTCTTGCTCTCGTAAAAGTTACTGCTGGCCAGCCAAAACATGCTGCTTCAACAAGCAAGTTCTAGTAACAAGTTCATACAAAAAGTAAGTACTCGATGTGGTAATATCTCAAATACAAAATAATCACACACACACAGTCTCTCCCTTCAAGACCCCAACTCAAAGAATACTATCAAAACAAGTAACCCAAACATCCAGACAAGATCACCTAATGTGAAAAAGAACTCCCAAAATTGTTAAGGTATGCAAGCAGAGTCCTGCAAGATTAACATATGTGAACAATTTTTTCAGTTAATACATCAAGAGATTTCTCCAAGGAAGGGGAAAAAAATTATGCACAGTTGTTTTCTTTTTTTTAAAAAAAAAAAAAAAGGCAAACATTTGCCAGGCTCAGCAGAGCAACTGATAGGTATTTTTGCCACGAGCAGTTTGGAGCTGTATGCCTACTGAATGGCGGGCCAGCTCCTGCCCACTGCAGTACATAAAAATTAAGTTTTGTCTGCTTGTTCCAAACCGGGGCATTAGCCTGCAGGCTCCTCTCGCAAGCTGTAGGAGAAACCTTTCTTACCCAACTTTTTTAAAGATGCTTAAATGCCATTAAAATAGATCATCAAATTCCTGGACAGGCCAAAGGGAAAAATAGAATAAATGCTCATATGGACAAAGTAAACAGAACACATATGCCGTGGTTCCTTAGCAAGAAGCTCAAAACCAGGAAAAGACATATCACCCAAAACAACTGCTACATCGAGGTCATGGATTGTACAAGACACCACAAACCCCAAAATGTTTTGACAGAACTACAGAATTTGCAGATCTTTACTCTGTCTACAAGACAGAACAGTCTAAACTTAATCCAGCAGCGTTCTCCAAAGGCATGCACATTCTCTCTCTCCACAAACACACCCAAAATAATTCCTGAACATCAACACACAGCCCACAAAATTTCCCTGCTAAAGTCTATCACTAGTATATTTTAAGAAAGTGACTGCTATCAAGGTTTGTGGTGAATAAATGGAAAAAAAGACTATATAATCTGACATAATGAAAACCCAGGTAGTCCAGCAGTCCTGGTCTCTTCCAGCCCCAACAGTTTTTACAGCATTGATTTTTAATTAAATTGAATGCTCAAGTAGACAGGTATGAACCATTGTGCACTGCAAGAAAGCTTTTCCAAAAACTTACTCAAAGAACTCCAATAATCAACTCTTGAGATGTTTGGATAGGCAGGGAATGGAAGAAAATAATCATAAATTATATCCAAAATGGAACAGGCGCTCACTACCTCTAGCAGGATCCCATAATGAAGAATTTGGGGAAAACTGCAACAGATTACATGTGTATTTCACCTTTAAGATTATTCAAGAAGCAGACTGTATAAGTACCTTCAGTGATCTTCCCTGAAAAAATACTTCCCCTAAACTGAGATTCAGGAAAAACTCTCATGGATTGATTAGAGCCACAGGGATATATACCTTTTCATAATTGCTTCTGTGGAAATTTTAAGAGACATTGCATCTCATTATAACTAATGAGAAAGGTCTAATGGGCCAGGACCGGCTCAGACATTCCTCAGGCTGCCTCAGACTGAGAGAAAAATAATGAGTTAATACATACACAAGACAATTCAGAAGAAAACACGAGAACAGTGGCACAAGCTCAGCTTATGTTCTCCAAAAGACATGCAACAAGAGGTTCAGCAGACAAAGAGCAGGCAAGTACACTTTCAGAAAGCAGCACAAGTTTTCTCCATGTCAAAAGCCACGCTAGCACAGAATGGAGAGGACTCAAAACGACTCAAAAACATTCTCTAATGTTAGATAATTATTCCAAGTCCAGGTAATACCAGGGAAATAATTAATCTTGGACTTCTTGTAAAAAGCCAATGAACTCTCTAGCCACTACAGTCACCTCTTTCCCAGTTGCTGTAACTGGAACATTACAATCCTACGCAGCTGGGACTGTAACAGAACAGCTGATAACATATCAGACCACATCACGCACTGCTACGACCCCAAGGTCCTCAAGGCATTCAGGACTGATGATTCCATTACTTGCAAGCAGGGAAGAACCTTACCTATCAAAACCAATCAATCTGAGTGTAAAATCCTGTAAACTGAGTTTCTGTCAGTTATAAACTCTTGCTTATAATCCTACTAACTTGAAAGTGCAGTCTATGTGTTGCTCACTAATTAGAAGTTACTCTAGGCTGAAACCAAGCAGAAGAAATTTGATCACACCCACTCCCAAGAGCGAGAGAACATGCAAATGCTGCATCTGTTGAAATCCTATGTGTTGAGCAGGCTGCCTTTAGAGTTCTCCCATTAAAGTAAAAGCAGAAAAGAATAACATCTAGCAAGGCTATAGCTACAGCTATAAAGCCAAGAGAAACCAAGAGCCACTACAGATTCCAGATATCTGAAAGGGATGTCTTATGACTGGAGAAGTTATTTCACAGCATTTAAGGTTGCTCTCTTGGACTTAGGAATAAAGTTGTGTGGCAAGCATCACAGACCACTGTAATCATCTGATTTCACAGAATATAGGCAGTGCACACTTATGCTTGGAGACACGTGGCGAATGTAGCATCATGCAACGTCCTGCTGTACAAAGCACACTAAGGAGGTTATCTCAGCTAGCTCCAGAACCCGAAACAGTAAAATATTATCAGCACAGAGATGGCTGCAAATAAATCCTGACTCTTAGGAGAACAAACCAGCTTGGCACTCAAGCTTTTATCTCTGATTTGCATTATGTAAGCCTTTGTGAGAATACATTAATAGTCATAAGTAAACAATTAAAAAGTGATTCTGTTACTCTTCTTGCATGACTGAGATACACCATAACTAAGCATTAGATGCTATTTAGAAACTCACTAAAAGGTAATACAGTACTGTTTTAAAAGATACCTCTGATTACTCAAGAGCAGAAGCTAGAGATAACATTTTAACTGTATTACATAGATGTGCCTACTTCAATAGGATAGTACATAAGATAGGCACCACGGAGCCCATGTAAGTTTGATGTCCCGAAATGGACACTTCACATATTGGAACAGACATGTCTGCAAAGGAATCAGCATTTCAACATGCTCACTCACACCGGTACAAAGGCAGAAGACAGCCTGAAAGAAAAATTTCTCAGATAACCATAGTCTTTGAGAACAAATGTTTTTCTTCTGTACTGGCATATCAGCTGAAGCTGACTACCTTGAAATCTGTACAGTCTGCACAAATATGATGACTCTGAGAGCCTGCTGCTGAGCTCCAATCCCTGCCACCACAATTCCTATCCCTAAAATGGAATAAAGAATACAAATGCATTGTCTATGATGTTTCGTATCTCCCCCACATCTAACAGTCAGCAAGACAGAAATACAGAACAGAGCAGTTGTCTCATAATTAACAAATCAAACGCCAACTAAAAATGAATAAATTTTAAAAACAGAAATGAAAGAGAAAAAAATAAAAGAGTAAGTCCCACAGAGACACCGCACCAATATGAACTTCAGTTGCATTGGTCAGAACTGTTGCATGAGCTTTGGCTGGAAGCTCTCGTACTGACAGCACTTGCCAAGGAACCCAACTGAAACGGCTTTGGCACCTGCAAAACAACTGCAGGTGCAGCTGCTCTTCACAAATCCAACTACAGGAGCTTTCCAGGACAAAGCCCATTGCACTGGGGGAAATCACAAGTCTGCCCTAAGACCGAAACCAAGAGGCCCTACCCTGCGGCACAGGCAGCAGCTCACAGAGGGTGTCTGGGAGTCTGCTGAGGCACTGCCTTTACAGTAAAGTCATCTTCCACTGCTTCACCGAAGAGGAATCCACATTCCCCCCAGTTTTTATCACCAACTTAATGTTGTATTAAAAAGATTTATTTCCCAAAGGTTAACTATGATAGTGTGAGCAAGTTATATAGTCCTCAGCTAGTCACTCCTGAAGGGGG
>Ga0065711_1049477_pt1 | contig 11290 bp, 8 predicted proteins | sample Hoacrofraction12_FD_59098 | JGI IMG/M metagenome (GOLD analysis project Ga0065711, IMG submission 59098) | Hoatzin crop microbial communities from Cojedes, Venezuela - Epithelial fraction 12 v2 (version 2) | ecosystem: Host-associated > Birds > Digestive system > Esophagus > Crop | place... | reverse complement strand
AGGCCAGGTTGGATGGAGCTCTGAGCAACCTGGTCTGGTGGAAGATGTCCCTGCTCATGGCAGGGGGGTTGGAACCAGATGATCTTTAAGGTCCCTTCCAACCCTTGCCATTCTATGGTTCTATGGTTCTAACATCTTGAAGATTTTTGTATGTGACCATGCACAGCATCCTTGTTAAATTTCCTGTTGTTATCAGGCTTGAAACGTTACAGTGTACTTCCTCCATCCTGTTTTCAGAGCTAGTTTAGATTTTTCTTGGTGACTGATGCACTCCCTTCATCTCTTTCTCTTGTCTACATAGTGTTCTCCTTTTCTATTCACTTCCCTGTGTTCTTGGCTCTGTTGGCAAAACAGATATACAGAATATTTTGTGCCTAATTTATTACAGCAAAACTATATGCTTTTTCAGAGACATCGGAAGAAGTAAACTTTCAACACGAGACACAAGGTAGAGGTTGTAATCTCCGCCTTCAAGACAGCTGTCAAATGTAGTAGTGGTCCTTAGGGTATCTTGTGAACGTTTTGTAGCCCGAGTCCTTGCAGGAATTTGGACCGTGGCTGATCACCGCTCAGCTATGGCAGATGTGTGACGAGCAATCAGAGCGAGAGGCAACGAGATCACCCCCCCACAGCCTCTGCTATTTTTTGTCCACTGCTACAAGCCAAACCCCACTACTTGGAGCTCCTGACTTTAAGGGCAGCTACACATTTTGCTCTCATATCGGTACTAGTGGGAAAAATTAGAAACGATGGGTGAGTTATACAGGGAAAATTACATGTGGTCATGGAAACAAAACCAGGAACGGCTCTTTCAGACTCCTCAGCATTGCTTAGAATCTAGGGGGTTTTGGTCAGGGAAGTCTGAAGAGCACTTTTGCATTTCCAGGTGGGGAGAGACACGTCCCTTTTCCTAAGAAGACCGAACTGTAAGATTTTCTATCAAGCAGTTACCTGAACAGTTGTTTTAAACTTGGAGAACGCTTTTGTAGGTGGATTTCTTTTCTCCCGGGTCGGTGTGTTAAGAGATCCTGAGGTAGATCTGTCTGTAGAAAAAACACACACACTGTTTCTTTGTTTCAGCTGCAACTTCAGGAAAGGCTCTCTTAGTCTGATCCGGGAGTGAAACACTACAGTAGCTGAAGCCCCAGTGAATGCATCAGGTGGATCATACATCACCTCTGAAATACACGCTAGTACGGAACACAGACATCCTCTCGAGTGCTGTATTAAATACAGTCACTCTCTCTCTAGCGCTTTAAAGATCGTTTGCCATCTTGCACCGCTTCCATCAGGCCCACAGGATCTCCCAGATGAGGCGATTCTGCCACGGACATCCTTGACTTGGCCAAAGTGACTGCTCCTGTGCTGAAAACCTTCCCAAAGGCATTGGCTGCTTTTGGATGAAACAAATCCATAATCCAGTCTCCTGTTTTACCCCTCCTTGTGAAAGCCCTAGGTGCGAGGCAGTATTCTGTTGTTGGGCTGGGCAGAGGATTTTGCATCAGAGCATGCTGCCTAACGGCAGACTAACAGGTATTGAAACCCCCCTTTTCTTGGGAGTTCTGAGAAGTCAATTTGCCACTGCTGCCCTGGGTAATTGCCTTTCCCGATTTGTCCTAGTAGGGCTTTAGGTCCCATCTTAGGGTTACTCTGTAAACAAACCTCACATTGTTGTGTTACCTGTTTGATAGTGGTATATTGATTTCGGGCGACTATTGGCCGGTTCAAATATTTATACGGGGCCTCTGTTCCCAAATGAGGTTTTCTGTGTTCTGTCATAACTACAGCTCGTAACACAGAAAATGGTATTATTATTTTACCTTGTGGAGTCTTTGCCCACCTACCTTTCTCTGGTTTTCTGCCTAGGTCTTCAGTTAATTTTTGATTTTCTTTAGAAGAATTTGGTTCGCAATCAATTTGTATTTTACCGTCTGGGACTAAAGATGGCACCCTCAATTCACTTTTCCCAGCCACTCTTTTAGCTTCACGGTCCGCATGGCGTCGCTCAGTTCCTGAGCGGCGTTCTCCCTTCTGACGAGCTTTACGATGCGTAATAACCACTTTCTCAGGCAGCTGTGCTGCTTCCAGGAGCTTAAGAATTTCTTCGGCATGTTTTATATGTTTTTCTTGGGTAGATAGGAGTCCTCTCTCTTTCCGCACAGCTCCATGAGCATGGACTACCCCACAGGCATATTTAGAGTCCATCCAGATATTAATTTTCTTGCCTTTGGCTAGTTCTAAAGCTCGAGTTAAGGCTATTATTTCTGCCTTTTGAGACAAGGTCTTTGGGGCAAGGGCTTTGGACTCTGTTACATGATCTGCAGCAGTTACCGTGTATCCTGCCTTGCGGGCTCCTTGTCGAACAAAGCTGCTTCCGTCAGCGTACCAGGAACCTTCAGTGTCCTCTAGTGCCTCCTCTTTTAGGTCAGGTCGGCTGGAATAGACCGCTTCAATCGCTTTCAAACAGTTGTATGATACCGGTTCCCCTGTGGTCGCGCTGAGGAACGATGCTGGATTGACAATGTTAGTAACCGCTATTTCCACATCATCCTGCTCTACCAGGATAGCTTGATATTTAAGAAACCTTTGTGGTGAGAGCCAGTGTCCTCCCTTCCCCTCTAATACTGCTGATACGGTATGAGATACCAGTACTGTAATCTTTTGGCCTAGTGTAAACTTATGTGGTTCTTGAATATTCGGCACTACCGCTGCTCCTGCCCTCGGGCAGTTAGGCCAACCCTTGCTTAGTTCATCAAGTTGTTTAGAGAAGTATGCCACCGCCCTCCGATACGGTCCCAGATTTTGGGTTAGGATTCCTAGGGCTATTCCCTGCTTTTTGTGACAGAACAGCCAGAAGGGCTTAGTAGTGTCTGGTAATCCCAAAGCAAGGGCATCCATCAGCTTTTTCTTTAGCTGCTGCAACGCTCTTTCTGCTTCCTTATTCCAGATGAGGGTTTTTTTAATCAGATTTTAATACTTCATAGAGTGGTTTTACCAAGAGTCCGTAATTATATATCCATAAGCGACACCATCCCGTCATTCCCAGGAACGTGCAGAGCTCTTTAGCTGTCTGCAGTCAAGGGGTCTGACAGATGACCTCCTTCCTCGTTGTCCCCAGTGTTCGTTGGCCGGCAGCTATCTCATACTCGAGGTAGATTACGTGCTGTTGAGCTGTTTGGGCTTTCTGCGGAGAAACTCGATAGCCGTTAAGTCCAAGGAAATTTAGCAGACTCATTGTCCATGTTATACAAATTTCTTTTGTTTCAGTGGCTATTAATAGATCATCTACATATTGTAATATTGTTCCTGCTCCATGGGGTTGATCCCGTTGTTCCAATTCCGTAGCTAAGCGATTTCTGAAAAGAGTGGGGCTATTCTTAAACCCCTGGGGTAACATAGTCCATGTCAGCTGTGTCTTTCTTCCGGAGTCTGGGTTTTCCCATTCAAATGCAAAGAACAACCGGCTTTCTGGACTTAATGGGAGGCAAAAGAAGGCGTCTTTCAAGTCCAGGACGGTAAACCAGGCCAATTCAGGTAACAATTTGGCTAATAAAGTCTACGGGTTTGCCACGACAGGGTGCGGGTCCTCAACAATTCTATTGATAGCCCTGAGATCTTGTACTATTCGATAACTACCATCCGGCCTTTTAACCGGTAAAATGGGAGCGTTATATTCCGATTCACACTCTATTAATAGCCCATATTTGATGAACCGGTCGATCGCTGGTCGAATTCCTGCCCTGTCTATCATCTAAGGGGGTATTGTCTAATTCTTACAGGCCGTGTTCCTTGCTTAGGTTTGACTATTATTGGAGAGGCATTTTTCGCTTTTCCCGGTGTCTCTGTGGCCCATACTCCCGGGTGTACCCGGTTCTGGACTTCCTCGGGTACTCCCGAGCCAATGGGGGTATTTATGAGGGCAAATTCAGAATTTCAGTTAGCTGGTCACTTCCCACCCAGAGTTCTACTTTCCCTTTGGCAAATTTTATTTCTGTCTTTAATTATTCCAATAAATCTCGTCCTAATAGAGGCCTTGGCAAATTAGGCATATATAAAAATTTGTGTACTCCAAATTGTTTCCCTAATTTGAATTTCAGAGGTTTTAGAAAGTACGTCTTTTCACTTTGGCTGGTAGCTCCCCTTACCGTTACAAAGTCATCATCTGCAGGTGTCAAAGCTTGATTTAAAACTAAGAACGTTGCCCCAGTATTGACTAGAAATTTCACGCCCCGTTGCCGTTTCCCTAGCTCTAATACAACCAGCAGATCCGCTAGGGTAGATTCCCCATGTCCCCGTCAATCCTCCTTGACGCGGGCCTGTATCCTTTTCCTCCTTCTCTGCCTTTCCGGATGCTCGTTTTTCCAACGTCCCCTCCCCTTACACCACGCATGCCGATTTCTTTCCGACTGCCTCTTAGATCCCTCACTTCTGAATCTGTTACTCTCTTGTAATGCCACTACCGACATCCGCTTATCTTTCCCTCAATCCTCTCTTCCCTGTTACTAAACGCTCTCCGTGCTTCGTCCGGTGAAGTTTCTAAAATCCTGCTGTCTGTTGTTTTCCGTTTCTGCGACTTTCTTTGGATGTCGCTTGCTGACTGCCCAATGAATAAAGATGCTAACTGCTGGATTCCTATTTCGAATCCTGGGTCTAAAGGAGCGTGTCGCCTCATAACGTCCCGTAATTTATCCAAAAATTGCGAGGGGGTCTCTTTTGGGCCTTGCCGAACGGCATATAAGGCTGACCAATTAATCGTTTTTGGAACAGCCCGCTCCATTCCCTTTGTAATCCGATCTCTGTAGGCATTCGAGAACTTTATATGAGCTCCCCTATTAGGATCCCAATGTGGACCTTGTAATGGAAAATGGTCTTTTATATCCTCTCCCGTATTCTTAAGCTGATCACCGGCCAGATCTTGGGCCATTTTTCATATTAGCTGCTTCTTGGCTTGTCACATGGTCCAACAACAGTTGAATATCGTTCCAGTCGGGATTATGCTGCTTTATCGGGAACCGGAAATGTTTAGGTACCCCTACAGAATCACTCTGGTAGCTTTTTACCACATTTTTCCATGTTTCCAGATCAAATGAGGAAAAGGGGACCTTTATTAAAACCGGGGCCTCCCTCTGGTCCGACCGCTTCTCTTGGGGGTGCTTGTATTATCGCCTGCTCCCCTTTTTGTCCGAGTGTGAGAAGATATTGGACTACTTAGAGGGGTTTCCAAGTTGGAGCTATCCCTTTCCATTTGTTGTACTCCCACCGGTGGCTCATAATGTTCTGGCAGGTCGTTCCCTCCGGGATGCCTCATTTTATACGACTTTGTACACCTCTGCCCTATACGACACGCTGAGCAAGATCTTTCCAACTTCCCTTTTCTCTCTCTCTTATTGTCCTTTTCTACAGCTAATGCTAGGGAGTCCCGTGGGACCGTCAATCCACGGTCTATTTGGTACTCGGGGTGATTTTGGAGGGTAAGGAACACGTCTGCATAGGAAACCTCATCCTGCTTCCTTTCTCTTCTCAAAAATAACATCCGTTGCAGCAAAGTATTATAATTCAGTGTTCCGTTAAGGGGCCATTTTTCCTCATCTAATCTACACAAAGGCCACCACCGATTCCAATACTTTAACGGCCTCTCGTTTGCGGTCCTGCCCGGCGGTCCTCCTATATCCTTCCAGTGAGCCAAAATAGGGCCTAAAGGGCTCTCTTTCACTATCCCTCCGCTTTGTTTACCTCCCGTTATTTACCACGTCCACCTCTGTCCCTCAATCGACGTACGACAAACCAGCTTTGCACCTAAACAAATCCTTCTAATGCTGACAGCTCCAGCTCTTAACCAAACTTCTATACTTTTCGCACCGAGTAATAGTTACCGGACTGCAATTTTATACCTTTTACAGGGAACTACACACTGTAACCCTTAAACCGTCTCATATAATATAACTGCTCCCCAATTATATTGTCTAATCTGGAACGGTATGTGACACTTACAATAAATACAATGTAATATTGCGAATATCCCATCAATAACAACATTGGGGTAATTACTTTAAAAATCAACATTCGCTCCTTTCTCATGCTTCGTTCGTCTCCGGCCGCTCTCCTCACGGAGAACACGGAACTGCGGATCAGAACTCTGCTCACTTTGCAGCCAGGCTGCATCTCGCTCGCCTAGTCGCTCGCTTGCTCAGCACTTTTAACACGCAATAACAGCGCAAAAATACACATGCATTCTAGGACTAGGCCGGCACTCTGTACAAATGTCAAAGTCTTATTATCAGGCGTTATAATAGTGTTGGACGGTACGATCCTTCGCACGACGCACGGTACCAGATTTTTACAGCATATAACAATAGCCATGGCAATACCAAATGTAACTCCTGCTACTGCAGTCGGGAGAACCCTAGTTACTATTAGTCGGGGCGCAAGACTTACAAGACTTACCCCACCGCCGCCTTAAGGGGACCTCAAACCCCCAACCCCGGGGATGAGCACCAATGCTCTTCACCTCACGACTTACAGGTATCCCTTTACAGTTACAACATACTTGGTCCACTAATGATGGTCCCTGTCTGTCCCCGCGGCCATTTGGGTGAGCGGGGCAGTCCTCCCGAGAAATCTCAGGGGCGCCCGGAGGAGTCCCGTCCTCAGCAGATCCCGCAGCCGGACGGAGAGGGTCCCATCTGGGTTGCCAAATTGACGTGCGGAAGCAAAGTCCACAACTCACGGAGAGTTATAAAGCAGGTGTGTTTATTGTGGCGCCGGGTGCAAGGGGGATCACTCCTCCTAACTTGCACACCAAGTCACAAAGCACGCACCTATTTATTACAAAGTTTATCTAAGTAGGCTGGACTATTGTAATTATTTCTAGGAACAGGTGTGATAATTATAGTTATTTCTACGAATTCATTATCGTACTCCGCCCCTCTTTGGTGCTTGCGCAGCATCGTCTGGTGGTCGTCTGTGGGGGTCTTCTGGATGAAGGCTCGTAGTCCTCCTCGCTGCACGCTTTCACTTTTGGCTCAAAAATTCCCGAGTCGTCTGCGCTGGCCGAGTCCTGAACCGCAGAACTGGTTTCAGCTAGAGAGTTGTTTCTTACAGACGACAAAGTTCTGGCTATCAGTCCTTGTTTCTCTTTGTTCGTCTCGCAAGCGGTCCTCGTTAGCAACATTTGAGCTCACAGCAGTCCTTGTTAGCAAGGTTACCAAGAACAGAACTAAACTAAATGTCAGCGGTTAACTCTCACCTTAACATAGCTGCAAAGCTATAGAACAAAATTAAACTAAAGCTATAACAAAATCAAACTAAACGTCAATTTTCCACATCATAAGTCTCCGTTTTCTTTGGCTGCCTCTTTTTTAAAAATTTGTCCCGCTATTTCCCTAATCCCCTCGTTTTTTGGAATTTTTTTTTGTAGGCTATGACAGCGTCATCCCCCGACCCGACCCGTAACCCTGTTGAAGCGACAAGCACCAGTGAAGGTTGCAATGGATGCATCTGGTCAAAGCGGATTCGGGGCAGACCGATAACAGCACCATGCGCCCACCCAGCCACGGTGCCAGTCAATGTCCAATTCGAGCGAAATTGGAAAGCTGCCGTTGGTATGCAGATACGACTGAGTCAATCGTCTCATAAATAGCGAGCAGTCCGAGCCCTTTGAGCTCTCCTGCACAGCACTGGGCCGCGTGCGGGGTTCTCCCCCTGAGTTAGGGACGCCACTCACGGTTACTCCTCGAGGTCGAGAGATTCCTCACTGCAACAGATGCTCTTTAAGTGAATAATAAGCATGTGGAATGCTTGAAAATCTTAGCTAAGTGATGTAAAGGATGGATTGCGCACATATAATCCTTTAGACGTAAACCGTTTACCGAGTCCAGCGCTAAGCTTGGATCCAGCCGCACCTAGACTCCTCTCCGAGAAGGAGTTTAGAAAGCAAGGGGGTCCATTCTGAACCTCACGGCTCCATGGGAGGGTATCCGTGACGGTTTCGTCCCATCCCGTCTTCTATGTGGTAAATAATCTGGCATACCTCACCATCGAATCTTGTTCAACTACTATCGCATTTACTATCCAATTTTGTAGAATTGCTGTTTTAGATCAATAAACGTGTCATCGCTTCTCTCTTATGAATGAAGCGCACTGCTCCATCCGTGATGTACACCTCCTTTTTTTGCCTTTGCTCTCTTTGTTTCTTCTCTTGCTTCTTTGCCGTCGCTTGTTAGATTTTCCTTTCTCTGTTTTAGTTTGCTGTCTCTATTAGTAATCTATTCCTCATTTCCCTCATCGCTGTCACTTTTAAGACTTTTTGTCTGCTTTTATCCCATTTGCTGTCTTCTTGTTCAATTACTTGCCTGTCCTCAGCGCCGCCGCTTTTTATATTTTCTTTCTACGTTTCCATTTCAGTTTGCCGTCTGCATTTTTTAATTTGTTCCTTGTTTCGTTATTCGCCGTCGCTTTTAAAGTTTTCTGTCTATTTTTATCCCATTCGCTGTCTTTATTTTTATTTGTTTATTCTCTCCTTAGCACCCTCACATTTTAGATATTATTTCTACCTCTCTGTTTTAGTTTGCTGTTCCCATTTTTTATTTTTTCCTTTCATTTCCCTACTCCCTTTGTTTTGTAGAAGTTTTTTCTGTCTACTTTTTTCCCTTTGCTGCCTCTTAAAAATTATTTCTTCTCTTGCTTTTTTGCCACATTTTTTAGATTTTTCTTTCTACATTTGTTTTAATCTGCTGTCACTATTTTTAATTTTGTTTCCTTATTTTCTTAAAAACAGTCATTTTAAAAATTTCCTGTCTACTGCTATTCCATTGACAGTCTGTATTTGTTTACCTTTTTTTTCTGTCTTTGTGCTCTCACTTTTTAGATTTTCCTACTACATTTGTCTTTTAGTTTGCTGTCACTACTTTTTAATTTTTTGCTTTAATTCCCTAATGCCCGTTGGTCTCTCAATTTTCTTTCTAGGCCTACCTTCTTTTTGTCGTCTTTTTAAAAATATGTCTTCTCTTTCTTCTACACCGTCGCTTTTTACATTTTCTTTCAACGTTTCCTTTTTGCCATCGTGACTTTTTAATTGTCTGTTTATGTCCTTACTTGCTATTGCTTTTAAAATTTTTGTCTACTTTTATCCCGATCGATACCTTTATTTCACCATCCTTGCGTTTTTAATTATTTCTTGTAATTTCTTAGCGCTCCCACTTTTCAAATTTTCTTTCTCCATCTCTTTCAGCTCACCGTCCCTACTTTTTCCCTTTATTTCCATAATCTCCGTCACTTCAACGTTCTTTGTTGCCCTTGCGCCCGTCGCTTTTTAAAAGTTATTTCTGTGGCTTCTTTTTTAAAAATATTCCTTCTATGTCCAATTGTATTCTGTTTGCTGTCTTTTTTTTTAGATTATTACTCATCTTTCCCTAGCGCTCTGGCTTTTTAAGTTTTCTCTGTGCATCTCTCTTCTTTGGCTGTCTCTATATTTTATTTTTTCCCCTTATTTCCTCAATCTCTGTCATTTGTTCAATGATCTTTCCACGCCCACTTTTACTCCCTTTGCTGTTTTTAAAAAATTGTTTCTTGTCTTTCCTTAATGATGTCGATTTTAAATTATTTCCTACATCTGCTTTAGTTTGCCTTTCCCGTTTCTTAGTGTTTTCCATTTATTTCTCTAAATACTGTCGCTGTTTGATTTTTCTACATTTATCCACTTTGCCCTCTTTAATTTGCCCTCTTTTAATTATTTGTCTTTCCTTAGCACTGTCGCTTTTAAGTTTTTTCTACCTGTGTTTTTGTTCGCCGACCCAATTTTAAAGTTTTTATCTTCCTTTCCTCATTTCGGTTTGCTGTCCTTGTTGTATTTTTTTCCCTTTATTTCCCTATCAAACAGCACTTTTAAAAGATTCTTTCCACACCTACTTTTTTTCAATTCACTGCCTTTTTAACATTATGCTTCACCTTTCCTTAGCGCCCTCGCTTTTTAATTTTTCTGTCTACGTCTTTATTTAGTTTTCTCTGCCTATTTTTTTAAATTCTTTCCTCCCTTAATGCCTTGGATTTTCAAATTGGATTTCTATGTCTGCTGTTATCAAGCTCCCCATCCTTATATCTTACTTTTCTTCCATGCATCATGTACCCCTTCCCTTTTATCATATACTTGCCGTGAGTCTTTTTATTCAGTGTTCCGTCTTTATTTTGTAACTTTTTCTCTTAATCCCACGGTTTTAACATTTTTTAATGTCTACTTTTATTTAGTTTTCAGTTTCCTATTTTTAATCTTTTGCTCTCTTAATTCCCATAGCTTTTGAAATTTACTTTCTAAGTTTGTTTTATTTCGTTTGCTGTCTTTATTTTTTAATTTTTTCCTTTATTTCCCTAATCCCCGTCGCTTCTAGTATTTTATATGTCTTCCTTTATCCAGTTCACGGTCTGTATTTTGCAATGTTTTTCTCGTCCGTCCTTTTCACCTTTGCTTTTTACATTGTCTTCTTTTGAGTGCGTTTTTCTTTTTTTTTCCTTCATTATCCTTTTTTTTTTTTCAAAATGTAAAATGCATTGGAAGATAAAGTATTTATTGGATACAAATAGCTTCTCAGCACTAGAAAGATAATAATGATAGTCAGTAACTGAAGGCTGGAGACAGGATGGTATACACCTTTCTTTGTCTGGGAATCATACTGCACGTATAATCATCTTGTGCCCACTTTCGTGTTCATTAGCAGGCTTTGGCTGCGAGAATCTGAATGCAACTACAAAATGAGAAGAACACCAGAGAAACATGAATTCTCTGAACAAGGGCATTTTCAACACGCTCTTGGAGGGCACGTATGTATCTTTATATTTCACTGGACTGGTCAGCTCACGGCCATTCAAATGTTTTACCATTTCATGGCTTACAGAAATATAATACTATTTAACTTCTATAAAGATCATAGAAACAAGGCTATTGAGTTAGGTACAAGGTTTGCTAGTGATGCATAAAGTGTGCAAGAATACAAATGAAAAGCAAAATCCTGAACGTACAGGTTATACCTGAAAGCCACACATAGATACAACAGTACAGTATAATCAGCTTTACATAGAGGGTTTTCATCCGCAATAAGAAATGATTGCTTTGACCTGTGATAACACCAGAGTTACTTTAAGGGCCCAGAGTACATTCAAAGTCTAAGAGATTTTACAATTTTTTTTAATTGTTCTGTTTTGGTCTCGGCTGCCGCCGGCAACAAAAGCGCCACGCGGCCGCCCCTCCCCCCGCCGGCGTGCGGAGGAGAATGGAAAGAAAGAGGCAGAAACTGGTGGG
>Ga0065711_1009314_pt1 | contig 11290 bp, 5 predicted proteins | sample Hoacrofraction12_FD_59098 | JGI IMG/M metagenome (GOLD analysis project Ga0065711, IMG submission 59098) | Hoatzin crop microbial communities from Cojedes, Venezuela - Epithelial fraction 12 v2 (version 2) | ecosystem: Host-associated > Birds > Digestive system > Esophagus > Crop | place... | reverse complement strand
ATCGACACTCCCGCCCAGCTTGGTGTCATCTGCAAACATACCAAGGGAGCACTCAATCCCCTCATCCAGGTCATTGATAAAGATGTTAAACAAGACCGGACCCAAAACCAAGCCCTGGGGAACACCACTCATGACCGGCCGCCAGCTGGATTTAACTCTATTTACCACCAGTCTCTGCGCTCGGCCATTCAGCCAGTTCTTTATCCAGCGAAGACTACATCCATCCAAACCATGGGCAGCTAGTTTCTCCAGGAGGATTCTGTGGGAAACAGTGTCAACGGCCTTACTAAGGTCCAGGTAGAAGATGTCCACAGCCTTTCCCTCATCCACTAGGTGGGTCACCTTGTCATAGAAGGAGATCAGGTTAGTCAAGCAGGACCTGCCTTTCATGAACCCATGCTGGCTGGGCCTGATCCTGTGGTTCTCCTTCACATGCCCAGTGAGTGTACTAAAGACGCACTGTTCCGTAATCTTCCTCAGCACCGAGGTCAGTCTGACAGGCCTGTAGTTCCCAGGATCCTCCTTCCAGCCCTTCTTGTAGATGGGTGTTACACTGGCTATCCTCCAGTCGTCAGGGTCCTCCCCGGTTAGCTAGGACTGCTGATAGATGATGGAGAGTGTCTTGGCCAGCTCCTCCACCAGTTCCCTCAGAACTCTTGGGTGGATCGCATCCAGCCCCATAGACTCATAAACGTCCAGGTGGCATAGAAGGTCATTAACTGCTTCCTCCTGGATTAAGGGACATTTGTTCTGCACTCCTTCCCTGTCTTCAAGCACTGGGGGCTTACTATCCTGGGAATAACTAGTCTGACTATTAAAGACTGAGGCAAAGTAGGCATTAAGTACCTTGACCTTTTCCTCATCCTTATTGACTATATTCCCCCCTCGCATTCAATAAAGGATGGAGACTCTTATCAGCCCTCTTTCTGTTGTTGATATATTTGTAAAAACATTTCTTGTTGTCCCTTACAACAGTGGCCAGCCTGAGTTCTAGCTGGGCTTTTGCCACCTTAATTTCCTCTCTGCATGGCCTAATGAGACCCCTGTATTCCTGTTGAGTTGCCTGCCTTTTCTTCCACAGGTGGTAGACCCTCCTTTTTTTCCTAAGTCGCAGCAAGAGCTCCCTGTTCAGCCAGGTTGATCGTCTTCCCCGCCTGTTTGTCTTGCGGTACATGGGGACAGCCCGCTCCTGTGCCTTTAAGACTTCCTCCTTGAAGAATGTCCAGCCTTCCTGAACCCCTTTGCCCTTCAGAACTCTCTCCCAAAGGACCCTCTCAACCAGCATCCCGAATAGACCAAAGTCTGTCCTCTGAAAGTCCATGGTGGTGGTTTTGATGGCCCCCCTCTTCATCTCGAACCGAGAACTCTATCATTTCATGATCGCTAAGCCCAAGACAGCCTCTGACCACCACATGTCCCACCAGTCCTTCTCTGTTAGTAAACAGCAAGTCTAGCGAGGCACCTCCTCACTTACCAGCTGTGTCAAGAAGTTATCTTCCACACACTCCAGGAACCTCCTAGACTTTCCTCTCTGCTGTGTTGTATTTCAAGCAGATGTCCGGTAATTTAAAGTCCCCCACAAGAACAAGGACTAGTGATTGCGAGACTTCTGCGAGCCTTTTATAGAACACTTCATCTGCCTCTTCATCCTGATTGGGTGGTCTATAACAGAGCCTCAGCAGGATGTCTGCCTTGTTGGCTTTCCCCCTCGTCGTTACCCATAAGCATTCAACCTTGTCATCACAATTGTTGAGCTCTATACAATTGAAGCAGTCCCTAACGTACAGAGCCATCCCACTGCCTCTCTTTCCTTGCCTATCCCTTCTAAAAAGTTTATAGCCATCCATCGCAGCACTCCAATCACGAGAGTCATCCCACCACGTTTCTGTGATGGCGACCAAGTCATAGCTGTCCTGCGGTACAATGGCTTCCAGCTCCTTCTGTTTACTGCCCATGCTACGTGCATTGGTGTAGATGCACTTGAGCTGGGCTGTCAGTCTCACCCCTGACACTGGGACGCCACGCGTGGGCTCATCTCTAGTGAGATGGACGATGTCCCCTTCCCCCTTTGAACCTAGTTTAAAGCCCTCTCAATGAGCCCCACCAGCTCATGGGCAAGAATCCTTTTTCCCCTTTGAGACAGCTGGACTCCATCTGTCACCAGCAGGCCCAGTGCCATGTTAAACCTCCCCATGATCAAAGAAAATAAAATTCCACCAGTGGCACCAGTCTCTGAGCCACCTGTTAATCAGATGAGTTTTCCTGACCCTTTCAGTGTTGTTCTCTGCCACTGATGGGATTGAAGAAAACACTACCTGTGCCACTGATCTTTCAACCAGTCGCCCCAGTGCCCTGAAGTCCCTTTTGATGGCCTTGGGACTTCTCTCCACGATCTCACTGCCAACCTGCATTACCAACAGCGGGTAATAATTAGAGGGCTGCACCAGACCAGGGAGCTTCCTAGCAACAACCCTAACCCCGGCCCCAGGGAGGCAGCAGACTTCCCTGTGGGATATTGGGCCCTCTGTTCCCTTCATAAGGGAATCGCCTATGACAATTACACTCCTTTTTTTTCTTAGCCGAGGCCGTCATAATACGCGGGGATGACTGACTCGTCCTAGGCAACCCTCCGGATGGACCTTCACCCTGGCCCTCACATTCCAGAGCCCCGTGTCTGTTGCTTAAGGGCAACTGGGGAGGTGAGGGAGGCCAGGAGGGAATTTGCTTGCCACCCTGAGCAGAGACCCATTTCCATTCCACCTGTCTCTTAGGTCCCCTCTTTCCGCTTGGTGGCAAGAGGATAGGGGATCCTCTGCTTCTTGTGGAGCTAAGTCCTGCTGCCTTGGCTTCAGGGACGGAAGGGTGTGGCTCCACCAGTCGATCTGCCTCTCAGAGATACTACCCTGTGATGTCAAACTGGATGCAAACGAGTGTACTAAGGAACAGAAGGAAAAGCAAAGGAAAAATGAGATCTGCAGTAGTAGGTTTGTGTGCTTGAAAGGAAGAATAATTTTATTTCAGTGTTCAAAAGGTTGTGTTTTAAAATAGTAATATCTTTGTTTGGATTGTATTGCAGTAGTCTCTAGAGAGTCTACTCAGTGACCAACCTTAAGTGGTATACAAATATAACTCAGAATTTCCAGGCACTGTTCTATCTGATTAAATACCGCTTACCCTATCCATCATTTCATAACTTGCTTCACATGAGTCTAGTTGAAGATGTGTGTCATGGGAGAAGATAGTGGGGGAGAAAATATTTGGATTATTCTTCCTTTCTGTATACAGAGGTTAGCATGGAAGGAGGACAAAACATGAGAGCAAAAATGTATGATGCCGATGTTGCTGGAGAAGCAAAAGCAAGTTTTGCTTTTTTATTGAAGGAAACTACTTCTTTAGCCTTTCCCCTTCTAATAAAAAGAATTATGCCAATAAGTTTGCAGTAAGGAAGCATGCTAAAATGCTATATCTCAATTTATGTAGTACTTAGTGATGAAAATCTCCCCATCTGAAACTAGGGCCTAAGCAACAACCGAAATTCATGTTTCCTGTAAACTTGCTAAGCAAGATGCTGACATGTCGTTAGAAGTATGGGGGTGGGGGAGGGCTTTTGTGTTTTTGGTAGTTGGGTAAGCATGTATAGTTACCACTGTCATGGGAGTCTGACGTGTGCTTTCGGGAATTTATATTTATTCTTTTTTTATGTTCATGTGTTTTTGGTATGGTTTATCTCGATGCCTTTGTTTCTACAAATTTGATCCAAGACAGGTCAAAAAAATCCAATACTTTTCTACCCAACAAAGAGCTTGTTTTTGTAATGTTGCACATGGAATATAAGTGAGTGTAGTGTATCTACAGATATGGTGGACAACAGTTAACTAACATTATTCTTGAGATACCAGCTGTTTTCACCAGTGGTTAAGAGAGCTGCCATTTTCTGAGTCTTTGCTGACTGAATACAAAAGTGTATATAAATCATAGTTCTTATCCTACTCAAACTCAGTGTGGTCAGAGTTGTTCAGTATCTGAATTGAGACCCAACATGGAGTACTGCATTCAGCTCTGGAGCCCTCAGCACAGGAGATATATAGACCTGTTGGAGTGGGATCAGGGGAGGGCCACAAAAATGATCAGAGGGCTGTAACACCTCTCCTCTGAGGAAAGGCTGAGAGAGTCAGGGCTGTTCAGCCTGGAGAAGAGATGGCTACGGGGACACCACAGAGCAGCCTTCCAGTACCTGAAAGGGGCCGATAAGAAAGCTGAAAAGCGACTTTCTACAAGCACATGTAGTGACAGGATAAAGGGTAATGGCTTTAAACTGAAAGAGGGTAGATTTAGATTAGATATAAGAAAGAAGTTCTGCAGTGTGAGGGTGATGAAGCCCTGGAGCGCGTTGCCCAGAGAAGTTGTGGATGCCCCCTCCCTGGAAGTGTTCAAGGCCAGGTTGGATGGGGCTTTGAGCAACCTGGTCTAGTGCAAGGTGTCCCTGCCCATGGCAGGGGGCTTGGAACTGCCTACATAAGATGGTTAAGCTGCCTTCCAACCCTAACCATTCTATGATTCTGATTCTATGCTTCATCTCCTGTAAGGAGATAAGTAAGACTGTTATTTTGGCATCCACTAGCACATAATGCCCGTTCTTTCCTCTATAAAGCATTATTTATACACTCTGCTTGATGTAGTTTAGCTGTGGATACACCAGTGCAAATTAACTTGCACAGGACAGTCTTAAGCTCCCTCACAGCATATATCCACTTGACCTGAGGAGAGAGTATTGTACATCTTTTGCAATGTTTGGTTTCTAAGCTTTTTCTATTGGATGGTCTAGCTGCTATGTAAGTGCTAGCAATTCTTCAATCTCCTCTTGCTCGACCGTGACAGTAATTGGTTGCTGATAGACTATGCCTAACACCAAAGTAACTGGACAGAAATGTCTATTACATTGCTCTGCTGTGTGTGGTATAAATCTACTCTGGCAGTGTTATGTGAGGATTGCCTTGAAAGAGAAAGATCTGTTCCAGGTACTTGTGGAATATGTTGTCATGAAAGAATGTGATTGATGGAGGAAGTTCTTATATATTCTGTAACAGGTGGAAAATGTCACTAGTAGCGACTTCAGTTTTCCAGTAATTGTTTTTCCCCAGTATTTTCCCAATATAATATGTTACAGAAGGTATTGTATTTGAATATTAAGATGCAAGCAGATACTGCCTTTAAGTATCATAGTGGTCATGGTTGCTTTTATGTCTAAATATACTTGAATTAAGTCACTGAGTTCAGATGAATTGCTCTAGATTTACTCTTGTTGCATGCTCAGAATGACATTTGCTTTCCTTATGTTTGTGATCTTACTGTTCTGTTGTGCTGTTGTTCTGTTGTAGCTTTTCCTGGAATTTGCTTTCTGCTTTAAATATGCGTGCCAGTATATTTAGTAGTATATTTAGCAGTACTGAAGGGGAGGTATAGCTGTCAGAATAACGTGTTGGAAGGACTTCCCTGAAGAAACCGCAGGTCTCACAGGCTTTGCAAGTATCTTGTAACAGCATTCTCTTGTGGAAAAACAAAAACAGTTCTGTAGTAACCTTATTCTCTAGAACAAATGAGCAGAGCTGTGAGTTGGATTTGGGGCAGAGCACCTAAATCTGAAGACCCAATCTATAGCTCCAAGTGTGCTACATGAGAGAGGCCATTTGACTTAGTCAAAATGGGAGAAAAGATCAGGTTAATCAACTGGGTTTCTAGGCCCATTCCCACAAGAAGGAAAATACTTTTCTGGATTTGGAAGAAAACAAGACATTATGGTATACAGAACATCAGTAGCACCTGGTGTGTTTCATGAAACAGTGAATCATATAGCTCAGGAGCAGGTTCTGCTGTTTGATGAACTAAGTGGTTGATCTTGGAACAGGAACAGGTGTTTGATGAACTAAGTGGTTGATCTTGGAACAGGAACTTCTCTTTATGTTTTCAGACCCTTGAATAGATGAAGTAACACTTGCTTTCAGGTCCTGAGACTGAAAGTGATTTCCTGTGTTGTCACAAGGGGAGATCTAATTTTAAAAGCAATACCAAGGATAGCACATGTGAAGGGAGAAAATTCTTTCTAGGATAGAAGAAATATTAAGATCCAAGAGCTACATCACACTGTAGCACTTTGATCTTCAATAAATATAGTGAGGTGTTGTGAGGTACTTGGAGACAGAGTTGGTGGGGAAAAAAACACAGTGAAAATGTTATTAGTGGGAAATTATGACTGGAGAAAAATGGCAAATGCCGTGTCTTCTACAGAATTACTGTCTAGTCAGCCCAACACTGGGAAGATTACAGAGCAAATTTGCCTAGAAGCTACTTACAAGCACACAAATGACAAAAAGCTAACTTGGAATAGCCCACGTGGATTTACTGAGGGCTAACTATGCCTGGCCAACCTCTTTGCCTTCTACAATGAGACTGGCTTTGTAAACAACAGGGATACAGGAGATCTTGTTTACCTTGGCTTCTACAAAGGCTTTGATAGAGTCTCCTGCAGTATCCATGTATCCCAGCCCGTGAGATACGGGCTAGGTAACTGGATGATAAAATGGGTGGGAAATTGGCTCAGCTGCTGGTTCAAAGGGTTGTGCTCAGTGGCAGAAAGTCCAACCGGCAGCTGATGGCTAGTGGTGCCCCTCAGGGATCGATGCTGATGCCAGTATTGTTTAATATCTGTTGATAACCTGGGTGATGGGACAGAGTGTACTCTTAGCAAGTATCCAGCTGACCAAATTGGGGGCAGTTATTGATGTGCTGCAATTCAGAGGGACCTCAACAGATTAGAGAGATGGGGCCATCATAAATGTTATGAAGTCTGACAAAAGCAAATGCCAAGTCATACATCTGCAACATAGAATTCCTGTGCAGCAGGACAATAGCCTATGTTCCGCCTGAATGGGAGAAAGTGGCACAGTAGAAAAGGTGGATAACCATTTGAATTCAAGTCGGCAGTGTGCCCTTGTGGCAAAGAGGGCTAATTTCATAGTGATCTGCCTTAGCAAGAATGCAGCCAGCAGGCCAAGGGAATGGACTCCTCCCCTCTAGTCAGCACTTGTGAGACCACATCCAGAGTACTGTGCCCAAGTTTGGACTTTGCAGTAAGAGACAGGTATCAAGAGTGGAGCAAGTCTGGCAGAAGGCCACCAAGGTGGTAAAGGTGCTGGAGAACATGACATATGAGGAGAGTCTGAGAGAACAGAGTTTGTTCAGCCCTAAGGGGAGAGAGGGAGGAAATGCTATTGTTGTCTTTAACTACTGGACTAGGAGTTCATAGAGAAGGTTATTCTTGGAGACCCACGATGATAGTGCGAGAAGCAACAGGTACAAGATGGAATATGGAAAATTGTGATTTAAATAGTAAGGTGGTAAAATGCTGGAACTGGTTGCCAGCAGACAATCTGTTGAATGTCCTTTCTTTAGGATAGTCAAAACTCAACCGAAGAAAGTTTCTAAGCAATCTGATCTCATCGGCTTTGCTTTGAGTTGGAGACGGAAACTACATGACCTCCACAGGTTCCTTCCATTTATTTGATGGTTCTTTCTTTCTAGGCATTTTTGGTGAGAAGCGCTACAAGTTCTCTGTTTTCATTGGGAGTATGAAGTTATAGTTTCTGATGGTTGAGCCATCAGCATTATTCAGTGCTGCCAGCTCAACTAATGCAAGGTGAAGGCATTGGAAAATGCTTTTCATCCATATTTTAATGTTGTTCTATCACATTCAGAAGGATGCTTCTAAAAGACCAAACATGAATGATCAAAAGTTTGAAAAACTAGGATTTATAAAAATTTCATTTTTCTTTCTTTCTCACCTTCCAAAGAAGTTAGGAGGTAAGTGATTATGTGCTACTTGCATGCCTCTCTAGCTGTCACCTGTAGAGCTCTGTAGGATGCAAGTGCTGCAGTCTGAGGAGGAATGAGTGACCCTTAACGTGGGGCTTAAGAGGCATTCCAGGCCTGAAGATGAAAGGATGAAGAACAAATCCTCTGTACTATTGAAGCGTGTGAAAGGCATCAAAGAGCTAGAGGCAAATCAATAGTTTGCATTTACAGCACAGGAGAGGGGAAAAAAAAATATACCGGGATTTATTTTTCCAGCTTATTTGAGAGAGATTTTTTTTCACCTTTAGGAAGCACAGAACGGAGCTTTCTGTGGAATTATATGCCTTTGGCACACTGGAAGTTGTACCTCAGAAGGAACCGTTGTCTGTGCTTTCTCCCAAATAAAATGATTTGGCAATTAAATGCTTTATTGGGACTATTGCTGGCAATTCACAATAAAGCAGTAGAGACTGAAACTAAAATATTGAGGTTCAGTGCTCGGAGAGATGGAGATTAATATACACTTGAAATATGAGTGAAGGAAATCTTTATCAAATTTAATCAAAGTTTTTCAGTGGGAGTAGGAGATGAGGTTAAGAGGACATGGCCTACCCAGTTTTAGCTATTTGTTCAGCTTTATTAATTTAACTTGTCTCTCCAAAACTTCTTAGTAACACCTATTAAATACCATACGATTCAGTCGCTGCTCTAAGAACACTCCCTTCTCTATGTCTAGATAGGTGTTTGGGTAGCACCTGTAACTGGCCTACCTTAGCACTGTGTGGTGATGTGGTGCATTACCTTGTAATATAATGATAAAATCATTTCAAAGGCAAGCAAGTTAAATTCCTCCTCTTAGTTTGTATAGGCCCCCTTCTAGAATAGGAAATGCCAGGGCATTCAAGATCAAATGTGGTATAAAGGTGCAAAAATGTAGTGTTATATCATAATTTAAAATGTGTAAGAAAAGACAGTAGCCTTCTCTGTGAGGATGTTATGGATATTATCTGTAATATTCATAGAAACGTATTGCTTCTCTGCCTGAAGTCACATAATACTTTCAAAATGAAGTGCAGGGAAATTGCTGTGATCATTAGACGAATATGATCAGCCCACAGCCCTTTCATTGTACTCACTTGTGTGACACATGCTATTGCTCTATGCAGCTGAAGGCCACAGACTCAGGACTTCTCAGGTCATGATGTGTTTTAGTCTAGACTGCAACTGCTGAACTTGCCAGGAACAATAGCAATGGAAAAACTTTTAGAGACTGGTTAAATATCAAAGTTATAAGAGTTCTTGGTCACCTCTGCCAGAGGAAAGAAGTGTAGCATTTTTTTTCAAGCTAAAATGCCTCATGCAATCCATAGTAGATAGTGATGTGTTCATCAGGGCAGTGGGAATATCTTAGTCACTCAGTACTGTTGCGGCTGTGGTGTTGCCTGCCTGTATCACCCTGCTCCTCTGGATAAGGCCCAGCTGTAGTTTTCCTACCTAATCTCGTGGCAGGAGCCGTTGCTGCCTGTAACTGTAAGATGGAGACCACGCCAGTGTGGTGTAAAAACTGTGATGCTGAGATGCTTTCTAGTGGAATGATAAGAAAAGGGCTAGGGTGGGTGGCTTGTGTGGCTAAAGTTCATCTTTTGCCTTGAAATAAGGGTAGTCAGGCATGGGAGATTAGATGTCTCCCTTGAGTGAAATTACATCTGTAATTGGGATAGCAGAGGACACCAGGAAAGTACTAATACCAAAAACAAAGCAAACTGGCTGAGGGGAATGAAGTCTTAGGTCAAGGTGAGCAAGTTATTCAGAACCACTCTGCTTTTTCTCTCCCCTGCTGACTTTCTTCAGATACAGTTGTCCGTGAATGATCACAATCAGTATATCAAAGTAAACGCTTTATAGAGTAAGGTAAAAGGAGTTGCTGGCAAGACTGTAAATCCTCTCATGGAACAAATGATAACTTAGCTCAAGAGCCCTTTTGTCCTGGCAGTGCAGGAAGGATATAAATTCTCTGAAAGTATCTGTCAGTCGGAATTGCTCTTCATTCATCATGCCAGCCCTCTGTATCATTCATGAATGTCATAAGAGACTAAAGAATTGGCACTTCATGGTGAGAATGATTAAACAACCATTACGCTTGTCTTTTTTATTCTGGCATGGTACCTTTTAACAGATTGCCTGTATAACACTCATGTATGTCCATGTCTCCTAATGGTGGCTGTCCTTTCACAGTGGCAAGAAGAGGAGGCAATAGCAGGAAAAGGTGCATAACATTTACAGAATAGTTTGTATACTGTATTACTAGCTCTGGATACTTTTTTGATTTTACACTCCAACTATGTGACCTTGGGGTAGGGTAGAAAGTCTTGGGAATGTTGAGCTTCTGTAAATGCATTTCTTCTCATCATTGGCCTTCCAGTAGTTTTGAGGGACAATGTCATATTTGAGGTGAGGTCAAAAAGCTCAGAACTCTGAGTTTGATTCTTTAGTAGAGCGAAACAGGCCCATTTGGTCCTAGAAAAGTTGGCTGTGTCTACAATAACAACCAGCATGAGAGTGGGTTTGCAGAATGAAATTTAGTACTGAGGACCTGAAGTCCATACTGTAGGCACTTTTCTTCTGAATTTTTACTTTGGATTAGCTCTAGTCTGGTCGTGTAGACTAATTAATTGTTAACAGCTAGATTGCATCTTCCAGTTTAGTTTTATTTGAAGAGAGTCAAGTTTGTGTACTCAGACTGCACCAGTGGGAACCAAAGCATGGCAAGTGGCGATAGGTCAAAAAGATGATTTCAAAAGCATGCTGCTGAAACAAACTGAAATCATAGAAGCATTTAGGTTTGAAAAGACCTTTAAGATCATTGAGTAAACCACGAAACCATGTCCCTAAGCACCACATCTACACATCTTTAAATATCTTCAGGTACAGTGACTCCACCGCTTCCCTGGGCAGCCTGTTCCAATGCTTGACAACTCTTTCAGAGAACAAATTTTTCTTAATATTCAATCTAAACCTCCCCTGATGCAACTTGAGGCCATTTCCTCGTCCTGTCGCTAGTTACCTGGGAGAAGAGACCAACACCTGCCTCACTACAATCTCCTTTCAGGTAGTTGTAGAGAGCAGTAAGGTCTCACCTCAGCCTCCTCTTCTCCAGACTAAACAGCCCCAGCTCCTTCAGCCACTCCTCATAAGACTTGTTCTCTAGACCCCTCACCACCTCATTGCCCTTCTCTGGACACGCTCCAGCCCCTCAATGTCCTTCTTGTAATGAGGGGCCCAAAACTGAACACAGTGCTCAAGGTGTGGCATCACCAGTGCCAAGTACAGGAGCACGATCACCTCCCTACTCCTGCTGACCACACTATTCCTGATACAAGCCAGGATGCCATTGGCCGCCTTGGCCACCTGGACACACTGCTGGCTCATGTTCAGCTGGCTG
>Ga0065711_1049476_pt1 | contig 11291 bp, 2 predicted proteins | sample Hoacrofraction12_FD_59098 | JGI IMG/M metagenome (GOLD analysis project Ga0065711, IMG submission 59098) | Hoatzin crop microbial communities from Cojedes, Venezuela - Epithelial fraction 12 v2 (version 2) | ecosystem: Host-associated > Birds > Digestive system > Esophagus > Crop | place... | reverse complement strand
CCCGCCGGGCATCGCGGGGAAGTTGGGGCTCGGCGGGGAGGGGGCTTCTCGCACCCCGCGTTGGAGGCAGAGCCCGTCGTTCCCGGACTCTGACAACGAGGAGCCCCCGGCGCAAGTGCTGTGGCTCGCTCGGTCACCCGGGAGATTGCCTTTAACCCGCGGACGAGCCAACCGAAAAGGAACGGAGCCACGGAAGGAAATTTCCCTAGTCCAGAGGGGTAGGTTTTTCTTGCCCGATTCAGCAGTGCCCTGGCGTAATCCTCCCTGCGTGTGCTCATGCTTTAAATTAATTAGGCAGCAACCTAATGATAACTTCATAATGACTGTCCCGGTTTTAAAGACAGTGACTCCTGAAGCGGGACTGGGCGCTCGAGGATGCAAAGGAAACCAGCGGGGATTTGGACGATTCCTTGATCTGCTTAAGTTTTCCCTTTGTTGTTGATACCAATCACAACTCCGTGGTTTTGCAGCCTGTCTTTGTGCAGGTATTTTTTTTATAAATGTAGAGATACACGCAGGCAGTTTTAAGGACATATGTCATCTGTGGATTCACGAGATCGCCGTGGATCCGCTACCAGATACAGAAAATCTAATGTCTGTTTTCCATTGTCCTGCTTATGCTCCTTATGTCTGTCAGTGATCTATAGTTATTCTATTGAAATCAACATGCAGCATTTGTATACAATGCCTGCAAACGGAGATAGTAGGAGACTGGTGACTTCATGCTCTGCTCCTTTATAAAAACAGATGTGCTTCTTTCAGTGTAGCTAGAGAAAAAAACAGCTTGATACTATGAATGAAAGTAGTTATTGCCTGTACAACAGTGCCATCAAGACTGACAGTCAGCCCCTGTCTTACCTAACCGTTAGCTAAGGAACTATGTCTACGATTCACATTCTTCCCCAAGAAAATGCTAACGTTTGACAACAGTGGACCCAGAGCTTCATCCCACAAGACAGGGAAGGTTGAACACAGAGAGCAAGCCAGAGAAATGGGTAAAATAGCCCCAACCACAAAGAATACTTACTGCAAATATAACCAGACAGACTGGTAGAATTGTCTTGATACTAAATTCAAGGTACTGTGATATAGCCCTGTTTGACAGCTCAGCTGTCTGCTGGGAGGGGGACCACTTCCCCGATCTGAAGTAGCAGTTAGTGCCCCTATTCCAGCCTGCTGGAAATGCTACAAATAATTCATCATTAAAATTCAGATAAGAAGCAAAATGGAAATAAAAGCAAACCACTAAGTACTGCCACCAAGGGTACGTTAAAGAACGGCACAAGGGCTCAGAAGCGTGGGAGGTAGGACCGCATGGCAAAAGGACATTCCCTAAAGGTCACTGCTTCCCAGAAGCTGCTTTTTAACTAGCAGCATATTACTCTGCAAGTGTGAATGAAGGAGATCGCAGAGTTACCAAGAAGGTAAAAACACCCTGTCTCCCAAAGACATCACTGAAAAGTAGCCTTAGAATCTTCTCCCAAAACTCTCCCGCATCCCTGTTTTCTACCCCAAAGCCACAGTTACGACAGGAGCCAGAGAAATCGGCGAAACGGGGGATTTCAGCTCGGTGCCTGTAGATCCTGCCTACAAATGCAAGCCAGGCTGATACTTAGAAGTGGTGACCCTCTGTTTGGATGGCTTATGCAAAACAAAGGTCCGAGTTGTCAGACTAGTCTGTCAAGCATGTCACAAAATGCCATCGCTGTTGGCATCACTGGCCTCCTGGCTGCTTGTTACAGCCAGGGGGATTGACTGGGGTGGGGAGCAGCGAGGACTGTTGAAGCCAGGGTAAGAGACACGGGAGCCTCCTGGAGATCACAAGAGTGCTGGCTTCAGTTGTGGTACTCAGACAGTACTGAGATCTGGGGAGTACTCACATTGCCTAACTTTTAGCTTCTAATTCAGCTCGAGTAACTCCATGTTCCTCACACCCCTCCCAACAGACAGGTCAGCTTTTGTCTCTCCAAAGCCAAAATTGTTAATTATTTGATAATACTTCTGCCTGCTTACAGTTTATAACAGCAGCAAGAGCTCGGATGGCCAGGATGATCCTGGGCTTGCACTGCTGACAGGAGCTGAGGATTCTCATGTTCATTTTATCTTCCTGGTTCTCTGTTACTTTGGGCAAGCCACTTCACCTCTGTGTATGCTAAAATAATCAAAGGTGAAAGACTAAATACGATTTCCAAGTATTAGTGGATGGTTAGTATAGACTAGCTCAGTTGAGGGTATAAAATGGTATGAGCCAGGCTGAAACCAAGAGAAGATGTCACAGGCATTTACACTTCAGGTATCAAACACAAAACTGCCATGGATCTTTTGTTCAAATCAAGGCGTTATTAAATAAGCCTTTGTTTGTCCATCCTGCATGTAGCTTACGGGGGGACTGGGAATAAAGGGTCCATCAAAAAAGGTCCTTCCTTTCTGAAGGAATAAATACGATAAATTGAGAGCAGGTATCGAAATTCACAGAGCTTCACTGATGTCAGTGTTCCACAACACAGACTGAGACCCCAGAGGTTTTCCCCGCTCCCCCACTAAAGTCCTTGTTGGCACAGGTAGAAAAGCAGCTCTGTCATGTGCTCCTGGACAGATGCCTGTCTGTCTCTTTCCCTCCTTCCCAGCAACAGCTTCAGTTCAGCTGGGCTACTTTAAATTAGATGGTGACGCAGTGATGTACAAACCACCTTTGGATGCATTTACCTGTGGATGGCGGTTGCTCAAACCGCTGTAGTATGTCATCGCTTTGGACTACTACCTTGAAGAGCTGTTCTGTTTGGCTTTTTGGTGCTTTTTTTTTTTGTCAGCACACAATCATCAATCTTTTATTTTGCAATTACCCATTACATTACGTACTGTCTAGTCACACAGGAGGAGGCTCTCCCTATCCCAAGTAGTTTCTGATTTAAACAAGGAAGGAAGGCAAAGGTGGTGTTATGATTGCTGTTTTGCAGCTTGGGCACCAAGGCAAACACTTTACCCAGAGTTGAGCAAAAGTCTAACCAGATCCCCAGTGTCTCAAGACCCTAAACACCAGAACAGGTTTCCTCTAGAACGAGATTTCACACAACTATTATTTCCCAGTTGCCCCAAAATATTGTACCTCATCTCGTTACGGAACTACGGTCAGTGGTTGCACCCACAGATCCAATCTGACTGCCATCCCCTCTCAGTCTTGTGCAATAATCCCTATATAGGTGTTGATAGTCTTCCTGAGAGCAAATGTAACGGGAAGCACAATGTAGTTTACAGGCCATTGAAACCACAGGAGATCCCATAAAATTATTATGCATGTACAAGCAATTAAAAAAACCTGTGCATAATATCTATCTCTGTAAAATGCTAAACACAGGAAAATTTAGTGATGGACTGCGATTTCTTTCAGAATGGAAGAAGGCCTTTGACCAAACTGAAGTTCTTGGAACTAATATCGGGATAAGCAGTTGAAATCCTCTAGCCTGCGTGGTTCAGAAATCAGTGGGGCTCCAGAATCTGCGAGTTCAGGGATTCAGTTTTAAAAGTTTCATGTCAGAATTTAAACTCCTCAAAAACAGAAAGTTAACATTCTCGTATGAGAAAAAAATCCTGCTTGCTTTGTTTTAATTCTGGGTGCGCATATGTGCATGAATATATAAATATATGAAATTTAAAACGTTACTTGAGTTTCTGCATACAACTCTGAATTCAAGCCACAACCCCAGGGTACTGTTTCAGAAGAGATCCAGAGCTAGAGAAATGAAGATAATTTTCTGGCCCCTGTCATTACTCAAACCGGGTAAATCACCGTCCTTAAACAGAACACTTAAATTACAGGCATCATGCTTTTTTGGATGCCGTGCTCTGTGTGATAAGCGTAAGAGGGGAGCACTGTTCTTGACGCAGGTGGCACAGCTTTCCAAAACTAAACTGATGTCCCTTCCCGTCATCTCAGCCTGAAAAAGGGGGACCATCTTCTACAGACAGGTCCATAATTTTGGTTTAATGTGTAATGCTGTGCTCCTGGGTGGATCTGCTGATGCTAGACATACTTGCAAACACTTCCCCCCCATACAAATGGGATAGACCGGGATATTGTACAGTTTACCATGAATCAATTTCGCTGCTTCCCCTATGCTACGCATTTCCTCCTTCCTCCCTCCCATAAAAGACCACCTGGGTTTAACTTTGCATTCACGGGCATGAAGAGGAATTAATTCACAAAGCTGTACCACATTTCCCCTGGACCTGAATAGAACCAAGCCAGACTGATTTTGATTTTGTTTCTCAGTAAGTATGAGAATTTAGGAGTATTAAGAGTTTCATTATTCTCAAAGAAAAGAAGCTCACATCCAGTTTACAAACAGTAAAATCTTCTCTTGTGTTTTGAAAATGTTTTCTAGGCTGCTAAAACATGTTTTGCCTAGTAACAGACTTAGCAACATAGCAGTATTTCAGCTCAGAAAGGCTGCAAAATCTCTCATTCCTCAAGGGTTTGAGTTGGATTTGGGAAAACATTGCATGGAAAAAAACTGTTGCAGATAATCTTTTGATTTCGAAGTGGTTTCTGTTCCTACACAGCCCTGCCTTCAGGGAACTAGTTTTCTGCAAAAACTCTGGGCTGAAATTCATCCTACTACAAAGGAGCAGCCCAGAAGATAGGCATCCTGTAAGTCCCACTAAAGCCTAAGCTTTAAAAGACTTTTCATGATTCACAGTGACTTGTGTTGGCCTGGGATGTGGAGGGGAACCCCATCCCAAGTGAAGAAGCTGATGGATAGAAATGTTTCTAGAAGCAACAGTTTAGAAGGGTATGTTGAACGTGGATGTCCAAGTTTGTTAACAGCACTGGAGGAAATCTTCAGCTACTGAATAGAAAATCCAGGTGTTGTAGCTGCAAGGGCTTAGGCAAAAGCTTCCCCTAATGCTCTGTCTGTGCCCATCATTCAAGACAGTGGGTTTTGGGCTTGGATAGAGCCACTGGACCATGCAGTAGAGAAACCGTCTAACCAAAACACTTCCATTTCCAGTCCTGCATATCAGTCACCAGACCGATGGGCATTTTTAAGTAGCAGCTTCGTAGGAAGCGTTTGTGACCTGTTTACACTCTATGAATAGTGCAGGAAGAAGAACTTGCTGGAGGTGCACCCTTTGGCAGATCACTTGGACAAGACCTGCTTCCCCTACTGTGACCCCCCCTTTCTATACGCCTGTCGAAGATTTTGTGAGAAGTTGCGGGGCGGGCAGGCAGCTCTTTGCCCACACAGGGCTCTAACGGATGAGATTCTGCATTGTAACTTGAGCAACAGTTTGAGCAATTATCCGGTCTAGTTCATGTACTGCAGTTCTTAGATTCAGCATGGAGGCCTCCGAACAATTTTGTACATCTGTGCTGGAAGAGATCCAACAGGTCTACACTGCATAGTTGAACATGGATACTACAACTGAGTTAGCAGCTGCCAGGAAGGTGCACTGGAGAAAGGCTTGAGCAAACATACATTTGGGACAGAGTCCCATGGCTCCTCTGCATATGGATTATTATTTTTTTTTTAATTGGCTTTATTGCAGATTTCTGCTGGGGGACTGAGAGATGATTACTGCAGTATTCAGACTGTTACGTGCCAGTGGCTCCATTGTGTTTGGTGTGGGGGAGATCTCTATCAGACAGTTCCTTACTTTAAAGATCTAAAGTGATAAAACACAGAGGGCTCTTTTATTTCCACTGTATAGTCTGGAAACTGAGGCACGGAGAAGCTTAGATATATACGTCAAATCTCTAAAATGATAATGGCAGCAGTAGCATTCCATACTACCTCAGTGATTCAGGATACTGTACACATAACTGCCATTAATCATACCTGATAGTTGGGAGAAGTGGAACCATCAGATATTCAGGTCTGATATCGATAAAGAAAATGCTTCTGCCGCAAACATCAAGAAAATTGTTTAAGGTCAGAGCATCCCTATACAAAGATTGCTCGCAGTAAAGCCAAGGTCAGTGAGTCACTGCAATACTTGCTGCAGAAGTGCTAGCTGCCCAGAAAGCAAGCTTGCACGTGTTCAGGGGAGAAAAAAACCCCACCTTTATAGTGCCTTCACACACCAGGCTTCACCAGGATCTCATATTTAAATGTCTGAGTAGCATCAGCATGTGCAGGGAGTTCCTGGTTCAATGGCAAGTCAGCCAGAAGACAGCAATCCCTGGATTTCCGAGATGCGTTTTTCAGGGCTATCAAGCTTTGGCAAACACTGTAAGTGATGTCAGAAAGCTTCATGGTCCCTGAGTACTTAGTTCGTTTCGGTATTATAATTATATGGTGAAAATAAGACATTTGCTTGTGCTTCTGTCTCTCTGATGGTTTTTTGTCTTGGAGCAAAGGTGCTGAACTTGATCCTACCCTCTACACTAGGAAGGAGAGGAGCCTCAGAAAGGGTAACCCAGACCACACATGTCACTGACAGAGCCTGAAAAATTACTTCATGCCTTCTGTATCAAAACCCTAGCCAGTTAATAACTTGATCCTTAATATGCAATTCTCTTTCAGGCTATGTATCAGTTTCAAGTGATACAGATACCAGTGTTACCTTTTCCTTTTCGGTCCCTTTTTCTCTCTCACTTCACAGACCCGATACTACTGTCAAGAGCCAGTATAAATTTACTGATGAGATTCTCAGGACAAAGACTCGCTAGAGAAACACATGATTTCAGATATCCAGCATGGATTATTTGAATGGAGCCTTGTTTGCATAAAATGCTGATTATTCTTCCTCCTTGGAGGCTTGGTGATGGTGGCAGCGTGTTGGCCTGTTTCTGCAGCAGTTCCTTACAAAGCTCTCTGGAAGTTTACCCCTAGACTACTGCTGCCATTTTGCTATGCAAGAGCCCATGCTTGGAGGGTGCTGCCAGCCCTCAGGACCTCCTGAATAAGTATGCTGACAGAATTCAGGGGGGAATTCTGCTCTTTGAAAGATCATGAGCAAAAGTTTAAAAAAAAACCCAATTTTTTTTGGTGCTTCTAAATACCAAGTGCTAACCCTGCTGGCTCCTGATAAGACTTGCATTTTTAAGTCACCTTTGAAAGTGAATCTTAGACTCCCAAGTCTTGCTCACACTTGAAAACGTTGCCCTAGGTTTTAACTGGCGCTCATCGTGGATTCACAGCATGTGCTCTGCAATTCCAAAAAGAATAGAGACATCCGCGTGTGTGTCTGTACTGCACCAGTCTAATTATCCTCAACAAGCAGAGTCATCAAAAGAGCTGTAGTTTAGCAGCTGACAGCATTTTGGATTCCATCACCAAGACTCGCTGCAGGCTTTGTGCATTACAATGGGGTGCGCCACGGCGCCTGTGTCTTACTCACCCCCTATATAAACAGACCTGAAAAGAATAGGCCTTGGCTTTGCTTGGCATTATTCTGTCCCCACCATATCCCAGGCTGCCCGGTCATGCGCAAAGAATGAATCTAGAGAGCAGCATGGAGGCGAAAGAAGCAACAGCCAGAAGTGATAGGATGGGTTGAGGGAATTGCTTAAGTCACTGCAACAAAGCAGCTGACAACCTACATAAACAGTGTTTTAGACATCTTGTACCCTTGTCTGTGTTCCTGAGACGCAGGTGCTGCCCTTTCAAGTCCATTCTCCCAATACTTCTCCTGAAGCTTTGACAAGTCCCAGCAGCAAAAGGCGCTTTTTAAGGTACTCCCGAAATACCCACAACTCACAGTATGCAGCTAGGAGATGTCGATCTCGCACACCTAGGGAGCAGGAGCCATCGCTCCTCTGTGCTTTGGGAAGCCTCAGCCTTCCCTTTTTTTTAACAAGGATTCCCAAAAGAATAAAGATCGGCATGGAGAGCAGCGTTGCATGTGAAGACGTGACAATATCTTGACAAGTATTGTGAGCACCTGAGCAGTTTCTGTCACCCACCAAGCAGCAGCGTAAAATTTAAACAGAAAGCAAGCAATTATAGACTGGAACCTGGAATGAGTGACAGGAGACCTGTATGATGCCTTTGCTTTCCCCAAACACCAAATTCATTGGAACTGAAGTCTCCTGTCCTTGCCAGCATGAATACCTTGCAGGCCAGTCCCTGTCAGCAGGAGATTAGCATGAAAACGCTAGCGAAAGGTTCTGCACGCAGCTGAGCAAACAGCAGCCCCGGGTAAACGTTGGGATATCTGTCTTCCGTGCTGGAAATGCGGAGGCATACCCAAAGATATGTAATACTGACAAACACCCTGGCCTTTCATGGCCTGACATCGAAAGAGGTTTTGACTGTATTTCACTCACACCCATCACCCCCCCGCTATTATCAAACACAAGGCAAGTGCCACTTTTTCCCCTTTCATGTAGTATTAGCTAGGCTCTGCAGTTCATGATAGTGCGGAATTAATCATTTGTGGTTGGTGACTGTGAAATAATTGCCAGTGTAGAGGCGGGTGTGTTGCAGAGAGATGTTTCATCTCCTGATTTGTAAAAATGACTGTTTTCTTTCTCCTCTATCTAACGAAATACAGCAAGTTCTTACACGACACAGATCTCATTAATGGCCTGATTCAGCAAAGCCCTTGAGCACGTGCTGTTCTTGAATGGCTGAGATCAAGATGTTCGATACATTTCTACCGAGCGTGAAGGGGGGATGCGTTAAATGGCATCGGAAATACCTGAAATAAAGTGGTACTGGTTTTTCTTCTAAGCTCATTTTATTGAGAGCGATTGAATCAGTTTCATGACGCAAATTTCAAGCCCTGAGTTTGTGCTGAGATGGAACACTAGCATTTTTTTTTTCGCTTGTATGGCACCAGTGAGTAAAGCCTGATTTTTAGGCACCCTTGTTGTGCTGGGGGCTGTACAAACAGAAAAGGAAAACGTCATCCCTGCTCCAAGAGCTGGCCATCTAAATAGGAGCCAGAAAGAGCAAAGGTCTCTAGAAAGGAGGATAGGAGGAGGCCACAGGAGGAAGCAGACAGTATCATCTCCTGCTGACAGGCAGTGATCCCAGCATTGCCTCCAAAATCCTTTACTGGTGGTCGTTACCCATAGTTACAGTCAGTTAGACTGCTGGGTGAAATTCACAGCTGCACGAGAACGGCACTGTTAAGAACAGCTACCTTGAGGTAAGTATCATTCCCAGTTTACAGACAGAAAAATTTAAAATGAGACAATACATCAAGTCGCTTGATGACAGAGAGGGCACCTTAATTAACATTTGCCATCCACTCAAGACAAAGGGCACTCCAGAACTGCGGGCTGTAAATGGTGTCAATGATGTCCTGCTCCCTTGTTCTGCTATTATATTGAATTTATTCTTCACAATCAATATTTCTCTCTGAGAGTAGCTGCCAAGTCCTAGCAAGTGTCAAATCACAATATATTACCCATGGATAAGTTGCAGCCAGTTCTCCCAGCCACCTCTCAACGAAATCTCAAACTAAACAAGAATGGGATCTGGTTCATATTCACACTAGTCCATGGGCAACAGAAACAAGCCTTGGAATAAACGTAGCTTACAGCTGCACCTCACAGGACACATTTATATCCCCTTTACAGTCTCTTCTACCCCCTTCCATAGTGTAGCTGTATCACAAATGCATTCATGCTCTAAAGAGCAAAGCCTCCGGTAGTGTATATCAGCCCAGCACCATTCACTTTGTTGGAGTGATACTAATAACACACCAGCTGAGGATCTTACCCAGAAATAACCCGACTTTCATTGCTACAAAAGCTTCCTTTAGAGAAATATTAGGTAATGCAAAGAGCCTGTGTGTAAATAAGAATCGGTACCAAAGCCTCTGGGAGAAAAATATAAACCTCAGGTGTTCCTCGCCTATTCTCGGCGCATTTATACGTTGGGGCTGCAGAGTCTTTTATAAACAGCGACTCCAGCTGCTGTGTGCTGCGGGAGCACTGGGGCCTCGCAGCGCTTTCCAGAGCTGGTGCACGTAATAATGCTTCCCTGCGCAGCACGGGAGCAGCTGGCTCCCCAGGTACCCGGATTATTTGGGTCTGAAACACGTCAGCCAAGCACAGCAGGCTGGGGAGAGGATGAGTCAGGATGGGTCCACAGAGACCCAAATCGTGCATGCTCCCTGCAGCGGGCAGATCGCTTGTGCTGGGATGGCGCAGGACAGCTGATGCTGTTCCTTCTAAGGTTACAGGTTCACTGCTCCACGAGCATCCATCCTCTATCCTGTTCAACCTCCTCTCTTCTCAGAGTTAGCCCTGATGTGGGCAAAGGGCCTCCTGTGTGGGATGAGTTGCTCAGCTGGGACCCCTTACACCAACCTGAAACCAGCTGTGTGGGGGTATTTTAAGTCTCACTTTGATTTGATAAAAATAGTGCAATTTGAGGGGGGAAATATGACCCACTCCCCTGTGGTATTTCCTCTTTTCTCCCTAAGGTAAAATTTTCTATTTGCAAATGGAAAGGTCAGTGTTTGTAAGAATTCTGCATTTCATCATCCAGCTTCCGAAAGAAGCTCATCAGATGCTATCTCTGAGAGAGGAATTAACTTCCTATGAAGACCCTGACTTTGAGGGTCAACGTGTCTTTCCGACTTCCACCAGTTCCTGCCCCAAAGCTGCTGATCTTCATCGGGATCAAAGGATTTTAAGCCCTTGGGAATTCTTCGGGGGAGAATGGCGTGTTAGAAGTGCATGGTGGGACTGGGGTTTTGTTCGATTCCCACATGCCTACCAACATTTGACAGCCGTCATTCGCACAGCCTTTGACTCCTCTGAAAGTGCATCGCACAGAGAGGAGCTTCTGCTAGTGCATCACACCTGTGACTGCAGCCCAGGCTGTGTCGTAGCGACTCGAGCGCCCAAGAAACGCGTCTCACCAGGCTTCTTGTGTGAGTCAGCCTAACCAACGGCGCTGGGCAGCCTGCTGCGATCCTGTTCATGTTCTCCGAGGAAACTCCTGTGACCAGCTGCCGATTTCTTTGCTTGCGCTTGGTGTTTAGATAGGCCCATCTGCTGCAAAGTGAACTTTAAAAGGGTACAGCCACGGCTGCCCAGCTAAAATGTGACGACAGGCGGGAAAAAATGAATAGGTCTTCTAGGATGACACAGAAACAGGCTGCAAGAGCCTGCGGCCAGACTGGCAGAACGACGTTTGGAAGTAGGTACTGGGATCCTTCGGGCTTAGAGGTCCCTTAGCATAGGAACAGGATCTTAATGGTCTTTCTACCCTCCATTCGCCCCCCACCTCTGCTCCACCAGTCTGCGTAACAAATGGAGATAGAATTCTCCCAAAACGCGGCTCGTCGCTGGAGATCCTGCTGTCCATGGGCTTCCCCAAAGCCCGGGC
>Ga0065711_1049475_pt1 | contig 11291 bp, 4 predicted proteins | sample Hoacrofraction12_FD_59098 | JGI IMG/M metagenome (GOLD analysis project Ga0065711, IMG submission 59098) | Hoatzin crop microbial communities from Cojedes, Venezuela - Epithelial fraction 12 v2 (version 2) | ecosystem: Host-associated > Birds > Digestive system > Esophagus > Crop | place... | reverse complement strand
CCCTTGCCAGCTTCAATTCCAGGTGGGCCTTGGCCTTCCTCGTCGCATCCCTGCATGCTCTGACCACATTCCTGTACTCTTCCCAAGTGGCCTGCCCCTCTTTCCACATTGCATGGACCTTTCTCTTCCACCTGAGCTCCGCTAGAAGCTCCTTGTTTAACCATGCAGGTGTCCTGCCTCCTTTGCTAGATTTCTTTCTCAGGGGGATGCACCCCTCTTGAGCGTGGAGGAAGTAACGTTTAAACAGCGACCAACACTCTTGGACCACCCTGCCTTCGAGAGCCCTGGCCCATGAGATTACTCCCAGTAGCTCCTTGAAGAGGCCAAAGTTAGCCCTCCTGAGGTCCAAGGTTTTGATCCTGCTTATCGCCCTGCTTCCTCCACGCGGGAACCTGAACTCCACCATTTCTTGGTCACTGCAGCTGAGTCTACCTTCAACCTTCACATCCTCCACCAGTCCCTCCTTGTTTGTTAATACAAGGTCCAGCAGCGCACCTTTCCTTGTTGGTTCATCCACCACTTGCATCAGAAAGTTATCATCGATGCTTTGTAGGAACCTCCTGGATTGCACCTGCCTAGCTGATGTCAGGGTGGTTGAAGTCCCCCATGAGAACCAGGGCCTGTGACTGTGAGGCTGCTTGCAGCTGCATGAATGTATGCCAGAGAATAGATATAATCAATATTATAACATGAATAGTATTGCCAGAGAATAGATATAATCCAGCTTCTAAATTGCAAACCATAAATCTCATTGTTCACATCACAGGAATGAAGAATATTAAACATATCCCTGGTAAGACTTCCTCATTCCTAAACATGATAAATTAACACCTACCAACTTCTTATACAAGACAACACAGCAAACGTTGAATGAGCCATAACCTGGTCTCTCACTGAAGAATCCAGACATGGTTTGCTTCAAGAAAATAAATTCTTTCTACTTACCAAAAGTCACAGCTATTTAAATATCACCAACTGTGCAACCACAAATAAATCTTTGCTACCTGATGCATAGCTGAACAGAGATACATCATCTGTTTTTGTTTACAAATAATTAAATGCCCCACCTGTAAAATCTGCCTTGGTGCATTTACATTGCTCAGATGACTTTCTCCTTATCCGACTTCTTTTGTAGTGTGGACGCCTAAAGTCAAAAAAGTTTGTGTGTTTATAATCAACTGCTCCTAAGACCAGCTTAATATGTAATCATCTTAGTCCAACACACACAGGCAAGAACATGCAGAATCAGAGTTCATCTTGCAAGGCAGGAGATGCTGGAATGTTAATATCTATGACCAGAAAACATGTTCCAGTGTGCTAAAATAATTTCACTGTTCAGGAATAATCTTGTGCTCCTCAGAACTAAAAATAGTTAATATTTGAGCAAAGGAAGGTTGTTGAATTGCACTGGTAACAGATTATCACTCTTAGACCCAGTAAAAATGATGGTGAGAAACACATCACAGTTTCCTCCACCTCAGTTTGAGCGAGCCAGAGGTAGATTCTTCTCAGTACTGCGTGTTAGAAGAGCTCTATACATTCATCAGTCTTTTTCCTTAGCTTCTTGCATCAAAACAACAACAAAAAACCCACAAAAAACCAACACAAATCTCAAACTACATGCATCAATCCTGTCCTAACACAACGATAAAGGCACCCGGCTAAGTGGTAACACCACAGGAAACACAGGTGGTAGGGCTGAATGCAGTTTCCCCTGTAGGTTTTGGCCTAGACACACCATGATCCAAGCTTGTGCAACTGCAGGTTGTCCTGGGTGCAGAGATGGTGCTCATAGCTGCAAAACTACAAATTCACACAATAAAATACGCATGTTTTGGAGTACCAGATTAAAAAAAACCACAAAAAAACCCCAGAAAACAAACTAAAATATTTCCATGATACTGCTGCTTTTCCTTTGTGAAAAATATGTCCTTCAGTCTTATGTTTTCCACTCTTGTTTAGCTTGGGGTGAAATTGTCAGGAGGAGGGAGGGACAGAGAGGAAGCACTTGAGAAAGCAATGGTTTAGCTGTTTTCAGAACTGATTTTTTTTATAAAGAGTCAAAGAAAACCCACATGAATATTCCTACAAATTACGCTACTTTAAAAGTTAAGTTAAAAGGGCAGCAGTAATTCCCAGCAGGTGGCCAGCAGACCTGCTGTTATTTGTGCCTAATGTATAAACACCTAAATCCCCCAGCCTTGTCTGAGCAAGTGCTTAGCTCGATATTGCAGAGCAAACACCAGGCAACAGCAACCTTATACAGCAGACAAACAGGAAGAGGGGGGAGCATCACTGTTGCCATCTTATCAATGCAGAAATAAAACTTGTCTGAGGTCACAGAAAGAACAGCTGGTGGAAACAAGAGCAAACCCCAGCCCTCCTAAGTTTCATTACCTTGTCTCCACCACAGAAAACAAGCTTTTGCTGGCTAGGGAATGAACTCAGAGCTCAGACCTGCATCCATGTAAAACCCATCTCTCTGCGTTGTTTGTGCACGCACAGCGGAATGTATTTCTTAGGCAGGCAACATGGGTCAATATCATTATATTCAGGAGACAGAACTGGGTAAGTATTTTAAGACACCTGTAACGTGCAATTCTGGTACTTCCCAGGAACACTTAGCTTGTCTACTCAAGCCTCTCAGTTACACAATGCTGCTTAGAAGCCTACAGTCAGTCACCTTCGGCCATGCTCCAGTGCAGACTGCGCGTGCACCAGATCTCCCCTGAGCTCCTTGCAGCTGCTGAGCTAAAACTCTTGGTGGAGACATCAACACAGTCAGACAAAAATCCCTTTGCACTATTAATTTGTCACCAAGGTACCACCCACTCTAAGAGATATTACAGGATTGCACATGCTGAGGTTGCACATCCCCTACAGAACCTTAGACAGGACATCAATATTCCACCTCATACAAGAGCCTGTGGTATCCTGTCTACAGCACAATACCTTGCATGCCAGTGTCAGCTCCACACTTTCATTCTGGCAGCAAGACAGGTCTTCGGTCCCGTTGCAGAAATAAGAAAAGAAATGGTGGCTGCTGCAGGCGGTCTTATCAGTGACACAAACTCCCAGGGTTCCCCCAGCTCATGGGCTAATAAATTTCCTTGAATGGTGCCACCTGTAGAAGTTAACTATGTACTTGCTTCTGCTGGTGATTTCTCAACTACTCTGACATCAGCTGCTGAAGAAACACCAAATTTCCTAGTTAGCTGCATTTGTTCTGATGGGTTAAACCCCAGATACTTGTCCTAACGAGACAGCAATATAGCTGGCTGGTATGGCTTTTTCTTAAGCACTGTTTAGAGTGGAGGTGAGTGCCCTGCACCTGTGTGGGTGGGTGTATGAGTGGCTCTTTGCATAGCAAGTGCAGATGTTTCTAATGAGAGCAGAAAACAAACTGGGGCACTGCTGGACACCTGCCTCCCTCACTGTGTGCTCTCCTAGGCGCACATCTGGATTTGGGCTTCAGAGTGTGCCTTGGATGTCTCAGAGCAACTCCCTTTGAAATGCTGTTTTCACACAAATAAAAAAATGAAAACTTTTTAAAATTATCTCCCACTGAAGTACTAAGACATTAACATAACAGAATTGGCTGGAAGTGCTTATTTTCAAAGAAAAAAAAATGCCATGGTGTTCTATATTTGACCAGACTTGATGTTTTTAACCACTTAACAAGTGTCAACTTTAGAACAATCTGCTTTAGAAAGATTGATGACTTTTTCCTTCATATTTTTTGAAATAAAACTCCTTTCCCTCCCATATTAGATGCAGATCAATCCAGATGACATGGCAAAATACGTGTATGTTAAAACACACACGGTATACCTCCGCAACAAAAATCAGCAGCTCCTACTTAGCTCCAGAAATAACATGCTATTGTCCACCCACTGACCTCTCACAATACAAAATATCCTCAGAACTTCTAAAACTGTATAGTAGATTACTATATGTTAGTACTTCTCAGTATACTTTGTCTGTCTACACTCTACTTGTTTGGAGCAAAGAGTAAGCAAAATTAGATGGCTTAGGCAAATGCTACCATGCTCTGAACTAGGTTTAAAGTCTTTGGACAGTACAATACTCTTTATTTATAGTGTAGTGCTTCTTTCACAGTTTAGGCATAGTTCAGTCCCAGTCATATAAATAATACTCTGACTATTATAACAGAAAAACATGTGTATAGACCTCTTCATTACACTAATCAGACAAGCCCTTTAAAGCCAGGGTCATTTATTGACTACACTGGAACATTTATGGGCTAATTAGCCAGAGATACAATGATAACGAACTTTACGGACATTAAAGAAATCATGCAGATGAGTAGCCTGGCAAAACACGTCACACAGGCTTGAGGACCACTCATCCAGCCCTAGTAAAACATCGCTCTCTGAGAGCTGGGGCTTTACTGGTAGTCAAAACAGCGCAGTAAACAACTCCTGCCCTGCAGTGAGATGGGTGCAGGGAAGCTCCTGCAGCCTGACCGCAGCCACTGGTCTTGCCTGGCAAATATAAGACATGAAAACATTAAGTTTGTTTGGATGACAAAGGGTTGCCACTGAAGCACAATGACACCAGCCCAGCGAAGCAAGCTCAAGGCTGCTTGGCCCGAAGACAGTTGGGTTCCGAATTTTCACGTACTTCAGGAGTAAATCCTTCCTGAGATTAAAAAACACTACATCAACCTTGATTTTTTTAATTGAAGTTAGTCAAAAGAGGTTATAGCCTTGTTCTCTCTCCAGCGATGGTTTCATGGTAACCCTTGCAAGTAAGGTGAGATCGATTTCAGCAAGGATTTTGACACTGTCTCCCATAACATCCTCACAGGGGAGCTCAGGAAGTGTGGGCTGGATGAGTGGTCAGTGAGATGGAGTGAGAACTGGCTGAATGGCAGACCTCAGAGGGTTGTCATCAGCGGCACTCAGTCTAGTTGGAGGCTGGTAACTAGTGGTGCCCCCAGGGGTCAGTACTGGGCCCAGTCTTGTTCAACTTACTCATCCATGACCTGGATGAAGCGACAGAGTGTACCCACAGCAAGTTTGCTGATGACACAAAACTGGGAGGAGTGGTGGAATCACAAGAAGGCTGTGCTGCCATTCAGCATGACCTGGACAGGCTGGAAAGCTGGGCAGAGAGGAACCTGATGAAATTCAACAAGAGCAAGTGAAGTGTCCTGCACCTGGGGAGGAACAACCCCATGCACCAGGTCAGGCTTGGGGCAGACCTGCTGGAGTGCAGCTCTGCAGAGAGGGACCTGGGAGTGCTGGTGGACGACAGGTTAACCATGAGCCAGCAGTGTGCCCTGGCTGCCAAGAAGGCCAATGGTATTCTGGGGTGCATCAGGAAGAGTTTGGCCAGCAGGTCGAGCGAGGTTCTCCTCCCCCTCTACTGTGCCCTAGTGAGGCCCCATCTGAAGTGCTATGTCCAGTTCTGGGCTCCCCAGTTCAAAAAAGATGAGGAGCAACTGGAGAGAGTCCAGAGGGGGGCTAAAAGGATGATGAGGGGACTGGAGCATTTTTCCTGTGAGGAAAGGCTGAGGGAGGTGGGCTTGTTCAGCCTGGAGAAGAGGAGGCTGAGAGGGGAACTTATAAATGCCTAAAAATATCTTAAGGGTGGGTGTCAAGGTCAGGGCTCTTTTCAGTGGTGCCCAGTGACAGGACAAGGGGCAATGGGCACAAACTGAAGCAGAGGAAGTTCCGTCTGAACATGAGGAAGAACTTCTTCCCTCTGAGGATGACGGAGCACTGGAACAGGCTGCCCAGAGAGGCTGTGGAGTCTCCTTCTCTGGAGATATTCAAGACCTGCCTGGACAAGGTGCTGTGCAGCCTGCTGTAGGTGACCCTGCTTCGGCAGGGGAGTTGGACTAGATGACCCACAGAGGTCCCTTCCAACCCCTACCACCCTGTAATTCCGTGATCTGCTGCTGGAGGCCACACAAGTGGCTGCTGTTGGGTTTGGGAGGAGCAGGACAGCAGGTCTGGCCCCGGAATGAAAAGGAGTCCAGGAGAGCTGGTTGATTATCAGGGACAACCTTCTCCACACTCAAGAATGGCGGGCAGCAGGAGCCTGCATGGATGAATGTGGAGCTCCTGAAAAAACTGAGACATGAAAAGGAAGCACACAAGAGATGTGAGTAGGGACAGGTGACTTGAGAGGAATGCAGACAGTGACTGGACACTGGAGCAGGTTGCTCAGAGAGGTTGTGCAATGTCCATCCATGCAAGTATTCAAACCCTGACTGGACATGGCCCTGGGAAACCAGCTGAGAGCAGGCGGGTAGACACGATGATGTCCAGAGGTCCTTCCAGCCTCAGCAAGTTTGTGGCTTTAGTCAATGAAAGTACTGAGCACAGAAATGTGTGTGAACTGCCACTCCACTGATGTGCTGAAGGCACCGGAATTGGAGCAGCTGGGGAGGTGTCTCCACATGCTTCAGACCCAGAGCCCTCTTGGGAGGGTCAGTGTTTATGGCTCATTTTTTCCCAAGTGGGAATGCCCTGTATTTTGCACAACTGTCCCATGGTCAGAGATCTCAGCTGTGTGTGTGGAGGTCTCCCAGGACCATTCATGTATTTTACAATAAAAGATCTTGGGATAAAACAAAACAAAACCCAAGTGAAGTAATCTTGGGCTTTGGGATGAGAAGCCAGGAATCTTACCTGCTGGCTGGGTGCCCTAGGTACTGCGTTACAAAACCCTTTTCCTTCACTCACTGGCACCGCGAAGCTGTGCTCAGTGCTGCACTGCTGCTCTATCTCTGTCAGGGGGGTAGAGGGTGCAAGAGGAGAAAGAAACCTCCACCTTGCCTCTCCCTCCTCCTTCACAGGGTATTCATCTTCTTGGCTCATAGGGAGCTCTCTGAATCCCCCATCTGAGTTGAACAGAGGCCCTCGACTTTCTTCAGCCAAGCCTTTAACTTCCAGGCCATGCAATGGGATAAGCAGAAAGAACTGAACACCTGAAAGACTCTGCAATATATATGCCAGCGTTCCTGTTTTTTTATTTCTTTCTCTATTTCCCTGCTTTGCCTTACAGCACATCTCAGAGTGTAAGCAAATAGCTCGGAGATCTGTAATCCTCTTGCTGCTGTTCCTAACTTGTTATCTCAGGACAGAAGGTCTGGCTTTGCAACTGCACATTGCATGTCACACCTCAGCATATTGATTTAGCAATAGCCGCCTCTGATTTACAGGTGCAGCTAACACTAGAAGTGGTTCCTGTACAAAAAAAGTACATGATAAAATGTAGCACAGTCAGCAGAAATTAATTTAAAACCACTAAACCCCACCAGGAGTAGTCTTGTGCTTCTAAGAAAAGCACACACTCTGGGGTTTACAGGTATTTAAGTGCAGCCCAGCACTGTGCTGCCCAGAGTTTCAAGTCGTGTTTTTAAAGGTATTTGACCAACCACACTTTTAAATTGAAGGTAAATGTGATTTTAAAAGCTTCTCAAACAATATTTTTGTTGCTCTCAGTAGGAGTTAGTACCCAGATCTTCACAGAGCTTTGAGTGTTTCCTCCAACAGAGTCAACAAATTTAAATCCTGAAATCAACTGGCATAAAAAGCTCAAAGACTCAGTCACATGAAGGATCCTAGGTGCCTTCTGAAAATCTCCCTCTGCACAGCCAGGAAAGGTGGCCTTCAGGCCTAGCAACACTGCGTGGGGAATACTCAAACATGGGGCTCAGGGACTTCATGCAAATTTTTCCCCCTGTAGTGGGTACTGAAGGGCATGCATCTAAAACAGCAAAGAGAAAACATTCACCTTGACCTAAACTCTGTACTCTTTGGGACAGAAATTTTGGGCCTGTTGATTCATTTAAGTCCCTGCTGATACAGCTAATTATAGATAGGAAAATCAGGTGGGAGCCACCTCACCCGATGCAGACCTCTGAACCTAGGTTCACCTTCCAACCTGCCTTCATGGCCAACAAGAGAAGGCTTTTTACGGGCTGATTCATTTGACCGACTTTAGGGTGAGCTGAATTGATGCCCATGTCTCTGCGCCAGGGTGACTACTTTCCACGTGGCTCAGAGGATCATCCTCCGTAGGTGGATAAATTTAGGTGAGACATATTCTCTCGCTCCTGCAGGGATGTCATATCCTACTGAAATCAAGCTGGGTTAGCCACCGCAACGCTTTGGATATCCCACCAGTCTCTACCACTGATTTTTATGCAAGTAAACACCTATTAATATATGACCTTTTGTCTTTGTATATGTCTGCTTGGTGTTTGGTTTATTGGGGCACCACATAACATCACAGTATGGGTAGAGCTGGTTGATATTTCTCATGGGAGTACCTGCACATCAGATGCAACAACCTGTAAATACATGTATGTGTGTGTGTGTGTTAGAACAGTATTCACTGAAAAACAGAAATCCAGTGAAACATGTCGACTGTCCAAAAACATTCTTTGGGATTTTGTATTTTCTTTCAATTTTTTAAACTCTGAACACACAAATGGTTTTGACATTATTACTACAATCTTTCATGCCCTACCCTCCTCTTTGTTTTTTTTCCCCCACTGGAAAATGCAGAGATGTTGGAAGTATTCTGGTGTGTTTTGATCACCTTTCACATCTCATACTGTTTTTGAGTCAAAAAAAGCTGGAAAACAGGAAAATCTTAAGTGAAATATAGCAGGCTGGAAATGCATCTAAACCATGGCAATGCCACAGCTGAATAAGGAAGCTAAAATGTTTTGGTTTATAGATAGCAAAATATATAAATATTTCATTTTAACATTTCATTTAGTTTAAAACAAAAATGTTTTCCTGTATTTCCTTCTCAGTCAGACTGCAGATGAAAACTCCTGCGGTATTAATCTCTTCTTAGATTAGGTATGCCATCTGCAAAGGTATGGAAATATGTGCTATAAATGGCCTAGCATTAATTGCAGTAATTTGCCCATAGCTAAAAATGGGTGTTGCAGGGCCTTTTATTCCCTTAAATTTTCTTCACCCTTTTCTTTAAACAGCTGAAGTGTGAATGTCGCTTGACATTTCTTTTTCTTTGGGGAGCAGTCATACCACCCATGACCCTTGGCTGTGTCTCCCAGAAGCTGCAGTCATTTTTGGTGAAGGGTAATTGGCAGCAGAATACACTTTGTTCTGTATAGTGTTAAAAATGGGCTACTTTGTTTTGCCAACCTTCTTGAACTTCCTTTCAGTTCAATGAAGGAGTGCAACATTTGTATAAGAAAGAAATATTGTCTTCAATGGGAAATGTATTCCATGTGTGTTATAATTTATATTATGACAGATCTTTCTTAACTTACAATATTGTTATTCACCCAGTGGAAAGATACTTTATCAACTTCTTTCTTTCTTTTTTTTTTTTTTAAATGTGTTCTTTGAGGCAACCATAATTTTTATTTGCGGAAATATGTGATAAATTTGAATAATAAATTTATATTAAAATTCCCATTTGTATTTGATTTCCTCCATAAATCTGGGTAAGATGTCAGCTGAGGGGTTCATATATAAAATATTAGAACAAACATTGCCTGTCTAATTGAAAAATCTGTCTTCATCAAGGACCTGGAGCTCAGCTTAAGAATGAAAGATGGAGGCTTTATTTAATGCAGTTCTGCCCTGACTGTCATGAATGCTGTCTTTTTTCTTCCCCTTCACCACCTCAACATAAATAGCAAAGCTCTATTCCCCAACTGGTCTTAAAGGCAGAAATACAAAGATATGCAGAGAAAGGAATGGTCACTTGTCTGTAGAGTGGTTTAACGTACTTATGTTCCCGAGCGTTAATCCTCCTGCACTTAAAGGATGGGAGTTGCAATCCCTACTGTATTGGCTGGCTTGGGTTCAAAATTTACAGCTAATTTAATAATCTTCCCGCGTCACCCCATAGGGTCACTCCTGCTATCATCAGAGGATGTAACTACAACAGAGGGAAGAGATAAAGGCAAAAGCAGAAAGGGAAATGAAAAAAGGAGGCTGGCAGGCTTTTGCAGAGCAAGGAAAGAAAAAAGAAAAAAGGAAAGGAAGGAAAAAAAAAGAGCCTATACGTGTTTTCTGAACTGCTGGGATTTCCCTTGCTGATTTAAAGCTCAGAGAGTGAGTGTGAAAACCTGCCAAACCCACCAGCATCCCCTGATCCAGCCAGGCTTTCACAAGAGAGACTACAAAGTTGGTCACGGTTTGAAATGAAAGACGGGGGAATAAGTGGCCCCTGGAGCACGCAAGGGAGAGAGCCAGTGGGACTCCCTGTGCTGCCTTCACCGGGTGCTGGAGAGGAGCCAAACAGAGCAGCACCCCAGTCTGGGGACCTTGGCAGCAGGGTACCAGCTCTGCTCACGGGGAGGCGGGGCTTGACCTTGCTGAGCTTCACAGAGGTGCAACAGGGGTAGCAGGACCCTCTTAGTTTCTTGTACCAAAAAAAAAAAATGCCAAAGTGTCTAGCCTGATAATTAATAATTGAAGGATGTCTCTGAAGCTATTTCAAAGTTCACATGTAAGTATGCATATAAGGCTTTTCTTTGCTGCACTCAGGAAACACAGAGGTGAATGAATGAGAAACAGCACTGATTTTTATAGAGCAGTCAACAAAGGAGGTAAAACCCTACTTTTCTAAAGCTGGATCCTCCCCGAGGCCTAATAAACAGCTTGGGGAGGGTGGAGGCCACAGTGCTATGGACAGGGAGGAGCTGCATCCAGATGTGGATGTAGCTGGCAGCAACAGATTTCTTCAATGCTTTGAGCTGGATCAGGTCAGAGATACATCCTTGGCATCTCCTGCAGAAGTGAGCAGCTGCTGGGGTGCTTAATCCACAGCTCTGGAAAACTGAGTTCAGTTTTTATCCTGCCAGACACTTCCCCGCCACCTTGTTCAAAGCACTCATCTCCTCTGAAACCTGGATTTCAGTTTTCTGCAAAATATATTTCATTCACTTTCAGATATGATGCCGGTGCTACCACCACAGAATCAGGGATTTTTGCACTGACCTCAGTGCTGCTTTATGTCCAGCCCTAGGCAAAGGGGCAACTTGTGTAATAGAGAGCAATCCAGACAGGAGGAAGAACTAACAACTGTCAAGGAGAACTAGTCATGGCAGTCAGGGGAAGTCCCCAGTGACTGGAAAAAGGGAAACATTGTGCCCCTTTTCAAAAAGGATAGAAAGGAAGACCCTGGGAACTGCCGACCTGGCAGCCTCACCTCTGTGCCTGGGAAGATCATGGAACAGATCCTGCTAGAAGATATGCTAAGGCACATGGAGGCCAGGGAGGTGATTCGAGACAGCCAGCATGGCTTCACCAAGGGCAAGTCCT
>Ga0065711_1049470_pt1 | contig 11291 bp, 5 predicted proteins | sample Hoacrofraction12_FD_59098 | JGI IMG/M metagenome (GOLD analysis project Ga0065711, IMG submission 59098) | Hoatzin crop microbial communities from Cojedes, Venezuela - Epithelial fraction 12 v2 (version 2) | ecosystem: Host-associated > Birds > Digestive system > Esophagus > Crop | place... | reverse complement strand
GTGTGCCCTGGCTGCCAAGAAGGCCAGTGGGATCCTGGGGTGCATCAAGAGAAGTGTAGCCAGCAGGTCGAGGGAGGTTCTCCTTCCCCTCTACTCTGCCCTAGTGAGGCCCCATCTGCAGTGCTGTTTCCAGTTCTGGGCTCCCCAGTTCAAGAAAGATGAGGAGCTACTGGAGAGAGTCCAGCGGAGGGCTACAAGGATGAGGCGGGGACTGGAGCATCTCTCCTACAAGGGAAGGCCGAGGGAGCTGGGCTTGTTCAGCCTGGAAAAGAGAAGGCTGAGAGGGGACCTTAAAAATGCTTATAAATATCTGCAGGGTGGGTGTCAGGAGGATGGGGCCAGACTCTTTCCAGTGGTGCCCAGGGACAGGACAAGGGGCAACGGGCACAAACTGAAGCAGAGGAAGTTCCGTCTGAACATGAGGAAAAACTTCTTCACTGAGGGTGACGGAGCCCTGGCACAGGCTGCCCAGGGAGGTTGTGGAGTCTCCTTCTCTGGAGATATTCAAGACCCGCCTGGACAAAGTCCTGTGCACCCTGCTCTGGGTGACCCTGCTTCGGCAGATGGTTGGACTGGATGACCCACGGAGGTCCCTTCCAACCCTGAACATTCTGTGATTCTGTGAAAAGCAGTCGCAGTTCGAGACCTGCGAGGGGGAAGCGGCGCAGGCCGGGTGCACAGGAAGTGCTTTTCCCCTCACACGTCCTCATCACCAGGCACTGACACGGGCTGACAAATACACTGCTCCTCTTCAGCGCACAACACGGCCATATGTCGGTCAGCGTCTCTCTCCTCGTTAAGGAGTAAAATGATCTCTCATCAGCACAAAATATCCGGTGCGGCGGATTCGCACCCAGAGGCTTCCCTGTCGTGGTCACTTCTTCAGTCATGAAGCCACATTTCACCGAAAACCCCCAAAAAGGATTACTCCTCACTTCAGAGGAATTCTTATGGGCCTGCGTGAACCACATGAAGTTCCACAAGGCCAAGTGCAAGGTCCTGCCCGTGGGTCGGGGCAATCCCAAACACAAGTACAGGCTGGGTGGAGAGTGGCTTGAGAGCAGCCCTGAGGAGAAGGACTTGGGGGTGCTTGTGGATGAGAAGCTCAACACAAGCCGGCAATGTGCGCTTGCAGCCCAGAAAGCCAACCGTATCCTGGGCTGCATCAAGAGAAGCGTGGCCAGCAGGTTGAGGGAGGGGATTCTGCCTTTTTACTCTGCTCTCATGAGACCCCACCTGGAGTCCTGCGTCCAGCTCTGGAGCCCCCAACATAAGAAGGACATGGATATGTTGGAGCAGGTCCAGAGGAGAGCCACGAAGATGATCTGAGGGCTGGAGAACCTCTCCTATGAGGACAGGCCGAGGGAGTTGGGGCTGTTCAGCCTGGAGAACAGAAGGCTCTGGGGTGACCTTAGAGCAGCTGCCAGTGCCTGAGGGAGCCAACAGGAAGAATGGAGAGGGGCTTTTCACAAGGGTGTGTAGTGATAGGACAAGGGGGAATGGCTGTAAACTAAAAGAGGGCAGATTTAGATTAGATATTAGGAAGAAATTCTTCCCCAACGAGGGTGGTGAAACACTGGCAGAGGTTGCCCAGAGAAGCTGTGGCTTCCCCCTCCCTGGCAGTGTCCAAGGCCAGGTTGGATGGAGCTCTGAGCAACCTGGTCTGGTGGAAGATGTCCCTGCTCATGGCAGGGGGGTTGGAACCAGATGAGCTTTAAGGTCCCTTCCAACCCTTACCATTCTTTCATTCTAGGATTCTATGATTCTATGATCTGAAAGGTTCCTGAAGACCCCAGAAGGATTTGTTGGATTTGTTTCTGCAAATACTGCCACAAATGTACTCGAGTCATTAACTTCTGTGCTGCTTATTGTCGTGGAGAGATGGAAGTTACTGGTCACGTGTCTCTCAGTCCAAATGCAGACTCCTAGCCAAGCTTGGATATGCTTCTGGCTGATGAATATGCACTAGAAACACATAACATGGCGTAACACGGGTGGTCTTCGTCCGGAAGGCAGCCATGTTCTAGAAGGAACAGAAAATAAGACACACCAGGGAACCTGGAGTAAGGATTCTTGTCGTGTGCTTTCCTCCTTTTAAAAAAGCTTACTAACGAGCTGGGTATCTTCAGCTAGCCTGCTCGCCTCTTCTTTTTATCTCCCTCATCATCCTCTTCAGTTGTATCTGCATTATTGGCCGCTAGTAGATAGGTGCTAGTGATGGAGATACGCTAGTTAAGAGCTCTTTACTGCACATTTATCACGTCCAAAATGAAGTGCTCATACCCCGTATTTTGTAATCCCTTTTCCAAACTCCGTTCAATGGCAGGATCCTGATCTCAGGGGTCGATATGGCCTTAAAGTCAAGTCCGCAGAAACTTCAAGGCAGAAGGTATTTATAAGATATTGGGCAGAGAAACAGTGTAGCCAAAGTACAACACCAAAAAACATTTTTTCCAGACTCAATCTTTATGTGTAAAGGAAAACAACTTAAATTGTCAGGAGCATATTCCTAATTGGTTGTTTCAGTAAAAGCAGCTCATTATTTGAAGTGAGAAACTCTCCCCCAACCTACAAAAACTGGGGATTTACGGTACAATCCCCATCTGGCTCGGGATGACATCAAGACTTTTCAGCACGGTATCCAAAACAGCCAGCAGCCCAGTGATTTGGACATCAATGTAGTGTGCAGAAGCCATGGCTGAATTCTTCCTTTCCCTGTTTCAAAGAAGACTGTAACCTCCATCTGCCATCTCTCAAGGAAGTTTTGTCTGTACCCTGCCTTGCTGAGGACTCTGACAAGACTTCTCCCTCCATCTCAGCAAAGAGCTTTGACAAATGGGGTGTTCTTTTATCGTGTAGGAGATCTTTATGTTAAAAGCAGCTCAGATAAAGGCCTGACTATTTGTGATTGAGCGTAGAGGCTCATTTACTTTGCTGTTTTTAGAGGCAGGATCCCAGTCAATGTTTCTTGTAGTCAAGGAGAATTTGAGTTCAAAGGAATTTAAATTGCATCCCAACAAAGCACTATGGCACGGAAACAGGATAGACAGTTTGGATGCGTGTTCTGGATCCATTTTATAAAGAGAGGGCTTGGGGCCTGTGCGGTACTAAAAAGATTTCCAGTGATTTCAAGAACTATAACCAGATCTCTTGAGTGAAGTTTCCTACTATATAGAACTGCTAGATGTATGCTTAATTGCACAATTTCCTTTGGAAGTGAAAAAAACCCCCAACTACTATCATTAGCCTGCGGCTTTGCAGTCTTGGCATAATACCTGGGTAAGCACCAAGCAACTGGAACACACTCTGCCTTTTTTCACATGTTTGCATAGAGAAGGTGTGACTAGTGGTAACAGCTTTGGCACCTTGAATAGTGTTTATCATTGCCAGAAAAAATAAATCCTATACTAACAAAAAATGTTGGGTGTATGCCACTTACAGGTTGATAATGCTCTACCTCTGATGAGACGATAGTCTACGTGTTCCTTTTAGAAGGCAAAAGATATCCACGTGCTTGCTTCTGTACTCCTTGTTTAGCCGAGTTCCTTTCTTGCTTGTCTTCCATTTTCTTCGTGTGCTAAACAAGAAGAACCAACCTTGAGCTGCCTACACCAAGGAAGGAGTTAACTCAGCTCAAGGAGTTGAGTTGAGGCGTTCACTCATTCGATTACTGTGAGAAAGAAGGTGCTGGCACTTTGGACGACAAAAAAAGGGATGTTAGCCATGGAAGAGATGAGCTCCTCTGTCCCTGTGGCAGCAGAGGGAGAAGGAGAAGTACCCCTGAGAAAATCTGTAATAGCCGTGAAACCAGCTTGTCTGTTAGAACCAGCAAATGCTAATGTTCCAGGTTCGCTTTTGAAGACACTTCTAGGTTTTCTCTGAGGATCTGAACTGAGAAGCCAGAGATGGAGGGGTGTTTAGGGCAGCCAACTCTCACTCTACATCAAGGTGTCCACAACAGCACGCAGCATATGGCGGATGCGGTAGCTTCCATACAAGCACATGCAGGTCACCCAGAGCATTTTACCATCCCATGAAGTTTATAGGCCAATATTCACCAAGCAGGAATTTTGTGGGAGTACTAGCTTGCCTGAGAAGGTAGTTAATATGCCAAACATCAAGTTTAAACCAAAGCTTGCTCTTCTGGAACAACTGTTTTTTTCCCCAAGAGTGGCATTACGGAGTGTCATCCAGCCTCTTCGAACCTTGAGGCTTCCAGCTGTGTGTTGCGTCACACACAAATGAGCGAACATGATATATTTGCGTGGGTTTGGAAGTGAGCCGTAAAAAGGGCATTGCTAGCAGTGTGAAGCTAGTTAAAGTCAGTGTTGTAGCTGTTCCCTTCAAATAAGGACAGGAACGTGGTTTGAAGCAAGATATCCTAGATACGACAATTCCCGCACAAAAAATGGAAATTTATTTTCCATTTTAAAAAATTTACTTTGTTTCAGACCAGGCCATGTGCCTTTGATATTTATAGAGAAATATTGGCATACTTGGATATAAGGGATGTGTCCAAAGAGGATGGATAATCTTGACTGATCCCGAGGCTTCACATCTTCAGAAAATCATATAAAAACTACTTCTTGAACTAGTTTCAAAATTTGCACTGAAACACATGAACAGATCCCTAAAAGACAGCGTACGCTGACCTGAGGAAAAAAAAAAAGACAGAAAGACAGATTCAGAAAGTTCAGTAAGCCCACTTGGAAACCTAATATGTCTCCAAATACCATTGTGATAAATGCAGTAAAAATTCCAGGTTTTTAGGACGAACAAATGGAAGTGGGGCATGAAACTTACAATGTGATCTAGTCTATGGTTACTACAATCTATTAACCAAACACCATTTATGTCTCCCAAAACAGAGACAACCCTCCTTCCCCAAAATACCCTGCAAAAGTGAAAAAGTGAGAGTCTGACTTCAAAAGCTCTTCAACACTGTAACAGTAGATCAAGTGTATTTTAATCAGAAAAAGATTCAGGCTGCGGAATACAGGTCTGGCTCTGGACCTAAATGGCTCCAAAATGCAATCTGGCTGTCACATTTCAGCTGGGACCTCTTACTTTTACTGTGGAAACAGAGATGAATAAATTCTCCACTGTAACATTGGTATGAGTCCAAACTGACGATAAAATCACTAGAGTTTCTTGGGATTTACTCTGACAGGAAGTTTTATCGCTGCATATCAGCATTAGTCATGCATTGGGTTATAAGTCAAGTCAAAACAAAGTAATCACATATTAAATTGTGAAGTCAAAAGAAAGTAAAAGTGAAATCTTGAGTATACTGTATTAAATAATCTGTTGACTTTAACAGAACCACTGTGTCACCCAGAAAACTGTCTGCAGGAATTCAAGCCTTTGTTTTATACACATAATACGCATTACATAGCATGCTCCTCTTCTGAGAAGAGAAGACCTTAGGGAAACAGATGTGCATACTTGATTTGATGAGGAATTGCACTTTTAAACAACCTTTCCTAAGGGTAGGAGGTGAAGAATTATTTTACCTAACTGCAACCTTCAGATTTGGATATTTCCGCTATCTGAAGCTGGAGAAAAACATCAGTTTCCTGGCAGCATTTTTATTCTACACGCACTACATGAACACAAAAGCCACGCTGCTTTGTCGCAGCAGCCTTCTCCATTTGTGGAGGCGCTTTACAGAGAAAACTAGTTAATCTTAAGCAACCAGGAAGTTTACCCAACTCACTGTAGAAAGCTCACCATAATAAAATGTTATTTTACCAAAATTTGCCTGTATTTGAATGCTAAAATATCCAATACTGTACTTTGATTTCCAATTGTTTTGGTTACTTTACCCCTTGGAATAACACAGCTCTACTCCAGATGTACTTTAATCTTCCTTACTGCTTCTGCCAAAATTCTGTTTTCTGTTTTCCATTTGCTTAGAGCTCTCATAATGAGCAGTATGTCTGTGTCACTTCCTCTCTATATGTTCAGGCTTTTTCTTGAATCATGCAAGATGTAAGAAGAAAAACCAAAAGGAGATCTCAAGCTCTTTATGGTTGCTATTTTTAAATACAGGAACTTCTGTGGGGCTGTTTGAGAAGGGGATTCCTTTTGAAGAGCAGATAATAAGCAACATACTAGAAATAACACGCACGTACAAGCAGCCTTACCAAATGCCATGTCCCAGCCCTCTAGTGGGTCAGTGGAATGGAGACTCCAAAAAGCACAAAACATCCAAAAAGAAACAACAGAGAACCAGGTTCCCAAGTGGCACCTGATGCTGTGGGGGTTTGGGATATTTGCTGAAACGCGCAGAATGTCACCAACAGCCTGGGCCACTGGGGTGCTGTTGTCTCTTCTCTCTCCCCCTCTCCTCCTCAAGGACTGGCCTGACTTCGGGTAAATACAACTTTGATGCCTACACATGCAAGGCTAGCTGCCCCATGAATCAAACCCTCTTCTTTCCAGGTCAAGGGCTGAATAAGTGAGGAGAGGAGAGAGAGGTAGGGAGGGAGGGTGAGCCCCTTTGAGCCTGGAGACAGGAGAGGCAAAGGAGTCCCGGGGGCAGCATGGAGACAGGGAGCTCAGTCCACTCCTATTTGTTCTTCCCAGGACTATGTGAATTGCCACCCTCTTTTAAACCACGGGACACCTTCCTGAGGGACCATCGGTTCCTCAGTCTGCTGGCGGGCACCTACTGGAGTTCTGAACCCCACCTGGGGACAAGGTTACTTTACGTTTGACATAGAATAAGTGGAAAATGGCAAGAATATGTTCACAGTATACTAGGATAGTCTACCATGAAACAGCAAGAGGAATCTAGGTGAGAGAGACACTGTCTTTGGGTTTTGGCCAGGATATAAATGTATTCCAGCTAAGAGCCTTTGTGGCATTAAATGGTGCGATGGTACCAGGCAGCGCTGGGGTGTGATGCTGACTGTACTCCAGCAATGTGACTCCACTTCAGAGAGTGTCATCAGGAGTAAAACCACCGATGCTGCTTAACACCCTGATCCTCTTCCCATTCCTGTTTTACTACCGGTTTTCTGTTACTGTGGCCTAAACAAATAGTTCTAACAGCAGTTTATCTTTGAAAATCTTGTGGTTTATAGTTTACTATGAAAAGTAACGGTAGCTTTTCCTGTGCTTAGAGTATTTATAAAGTATTTTTCCATGTTATTAGACTCCAGTTGATACCACATCTCAGCCTTTCCCTCGTGGCTCACTCTCCTCTACCCAGACACCGATTTGCATGAAACTTTCAGGAATGTAATATCTGAGATTGCTGCCCTCTGATAAGCCTGCCTGAATCAGACAATGAATTGCAAGGTTTTAAAGAGAACAGCACACAAACACCAACACCCTTGGCTCACCGCAGCATCATTTCCTAAGGAAACTAAATTAAAACAAACAAAGAAAGCAACCAACAAACAAACAAGTCATACACTGAGCTGGACTTCATGCCTCCCGGAGGCTGTTCATCACCATGGGCAGAACACAACAATGTCTGATAGCAGAGTCGAGTAGGTTTTACTTGCAAGGCTCATTATTTATTATGCGGTAATTCCATACAAAGGTTCTTAATAGCAGCCACAGCACTTCTTTACTCACAGTGTAAATGTGCTGTGTAAATGCTTGTAAAACTTGATGAGCTCCATTGCCTCAAAGCACTTTCAATTCAGGTATGATTCATAAATCATGCACGCGCACACTGTCTCCTGTCTCTCCCTAACCTTTCAGGGCAACGCTCCAGTTAGTCTGTGTCACATCACAGGCAAAGGGCTCCTCCACACTGACTGAGCTGTGCTGTTAGGGGGGTTTTGTTAGCTAACTCTGAAAGACACAAGCCCCCTTGTAACGATCTGTATGAGAGATTTAATCAACTTTACTTTTCGCACCCACACACGGTCCGCCAGCTGTTGCCTTCATCTCACACACTCCCTGCCTCGCTTACTGATGCTGCTGGACACCCACACCCTCATCAATGATTGCCCGACCTCTGTGAGACTTCTTCGGGGTGGCAAAGCCGCAGCCTGGTTTCTCCTCCATCTCCCGGAGAGCTCCCACTAGGTGGCACCGACCCGCCGATGTTCTGCTCTCCACCCCGCACACCCATTTCCCTTGCCTTGCTCCAGGTCTTCTCTCCCTTCTTGCAGCATTTCCAAACACTGAGCTCATCGGTTTTAAGAACTGCAAAAACAAACAGCTCCTGAGATCTTTTTTCCTGCCTTTACAGTGCTGTACAGATCCAAGCCAAAAGACAAGCTATGCTTTTCTGCAGACAGCAAAATCAATTTCCAAAGTCATTTCTACACCTAGTTCAGGAACCTTACTGGTATAGCCATTCATTACTTCTTTCAGGACCATCTCTGTATAAAAGGTCCTTAGTGGTTCTTTACTTTGTCATCCTCCCTTACACGTGCATGCATAATAAATCCAGCCTCTGCAAGAAAACCCGTTATCCCTGCCAGACTGACAAACAGCTGGACAAACAGGGAAAGCTGTGAGGAAAACTGATGTGGCAGCGACCGAGAGCTGCCAGCAGGCGCTTGTCTCCGGGTAAACGGGAGGAGAGGAGAGAGTGTTACATGAAAGCCTTAGGAGGGTACTCCAACGGAAACTGAACCAGGCAAAACGTGGCTCCATCCGTTTTTGGTAGCAAACAAAAACTGATCGTTCTCTCAGCAGGAAGCAGACAACAGTGATTCCTCACCAACAGGACTGAAGTAATTTTGGATACCTCAGACATAAAATATTCACTCTGCACAAAGATAAACAATTTAAAGCACAGCGAAGAGCTGTACTTGTATCAGCGAGATGGAGCAAAGGTTTGCACACCTGGGGACCGGGATCAACACATCTGCTGAGGCATCCAGCCGTGTGCATCGGGCCAGGTGAACACCAGGACCGTGTTCATCCTGCAGCAGCTCGCATGGTAAAGAAGAATTCCACTTGAATTCTTCAAGGCATCACAGGTACCGGTGAGACAGATACTTGCACAAAAAGTAAACGCTAAGCAAAAAACAATCCCACACAATGAAGTCCTAAAGACTAGGGAAAAAAAATTGGGGAAATTGCAGAATTTTCTGAAACACAACAAATGAATACTTAAATTCAGTGCTTCTTTTCTTTAGCAAAAGCTCGGTGAGTTCCTAGATGGCCTTGTACAATCTGAGGCCCAGACACTGCAAACCAGCACATATGCGTTTACGTGCAACCACTCCTCCTGAGTTCAACAGCGACACTTGAAACACAAAATGTTATAAATCTTTCAGGAGAAGAGCTTAAGACTTTTCTGACAGGTCTTTCTCAAATTTAGCTATTTTCTCCACTCCCCAATACTCTTTATGTTCCCAAACAAATCTGTAAAATTCCTTTGCATTGTAACAGATTTTATTTTGTAAGGTAAAGTTAAAGCACTTCCAAGACTAACAATTAGGACAGACAGTCAGGCTTTGTGAGAGAAGCCTGCACACATTTTCCTGGTGTAGAAGAGCAGCACAAAAGCTAGGAGAAAATAACTAAAATTAAAATAAAACTACAGTCCAGGGATAACCCTGTAACTGACTGGAAAAACAGTTTCTATTTCTGAGTCTGGCAGGCCATGATAACATCACTAACCGAAATTGCAGTCCCGTGACAATTAAAATGAATGTGAGTATGGCCGTTAAAGTCCTGAGTTCATTTTAATCTCATTTAAAGTTCTATATCTACATTTCTTCAGATTTTATAAATTCCCGAGTGCTTGTTTTCTCTCCTCCAAATAACTCTACAAAGTGCACAGCTCTTTCCAAACTCTGCTTGAAATTCTCTATTTCAGATCCTTAAAAAATCACAAAGATATCACAGATATAAACATCCATGAAATGTGCATTAGTTCATCAGTCACTACCTTATCGGACAGTGCGATGGTAATGGAAACAATTATGGAGATGAGATTTCTCTTCCCTGGAAGGCCAGACAGTTTTACAGCTGTAGAATATCAGACCCTGGCTTTTATTCAGGTGCTGGAAAACCAAAAGACTGCAAAAAAATAGATGAGTCCGACAAGACTGGAAAAAGCAGGGGATGGAACAATTCAAAATTCACTGACCTATTTACTGCTCCATCTGCCATGGCCTCCAGTTTGGACAGCCCTATGGGAAATGCACCAGGAAAATGTAATCACTGGGGATTATTCTACGTATCAGAAAAAACAATGTCTGTAGTCAGCGCTCCCAAGTTCAACATTCTCCTCTAACTCATAAAACATGGAATGCGACTGCTACCTTTTGCAGCAGTAAAGCAGGGAAGCCCACTTCCCTCGCAGAATTTTTCAGCTAGGACACGGGATTCCCTAACACTTCACCGCGCGGAGAAGCCACCAGGTTCCTGTGCCCAAACTGTTCTTATATCTGCACAGTGCTCCCCCAGAGGTTGGATTTTTCTCCTGTTCCCACCTCCCTACAGGCACAGCCCCATGCTTTTTACGTGTAGGTGCTCACCCCACAGGACACCTCTCCCTGCGCGGGGCAAACCGAGCACTCTCCCGTTTGCACTTCGCTTCGTGGTTCAGCCTGCTCTGCGGCACAAACCAAACACACAGCAGCGAAACCCACCCAGACCCCTGCCTCGGAGCACTTCTGATCTACGCAAACAACATGCTGCTAGATCAGCGCCTCAAGGCTCAGATCTCCAGCCCCATCAGCGTGAGAGTCTCCAAATTATCATTAGCGCTCAAACACTTTTTTTCTTTTTGTAAAATGCCAGCCCTCAGGAACACAGGGGTTTCCCATTGCAAGTTTCTTACAAGGTGGATCATCTGGACATTGCTTTAAGTCAATTCATGATTTAACACGGTATTTAAATGATTTGGGATGCTAATATTGAAGTGTTTGCTCTCAGTTTTTATGGCAGCTGTCATGTTAAGAACAATGGAGCGTGTAATGGTATGAGGTTATTTTTTCTGAGGATTGCAGCAAAAGGCTGATCAAGTTCCAGTGGTTCTTAGAAGTTGTTCTGCCTGGGCAGGCAGCTAAGCCCCAGCACAGGGTGGACTGGAGCACTGCCCCTTGGAGTTCGTCTGTGGTGGCTGTATGGCGATGACGCAAAGTAATGTACAGCAATTCCAGGTGCATCCTATACGTGTCACACGTGCAGTCAATTTGTAGATCTGTGGCATACTAGAGTATTGCGTCCAGTTCTGGGCTCCCCACTTCAAGAAAGATGAGGAGCTACTGGAGAGAGTCCAGAGGAGGGCTACGAGGATGATGAGGGGACTGGAGCATCTCTCCTACAAGGAAAGGCTGAGGGAGCTGGGCTTGTTCAGCCTGGAG
>Ga0065711_1049474_pt1 | contig 11292 bp, 15 predicted proteins | sample Hoacrofraction12_FD_59098 | JGI IMG/M metagenome (GOLD analysis project Ga0065711, IMG submission 59098) | Hoatzin crop microbial communities from Cojedes, Venezuela - Epithelial fraction 12 v2 (version 2) | ecosystem: Host-associated > Birds > Digestive system > Esophagus > Crop | place... | reverse complement strand
AAGGTCCCCTCGCAGCCTTCTCTTCTTCAGGCTGAACAAGCCCAGTTCCCTCAACCTCTCCTCGTAGTGGAGATGCTCCAGTCCCCTCACCATCCTTGTAGCCCTCCTTCAGTTTCAGACGTGAGGTGCAGCCTCGCGGGCTCGGGTGGAAGCGGGGAGGTGAGGCAGCAGTGCTGTGCACGAGCGGCGGATGTGTCCGCGGCCGGAGCTTCGCGCAAGGCTGCAGAAGCCCACGAAGGGCAGAGGCTGCGGCGGGTGTCCGGCAGTGCCCTCGTTCCCCCGAGGACAGCGGAGGTGGGAACGCCGCGCGGGAATGCCGGCTCACGGCGTGGGTCGGGCAGGGGCGCGTTCCAGTTGGCACTCGGGAGGAGTTTGGAACAAGGGTTAGATCTGCTTCTAGGTCGTTAGCAGTTCAAATAAACAAAGAAATGAAGATCTTTGTTTGCTTCATCCTGCTAGGATGACTTTTTTTTAAGTGAATCACAGAACGTCGTTATCTAATTGGTATCTCAGTCAGCCTGAAGGCCCCATATTTTTTCCTTGTATGAAGGGACATGAATTCAAAGAATCGGAGAATTCTACACATCTGATTGTGAGCAGAGGAGAAGGAAGGTATTTTCTTTTTTAAACAGTGCCTTAGCAGAAGGAATGCGTACGTCCAGGTGTTGTCTTCCTCACACGTGTGACAAAAGGCAAGCATGGCAGGGGAGTCCTCCAGAGAGAACACTGCAGAAATTCTGGCTATGGGCACGCCAAGGGAATAAAGTGAAATGTTTGAGGGATTATTTTCTGCAAGTGACAGACACCTGCAGAGATGGCCGATTTGAGCCAGAGCTGTAGCTGCTGGGGAGCGCTTTCTGTTCAGATGGAGCTTCAAGGAGAGCCCACGCACGCTGGTGCACATCGCTTGCGTTTGCCTGCTGACTCGCTTCCTCTTGTGAGCTGCCCAGGTGCCTTGGTCGCACTAAGGCCCTTGCTTATTTTCTGTTTGACACTTCCCTTTCCTTGGGGAGCTGTTCAGTGGAGTTGTCATCTTTAATAATTAGCTTGCACGCAGTGGTGGCCCGGGACAGGAGCACGCTGCGCCGCGGAGCGGGGTGTTTGCACGGCCCCGTGCGGGGATCAGCAGGCTGGCGGTACGGCGTGCTGCCGGCGCGCGGCCTGGCCCCGCTGTGCGCTCTCGTGCACCGCGTTGCTCAGCCAGGCGCGTGACCCGGGGAGAAGATTGGTGGGACCGTGTCTGTCCTGCGGTAGCCTGGGGACGCTGCACGGTGACGCAGCGCTGGGAGAAGAAGACATCAGGTGAAGAGCTGGCGCAGGAGCAGCAGTGGGGTTGCGGCGTGCGCCTGCACCGCCTCGCTGGCCGGGACAGTTAAGCTGCAGGCTCCCGCGTGCTCATGTGCAAGCCTAACGAGGCCGTTCGTGGCCTTGCCTGCCTGCAGCAGTGAAACCCCGGAGGATGTGTTGGGCAGCCGCAGACGAAATGAATCGAGTGAGGAGGCTTCTGTCCTGATGACTGTCTGGCGTCGGCTGGTCCCTCCTCTTGCTCCTGGGGATGTGTTACTGGGGTGTGGGAAGAGCTCCTGTACCGCGACGTGCTATTTCTGTGTTTTCGTTTGTATTTATCTGTAGCCATCTGGTTGTGTGCCCGCTAATAAATAAAACCTGGGGTGCTGGGGAGGATGGTGAGAGGAGACAAGATGCTTTACACCGATTTTCCTTGTAGAAGGGAGAGATGTGATCACTTCATACCAGAGGATGTGATGACTCCCAGAAATGAAGAAAGTGAGGGCAATTACCTCTCCTTGGTGGGCGGCAGCTGCACAGTCCAGTGATCCCAACATGATGCATGTCATTCGCCTCAAGCTGAGCTGTCTGCAGCCTGAAGCATGCTCCAGGTCTGTAGCAGATGAGGAATTCATGATGAAGTTGTGAAGTATTTGGCTGGATCCTGTCTGGTTGGAAAGCCCATTGGAGATCGTCTCCCCACAGCTGTTGGTTTCTCTATCGCACGGTCTGTACCTTCTGAATATCCACGCAGTCCTTCTGCAGTGCAATAGTAAGATACAGTGGATCTTTTATCACCCTAGAACTGAATTCAATTAAAAACAGATCAGCATATGAGAATGGACACCAAAACCTGGGCCAATTTTGAGAGCAAAACCATCTCATCAAATATTAAACAGCTCCAGAGAGCGGCACTGCGGTCAGTGCTGACTGCCCGTTCTGGAGGAGATTTCCCCCCTCGCTTAAAGGGGCTGCTGGCTTGGATGGAGAAAACCCATCCGTCATGGACTAACTGCGTCACTGTCGTAACGCTGGCGGCTGGCAGGCCTGCGGGCTGTGGCGTGTGAGCTGTCCCGTGGCTGCCCCGAGCTGCGGTCCGGGACACGAGGGCTCTGCCTTCCCGTGACAGTCGGGAGGCTCGCCCCGGCTGCTGCCGTCCTCCGTGGCTGTGAACCTGCGTTGTCCATACCCCTGCGACGAGGATCTGAGGAGACTGGGGCCCCAGTCAAAGCGATGCTTCGTTCGGTTTTACAGAGCCTGAAGCAGGTCTCTGCCCTCCGTCTCTCTCCTGTGCCGGAGCTGCCTGTGCTCGCGCAGTCTGAGGCCGGGTTTGCGGATGTTGGGGAGGGTTGAGCTGGGTCTCGCCTCTCCGATGCACCGAAAGGTGAAATTCTGCTTTACCTCATGCTTCCTCTCTGCAGTTTCCAAGCTGGCTGCATCCAAGGACAGCCGATGTGCTTTCTTTGGCCACGGCATAGTTTTCCCTTGCTATTCCAGTGTTATGCTTTTTCCAGGAAAGGAGGAGGAGTGAAGAGGAGTGTTGGCCTTGGGCTGACGTGAGGCTGATTGCTGCTGAGGCAGAGGCTTTGGAGGAAGCAGCACCGCGCATTCCCTGGCAGCAGCTGAGGCTTTCCTCGGTCGATGGAGGCAGCAGGCAGAGCGCGCTGCGTGTGCCCACAACCCGTCCCTTCTGTGCTGGAACTGGAAATGCACACTGGGGACAATTAACGAAGAGGACACAGAAGAGCAGTGTTTCTAGGCAATTAGGACACGCTTCAGCTGGAGCACAGTCAGCCCTGAAAATGCACAGGGTGTTTTTGTCTGGAGGCATGATTTTCTTAAACGTGTTGTTGGGTGCCATCCCATCCCTGGCTTTCCCCCTGCATGGCTCCGTGCTCAGCAGTTGTGTTTCTGGGTGATTTGGTTTAACGCTTTTCCTGAAAGATACACCCCTTACCTTAATTTCTAATGAGTCTGTGTTACAAAGCCACCATTTCAGGCCTTTCAGTGGGAGGTTTCACGTTTTAATTGCAGTTCCTGTGTAGCAGGGGCTGAATGAGATAACCACAGCCACCTGCTTTGGCTGCAGGAGGAGAGCATCGCTTTGTGCTCAGAGCAATTGCCCTTACCACTACTTTTCCTCCAGCCTCACAGCACAGGGCTGTAGCTGGAGAGCCTCAGCGTGGTCTGGGGAGCTGCTGAGGTTGGGCCGGTCCCTTCCTTGGCATTGCTCCCGCTGGTCCCTCCTCCTCGGTGCATGCAGGTGGGGTCCCTGCGCCCCAGTGGGCTCAGGACATGAACTCGGGTGCTCCCACGTGTTGCCTTCAGCCCTGCGCGGGTCATGGAGTGTCGAAACTTTAAATGGGGAAACGCTTTGGTGCCCTAAGGAGAAGCTGTAACAGTCCTTGGGGTCTGGGTGAGCTGTGAGCTCACGCACAAGGCATCCACGCTTGCCGCAGACTTGGAAACAATCGGTCTTTTGTGCGATTTGGTTAGCATTTATAGCCGTGTGCGCAGGGTGTTGTGTGTACTCTCACTCCTTCACTCTTTCACTCGCAATGGGAAGTGTTTGGCAGTACGTGGTGTCCACCCCCTGCGAGTGCGGGGTTGTGCGGAGAGGCGAGTATATAGGGCGTAAGCTTCTCGTACCAGGCATCTGGAGTGCTCTGTGGCCGGTGACAAGCCTGACAGCGGACCTCCTCCTGGCAGCCCTTCTCAGGCTTCCCTGCGATTCAGGGTTGCTGGGACCTCGCCTCTCACGTGGTTTGCATGCTGCCTTCCCCTGCGTTTCGTGTCCCTCTTGCAGTGTGCGGTACTCGGCCCGGCCTCTGCAGCGGGATGGCCGTGTCCGTGCCGAGCAGCAGGGCCGGAGCACGGCTCTGGCTGTTCCGCCGCAGCGCGCTCGGCTCCTCGTGCGCAGCTTTGAGGCCGTGGTCTGTGACTGTTTTTCTTTAATAAGGCTCTGCCCTAGAGAGTCAGAGCAGCCGATGCCCTGCCAAAGCGGCCGGCTGCCGGGCAAGCGGTGCGTGGGCTGCTCGGCGCCGGGGCTGGGTGTGCTCGGGGCTGCTCCCGTGCCTGCGGCAGCCGGCTCGGTGCTGACCCTCCCGGGGCGTGCGCGCTCTGCGGCCGCGGGAGCTGGGCCCCTCTGTGAGCCCCATCGGCGGAGACCAGCGCGCCGGCTGCAGCGGCTGTTAGCTGTGACACACTCGCCTTGGCACGTCCGCCCTTGGGCTGGCGCTCGTGAAGCCTGGCGGGTCTCCTGGCTGGGATTGCCCTCTGCTTGCCTCGCGTTGGCGGGGCCCGGCCGATCTCGCTTTGCGGGGGGCGGGTGGGGAGGTGAGGTGGGCAGCCCTCGGAGGCTGGTCGGGGTGGTGGAGGTCTCCCTGCGCGGCCGTGGGCAGGGACGTGACACCCAGCTCACCGGCATGGGGCCGGCAGTGCCAGTGCTGCTGGGAGCAGTCCTGAGGGAGCCCGTCGCCCGCGAGGTTTTAGGAACATTAAATCAAGTGAATGCCAGGAATTGGGCAACTGCTGGTGTCAGACACGCTGATTTCTACACGGTCCTAAATTTAAGTCTACGGTTTTGCAATTCGTTTTCACTTGTCATTTTTTTGTGTCCTTCCCAGACTGTAAGCAGTTTCGCCTTAGAGCAAAGTTCAAGCTGGTTTCCACTGCCGAGTGGCATGGTGGGGGACAGAGCAGTCGCAGGGAAGTCTGAGGAGAGACTTCTTTTAACCTGTCTGTAAAGGTAGTGTGGTCATCCTTCCCTCTTTTTCAGAGATTTTGAGGCTTATATGATTACAATTTAGAGGATGCTTTGAGATGTTAGATAAAAAGTTCTTTAAGGAATTATTCTATGTTTTTGTGCGTGTGGAGGCATAAAGCGGTAGCCTGGAAGAGAATTGGTTCAGTGGATCCACGAATGCGTGGATTTTTCAGGCCAAAGGCGCTGCTGGATAATCTGATCTGACTTCTGTGTGTAAGATTTCATCCTGTCACTGCTGTACAAGAAGTTGGGTGGCTCGTAGGGACACCCAGGGTCAACTCGAGTAACTGACTGTAAAGCTCAGCTCTCTTAATGAGCTGTGAAATCTTTCCATGTCTGGATTAAGGAATGCGAGGTGCTGGAGCAAACCATTTAATGATCTTCTCCTTTATTCCGTTTCAGTGGCTCAGGGCATGATTCACATTCTTGTACAGCTCTCTTTCTTTCTCCGAGTCTGAATACATTCTGCTTTGCATCTTAATAGCCCCGAAACACAGAGCTCCGGTCTCCTCGTGGAGGGACATTCAGTGGGTGAAAGCCATCTCCGTCGGATCCCACCGAGCCGAGGCCGTGTCCCCAGCGCGCCGGGGTTGGAGAGCTGGCGGATACAGGCGCTGGGGCTGAGGCAGCCTGCGCCGGGAGGGCAGCCGGAGCGTTAGTTTTCTCGGGGGGGAAACCACCATCTGTTTTTGTGAGGCTTCCTTTTGTTCTTCTTACATCTTGAACAAACACAACAGATCTGTTTGGCTCTTTCTGTTTGATACTTTAGCTGGTTCTTACAGATTTCTTGCATCTTTCTTGTATTCCCAGCAAGAAAGCGTGGAGGAGGAACAAACCCAGCGAAGCCAGCTTTTTCGCTTTCTCTCTTTCTCAGCATGTTCCTGCTTAGGAAGCGGCTGGGGAGGGAGTTCGCTGGGGCAGGGTTGCTGGCTGTGGTGCACAGGGTGCTGGTGGAGGCGGGGATCGCCCGGAGGACACGGCCAGCAGAGCACTGCCGGGAGCGTCTGGGTGGCCGAGGCTTGGAACAGACCTCTTCCTCCAGAGCCGGTGTCACTGCCTCATCTAGAAACAACACAGACCAGAAAAAAAACCAAAACAAACCAGTCCAAACTGCCCCAAACTCTTGTGTAGCGAAGTATTTACTTGGGCTCGTTCCACCTTCAGTCCTATAAATTATCCCTCCCAGTCTATGAGTGTAATCGATACAGGGCCGTGTAGCCCAGACAACGGGATGTATGGGGGAGTAAATGAGATTTATCTCCTCGGTGCTGCTCATGGTCAGACAAAAGTGGGGACAGATGTGGCCAGTTCAGCCTGTGGGTAACTTCTCTGTAATTCACAGAGGGTTCCTGGGCTGCTGGAACACCAGTGTGCACTGTGCATCTGCAGGTTTTGACGCAGAACATCCCCCGGTGTCAGAGAATGCTTGTCCTCCATAGCAAAAGAAATTGTTCTTTCTGTGTTGTGGTCTGCATGGATTTTTCCTCAGGGCTGGGTGCCCAGCCCTCACAAAATGCAGGACGAGGAGGTCTGTGGTCAGATCGCCGTGGGCCTCTCTTCGTGCTACTGCGCCGCTTGCGGAAGCGGGCTCACGGGACGGGTGCTGTAAGCAGGCACAGAGCCCGTGCACGCGAGCAGGTTTAGAGACTTCAGAGGAACCCAGGATCAGCATCTCCTGCTGCGTTGGGGTGAGTGGCTGCTCTTCGTCGTGAAGGAGGTGCTGCGGTGCTGGGCTTTGGCTTGGTGCTTCGCTTTGGGAGCAGCTGGCTCTTCGTCCCCTGAGGAGACCCTCACGGGACGATTTCTTCTATGCAGTGGCACCATTTTAACCTTCCTGTTTGCAGCAACCGTCAGGTGCAAAACCGGTGGTATCAGAGTCCTGTGAAGAGCGTGGCCCATCTGGGCTGCTGGAGACGGCTGCTTGTCCAGAGAGTTTCCTTGGTTTGTGTTCAGATAGGAATTGGGGGTTGAAAGTGGAAAAAATGAGGCAAGGGAATTTCCGCTTATTTCTGGGCGATACTATTTTGAGCATCTCTTTTTTTGGGCGTTGTGGCCAGTGATGCCGCTGGGGCCGGTGCATCCCTGTGGTGGTTGCACGTCCAGGTGTGGTAGCAGAACTGCAGAAGCGGTTGATGCGAAGAAGTCAGGGACAGTCTGGGAACCAGAGCGTTTTGCGCTTAAATCACTGGTGGGGTGAAAAGATTAATATGAATAGTGCCAGCAGACAGTACCTGCTGTTTTTATGTTAATTTGGTCTTCCTCTTTCCGCAGAAGACTTCTCGAGAGAAAGAAATCATCTGCTGTTCAGAGTGGGGCTGTGTGTTCATGGAAGAATGATAAAGTTCATCCTAAGTATCCAGGCTTGTGTAATTTTGTTTTAGCTTTGCAGACCTGTTTCTTTAATACTGCTTGTCTCTGTATTCATGGGAGATTGAATGTATATTCTTGCTCCTACTTTCTTTAAAAGCAAAAAAAAAAGGGTCCTGTTCTAAGTTCCCTCCTTCATCTCAGATTTAGTGTTGGGGTTAAGGTCCTTGTGTTCATTTTTACATTTTGCAGTGAATTTTGTGTGAACTGTGGCCATGTTTTTTGACAAAAAGAGCCTGAGTTTTCATTTAATTGCTTTCTGACTTCCCTGCAGGCACCTCCGTTTGAGATACGGCAAAATAAGCTTTCGCGGTTTACTGACAGTGATATTGTACCAGGCTTTATGTGGCCCTTTTGAAGCTGTCGATGTGGAATGGAGACCCACTAGAAATCAAAGAAATAGAAGAACAGAAAGATGAGGTGAAAAGTATATTTTTATCTTTATAAAAAGGTATAAAAATGTAGTACTGAGTGGAGAGAGCAGTCAAACCGGGCAGTCTGACAAACGTTTCGTATCTCATGTATTTTTCCGTAGGGCTGCAGCCTGTCCAGGGTGTGCATCCCATTCTGGTCTCCCACGGAGCGGGCCCAGCCTGGCTGGGGGTCGGGAAGGTGCCGCGCCTGGTGGCTTTGCTTTGGGGAGAGTTTCCACGTTGTTTTACCGCGGTAAAACAGAGCAGGACGCAGTGAAAGCTTCCACGTTTAATCCTCCTCTGGCATACCTGGCCCTGCTGGTTTTCCCATTTACCTACTGGTCTTTCGTTTTATGCTTTCTTAAAAGATCCTGTGAGAGACTCCATAAAGAGAAAATATTTTCTTTTTAATTGTAACGGGAAAACTTAAGCTAGTTAACTGCAACTATAAATAATTTCAAGAGAAAGAATGATGCTAGAACTCCAGATTAATGATGCCAGCTTTTGTTTTGGTGTTTATCAGAGATGTCTACGTACTGTTGGCGTAGAAAAAACAGCAGTGAAGGTTTCGGTATTTGACAGCAGCTTTTTGTATAGAGAAGAGAGGCCGAAGGGAAGGGCAGCACAAACACAATGCGATTGTGTTTTCCCTGCTCCTTCCCCCCGTACAGCACTTCTGGCGAGGCCGCTGTTTGTGCTCTGATCCGTTGTGCACAGTCCCGACTCTGGAATTGCTTCTTCAGCCCCCTGGCTGGTTTGCTGCGGCGTTTCGGGGCTGTGGGGTTTGGCTGTGCGTCCGCGGTGCCGGCAGCGCTCGCGCGGGGACGGTGTCCGTGGCGTTACCTCCAGCGTGGCCGTGTCTCGGGGGGCTGCTCGGTCTCCTCTCCTGTGCAGAGCTGGGAGGTGGAGGAGACCTCAGTGCCTGGCAGGCGTGGGCGCGCGTGCTGCGTGGCTCCGGCTCGCCGAGAGCTGCGCCGCTGCTCCGTGCGCTGCGGGCTGGCATCGGCGGAGGCTGCCTGGTGTCTGCCTTCCTGTGCGCTGCGTCTGGCCGATGCGTCTGCACACAGGGCGAAAACCGCACGTGGCCAAATGGCTTTTGCAGTTTTCTCTCCTGGAGTCTTGCAGCAGTTACCTCCTCTACGGAAAAGGCCAGGAAAAGGCTGGAAGCCTGTCAGCACAGCCTGTGTTTGTCGGATGCCTTGCAGAGGAGACTGGATACGTCAGTGTGCGGTGGGCGCTTTGTGGTTTTGGGGGATTTTTTTTTTTTCCTCCCCCCTCCCAATGTGCTGATGTCTGCTGGTGTCTGGATGAGCATTCTGGGTTCAGAGACCCACAGGGCTTGGGGCCTCCGCAAGGCACGGTCCCTGCCCCCGCGGGGGGACCCTCCATGCCCGCATCGGGCAGGGCTCCGCAGCAGCGTCCCAGCAGTGCTCGCCTCCAGCTCGTCCCCCGGCCAGCGAGCGATGTCCGCTGCGGAGGCACGGTGCGTGGTCAGCGTTGGTGTCCCCGAGGGCCGCACGGGCCTCGCCGGGGGGAAAGCCTGGAGGCTGGCAGAGCCTGTGCAGCCCCCCGGAGCCGTGTCTGTTGTAACCTGCTTTGTGCTGCTCTCCAGGAGTGCTCATCCTGCTTCGGGACGGTCCCCTCACAGAGCAGGAGAGAACATGAAAACAGGCATTTCTGCTTCCTAAATTTAGCCCCCAAAGCTTGTCTGGTCCCACCGGCAACTCGTGTGGTAAACCACAGCTTGGAAGTCAGGGTCAGCCACGTCTTCAACGTCTCTCTGACAGGGACGTGGGTGAGTACCTGCCGCAGGGACTCTGGCTGAGCACGTGCTGCGCTTCTGGAGAGAGGAGGAGAAGAGGACCAGTTTGGGCTAATTCGCTTGGTTTCTGTGGTACAGGGTGAAATAAAACAGACCTTGTCGTGAGTGCCAGGCGGTGCCAGGAGTCACCCCAGGCTGGGTCTGAGAAACCTAGCTCAGATAACCGCTGCTAAGCAGCCTGAGAAGTGCAAAGCTCTGCTGAAAAACCACTCTGTGGAAACAGGTTCTCTCTGTGGCAGCAGATGTTTTTTTTGGCCAGAGCAGGCTCCCCGGACCTGGTCCCTCCGAGCGCGAGCCGGGGCTGGCCGGGTGCCTGCTGGCCGTGCAGCCGCCCGAGCTGGCCAGGGCACCGCTTCCAGCAGCGCTGCCGTCCGCAAAAACCCCGGGGGTTTGCTCCGGCTTCTGCGCGCCGGGCGGGTTTTACTGCCCGTGCGGTTCCTCCGTGCCTTTGCCCGTTTCTGTGCCACCGGTCACACCCCCGCTAACGTGTGCGCCGTACTGCTCAGAGGCAGCTGCAGAAAGGAGGTTTATTTTAGGAGACCAGTTCAATGTGTTCTTGCTGCAGTTTCTTTGGGCTGGATTCTGCCTTCAGCAGCACTGGAGTAATGCTGGAGTAACTCCTGGTGGTGGTTTTGGGTAAATTCTGTTGCATTTTTCCTGTCTCTAGATGTATAGGGCCTAGCTAGTTGATGTGGTGAATAAGCGACTCAGGGCACTGAATTACTGATGTGGTGATTTTTACCTTAGTTTCTATTTTTAGTGCTTTCTGCCAAAACTGGTACTGATGGTGGTTGTCAGGTTGGTTACCTAGGTCCTGTGTTTTCCTTGCTTTAGCTGTATATCTCTGGCTTCTTCATCTGCCATCAGCGACTCCTAAATATTGTGTGAGGTCTCTGTGCAGCCTGCGCCAGGCCCTCGGCATCGCTGCGAGCCTGGGACCGCTCGGTCTCTGGGGCGAAGCTCTGCGTAACGAGGCCCTGCTGCGGGCAGACCCTCTCGAGGGACCGGTGAAAGCCGCAGGATCCTGCGTGTCTCAGAACAGCTCTAGCCCCCCGATGTTTCCAGTGGGAAGTCTGGATCCAAACGTGTGGACCTGGCCGTTCTTCCTGCCGGCCATTCCCGTGCCACCCCCTGCCTCGGACGGACGTGTCTGCAGTTACCTCGGTGGGGCTGGGATGTTTCTTCAGTTGTCGGAAGAAAGGGTATTGAATGACTAAATTCTGCTCTGTTTTTCCTCTCTTCTCTCATAATGCTGAACATCTTGCCAAGTTCTTTAGAAAACAGTGGAGTCATCAGCGTGTTGAATTCATTAGGAGTTGGCATTTAGACGGTGTGCGAGAGCTGCTGACGCCCCATGGAAAAATCTGCAATACATTCGCTTGAGGACCGGGGTTGCTTGTGGGCTTACCTGGGTGGTTTCTGTCCACGCATTTGTTTTTCTTATTAGGAAAAGGTGTTTTGACTCTGGAGTTCAGCTCATTAAATACGTTTTTTTTTTAAGAAATAATTTTGCTGTGCTAGTTTTTACAGTCACTAGGCAGTATCACAAGAGGTTTTTGTCTGTGATAAAGCGTAGCAGCCAGGTAGCGTGAGCCATCCTGCTCCTGGCTCCTCTTCTGCTCTCCAGCCTGCCTCCA
>Ga0065711_1009771_pt1 | contig 11292 bp, 10 predicted proteins | sample Hoacrofraction12_FD_59098 | JGI IMG/M metagenome (GOLD analysis project Ga0065711, IMG submission 59098) | Hoatzin crop microbial communities from Cojedes, Venezuela - Epithelial fraction 12 v2 (version 2) | ecosystem: Host-associated > Birds > Digestive system > Esophagus > Crop | place... | reverse complement strand
CTGCCCCACTCCGCCGGCCCCTGCCGAGCCTCCCCCGGGGGCTGCCCCGGCCCCGGGCTGTCGGCAGAGGTGGGGGAGCTTCGCCCGCCCCGAAGTTCTTCCACTTTTGAAGTCTTTTCTTTTAGCAGGATCTGAAATGTATCGTCTAGAGTGTCTATTAAATGAACAGTATTCCTGAAGGCTTTCGAGCAAGAAAGGCAACACCCTGGAAAATTCTGCAGTCTTTCAGCATTCTCTGCCCTAGGGTTATAGCCCTGGGCACGGAGCTGAATGGAGCTCTTACAACTGCCTTCTGTTTACCTTTTATGGTTAAAATAACAGCTTAGCAAAGAAGCAACTTCATGGAGAAACGATTCAGTGAAATCATCTCAAGCTGTAGCAGCATAGCTGGTTTAATCACCCCTAGAGAGCTGAACAACTGTGAGCACAATGGGACACAAAATCATTTTGTGTGTAAATGAGCATGGCGTTGTGATTATTTCACTTTGCATGGGCAGATAGTTTTTACAAGCGGTACTTATGCAGTTAGCTTAGAAAGGCAGAAAAAGATAAGCTGGCTCTGAAAGATCTTGGTTTGAAAAACTAAATATTCAGAGAATTTGGGCTCTATTGATTTTACCTTCAGCAGGTTCCCGCCTTACTTCTCGGAGCAGGGTTATTGCCTGTGCCGCTGGTTGGGATGCTGTCGCCTGTTGTAGGCAACTAACGAGCAAGGATTATTTTGCACGGTTTAATAAATGAAGTTTGTCAGTGTTTCTGCCATGTTCACCCCTGAGGTTTTAATTTTCACGTCAGTATTGGAAAATAAGTGTATAAAGACTTTCACTGGATAAATACATTTTAGGATTTTGCTTTGTGCATAAAATAAGTCCGTTAGTGTGGTGAATTTTAGCTGCGTTTTACATTAAGAGGAGGAAAGAGTCTTTAGAAACAGGTCTACGGTACCTTAAGAAATAGGGGTTGGTTTTTTGGTTTTTTTTTTGAGCAATAGGAATGCTTTCAGTGCCCTTCATGTAGCGCTTAGCAGTATGCCACTTGATAATTTGCTCATATGAAAATGATTGAATTCCACAACTTTAATAAAAACGTCGGATTCATTTTTTTATACAGATCCTCTCCAAGCAGGGGAAAAGCCCGTGTTTTAGTCCCCCTTCTCCTCCCCTCCCCCAAAAAGCCAATGGCACCCTCAGTAAGTATGAAAAGCCATAAAAGTTTGAGAACTATTTTAGCTTCCCAATGATTTTCTATAATTAAGTGTTTTTTCAACACATGCTCTAGCTGAGAGATGCCAAAAGCAGAGGATTGTTCAAAAGGTCCCTCCAGTGAATAGTATAAATTAAATATCTGCTGTGTGAGTATGGCCTCACTGAGAATCTCAGACTCTTTACAGATCAAGGAATTTGCTGGTATACTAACATTAAACAAAATCCTAAGATAGCAGCAGTGTTTAAATATGCACAAATAGATTCAGATCACTTGATCTTTAGCTATCTGTGCATATTTTAGAACTGAAGTCGGTGTTTCAAGACATGGTTAAATGTAAGACGCGTTTACAGAGGACTGGAAGTCCTTTGATTTCATTTGGAAATTGTAACAAGGGGTGCAGATGAGTGCTAATTAGGTACTTGTTTTGTGAAACCGCACGCGATTCATTTCTGAGGCAGCTCTGTACCGTGCGAGGTCTGTACCTTTAGTGGTAACAGTTGGGGTCTGAACAAAGACAGGGTTGACATTCAGCCTGGATCTTCTGACCCTTGCGTGGAAGTGAAGGAGCAGAGAGTGAAGATGAGTTTGCGGTGCTCTTTGGTAAGAGAAAACCCCTTTTGTCTGTGTTGGCAGACAGACGAGGCGCCCACAGCTCAGTAAACGCCTCGCTGGAATCTGTAGGTGTTTGCATACAAAGCTGTTTTTAGAAGTTAGTGCTTTTGTTTATGCTATATGCCATGTTTACCGAAGATTGCCCGCAACAGGCTCTTGTGGGAAACAGGGAAGCGGCGTCTGCAGTCGCGAAGGGATTCGCTCCCTCTCCGCGAAGGTGGTGCTCTAGTCACGATGTCAGCGCCCAAGGTGGCACCGACTGGCACCCGGTCCTAGGACAGAGCTGGCGTCTGCGTCGTGTGCAGTGCGGGTGCCCGCCCAGCCTCCGAAGAGAGAAGGATGTGGATTCGGAATGGGGTGATGTATTTCTGTGCTGTAGATGCAGGGAATTCTTGGGAGCCAACCGAGATGAAACACAGCAAATGGAGACGTTGCGATGACTTTGTGAAGCTGTCCAGATGCGTTAAGATTTTTCAATCCCTTTCTATACAGCTCACGATTTTTGTGTTTATTTTCTTGCGAGGAGTGTTGCTAATTGTATGTTTGTCGAGTGGTGTAGCCAGGCGTCTTGTGCAACGTACTTGCTGCTAGGAGAAAGGCGAGACCAGCCTTAGATTTCTGAGAAACATTGTCAAAGTAATGTGGGAGAAATGGGAATTCACTTTGCAATGCTGCATGTACAGCGCTTGTCAGATGTAAGAGGGAGCCTGGATGCTTGGTAGCATGCTTGCAGAACAAAATACCAAGAAAATTAGATTATATTCAGAAATGTCTTCAACTGTAATGTTTTGCATATGTTGCTTTAGCCATAAGGGGGAGAATGGATGGACGTTTTCTTAAACTTTTATAAAACGGTTTTTTTCCCTTTGACGTGTATGCTGTCTATACCGATTTACCTGAAATCAGCTTTGAGACACACGTTTCATGCAGAACAAGCTGTGCTTTTCCTGCAGAAGAGAATCGAGGAATTTTCTTTTGCTGTGGTTGTCCTGTTCATTTTTAAGACATTTCAGTATTTTTTTGCTTTGTATGTCAGCTGAAGATTTTTTGGACTCAGTTCAGAAGTTTCACTAATTTTCCAATCTTTTCGGGGCAGTAAACATTAGGTGGATTGTTGAGTTTGCGATTTCACATGCCAGACTGTACAGTAATTTCTAACGCATCTTGTCATGAAAGCATGGGTCAGTTTATGTTCCTGCCCGTTTTTGCTGCTTCCAGGCATTAATTGCCTTCAGTTTGAAGGCTTATTAGTTCTTTATGTCTAATATTAAGGCTTAACTGAAAATTATCCATTTATTTCACAATTATTGAAAATAAACCAGGAAATTGATCTTAGTTTGATGTGAAATTTACTACATGTATAAACTAAATGCCTCAGGTACTGAGGAAGTCACTAATTTAGAGGTGTCTCGTTACTGCAAGAAACTTGCAAAAACCCCTGAATCCCAGTTCACAAATTGGTTATTCGTTTGTCAGGGGATATTTCACATCTAACACATAAGCCCGCGACCTTTAATTAGAATTTTGCAGTTTGTTTTATGCCCCTTGAGGCTGACACCTTGAAAAATTTTTTTCTTGACTTCTTATTGCTAATAAGCATCTTTCTCTTCCCCTCTGGTACTCTGAAGAAAATGATGCAAATACACTTAATTACAGTGGTGGCAATAATTTGTTAGCTGAATATGTGATCAGGCAGATGCAAAAATGATCTGATTAGATCTGTGATCACGCTGGAAAGAAAGGTAACACACGGCTGCGTTTAAGAGAAACTGTTCTGTTTTGCCTCCCCTTCGCAGGAGGGAAGAAGCATGTCCCGTCTGTCTCTGACACGGTCCCCGGTTTCTCCTCTGGCTGCGCAAGGCATCCCCCTCCCGGCTCAGCTCACCAAGTCGAACGCTCCCGTGCACATCGATGTAGGAGGACACATGTACACCAGCAGCCTGGCTACCCTGACAAAGTACCCGGACTCCCGGTAAGACCTCGCCGTTGTCGGGCTCGCTGCCCGTCTCTGTTTGTCGCACAGGAAGACGCGTGTACCTGTGAGGAACGTTTCAGTGCGAAATACCATTTGTTATGTATTCACCAGTAATGAATAATTCAGGTTCCGATTTACACAGTAGCTTCACTGGGGTTCTACAGAAAAAAAAGCCTGCAAAATTTATGTATTATTTAGAGAGCCTGTTCATTTTCTCTCTCAACGTCTTCTGCACTCTGCCGATACGTTTGAAGCACCTGTTGGTGTGCTGCCCTAGATTATTACCAAGCAACTTCTTGCCTTCAGATTCAGGGGAAAAAATCCTTTTTTTCCTTCCTTTAAGAAAGCGGAGCAGCTCTGTTGCACTGGGACCAACGGATGCTTGCGTGGGCCAGCCCAGATCCTAACCCCCACGGGAGCTGCGTGCCTCCTCCGCGGGAGCTGCGTGCCTCCGTGGCAGCGGCCATGCCCTGGGCAGTGGCTGGCCGGCCTGCTCTGTCGGCTTCCGGCTGCAGGTTGGGTTAATCCTTGCGTGCTTCACGGTCGCTGATCGGCGCTGGGCACGTTGGTGGCATGTCTGACAGGAGCTGTTCAGATCTGGCCAGTGTTATCACAGAGTGGACTACGGATGCGTCAAATTCTGAGTAGCTGTGGCGTGAGGGTACATCGCTGTGTATGACATAGCGTCTGATGACGATTAGCCCAGCTCCCAGTCCCGCGGGGCGCTGGGCACCGTGAAGGCTGGGGGATCCCGGGCAGCGTCAGGCCTGGGACGGTAACGTGGGAGGGACCACTCTTCTAAGGGTTAAATCATATTTGTTGAAGCACTCCTTCAGGATACACCTGATTTTGATCTACAGCTGTGATCAGTAGATCAGATCAGGTTTCGTGGTTCAGACTGCTTATTTTTCAGCAGAGCAAGTGCCCCAAGTGCAGCCAGGAGAAGGTGTGGGTGCGCAGGGTCAGGGTGCCCGGCAGACTTTCATTGCCTCAGCAGCAAACCGGAGCCCAGGTCAGCAGGTTTTGTGCCCAGTGTTTGCCGCCTGCACAGCCAGGATTTCCATAAAGGGATCGATTTTTTTTTTTTTTTCGGTATGATAACCAGCATAAAGCTCTAGTTTCATTTGAAGATTTTTCATTTAAAAGAACTAGGGATTTTTGCACAGATTTGGCAGGTTCCCAAGCAGTAAATGACATTTATGGAGACACCTTGAAATGCCTCTGATGTCATAAAGCATATGGCTGTGATTTCATTCCAAGGAGAGGGAGCTGCTGAAATCCTCTATGGAAAAGAAAAAAATTATTAAAATACCTATATTTTATGGTTAGGCCAAAACAATGTGATTTTTCTGGACAGTGTCTGTTTAATGATGTCTGTGTGGTACTTCTTTAATCGTAGAAAGGAAATCTGTTCAGTGGGGAGAGATTTATAACAGAGCAGCAGACAAATGCTCCACAGTATAAAAAAATAGAGAGAAGATTCAGCAGTTGTAATGAAGTAGCACATCTGCTTCCACATTTTAAAATATCACTGCTGACATTATTTTTAAAATATGCCCCATATCAGACTTGCTTAATAAAAACCTCGGTGATGGAAGCTTTGGGAGAATATACGTAAATTCACAGATTTTATTTAAAGAGAACAGAGTACCCCTCTAAGCTCTGTTTTCTTCTGTTTGCTAAAGAACAGAAGTGCATTTCTTCAGGTTTTGTGCTTTGTTTAAACTCTAAGTACAGAGCTGTGACCAGAGCTCACGTGCTGCCTGATGTTTCGGTGTGTGTTGCCTTACGTTTGTATCGCCGTGTGATCTCAGAAGGCTTGAATGCTTTTTCAGCTGGTGGAACTTCAGTTCTCGCTGCAGTAACAGCTTACAGGACGAGACCTGCAAACCGCAAAGATTAGGTAGTAACCATGTATATTTTTACAGCAAAAGATAACCCTTTGCCAGCATCCCAAGCAGGACATACATTCTGTACATGATGAAGCTGGATGGAGGGTACACCTTAATATTTGTTTATTTTTTAATTTTTTTTTAATTTGGTTTTCTACAGTGCCGCATAGTAGACCTGGTTGTTCACCGCCCGTTGAGTCCGGCCTGCTCTCTGTCCCGGTTAAGGCGGAGTGCTTGCCGTGGGTCTGGTCGGAGCTCCTGACGGTGCCTCGCTGTCCCGGTGTGCGTCTCCCGTAAGGCACAGACTTGTCTTCGCAGTGGTCTGGCTGGGAGAGGAGTCCCGGGTCTCGCAGAGGTGCAGGAGGAAGGAGACAGCTTTTTGGAGTGAGAATTCTGGAAGTAATGCCAGAGCCCTGTCAGCTTCTGCTCAGAGGTAGCGTGCATGGCCGCGTACAGAGGCATGGCCACACTCATCCGCATGCAGAGCTTTCTGGGTTATTCTGGACAGCCCATTTAACTCTTGGTTTCAGCATGAGCTTGAAAGCTTGAAACCTGAGAAATCAAACAGATTTGTAGGGTGTGTTCAGCAAAAGATGCAAGCATATGCTGAAATGCTTTGCTAAATCTTAGCTCCAGTCACATAAAATACAGTTTGCGCTCACTAAAATTGAAAGCTGTGGGAATAAACTTCCTGGTACTTGAGCTACGACCTCTATTTCTTTCTCTGCGCTCCGAGATCCCAAGTACGCTTTCAGCGTGTACACTGTACGTGTATGTTTAAGGGCACATACAGCTTTGGAGCATGTCTATAAATACAGTCAGGGTATGCATACACAGAGACATCACACGCTGACGGAAAACGTTAAAAGCTAAATCATCAAACTGTGTTTATCCTTCTGTAGTGTTCTGAGGAGGCCCGATCCTGTTAGGTCCTGAGCAAACCCCATTCACGTTGGCTTCCAAGGGAGGGAAGCGCTCCCAGCAGCTTGCCAGATCAGGCCCGGCAGGAGCAAGTATGGGTATGACCAGTTCCTGCCTATACCTGCTCTCCAGTCACCCCTCTGGTATGACACAAATTACACCTGACAGCAGGCAGCGTGATACATTTCTCATTGTAATGTGTGAGGGCTGGCGGTGCTCAGCCCACGGGGCTGGCTCGGCCGGGCGCTGCCCGAGCCCCGGGGCTGGCTCTGGTTCGGGGGGAGAGGACCCCGGTGGTCTGGAAGTCTGGCTCACCTGGGCACACGGCTGGTGGTGTGAAGTCTGAGGCCGAGTCTTGCGTGTCAGTCATCCCGGGGTTGTTTCGGAGCAGCTTTGACAAGGTCTTTGATGTTGTTTGTATTAGTGCAGCTGCTGAGAGAGGAGCATTTGTCCATTGATTAAATTTGCATAAGTAAAGGGTGCCAGATTAGGCATTAAAGGGAGGAGAACACCCTCTTTCCAGTAATTTTTTGCAGGCTACATAAATTCTCTCATCTAAAAAGAAGAAAAGGAGCAGGGCACAACTGGTGTGACGAAGCAGAAGAGGGTTAACAGCCACTGTCAAAGACGGTTTCTCAATCAGTAACACTCACCTTCTGCACTGCTCTTACTCACCTTTCCAGCTGGCTTTTTGAATGAAACACCCTACAAGACAGAAGGCTGGCATTTCCGAGAGTGACAGGCAAGGACAAGGAGAAACACATAAAAGAATTTTGATCAACAACAGCATAATGATGATCATCACGGAAATTATCTCAGAAATAGTATTACTAGTCCCTCTTCCTATAGCTACTTGAAGCTGCTTTCCGTGCATACCCCAAATTGCCGTTAAAGTTAACAAGCTTTGGCGGTACAAAGAGGCTGCTGTTGTCTTACCTGGATCTGAGGCTCAATTTCAGTGGTTTATTTTCATCAAGTTCTCCTACCAAAACTCCCGGCTCTAGTAGTTGTGAGTTAGAGGTAGAAAGAAAAAAAAATAAACCCTGTTGAATTCAGTCTAGTGACTCTTACCATCAGTATCTTATTTCTAAAGTAACTGGCTAAATAGACAGATTATTCATTTTTGAGAGCATTTCCTCTAGAAATTGCATTCGTGTTTTCACCCAGAGGACCTCTGAAGCAGCCCCTTCACACGTTGACACTTGAGTATGGATTTATATGACAGATTGTAAAGGCTGCAAAAGCTCTATCACATCTATAAAGCGAGTTGCAAATTGTATTTGTCCAAGGGAGCAGGACATATTCTTACACTTAAAACCCAACCCCACACCAGAAGTCCAAGCTCCTAACGTGCAGCCAGGAATACCCAAAGACAGTGCCAGGTCATCCAGTCTCACTCCCGCCGAGTTCGGTGGCGGGCATCTCGTTCGAGTGGAAACGGAGTTCCAAATCCCTGTGCGCCACAGCAAGCCCCAGCTTCGCCATTTCACTGGAAATCCTGATACCAGTTTGAATTTCTGTTAGAAAGCAGAACAAGATTTTTCATCAGAAGCCTGTCCTTTCCACAGCCCTGAGTAGCGTTTTTATCTTGGAGAATTGCTGTGAGCTCTTTGTGAGTTGTTCTGCTATAAAAGGTAAATATGTTTACCGTACGTTCTTGGCTAATTAGCGTTTGTTGTATAACCCTCTATTAAAGATAGCTACGTTCTTTTGTTCAAAATGTGTTTGTAAGAGGCCGTGCTTTCCGTGGCATTAGTCACGTGACGAAAGCGAGCGGGAATCGTTTTAATTGCAGGGGTGACGTCTGGGCGGGAAGGGAGTGGGTGCGCAGAGCCCGGGGTGGGAGCTCCCCCCGACAGCTTGCAGCGCGCCGTGTTTCGGACCTGTCGGGCTGGACCTCTCTGTTCCCAGCGTTTCCTCTGCCTGGGTGACCTGAAGCACCCAACCTTCTGGGTGTTCCTGACAGTTTTCTTACCTCCCAGGAAAACGGAGCTGCTTGGCCCTGTGGAGCACCTTGGAGCTGGTGCTGACGTGGTGCGTGTCCTGAGCTCGGCTCTTAGCACACCGGGGCTTTACCACCCACTGCTCTGGAGGCCCTGTCTGCCAGAGATAACCAGCACAGGCTTTATTAAGTGTTTCAGAAACTAGTGACGTGACCTTAGCTGGTACAAGACATAGCAAGAGTTTTCCAGGCATATCCCTGCTTCGCTTCCCTCTGAACCCATGGACTTCTTTGGGGATTTACAGAGGAGTCCCCTAAAGCACGTGTCTTCTCCTCTGAATGTTTCTTGTCAAAACAAACTGTTGTTCTTGTACAGACCCATCCTCACACAAGCTCTCCTACCAAGCACAGCCTTCTGATTCTAGCCGCTCTGCGGGTTTCTGTGCTTTGTAATTCCCCTACCTTTTCCTCCGGCACCTCCGTCTCGCTGGTTGCTGGAGCTCAGCACTGACACCTGAGGTCTTCTGCTTCTCCCCCCTTTCCTGCAGTCGCACCCCGCTGGACCGCGTTCAGGGGAACGCTCTTCGCCAGGTTCTCGGGCCCCTCTCTTGTCCCTGCAGAACGTGGTTGTTGGCACTGTCTGTATAGCCAGGTGTGGGGGATTCATGAGCTCAAACTCGTCCGTTACTGAGATCTACAAGGCAGATTTTCCACATCGTCCTTTGAACTGAGGGCTCCACACTGGGTCCTGCTCTGTGCTGCTTGGGAGGCAGCAGGGAAGTTCTGAATTCAGATGTGTTTAGGATATGTCGTTCTCCAGACCTGGCACACTTGAGAGCATCTCACATTTCTTGCTCTTGGAGGATCAATCTAGAGTTGCTCTTTTCATGACTTGTTTGCCGTCTTCCCGTCAAATCTGTGTATTCTTGATGTTATTACAAGAAAATGTCCAATTAGCAAATTCTGTTGCTTACCTCGTGTTGGCAGTTAGGATGTAAACCAGTCCTGAAACAAGGCCTGTATGTTGGGCAGGAGGTTGAAGTGGAGCAAAGACCAGATTTGTTCATGACCAGAGGTTGCTGGTGGCTGCGAAAGCACCTGGGTCCCAGTCTGGAGCAGGAGCGGTGTCAGTTCTCCTGCTGTCAGTCCTGGGCTGCTGTGACATTGGCAGCATCTGTCCTGATACCGGTGTCTTGCAGACCTCCCTGTGCGGCCGCCGTGCCATGCTGCTCGCCCACCCAGCATCCGCGGAGTGTCTGGTCCCGCTTCAGCCCCTCTCTCGTCCCAAGCTCGCCAGCTCAGTGACTGGGTTCTAAGCACAGTGAGGGACGCAGGTGGGCGTGCTGCTGTGGCACGTGTCACCCTTGGTCAGGCACCGCTTTCGCGCCGGGGTCAGGTGCTGAGCGCCCGGTTTGTGGGGTGGCAGCAGGCTCTGAACTGCTGTGTGCTGCCCAAAAGGCAAAGAGCTGCTGAGTCGGAGCCAGCAGCCCGCGCTCAGGCAAAGCGCTACAAAATGTGCCTGCACGTGAGCTGCAGCGCGAAGCTCGTTAATTTTAATAGGTATTGAGAACTTAAACCGTACACAGACTTTAAAGCAAAACACCCGAAGAGGCAGGAGCGAGAGTTTTTCCTGCGTATTGGACCCGCGCGGAGACGCAGGCTGTGGGCAGGGTGCCTGAGCACCGGGCACCCCTGCCGACACTGCGCACCGGTGCGGCAGCTCTGCGGGGAGCGGGTCCCGCTGGGGCTCCCCGGGGCTCTGCCGCCGTGCCAGCCGGTCGGCCGTGTGCTGCTGAGGAGAACAAGGAGCCGAAGACCGGAGGGTTTCGTTGTAGGGAGCGCCTTTTCCGAATTAACATAAGGATTTCCATGGAGATTAAAATCATTTTCAGTTTCGTTTCGTGCACCTGCAATTCAGAGATAAATCTTCTGCGTTATTTGGTTGTTGATGGGCAAATCTGCCTTGGGTTTCCAAGGGAATTTTGACCAGCAGAACCCTTAAGGAAAAAACACTTAAGAAGTGCCTTTCCCATTCCCATCCCCTGTCTCCCCTGGTCTGCCCGTGGATGTTGCACTTAGCGGAGCGGGAGCTGGAGCAGGCGAAGGAACTCTCACTGCCAGGCGAAGGAATCAGACGGTGTAAGATGGACCAGCCTTTCCCTGTTTGCAGAGCCCAGGGTTGCCGTTCCGTGCGGGTGTTGCTGGCTGAGGTCACGCAGGTCCGTGCAGCGCTTCCGAGCGCTCTGGAGAGGTGTGAAGCCTTCCTGGCCGTGGGCAGCCACGCATCGCTGCGGGGACGTGTCCGGCATGGCTCCCGGGCAGCGTGCGGAGGTGAGGAGCTTCTCCTGCTGGCAGGCAGACTGGCCGGCGCTGCACCGTCCCAGGTCCAGGAGCACCCGGGCATGGCCGGTGCCAGCGGAGGGGCACACGGCTTGGCCTGTGTGGAAAATAAAAATAATCTGTAGTAGGGATGTGATTACAGCTGGGAATGATGATGGTAGATACTCTGTCTCTAGCTTTCATGAATGGGAAGAAATCCTGGATTCAGGGTCCGGCACGGCCCGCAGGAATACACCGCGACAGCAGATCTCCCCGCTGAAGCATAGGAAGTTCCATCTGAACATGAGGAGGAATTTCTTCCCTCTGAGGGTGACGGAGCGCTGGAACAGGCTGCCCAGGGAGGTTGTGGAGTCTCCTTCTCTGGAGATATTGAAGACCCGCCTGGACAAGGTCCTCTACAGCCT
>Ga0065711_1049473_pt1 | contig 11294 bp, 8 predicted proteins | sample Hoacrofraction12_FD_59098 | JGI IMG/M metagenome (GOLD analysis project Ga0065711, IMG submission 59098) | Hoatzin crop microbial communities from Cojedes, Venezuela - Epithelial fraction 12 v2 (version 2) | ecosystem: Host-associated > Birds > Digestive system > Esophagus > Crop | place... | reverse complement strand
TTGTCAGACGTATCCCCGGGAACACATTGTTAACTAAAGCACTAAACCATTACCTTGAGCTCAACTTTTGTAGACAGTGAATTTATCAATGGCAATCCCCAATCTATGATACCTGTCGCTTGAATAAATTAGCTATTATTTCAACTTTGTGAAACTGTTTCAGTGAAAGTCCTTGGAAGGGCTCTGACAGGCAAGCTGAATCTGAGAAGTGGCTACACACTTAATCCTTTAGACATAAACCATTGACCAAGTCTGGGACTAGGAGTAGATCCAACCGCACTTAGACTCTCCTCTGAGAGAGAGTTTAGAACGCAAGGGGGTCTGCTCTGAACCTCATGACTCAACGGGAGGGCTTACCTTTTGCTGCTTATCAAACTTCCTTACCCCTTTTAAGATGACACATAGGTGTAGAACAATTCTGCATGAATTGTTTTGGTCAGCTGACCCAGTCCTCTTTAACTGAATTACGACTAATATAGAAGTAACCACTTTCCTGTGAAATTTTAGGTTCCTTCTGCAGAACCTCCAGTGAATCTCAGACTTAATTCATAATGCCCCTGGTAACATCATAAAATAACAACAAAAAATGACTCTTGATCTACAGACTCGGTGTGGGAATTTCTGCCCATCTAGGCTGCTGTCTTCTTTCATTATCTTAGTAGTTTGTAAGACTAGAAAGATATAATTTTAATGCGTTGAACATTTCTCTTTTACTCTGGATTCTGCTCAATTTGAAGGAACAAGAAATTGTAAAACTATAGTGTTATGTTTGTAGTCTTGCTTCCCTTTTATGTTTTCTGTATTTTCAGATACTACTGAAGCTTCATTCAAAACAGAAAGATTTTGTCTTGTATCCCACTGCTGTACAAAGAATTTCTCTCAAGTAGGCACCATACGCTGTGCCATTTAATTTTTTAGTCATTTACTGCTTTAAGCAAACAGATCACAAACTGAAAAGCAAATCTAGGATACTTTCAACCTGAAAATAGTCTTACTTACCTGATAGAGTCATCTTTCAGATGGGCTGAAGCACAAAAGCTTTGGTCCAAGTTCATGAAGTACCAATCACTGTTTGAAGAATTACTTTTTCTTCCATCCTAGCGTTCTTTTATGTGAGAAGATCACATCGAAAGATGGACAGATTGTTTGTAGATAAATGAGTCAATATGACTGTGAGATAAATGACTGTTCTGGTGACTAAGTGCTGCAAATCATGGGAGGACAATGGAAGGCTGAGCTTAAAGAGGTTTTTCCCCCTTTTTTTCCAGCTAGTTTTAGTTGGATCAAAACCATAATCCTTTAGGTGCATTTCAGAGTGTGGGGCTTGATTCTGACTGATTAAGTCAGCATAAGGATAACACAAACCAGCAGTCTGACCAGCTGCAATTACCCACCAGAATTTTGGACCTGATTGAAATTCCTTTGAGGTTAACTTGATTTCATTGACTGTATCATTGATTTCAACTCGACTTGAATCAAGGCATTCACTAGTGCCTTGAGATATTATTGAGTCAAGTTGCTGTGTATAGGTACTTTAAAAGCTAAGAAACTTAAAATAATGCCATGTGAGCACAACAGATCTGGGCTGCTTTTTGTTCTTATTCAGATACGTATCTAAGCTTTTTAAAAAATTTCATCGATCTGCTTGCTTTATTAATGTCCTGAGGCAAGGAATACACTGTATTAAGATGTGTTGATTTAAATTTGTTGATTTTTTTGAGTATCCATATCTTTAATGCACTGGGGTAAATATATGCACATACAGCTATGTTCTCCATCACATATATTAAATTGTCTATTATTTTCATTCTCTTGTATCTCTTGTAAATGTCAAAACTTTACAGCTGTTCTAGTCAGTTCAGATGCAGAATCTTCTGCCCGAAATTTTGTAGTTCAGTAATGTTTACCAGAAACTGAAAGACAAGCATCTAATCTTAATTTAAAGATCAATTTCCTGAACTCCCTGTCTCAGTCATTTTGTATGTTGTGAGACTGCTTCTATTAATGTTTTTCCCCAAGAAATGATCTAGATAAAGAAAGTAAGATTAAAATGTGGAAGCTTAAGTGAGACACTCATCCAGCTGTCTAAGTAGGCTTTATATTTTCAATGATAGTAAATCTGTATTTACCGACCTGTACATCTATTTTCTAAGACACTTCACATGCAGAGTTCTCACCAAAGCAAGCACAACATGTTGTTGCACATCACTTAGGAGACAGTGTCAAGTGAATTTCTCTGTACAAGTTCCTATACTAATCTAGCAATCATTCCTCAAGGTTTGCTAACTCTGCTGCGGTATGGTTATCTGCGGGGAAGCAGACTAGAGTTGAATTTGGTAGTCAGTATTCAATTTGTTCACGGGAGAATACTTCTATGAAACAGATAAGCATATACAAGTCAATAGTTATGGTGGTATTATTAGGTTTCCCTTACTGCACAGAGCTGACATCTTTGCCATGTCACTTATCATGACAGGACTTCCTTCATTAAACAAAAGACAGTTTAGCTAAAACTCATTTCTTTACAGTTTGTGTTTCATTTTTATTCTTCTCAAATGACTTCTGCATCATCACCTCCTCTAACCACCTTAGCTCTGTCAGATCCCTCTTGAATTCTTCAAAATTCTTCTTAGAATTCATAAAGTAAATCAACGTGTACGGCTGGGAAATGACCCAACTACTCTCGTCCTTGCAATTTGTGGCAGAAATTATGTTTGTCATTCCAGACAGCCTGTGTAATCTTGAATACTTAATGTAGAAAGTCCTGAAAAGGCATGTGGACAATGGCTTGCACTTGAACAGAGGGAAGTAAAAGGAACAAGGCTTTTGCAGAAGGGAGTCAGTCCAGAGAAGAGGAGGCAAATGTATCAAAGGAAGGGACCAATACATCAATGTATTTATGAGCATTTGTCTGGGACGAGGAATGTCAGCTGTGAAAAAAGGGACTACTCCTGAAAAGCCACAACAGGTGGGCTGCCTACACAGATCAAATTCACTGAAAACAGGGGGGAAAAAGTCACTGGATGTCATTTCTTCTCCGCAGAAATCCAGCTGAGGGAGTACAGTGCTCCATCTGGCAGAGAAGTAGTCAGACCTACAGAGGAGGAATTTTGACTGTGATCACTTGGGAGAGGCTGACACATGCATCTAAATATGAAAAGCCTTTCAGGAGAAAGATGAAATTTAATTTCTCGCTTCTCTCTCCGATTTACTTTTTTCCTTCTTTTTCTCATGGGGGTGATTTTCTTCATCATTACTGGCTGGTCTGAAAGCAATGAAATATCTAGAGCATTCTAGTTTTACCCCTAAGGGTCACACCATCTCAAAAGGCATTTTATTATCATGATATGTAACTTTATTTTGTCATATGTTTAGCTCTAATTGTGATATGCATCTTGTTTATTTTTTTAATTTTTTCATATTTAATTTTCTTGCACATGCTTCCCATTTGTCCCTTCATTTCTACTCTGCAGCAGAATAAGAATTGGAGAACACCACGTCCTCTCTAAGATGTCCTGCTTCTTTTTTCTCTTTGATATATTCTGAGTGTGCCCTTTCCCTTGTCATATGCAGTTCTTTCATGCAGCAACTTTTAACAACTGTGATTGATTTTCTTGGCTTTCCTTTTAACCATGGTCTAAAATTTCTCCAGTTTTCCAGCTGCCACCATCCTCAGGTTCTATATCTTGACATTTGCTCTAGGAATTTGCTAAATGATTCTCAAGAATCCATATTTTGAAAATTCTTCTGAATGTTTCTTTAAATACTGTGTTTTATCTATATGTAATATAAAGCATTGAGACGGTAAATAAAAACTTAATTCAGAATTCTCCATAAATATTAAATAAATTTAAATACTTCTGCTTTTCATATTGCCAGAGACAAATGCAATTACCATATACGCAGGAAGCACATGCTTGGCTTCATCTGAAATAACGCTGGTAAGTATCTGACGTCTTCATTCAGATGATCAGCTTTTTTTCTTAAGGAAAACCTAGGGAATATGGAAGCATTGATCACCAAACTTTATGGTGTCACTGAGAGTGTGTTACAACTATATAATGCCTTCTTGTACTCACAATACTATTATCAGTATGATATTCAGGATTTAAGGCAGTTACCTAGGCATCTACATTTACGGAATTTTTAAACGCCTTTGGCTAGAAGCAGATGGGACCAGAAGATATGCCATTTATCTACAGGGAGACATGAAAAACACTGTCTCAGCAAGGCCCATTGCCTCTGATTTTATTCAGAAATTAAAATCCTGCAAGATTTAACAGCATCCCTTTGCATTATAGTCTGCTGTGTGAGTATGCAAATTTACCGCAGAAGTCCAATATCGGAGGAAACCAGAAACAAAAAGCATTACCCAAGACAGTTATGTGCCCAGTCAGTATTGCGTTTCAGTGGTGAACACAAAGGAGGAACTTATGTGAATTGCTCCTCATTCTGCTATTTCAGGCAGGGCAAAGCAGCCAATGTATCCAGTTTTTCCAGCATCGAGAATGTTAGTCTTAGAAACAACTGTGATATCACATGGACATTAGGAAGCAGTTGAGAAGCTGGTGGCAAAGGAGAGAAGCCACCCAACTTTCTTATTTGCAATTTATGTGCCTGATAGGAACAACCTCAGGGCAATTCCCAAAGATGGATTAAGTGGGAGGTGCTCCACAGCCACAGGAAAATTAATGTTTTTTTCTTTTTTACAAAAAGAAAAAGAGAATGACATAAAAATAAAATGTTATTAAAACAGGAAGATTTATCTCATGATGAAATCTTAATCCTCTTTCCGAGTAATTTTTGCTGCATTTTATTTGCATTTTGTGATATTTCATGCAAAACAAGATATTGATTTATTTTAATGCACAACTGAAAAGGGGCAAGCAGAGGAGGTGGGGACAAAGAGAAGAAACTAGTTATGTAAGATAACCCAACCATGCTTTGCGGATGTATAGTGCTAAGTACATTGCCTAGGTGCTGGAGAACCTTCATACATTGGGCTATAAAACTCCCAAATTCAATGAAGCTTTTGGAGAAGATTAACAGAGGAAGTGCTAGTTCCAGCCCGTAGTGAGAACGGACTAAGGGAGCAGAATCTCTTCAGTGAAAAGCATCAGCTCCAGAAGAGATAATGAAAAGTGGTATTGTCTGACCAAATGAATACGACTGGTACTTTGCCTGGTGCTCAGTTTGATTGAAACCTATGGAGTAGGGTGCATTTAATGAGGTGAGAACCCTTATGTATAAGGTTAAGACTTAAAAAGGTAGAATGAAGGAGTTAACTGTAGTTGAGAGGGGTATCTGATGCATGTACAAATGGATCAATGTGCTTTGTCTCTCTCCAGTACCATATAAATCTCGATAGCAGCAGGAAGAATCAGCAGAAGAGAAGACCGGAAAAATCAGTTTCTCATTGACCTAGGATCTCCAAGACTTTAGTTCTTCTTTTTGCCTTTGGTGTTATTCAATATACCCTATATGAAAATTAATTATCAGTAAAATTCAATCCTTTTTGAAGTTTGAGCTTGATTTCAAAGCGAAAATGCTCATTTAAAGTAAACATTTGCACATTCACTTATCAGCAATCAGCTGAATCTAAACTCAACACCCATGGAAAGAGCTGAAACTTTCATTGTGTGCACACTTAAGAAGTTCCTCACTGAAGACACCAGGATTTAATTAAGACAGACAAAGAGTAGGGTAAAAGACTATGATTTCTGGCAGAGTGATAAGGACAGGTAAACCTGGAGAATTAGGCATGTTGTTAATCACTGCATAGGGAATGTTTGAAAAAGCTAGGAATTCTTCAGTGCTAGAATAGCTGTTTTCACCTGAGGAAAACATCTCCTCTTCAGCCCTGAATTTTTTTCAGCCCTTGGCTCTGGAATGCCCCGAAGTCAGGTAAGATTGATTGAACGAAAACCAAGGGAAAAATGTTATAGATAATATTGGTACAATTATTCATTATTATTACCATAATTACTATTATCATCATAATTATTATGATCATTATTATTGTTATCTGTTGATCAGGTGAAGCATCAGAGATAGCCACACCTCAGAAGAGATTCCGTTCAAATTCTTCTTGAGTTCTAAGTACAGAGTGGAACTGTTCCCTGGTTCACTTCAATTATTTCATAGATTGCAATATGTTTGACAGTTAATCACCTAACAAGCCAGGTGAGGTGAAGGATGAGTGACATCTGACTGGTCAGAAATGCTATATTCAGTTTCCCTGTGTCTCATGAATCTGCAGGTGCCCACTCCACCTTCTTCCCCAACCTGTTACATTGCTCTGCTGCAGCATTTGTGAAAAGGAACCTGTGTAGAAAAATCCTTCTGGAAGTGGAAAGGAGAAACAGAGCAACTGTATCTGTATTCCTGTGTAAGCCCACATATCTTGTGGACACCAGAGAGATCAGTGTTGCAACTGCTTAAAGTCATAATGGCAATTACAGAAACAAGTCACTGAAGAGAGAAAATTTCCATCATCATTATTACAGTTCTTAAGCTCAGCTCCAAACTCAACAGAAATCGTACTTCATTTCTAGGAATGTCCATCTGAAGGCAACTATAGTTAAATAATAATATAAACTCCCCAGTACATCAAATCATTTAAGCCGGTTCTCCTCCGCCTTAAACTGATGGGATCTTGGACCAAACCACTTACACAAAACCACTAAGTTATACGTGTGCCTATTTTAAAACTGAGAAAAACAGAATTCAGAAAGATTAAACAATTTGCTCAGAGAAACAAAAGTAGTCAGTTACCGAGCTATGAAGAATCCCATTTTGCTTAGTTGTCATAAAACAAGATGACTGTGTTAGCTTTATTCAAATAAACTAACTTAGAACACAGATCTTTGGCCATAGCCAACTTTGCAGACACAGGAAATGCAGTCGCTAGGAATACATCAGGAACAGTAGACATAAAGGCTACCAACAGCTAGCTGTGGTTTACAGTTTTCTCCTTCTCTCAGGAAAAATGCCAGGTCTCTAGAAAAATGGGGCTTTGTGCATCAATACATACAATTTTTTGAGAGAATATAGAAAGGTAATATTCATTTCTTACTCCTCTTTGTCTACACCATTTTCCTAACTGGGGTACTATTTCTATTTATAAAAGCTGTGACAGCAAATAAGACAATAAAAAGCAGACTGTGTAGTGAAGAATCAGTCACTCAAGTGTTGATCTCAAACTTAACACAGGTATGAAAACAACACCTAATCTGGACAGTTTGCCAACACTTAAATAAACACATGTAGTCATAAAACTCCATTGTCATCTTTTCCTGAATGATAAAAAATGCCCAAAAAAGCTGATTAAGTTGCTAATCGTTCATTTATAGAAAAAAGACAAAGGAAAGAGTTGACAAATCCTGTTTAGACTGCTCTGTCCTTGATATCTATGTGGGGCAAACTCACTGGCAGACTAGGAGAAAAGCAAGTCTATGAATTATTCCTCTCGCATGAAACTTTGAGAAATTAAAACTTATGTGTCCATTGAAGCCTATAGGTAGATTTTCTAACTATGTAAAAGCTATTATTCATCAGCTTCCTTTCTGTTATGAAATTAGAATTTTGTTTAATCTGATTTCTGTAGAATGTTTTGGCTTTGAACACCCACTATCTGATGGAAAAATAAAAATCTTAAAAGTTTTTGAGAATCCATTCCACAATTTCTCTCTTTCTTGTTTTCCAAAAGAAGCAGTTACATGGGTCCTTCTCTCTCCTTTCTTCCACCCAGCATCTCTGATCTCTGTGAGCACAGGCAGGAGAGAAGAAAAAGAAGACCACTGCACCTTTCTCCATTGATTGCTACTCCAGTCCTGAGAAGAAGATGCTCTCTGCTGGTACAACAAACTGTTGCTTTCTCTCCTCAGAGGGGAAAAATATATGAGACCTTTCTGGAGAGGAAAAAGAAAACTAATGCTGCTGGGGGATGCTGCAAAAATATAAATCCTAAACATGAATTCTTAAGAAAAGGATAGAATCCAAATTTGGATCTTTAATTATAGGGACCATTAGGCATATCCGGATCTAGAGCAACCAGGGGAAACGAGGGGGGCTCCAGGTGACTCTGTCAACAGAGTTATTAATAAATGATGGGTTTCTCAGATATAGTACACAGAAACAAGAAGCTGCCTGCTGCTCATCTGCACACTGCTGAGAGCAAAGCATGTTTGCACAGACCATTTTTGGCACTTAGGAAGGGGAAAATCTAGGGTTTGTGCTGAAAAATGAAATCCTTTGTTTCCAGATCAGCTGCTGATAGCACTCTGTTCCTAGCAGTAAGAAAAAAGAAGTTTTAAATATTGACAGTATTTCCTATGTTCTGCATGAGAAGTAAGCGGATACACATTCTCTCCCTTTCTGCTCTCCTACCTTGGCTTTTACTTCGCTTCACAATGTTTCTTTCCATTTTAAAAGCAGGGGAAATTAATATTTCCTCAGTTGAAGCGATATATATATCTAATACCTTCTCTGATTTAGTTCATATTTGCAGATTGTCTATTCAGTTTTATCTCCTTGCTTTCATAATTCTTCATTTTGTTTAATCTGCAGTACACAGGAGACTAGTAGGATTACAGGAAGAAAATGAGCTGTGCAATGCAACCCGAGGAGGGTGTGATAAAAGGGAACTTACTGGCAAATTGATCCAAAGGGATTATTTTTAAGTCATCTTCTCTAAAACTCTATTTTAATGGAATTAGACAGATGTCTGATACATATTTGATTTCTCCAACCTTTTAGAGACCCTTGCTTGACTATGACATCTCTGTGTTGTAAAGGACACCGCAGCTATAATATTTGTTTTATTTAAGGGTAAATTCCATTGTAAGGTATTTTAAAGCTGTGCAAAATATGTCAAGAAATCAGAAAGTACTGTCATTATGGCTTTGTAAAGATCCACTTTTTTTTTTAAGTCGTCATTGCAGCCTACAGTTCTAAGGAAGTACAACACTTTCTCTTACATATGAGACTGACATATTTTATCAGATTTTACGTGTTTCTTTTAAATCTGCAGTAATCTCATTGACATAATGGTTCAGTATATTTACATTTACTTAGATTTCTTGGATGAGATCTTGACTCTGGTGAAGACAGTGGGTAAATTACGATCTCTTAAGTTTCCATCTTTCTCACTACTACTTTTAATAACCTTACTCATGCTTTTTCTCCTCAGCTTTCCTCATGCTTTGTGTAGGGCTATGAGGTGAAGCTCTCTGTCCCGCTGGATAATTCACCGTGAATGTAGTTTGCTGACAACACAGGATGAAGAGGCCCCAGAGCTGATGTTGCCCTCATTAATTATGGCATTTCTTTAGATCCAAATGTTTACTTCTGCAACATGAAAATTTTCCTAAAGTTGGCATTGACTTACATTTAAAAACAAGGAAAACTGTTTTAAGAGGATTCGAAGAGAGCTACCTAATCCCATCATTACTAAAAGCAGATAATATATCCATGCCAATCCAACAGAGCTCAGCCCCGGAGCATGTTTGGCACAGCAGTCCAGTCCAGGTAAGTATTTCACAAAGTGCTTAGTGTTAAGCATGTCTAGTCTTACCGGGCTGGGGCTACCCGACAGAAAGACAGGTTGATTCTGTGCTAAGAGTTAAGTGTTCACTCGAAGTTTTGGTGGATTTGGACCCAGGGTCTACAACCAGGTAGGGGTCTTGCACTCATTTCACACAAAGAAAAGAATCCAGGCAACTCAGAGGAATATTTTTGTTTCTCTTTTTTCTCTGAGTGTATTTTATTCTGTTTGGCTAAACGATATGAGACTTGTGGGGATAGGAGAAGAGTTTCACAAAGAACGATAAAATTATTATGCAAAAGCAGAGAAAATATGAGTATTTATTTATTTAAATTTTACAGTGTTCCACTTTTTTACACAAGACTGAGCTCAACAGGCTAAACAAGTGGCTCCTCCTAGAACAGTGGCCTTAATTTACTTCACTAATGAGACACAGGAGCCTCGGAGGCATAAAGAAAACATGAGATAGGCTGAGGGGAGGTTTCAGTGTAATTAGTTCTGCTTAATGTACTTCCAAATTTAGTGTGGGGTTCAGCTCTTCCAGTTCACCTTAAAAAGGTAATGGGACCCTTTTTAAGCTTCCAGAAAAGATTGGGCTCAGGTACTGAGGGGCCTCCAGTGCAAATTTACTTATATCATTAGAAAAGCCATTTCCTTTTACGTGTGAGCCTAATGAAAGTACGCTTAATTTGTAATTTTGTATAATTATAGATCTTGATGAGACAGATGAATGTGAATTCAGTATCATCTAGTGAGTTCATCATTCCTTGTATCATCCATTTCTCAATTATCTCTAATGGCTGTCTGCAAGAGATTTATATCTTGTCATTTTCCTGCTAACCTGTGTAACACATCCTAGAAGAACTGGACCAGTGATTTGTACTAAGGGGACCAATTTCAGCATCCTGCACCAAGTTTCTGAAGGTTAGGCTTCTAAAATATTCCAGACTATATTCAGATCTTTCTGATGTAGATAAGATTTCCTTCCAGCTCCTGGTACTCTCATTGCTTTCCTCTTCCAGAAGAACAGCCAGGTACTCCAGCGGTGATGTCTTCTCATCTCAAATTTCCACCCCCTTCCTTCCCTCGAAACTTGCTCAGGTACATGTTAGACCTTAATTGTATAGCCAGTTATTTCTACATACACTTCTTTTTTTATACATTAGTACCATTTCTTATACACCCTATGGGGTTTTGGAGTTCTCTGCTTTCGTTTTTTCCTTTGCTCTTCTGTCCTCACAGATAGTTCAACGATAAAGTGACCTCCACCCTAGGCTCAGGGCTGTGTGTCACAGGTGCCTTCTGTGTCTCTCATTGCTCCTCTTATTCATAGTAAACTTGTCCTTACAGTAATGTTTTTTCCCTTTTTTAAACTGCTTAACTTACTCCCAGGAGCAATGCTTACAAGAGAACTATAAAGCCTAAAAGTAAAAGCAAATATGAGACACCCCGGGGAGGGCCTGCATGCTTTTCAGAATTTGTTGGTGGCTCTTCAGGGAGCTGCATGTAGCTGAAAAAAGTGTGTTAGAGACAGAGACCTGTGGTTCCTCTTCCATGAATCTCTCATTAACAAAGAGCATATCCGAATCATTTAGCTACAAATAAATCAATAAATAAATCCACTTTTCTAATCTCCCGTTTACCCTTTTTGTGGTCATCTCACAGAATCACAGAATAGTAGGGGTTGGAAGGGACCTCTGTGGGTCATCTAGTCCAACCCCCTGCCGAAGCAGGGTCACCTACAGCAGGC
>Ga0065711_1049469_pt1 | contig 11294 bp, 7 predicted proteins | sample Hoacrofraction12_FD_59098 | JGI IMG/M metagenome (GOLD analysis project Ga0065711, IMG submission 59098) | Hoatzin crop microbial communities from Cojedes, Venezuela - Epithelial fraction 12 v2 (version 2) | ecosystem: Host-associated > Birds > Digestive system > Esophagus > Crop | place... | reverse complement strand
GGCCCCGCGGGCAGCCGGCCCCGGCCGACGCGTCCCGAGCTTTCCCCGGCGGCCTCGCCGCCTGCGCGGGCAGCGGGGCTTCCTCGCCGCGCAGAGACCCCGGACCGGCGAGGAGCGGCGGCTGCGGAAGAGTTTCTTGCTCGGCACGCGTTACGTTTCCTCTCTTCTTTGGGGCTGAGGGAGCAGCGAGGGGAGCAGCTTTGTTTTGTTTTGTTTTTCTTTTTTTTTTTTTCAAGTTTTTCTTGAACATCCCCCACACCCCGCTTCTGTGGTCTGGATCTTCTGGGCGACTGCAAGAAGAGTTTTGGAGTTGTTTTGTGTTTTTGTTGGATTTCCCCCCAGCTCCCCCCTCCCTCCGCCCTTGAACTGAATTTGTCCTCTGTGCATGCCTCTTCTGGAGCAAGGCTGGATCCTGAACCTCAGTGCATGTGGGGGGCAAAGCCTCGTTAATATTGCTGCAGTAATTATAAAATGTAAATTGGATAATACGACTTCTTGCCAAAGGCTCCAATGAGTGGCACACAGTCCACAATCACGGACAGGTCAGTATAAAATGAGATTTCTTTTTTCGCTTTTCTGAAGTCTGGCTCTTCCCAGAGCTGATGTACTTGGCGTTTTGACTTCAGTGACAGCGTGACAGACGAGATCAGAAAAGTGGGATTAAATCTGAGTTTCTGGGAATCGGTACATACCTGGGGTGGCTGACTGTCAAGGTAACTGGATTAACTTTGAAGCCGGAGTATTTCAAGTCCAACTGCTTTCAGGCCTGCGAGGCTGACTTTGTAAGAATCAGGGATTGTAATTCAGCTTCCAGGCCAGGTTGGCGCTGGGAGGAACTGTTTCTGCGAGAAGTTAAAGCAGGAAAAGTGTCCAGAGTATAGGGTACAGCTTGAATCTGAACTCAAAAAACATGTAGAGGATGCGCTTGCCTCTGGTTAGGTCAAGCATTGTAGCCTTCCAAAGAGAGGTCACTTCAGGTGAGGGCAGGAAGGATAGTTGATGAGCAGGAATGTCTGCTGGTGTCTGTGCTAGCTTAGCAGTAGTCTGTTCCTTGCTGCAGATACCTGCTCAGGCCTCTGGGCTTCTCTGCAGGTGCTGCCATGTGCATTTCATTAGCGGCTGAGTTTTCTCACTTGTACTGGGATGCTTCAGAGGCAGGGGAAAAAAGAAAGGATTTTCTACTGTGAGAAAAAAAGATCAGGTGGGAAACGTCTTAGGCGCTTTTGAGATGGAAGTTTGGAATGAAGTATGGAATGAGTGGTTTTCTAGATAGGAGAAAAATATACCTTTTTTTGACACTTGTAAGCTGAAAAAACTTCCCTTTTATTATGCATTTTATTGTATTCTTCTTTATTGTGCATATTTGGTGGTTAAGGTGTGAATGTGTATGACGGGGCCTTGGTGCTTAGGCCTTTCATGACCAATACAAGCAGTTCTGGCCAGGAGAGAAACCAGGATTGGGACAGAGGGATGATGCTTTTGGGTGCCCCAGATCACCTTTTAGACTCCAGAAAGAAGAGTGAGTGTAGTTTTTGCTTATGCTTAGGGCTTGTCGTGACTCCATAGGTCTTAACAGACTGTACAGTGGCTGAGCAGTGCGAAAGGCTCTAGTACAGCTCAGAATCAGCTATAGTCTGTTGACTGTGCTGCTTGTAGAGTACTAAGTCTTTGAAGTGAATTGTGTAGTATGTTTGTACTAGCAGAAGTGACAGAAGAAAACTCTTAACTTTTCTCTTTTGCAGTGCATGTGCATGAGATATTCTTGAATTGCAGGGCATTTTTCTTCTGTACCAGACAAGACAGTGACAGGAAAAGGAAGTTGACATTTCAGTGGCTTTGTGAGAATTTTGTCATGTACTTAAGAGCATATGTCTTGTGGCAGGTTGCAACACACGAAAAGGAAAGATAGGATTTTCATACCAAGAAGCAGTTGAGTGACGCATGGGAAGGAAAAGCATGAGGACAGGGAATTTAATTTGCTTGTTAGTAAAACAAAATACTTTCTGTTATTGGATTGGAATGCCCAAATTGAAAATGTAGTGGAGACAAAAAGATGTCTCATTTCCCTTTGCTTTCAGTCATGTCAAGAGGATGTTTCTGTCTGGTGTTCCGTTAAGGTTCTGGTTTAAAAGACTTTTGATGTCAAGTAAACAGCTGTCTCCTCAAGCCTGGCAGTTGGAGCTTTCTGGCGGCAGTCTTGGCTGATGGTTGGGAGAATGCAGGGAAGCAGGGCCTGGCCTTGCCACTAGTCTTCATCTCTGGCCTGAAGGAACCCCAGCTCTGGGAGTGGGAAGGGAGTTCAGTCATCGTGGCCCCTGTATTCCCTGACTGAACCTTTCAGCAGAGCTCTGGATGTGGCGGTGGTGTGTGTTCGCATCATGTGGGCGTCTGCTTAATGGTGTCTGGAGACAGGCCGCTCCCTTTTATCTGCAGCACTGTGCAGGATCTGGAGCAGGGTGTTTTTCGGTCAGTGTTGTCCTAGCAGTACGTTGGTGCAAAGCTTGCTTTCCCATTAGGCCCAAGAAGCCTCTGTATTGCCTCTTTAAATCTGCCTCTTAAACTTGGAATGTAAACAGGTGCAAAATAAATAAACTTCATGCTTCTAGTGTCATTAGATCTACATGATATAAATCATATGATGTGTTCAATTCTCTCCATATTTATCAGTGACCTTCCTTGGTGGGACTAAGTTGGGAGCTGCCTTAACACAGAAAAATGCAGCTTGCATCTGTGCCAAATGGTATTACGAATATAATAGGGTAGCACAGGCCTGCATCTTTCTCCATATTAGCTTTACATATTTGCCTCTTACATATGTATAGCTGCTTAAATCCCTGTTACAGACAGCAAATGCTTCCTTTTGTATCCCTTCAGTTTAAGATGGCAATCATACCATGTGTTTTCATAGCTATTTGACATTTCCATTGTCCGGGTTGCGCTTGTCCCATCCTTTATGTGTTTTATGTCTTTTGCATTCTTGTTGATGATGTTGTGTATGGTATTAAAAGTATCTGTAAGTTAGAAGGAATCTATGAATGGCCATTTCTAGTGCTGTTCTGTAGCTGGTATGATAAATAATGTTTTCATTAAGCCCTGTTTCTTTTTTTTTCTTTATAATAGTACTTCTGTCATTTTCCCAAGAAAGTTCAATGGATTTTAGTGTCTGAGACTATGCTGAAATATAGTCATGCCAGTTCATGTCTTGTGTGTTTGGGATTGTTTTCTCTGTGGACCAAACCTTAACCTAGTTAATTTTGGTAATGGTTATGGTTCATCCCTGAGCTGGATTCTGTTATCCGGGTGTCTCACAAAGCAACACCATTTTCTTGCATCTTTTTCCTGCAGTGTCTTAAGATTGGAGGAAAGTGAGTGCCTGGGGGAGTGGGGGGCATACCAGGTACTAAGCAAAGGCGTAACAGATGTTTAGACTTCTGAGAATGTAATGACTGTTCAGCAAAGTTACTGAAGAAACATCTGACCCATGCCATTCCCAGCCAGCTACTCAGCATTTGGAGGAACATGTAAAGGGTGCTGGCAGAAAAAAGATTATCTTGTAATGTAGTATCTTGAGATTTAGAAATACATATGCAAAAAGTGGTCCAGAATAGCTGTGGTGTCCTGTGTTGCTTCTGATGGTGTGAGAGAGTCAGAACTTTAGTCAGTGACATTTACTTTCCCCCTCTTTCTTTCAGGATGTTCTTTTACTTTGTCAGCTGCTTCTTTTCATAATCCTGTTGCCCAGTGGACCATATCAAACAATTCATCTTCAGCCTTGTTGCTCTGCCACTTTATGTTTGTAAACATTTACACCCTCTTAATTTAATCCTCTCTTAACTATGCTGTATTTCTTTAGAGGCCTCCTAAGGTGGCATTTATCTTGCTTAATAAGTCTTTGAGGTAGACATCTTTATCTGAGCTGTTGGTCTAGATTGCCTTTATAGTTAGTGGCAGAAAATAGGTACATCTAGGGGACCATTTCTTATCCTAAAGTATCTATAATTGGTCAGGTGGATGACAAAATGCCTGCTTGTCTTCATCCAGCTCTGGATTTAGGTGAGATTTGCCATGCCTTGTAGCCTGAAAATTTCTATTTTTGTTCTTCCTCAAATTCCTGTCATAGGTACTAGCCCTAGGTTGGATTTTTGTTGCTGAATGCTGCTTTGGGCTGTCAGTGTGAGGATTTTGGAAGGGGGAGATTGGACTTCAGGGCCCATATAAGGCTACCCTTGACCTGGCTCTGCGTAGGGGGTGTCTGGATAGGGTGTGTTAGAGGAGGTGTTTTTCTGTTACTGCTGTGAGACTGTGTATAAGCTTGCCCGCATTCGCTCGCTGCAGAGCTCCTCTGGCCCAGACGCACTCGGGCAGGCCGGCTGGCTTTGGGCGTTGCTCTGTTCTGCCGTTTGTGGCAGGCGACACATGGCTGAGCGAGATAAGGGTTTTATTCTTTGCAAGGACATATTGGGGCCAGGACAAAATTCAGCCATTTGCAGGCTCTGGGTGGCCACTAAAGGATGATCAGGACTCTGCTGTATCCTGTTATGACACTAAAGAAACATTTGTGTGTGACAATTTTTTTTTTTTTTCTCTCATAGTTAACTGTATTTTTCTTCCTGTAACCATTCCAAACACGCTGCAGGGTTGAGCAATTGCACGGCTACGGAACTTGCTTTAAATTTCTTTCTGTTTATTAAAGCACGATAGAAGAATGGAGCCTCTTGCTGCTTTCGCAGTAGCTCATTGAGGAACTGATGACTCTTCTGATGCAATTGCTTGCAAATGAGTTTTATTTATAACAGTGCTGTAATTTCTGTTGCTATGATTGGAAAATAGCAGAGGTAGAATTTACACATAATTACCCTTGAGAGGTTTTAATTGCTGATTTGCTCCTGTCTTGGTACTAAAATAGACTCTAATTGTTTCTTATCTGCTTAGATGCACTTTCCCTGTCTTTGGCTGTTTCTAGGTCCCTGTAGTAACTGGGACTTCACTGTATGGTGAGAAAAAAGCTCCACCCCCCCACCCCCCCACCCCCCCAGCAGGGTAGGAGTAAGAACTTCAAAGAAAGTCATGCCTTGGTGTTATTGAGTAGCTAGATGTTATTATCATGCATTTATTTAATTAGTAGAGTTTGTAAGATCTAATATTTATGGGAAGTGGGCTGCAGCACAACATGAGTTTCTGTGGAGTAAAAAGCGTAATAGTCATCGAGGCAAGTCTTCTTGTGCCTTCCATCATTGTGCCTTCACTATGTTTGCAAATTAGCAGTTGACATAGTCTGTGCATAGCTTCATTTTTTATTTTGCTTTTATTGAATCTGTTGGAAGAGAGTACTGTCTGTGGTGTTTACTGTTGGCTAGGAAGCAAATGCTACCAGTTCATGCTACATAGTTTATTAGGGTTTTTACTGGAGCCAGAAGTTGATGTGAGCTTGATTTTCTCGTTTTAAATAGAGCTGTGGGCGTCATGGTTATTTGGGTGGAGACAGGAATGATATTTCATCTGTTAGCCCAATTCTGTAGTTCTCCCTGTGCACATAAGTCCTATTATGGCATTTATTAGTGTTTTGAATGGATAGATTAGAAGCGGTACTGATATGTAGGCTACTTCAGTTTTAGACTTTTAAAAATCTTGTCCAGATCCACAGGAATCAAGGCATGATAAGTTTAGCAGCAAAAAAATACTCACCAGAGCTAGTTATGGAAAGCCTAGAGGGTATGAGGGATTGCATGAAAAGTCTGGAAAAATGGCCTGGTGATAATCTGAGTTCTTCAGATACCACTGTCAAAGTGATATCCATAGGTAAATGTGAAGTGTATGAACCCTGCTGCAAGATGGAGGGACCTCTTTAACTTTTGCAGCCTGATACAGTCTATTCTACAGAGAAGTCTTAGACTGACTTACCATGGTAGTGTTTGAGTGCTGGTGGTGGGTTGCTGCAACTAATGTCTGTCAAGTATGGGTTGTCCTCTGTGTTGTGCTGCTCGCCTTTCTCCCTGTGGAAAATTGTTTGCATGTTGGAGTGCTTTGAGGTCACTGTTCTGTTTTGTTAATGCCTGCTGCTGTCCTGTCTAGAGACGTCTGAGAAGAAATGTGCATCTTACCCTTGGAGCAGAAGTGACTGAGATTACTTCTTAGACCAATCTTTATAAAACTGATTTCTGTACTGGTGGGCAGTGACCCATATAGCAGAAGGGTTTCTTGGCCCTTGAGGGTGGCAGCACTGACCACAGTCTTCCTACTGGAAATCAAAGTAGTCTTCTGTGTACCCTCAGAACTACTCTGTATCATATTGCAAAAGTAGTGATTTAGGCACTGAAGATTTTTTGGCAGTCCATCTGAAGGTAGTGTGGAGCATTCATGTATTTGCCTGGGGAAAGCGGTGCAGGCACCTGTACCAGTTATTTTACATATTTCATGACTCTATCCCAAGATCTTTTGATTATTTCTGGAAGTGGGGTCTCCTAGTGAATTTGTGCCTGAAGAATTTTGTGCGAGTCCTGTTCACTGAGTAGCTTCAGTGCCTGCTTCTTTTTCCCTGCTTTCCCAAGAACCTTTGGAGTACAGTGAACAGGATTTTTGACATTAACTGTTTTTTTCCTATTTTCTCCGCGGTGTTCTGGGTAGCACAGTTTGCCTCTTACAGTTACAACTGTCAGCCCCCACCCTAGCCAGCCTAGTGCTATAGCTTGTAATTATGCAAAGTGTTTGCCTTGGTCTGGAGACTGAATTCTCCACTTAACGTCGAGGTGGTCCTTCTGCGTCCCTGGGGAAGTACGTTCGCTGTGCTGCTTGAAAGATAAGCTTAGGCTCTTGCTTTCAACGCTTTATCCTCCAGGTTTCTCATTGAATACCTCTTCCTTCCATCTGAAAGCTAGCAGTAGGAGACTTGTTAATGAATCCCATTTGTGTTATCCTTGAGTTTCTAGACTGGGTGACCTGAGATGTTAATAAAAATGCTTCTTGTAGCATTCCTAAGGCTCTGCAAATATTCCTCTGTCTAAGCACTCTCCCTTCTTTCACTCTAGTCCTGGTATTTTATCTACTTTGAGATAACTAGATCTTTCTTGTGCAAGAGATGTCAATAGCACTAAGAGAAAATAGACTTCAATGCATACTTTCTGGTAGGTGATGCTGTGTTCTGTTACGTGGCCCTGTTCTGGATAATTACTAGGTTTAAAGAATAGAAGTGTTAGTTCATGTCTCAACTTGATTAAACTAAGGGTCAGGAGCCTGGATGTAGATGATGTTTTAACGTCAGAAGAGAGGACTCAAAATAAGGATGGGGAAGCAGCAGCAGAATAATTAGTAAAATGAAAAGGGATGCAAAACCTGCAGTGTTTGATTAAGAATGTACAAGAGACAAAATAGAAGGCAGGATACATACAAAATAGGAACAGCACACTTAGAAAAAGACAGGAAGAAACAAGGTTTACTCATTTTTCTTTTAAAAGAAAACATTTAAAAATAAAATTATTTAAAATGACAGGAAAAAGCAGTGTCCTTATGTTTAAAATGTAAGCATAAGTATAAATAGTAAAAACAAAATAAACAATGTTCAGACTGTGACACTCACAAATTGTCTACTAAACATCACTTATGCTTTGTTATTACTCTGCATCCTTTCTTTGAGTATTTTCAGTATTGTGCCTGTTTGACTTACAAGACCAAAGGGCAGGAACCGGTTCTTGCATAGTTGCACTATTTATGAAGTCTGATGGTAAATAAGAAACATTGCTGTTTATGTTTCTTGGCAAATTCTTAAATATTATCTGTGTGGCTGTTTTAAGCTTTGTTTTGACAACACTGTAACTTCTGGGATCTATGATGTCAGTCGGTAAGGTACTTCATGAAATTACGCTAGCACTGGAAAAGCAAATGACTGGTGTCCTTCCTGGGGCTGAATATGTGACATGGAAAAGATCCTAAGGCATAGCATGTGAGTTCCTGCACTTGAAATAATTTGATCCTAATCTGTCTAGATCATTGTCATATTAGTTAGTTGGATACTGTCAAATGTCCTGCCGAAGGTAGGCAGCGTCCCTTGCAGGACTCTGGCTTGCTAACTGTGTGCTGTCCTGGGAGCGGTGCTTGGGTGTTGGTTCGTTTAAGGGTTCAGGAAAACGAAACCTTTTATGATCAGGGAACAGGCTATGTAAAAGATGGACTGAACTGTGTGAATTGAGCAAAAGGGCCTTTTTTGATGGTTATAGAGAAGCTGCAGTGTTGATGCTAGAAACGGAAGGGAGAATCCCAGGGTATGGGAGTTCATGGTTGCTCTGAGTCGGCACAAGAAATGTGTATGCAAGTGTGAGATTCGAAATGGTTTCCATCTGCTCCTGAGCTTTTCAAATATGTATTGGAAGTCTTCAGAAATATTGGTGGAAATACTTATTTTATCGAAGTGCTGTTCCTTCTTGAAACGTGAATAGCAGCACAACTATTTCTCAATCTGGTGGAAAAGACCCATCTTTGTAATAAAGCACTAGACTGATCCGAGACAGGTACAGGATTCTAAGTCCACCACTCCCATAAACATACAAGCTTCAACCTGCAGGCCTACCTGAAGTATCTGATGGCTGTTTGAAAGTATTTCTACCCTGCTATGATAGCGGCTGTTAGTGTAGCTTGTTGGCAGCACATCAGACAAGGCATCTCCTCTCAGTACTCCTGTGGCACAGAGGCACTATTGCATGCCTCTGTTATGCTCAGATGCAAAAAGAATATTCTGATGAGTAGGGACAGAGATCAAAGCTACCAGAAAAGTCTTGGAAAAAGGGAAAGAGAAGTGAAGGAGGGAAGCTATAATGAGCAGGGAGAAGTCTTGGAAAAAGGGAAAGAGAAGTGAAGGAGGGAAGCTATAATGAGCAGGGAGAAAAAGGAAATAGGAAAAAGCTGCAGTGTAAGACATGAGAAAATCAATAGGAAATGAGTGAGAGGGAGAGAAATGGGAGAGGTGGTGGCAACTGCTAGATAGGAGAGAGGTTTCCTGTCTACCAGTGCATTCTGAAGGCACACGTCAGCCATAAAGGACTAAGACCTGATGTAAGGCAAAAAACCCTGACAAGCCAGGGCTACAGCTGTGCTCAATTTTTTGTGGAGGACTGAAGATGTGTGTTTTGTGTCTGGGAGTGCCTCTCTGTTTCTTGAGGAGGCTGTGTGGATACTGTTTGTGACCAGAAAACTCTTTCAGCTTTGTAATACCTTCTAAAATTTTGGTCTGGTTGACAGCAAGTGCCATGTGACAGTATTTGAGCCATGATGAAAATAACTTGTGTTCTTTTGTTAAGTGGCTTTCAGAGCTGGTGCTTGCAAGTAAGAAAACAATGTGGTTTTTCTGATCTGTGTCGATAGGACAGCTTTTTCCGCCTTGTGAAAAATTGTGATTATGTGATGTCCGAAATTAGGGAGTGACTTCAGCCAAAAGTAAGCTGTTCTTCTCGAATCGTTTCTAGTTTTAAGAGAGTGATTTTCCCTGCTGCTGCAGACTGCTGTGTAGCCATCTAACCTGACTTAGGTAGGCACCATCATAACAACTTTGCAAAAATATTCAGGGGGAACTGTACTAGAGAGAAGGGGGTGAATTTATACGATGTGAACTCCCTAAATGTAAGGGGGGGGGGAATGATGGCTTATCAGAAATACTTCTGTGTCAAGGATAAAAATTCTTAGCTTAGTGATCTCATAGTGATGAACTGCAGCTCTCAAGTTGGCAATTTGTTCTTGCTGTCTGTTGAGAGACACAAAATGATAGGTTGTGGTTTGCTCTGCGTAGTCCCTGCGGTTTCAGTAGCGGAAGTGGTTCATGTGGGTGCAGATCTGATCTTAGCATACCAACAAGCGCAATCATTTTGGCTGGTGAAGGTGGTATGGGGATACTGCAAAGAGAGCCATTTGCAATTGTTGTGGGATTTTCTTTGTTGTAAGGATGCGTCAAAGTCTGTAGGGCACTGGTAAAATGAATACATTTGTTGCAGACTTGTTCTCTACGCTTGCTTGCAATAGAACCCACAGCAATAAAAGAAGATACCTAGTATAATAGTTTGTAAATGGGTACGTGGTCTAAAAGAACTTTGCTCTGTATCTGGGTTGGTTGCTTCAGTGGCAAGGGCCTTGGTGTAGGAGTTTGGTGATACTTAATCAATGATTGGTAAATAGAATGTTGCCAAGCATTGCTGCAGACCTTTGACTGATACTGAAAGCCCCAAATTTTGTACTCAGATATGTCAGGTCTGTGAAGTTATGAAAAATGTTCAGCCTGCTCACATTATGGAAATTGTTATGAGAATAAAACCTGTAATACTGGGGGGGGACAACAAGCACACTTTTCTGTATTTCCAGTATGGAAAGATGCAGGAATGTTGGTGATAGCTTTAAACGCTAGGGTGTTGTTTACTTTGGATGTTAACCAGTGCAACTTCAGCTGTATGTATTGCATAGCAAACCTTGACCTCCTCTCCCTTTTCTTTTCAGTAGACTTATTATCAGGTTTTGCACTCATCAGTGAGACATTAACTGTGTTTTTTGGTGTCTGCACCTGTTCACTCATGCCTTTGACTCCCCCTCTGTAGATAGGGTGTCTGGCTGTGCTCTGGCCTTTGTAATACCTACGTGCAGTCCTTGGTTTAGGCCAGAACAACACTGCTTTCCGGGTAGTGTGAAACATGCTTGCCCAGTTGTGAGATGCAGTAATGCTGCCTGGCGGGTGCCAGGCGGAGGGGAAGAGTGGCTGTGTGCTGATCAGGGCTTGTTTTGACAGTTGGCAGCAGCCCTAGTGGAGGAGGGTCTTTCTCTCAGCAGAGCTCCTGGGTCACATGTAAAGCAGAAGCAGATAATTAAGCTTAGGTGGAAGAGGGAGTGGAAATAGCCTTGCAACAGGTTTGAGTTTTGGGAAGCCTGCAAATCTAAATGCTCTTGCTGGAATTCAGCCACATGGAGAGAACCTGCCCCTTTCCTTCTCTCCCACCTTTTTGTTCTATTTTATTTATCGTGGCTCTGGGAGGCAGCTTTGCTGAGCCTGCTTACTGCAATGACAAGAACATCACAGTAGCTCGGAGTGTGCTGAAAATCTTGATCCATCTGTTACTATTCATATATGGAGAAAATGGCTCCTTCAGCTCTAAACGTGCTCCTTGGAATATTGGTGGGTTTTGATCAACAGTTGGATCAGCAAATGACTTCAGCAACTTGCTGAAGTTTACTCCACCAGAATAAGTTGGTTCCTCTGCTTTTATTGGGAAGTGGAAATATAATAAGTGTTCATTTAGAATGTATGTAGGGATTTACACACACACACC
>Ga0065711_1009311_pt1 | contig 11294 bp, 10 predicted proteins | sample Hoacrofraction12_FD_59098 | JGI IMG/M metagenome (GOLD analysis project Ga0065711, IMG submission 59098) | Hoatzin crop microbial communities from Cojedes, Venezuela - Epithelial fraction 12 v2 (version 2) | ecosystem: Host-associated > Birds > Digestive system > Esophagus > Crop | place... | reverse complement strand
GGAGCCCTCAGCACAGGACAGAGCTGGAGCTGTGGGAGCGGGGCCAGAGGAGGCCCCAGCAATGATGCGAGGGCTGGAACCCCTCTGCTGGGAGGAAAGGCTGGGAGAGCCGGGGCTGTTCAGCCTGGGGAAGAGAAGGCTGTGGGGAGACTTTATTGCCGTCTTCCAGTACTTAAAGGAGGACGATAGGAAAGATGGGGACAGACATTTAGCAGGGCCTGTTGTGACAGGACAAGGGGTGATGGTTTTAAACTAAAAGAGGGGAGACTTAGACTGGATATAAGGAAGACATTTTTTACCATGAGGGTGGTGAGGCAAGGGCACAAGTTGCCCAGAGAGGTGGTCGATGCCCCATCCCTGGAATCATTCCAGGCCGGGTTGGACGGGGCTCTGAGGAACCTGATCCAGTTGAAGGTGTCCCTGCTCATGGCAGGGGGTTTGGGCTAGATGGCTTTTAAAGGTCCCTTCCAACCCAAACCATTCTGTGATTCTGTAGTTCTATGGTGAGTCTCTTGACTGACCTACCTTCGAGCCTCCATGCCCTTAAGAATGCCCGAAAGCTGATTATAGCTGGAGAAGTGTTTTCACAGCTCATTTAGGGTCCAGCACACCGAAGTATTTCAGAAGTGGAGAACAGTGCCAGCTGTGACCTTCTGACACATCCCATTATCAGTCCAAGTTTTCCAGCTCACTGCTAACTTCTACCTTCGTCTTTCAAACTTTGCTGAAGGTTGCTGGCTTATGCAGAAAATGTCCATGTTGGGTGTTTACCTAAGAGTGAAATTTTCTGGGAAGTGACAGCTAACTTTTCCCCCCCCAAGACCTATGAAAGAAATGCCCTTTTTTATCAGTATTTTGCAAGGGAGAATCAGCATGGTGTCGTGGATGTACATTGTATCGCTTTCCAGAAAATTTCCCTGGATTTGTCCAACTAAAAAAAAATAACTAATTTTAAGAACTGATTATACTTTAGCAGGTAAATTAGCTGAAAATCCCATCTTTATTGAGACTTCTGTATTCTCAAAGCAGAAGAGGGGCAGACAAAGCTTTTCCCTGCTGTTTCTTCAGTCTTCTGTGAAGTTCTGTACCAGAATGGAGACCTGTGAGGTGACTGTCCCAGTCAGTCAGAAATACCCACATTGCACGGATGCAGGAGAAAACAAAGTAACTCACCTAGAATACAGAATTCCAAAAGGAGGGGAAGGGAGAATGCGAAGGAGAGGAAAGGGGTCGATGATGGTAGGTGAGGCCAAGAGCTTCATCCTGCAGTTAAGAGGGAAGGGAATTTTCAGCAAGGACAAGGGTAAGCAGGAACAGATGTGAGGTCAGAAAATAAGTACCAGGGCACAGGAAAGAAAAGGCTAGAGGTAAATCAGGCAAAGAGATTCAGAGGTGATGTAGGAGAGGAGCAGTTTCAAAGAAGGAGAGATGGGTAAGTCAGAGGAGGGAGAGTGGAAGCCAGATTCACTAATGACATAGAGAGAAATATAGGTTACAGTAGGGGCCAGGGAACATCCATAAGGATACAGGCCAAGTAGGGCCTGATATTTTACCGGGAAAAAGAAGCTGGGAGACAAAAATTAGCAGCCATAGATACCTACAAAGATAAAAGAAAATGGAAGCTCAGCTGATGGGCAGGAATAATCTCAGACCCCACACTCCTTTCTCCATAGGTCCTGGAACTCCTTTTAGCAGTGAGTCCCGTTGTAAGCACTGAGTTAAATGTGATACTTAGGTCTCCTGTTTTCTCGTGTAACAGAGATGAAGAAAGAGCGGGGCATTTCTCGGCTTCCACAACTAACCCTATAAATTACATACACGATTTCATACTCAATGCCTACTAGGTGTGCTTTTTTAGACATGTCTACCAGAGCTTTTATAAAGGTGTGTTTGATAAATTACAGCTTCACTGCCTTTTCCTGTCTGCTCACTGCTGATTTAACACCTCCTGGATTGGTTTTCCACAGGCTCTGCAGGAGGAGATTAACGTTTCTGGTAGTAAAATAAAAGTGAGTTACCTGAGCAGTCGCACAGCTGGCTACAAATCAGTCCTGAGGATCAGCATGACCCACCCCACCATCCCCTTCAACCTCATGAAAGTCCACCTCATGGTGGCCGTTGAGGGACGCCTCTTCAGAAAGTGGTTTGCAGCTGCTCCAGACTTATCCTATTATTTCATCTGGGATAAGACAGACGTCTACAGCCAGAAGGTGTACGGGCTCTCAGAAGCCTTTGGTAAGTGACCCCAAGGCTTGTGTCTCTCCTTGGAAGCAGCTAAGTGGCAACGCACAGACCTTGTCCTAGAGCGGTGTGGCCCAGCTGCCAACACATAAAATGGCCCCTGCTGGTTCACTGCTTTTTCCTTGGAGAGGATTGGGCCCAGCTGTTCAGACAGCTCACATTTCCCCAACAGAAGAATACTTATCTGTTCTCTGGCTCGTGGCCCAGCTCATACATCTTGAGCTACTATCATCCTATTCATACTGAAGAAATGAACTGGGACTACAGGCGTTTGGCTGCCTCTCACCCGTAGCCAAAAGCTGTCAGTGCTGCTTTGAAAGAAATCCCTGGAACTGAGCCCTGATCTCCACTCCTCCTTGTGCCTGACCTTCAGGATTGCTCTAATCTTAGTTTCCCGGTTGTTACCCATTCAAGAACGCCATCTCAAATTGGGGCATGATGGTCTTCTCTCTCATACCTTGTCCATTCTTTTACATCTGCAAGACTGTCAGAAGCTGCAAGGCAGAGAACAGGAAGACACTGCATACTCAACGTGGCACATCCCCAACACCAAGCATTGCAGCCCATGCCACCCACTCTGCGGGGGCAGAGGTTGAAGTCCTTGCTGGGGAGGGAAGCTGTGCCACGGATATAATATGTATGCGGAGGCACACTTCGTTCCTCTTCCTGCTGCCATCCAAGACCTCACCCAGTGAGCTCAGTGCGATGGTGCTGGAAGAAAAGGTGTGCTCTGAGTGTAGAGTGAGCAGAGGGGATGCTGCTGTGCAGTGGTTGTCTCCCATCTGATCAGCCACCAGAGGAGGTTCAGTTCCCAGTCTTCGACAGACACTAGATCAGACCTTTCAGGCTGCCAAGGAAATGATAACAGCAAGATAGGGAGATCCAAAATTAGCGAAGTTCTTGTTGACAGAAGGGTGGTTTGCTAATGCCTTGTAGCCCAACTGAAGATAAGTCTCTGTAGAGGAGCTGTAGGGTACCTTATTTTCTAGGAGGAAGAATGGGTGCCTTCCTCTCACTCAGGCTCAGCTTCCTTGAGCAGGCTGGATCATACAACCTGCTGAGCCTTACCCAGCCTGGAGTCCACACTGAGAAGCTTGTCCTGGTACCATATCCAGAAAGACTACGTTTACGTACTCTTTAAGATGCTAGATCAGCAGTGGGTCCTGCAGTGCTCCATGATGCAGCTCTACAGCCCCACAGTACTCAAGCAAGTCTGAGGACATCAGCATTCAGGCTTTCAATGGTTCCAACCTCTACAACAGTGTGAAAGATAAACCTTTCATTTCCTAAATTACGTCTTCCTCTCATACTGTCTGATATTTGCAAAAGGCTATATTTGATGGGAGATCCTCAGTTCTCTCAGTGCTCAGCGCTTTTCAAGGAAGCTGGTAAACTTGTAAGATCAGACCTTTATTTTTATCTAGTAAAAAATGAGCTATGTAATTGCTGTTCATTTGTGTAGAACTTGCAGTTCTGCTCTGCTTCAGCCGTTAGCACTGAAAAGATCAGGTAGGGCAGAAGAAAAGCAGACCAATGAAACTGGTCCTGCTTCTTCTGAGAAAATCATAAAGGAGTTATTATTCTGTCAAAAATATGTTTTTCCTTCTACTGACATCATTTTACTCTTAAGCAGCTCCAGGGTGTTTAACGGAGTTACTCCTGAAAGGCTCTGAGTAGACATCATGGCAAGTAAACCCTTCTGACATTAACAATGACCGCAAGTCAGCATGGTCTAAGGCTGCTGTCCTGTCTCTGAGGGACTTGCTGCCCCGTGCCTCATTTGCAGAAGTTTTTCCAAGAAAGGCCATGATTCTTAGCAAGCTCCTGACATGCAGTCTTAGACCAAAAACATTGGATAGGAATAAATGCTCCCATTTGATTCTATGATTTTATGATTTAGGACTCCAGCAGTGGTTTACACTCTCAAATACCTATTGTTTTAAAATATGTCTTTAAAACTGTGATTTTTAAATATTTAGCACATTTGCCCAACATCTACAACTGTGTTGACCTTTTTTAAATGCAGGATGGCCTTTAAAGAGAAAAATATTGGGACTCTGCATTATGATGATGACATTTTGAATGAAGTTGGCAGTTGCCTGTAGAAATGCTCTGACACCTGCTCAGTTGAAACTCTGGGTGTGTGGATTGTGCATTTCTGGGTTAATAATCTGGGGGGTCTTTTGCTTCTCTCTTGTTCATAGTTTCGGTAGGTTATGAGTATGAATCCTGTCCTGACCTGATCCTGTGGGAGAAGAGGACTGCTGTGCTTCAGGGTTATGAAATTGATGCTTCTAAGCTCGGAGGATGGTCCCTGGACAAACACCATGCCCTCAACATACAAAGTGGTAGGTTGACTGTAACACATGACTAATAATGTAGTATTGCAACACCCAGTCACTGCTTATCATTGAGAATTCAAGAAAAGGAAAGGAAAGAAACCTGACCAACACATGTACTCTCTCATGTATTTTACTAACAAATTATTTCTAAGAAAATACATTTAGAAGCAATTTGGTGCGTGTAAATGCAAAAGAAGCTGGCCATTGTGAAGTAGTTGAATGTCAGCATGTCTTTGTAGTGTCTTAAAAGAACAGGATTAACAAGGAAAATATTCCTAAAATAACAAAGGTGAGTCTATTCCAACTGGAACTACCACTGACCATAAATCCACCCAGACACATCCTCCAATGTGAAAGAGTACTTGCAGAAATGAGTCATGGGTCGTAAGGGAAAACAGAAAGTACCAGAGTCCTTGAAGGGAGCTCAAGACTGCAGCCGGGAGGCTTGCAAGCTGATCAGAACATGTTGAAAAGATGGAAGAACTCGTGTGCCTCTGGATGATAGCAGTGGTATGGGAGCGAACATCTAATTCAGCCCACACCACTGCTGAAAACATTACGTTTATAGGGAACGTAAGCAGAGTTCCTCTAAGCTATGCAGATGAAAGATTTCTCTAGAAAATGCACCGTGGTCCTCCTGTCCCTTGTCTTTCCATAAGCTATGTAATTTCTTTTTTTATTTGGTAGGCTGGAAATTACAGGGCAAGGAGGGACAGAAAAGGCAGGTGAAAATTCATGAGATGCTGAAAAGTGTATTATTTCGTTCAAAGGTACAGACAGTCATGTTCTCCCTGCATACTTTCATTCTGCAGGAAATGTAATGGGTCTATAAAAAAATACTTACTTTTAAGGGGCTCTTTGTTTGAAACCGTCACAAAACTATACTATGAAAGATGATAAACCTCCTTGCCACTAGACAAATTCCCCACCTGGCATCCAGTATCACCAGTTTGTGCTCCCTTTGGTCTCAGTTTCCCTGTCTCTATAATTTCCTTATCCCTGTTTTTTCTCTCTAGGCATCTTGCATAAAGGAAACGGGGAAAACCAGTTTATTTCCCAGCAGCCACCTGTAATCGGAAGCATTATGGGCAACGGCCGCAGACGTAGCATTTCCTGTCCAAGCTGCAATGGTCTTGCAGATGGGAACAAACTCCTGGCTCCCGTTGCCCTAACATGTGGGTCTGATGGAAGTCTTTATGTTGGAGATTTCAACTACATCCGAAGGATCTTTCCCTCTGGCAATGTCACCAACATATTGGAGTTGAGGTACACTGTGCTGAATGTGGCCATTATAATTATGCCCTGAAGTTCTGCAGAAATGTTATGTACCCAAAAGGAAAATGAGCAAAACTCTTACAGTAGAAGAGAAAAAAACTGTCCAGATTTACCTCTTCTGTAACTCTGCTGACTTTGATTTACACCAGAGAAACACAAGCCTAACAAGTTCTTCCAGAATTGAATCACACACCAAAAATATTGACACATTTCAGTGCTGTTAAATCAAACTGTGTTGACGTTTCCCTTTTGGTGTAGTCAGAGATCAGTGGGAATTCTTAAAATTGGCAGTCAGCCTCTGAGATAACCTAAACTTGGAAGGACAGAGCATTGATGGTGATATGTAGAGGTTGATCAGGACAGATGATCATTCATAATTAAAACACGATGATCGCCTAGGGAGTCACGGCCTGGGTTCTTCTAGTTGTTTTTCGGGGAATAAACACATATCAGCTCCGCTTGGTTCCCAACTGAACAGCAGCGTCAGGGTGAACATACAGAAGAATCATACGAAAGTGAAGTGTTTCCATTTACCCCCAAATATTGAAGGAAAAAATAATATTTTGGGAGAAATAGGGACGCTTGTGAAGGAGCATGAATTAAAAACAAGGAAGGGGAAGGAAAAGTATAGATCTTTCACAAGTCTGAGGGAATGAAATAACCGTGACTGAATCAAAATTTCAAATTGACCTCACTGGGGATATTTTTCCTATCTAAAATTTCCACGACAAATACATTACCCTCTTCAAAGCACCAGGGCCTGGTTCTGGACTCTGTGACCAGACGAGACTCACTCCAGGAAAGTCAATAGAGTTAAACCAGTGTTTGTGAATGAGGCTTCTCTGGTTGAAGGACTTGACCTAAAGTCCTGAGTGGTCTACACGAGGTTAGCATGGTAGGAAGGTTCACATTCCCATCTACCTCTCAAAATCAGTCCTGAAAGTGAGAATCTTCCAGAAAGCGAGAATCTCCCTGCTCTACTCAGATTTACCGTCCTGGTTGCTGGGGTCAAAAGTAAGACTCTGTTTCTGCAAGGACTGCCATGTGGAAGTTTACTAGGCAGCTTACTAGAGCAGGAGGGTCCCATACAGTGTTACTTTGTATTCCCACTCACTCCACAAGGCCACAGGTAAAAATGAAAGAGCTGTTCTGCCGCGAAAGTGGTGCAAGATCCCATTAGTCTCTCATTTACAAACACGCCACAGTCATTAGACCTTGCTGAAGCTCTTCTTTGGCACACAGAACCAGTGTCGCAGATGATGGTGTATGAGAAAAAAAATTCCAGGCAGCCATCACAAGGCTGGCACTTACAGAAGAGGTGTCTTGGAAATCAGGAGGAGTCATTAAATTAGGAAGCCCACAATGAGATGTTTACAGTCACATCCCAGAAGGCTGGGGTACCTTTTGAGTGAAGAAGCAAGAACCTGATTCTTGCTATTCTGTTACGTGATATACAAGAACATAACATTTGTAAGGTGGGAAGCTGGGATAAAGCTTCAGCCCTGGTCCGCATTAAAGAGTGTAATATTCCGCCCATGCCAGAAAGTTATTTTAACGACCAAAGGTGAGATTTCCAGAAGAGCCTAGGTGATTTGGGGCCCAGATCCCACCGCAACTGAGTGGGATTAATATCTCATTCCCAGAAGTACAATTTTAAAAACCCGATCCCTGTTTCATTGTCAGTGGAAATACCAGACCCAGCGGAGGTTTTGCAGAGTGTTTCCTGATTGGAAAAGAGAAAATTGGAAGCCTTGACAGAGTGGCCTTGCTGGCTTTTGTGTAGAGCCATAGAGTTAAACTTACTCCAGAGTTAAATCTGGTGGAACGATTGCTGCTTCATCTGTGCAAACACTTAGGTTACTGGATCTAATAAACATTTCTGCACTCTGGTGTGCTATAAAGTGGGTTCAGATGCCGGCTGATTAAAAGCTATGGAGGAAAGCCATTGCTTTTGGACTAAATGGAGTTTGCTTGTGTCTTCTCAAACCAGAATCTCCTTGGAGATGAACACCCTCACTATCTGTCTTTTGGGTTTTGTTTTGGTGAGGAAGGGGTTGAGTGTAGTGTTCTGTTGCAGAGAGGAAAGCAAACCATTGTGGGTTGCAGATAACTGCGGCTGGGTGTGTAACTAGCCCCATAAAAAATGTCCAGCTCAGCATAATTTCAGTCCTCTGGCCTAGAGTTCATGAGGTTACGGCAGTGAACTGCCACCCATAACAGTCCAGCTGTGGAGTTACCTTTGTAAATCACAAGGTATTGCTTTGACTGGGAGTGAAAAAAACTGTACAGATATCTGCATCAACGTATATTTAGCTCAGTACTGCTCTGGGTGATAAAGCCTGCCTGGTCCTCTCTCTTGCATAAGTGAGTAACTCCAAGCAGGTGAGATCACACTCCTTGGCGATATGCAGCGGTACATAAGTGAGCTCACTGCCAAGTCATATCCAATACAAAATATATCAGTGTCATTCCAGCGAAGTCTTTATTTATTATTGCATTGTATGATACAGTTACTGTCAAGTTTTCAATCTGCTAATAATGCATCGAACTGAGCTGCTAACACCTCATTCTTTCTTCTGTTCCCTGCTTTCCTGTCTTCTGTCAGAAATAAAGATTTCAGACATAGGTAAGCCAACCAGTGGAGAATTCTTATGCCGCTCCCTGTCTTGTTGCATGTTGTTACACAGTGAGCCACAAGTGCCATTTCCAGATGATTCAATAGCAAATGAAGCTGGCGTGATTAAAACTGGCGTAGGCAATCAGTCATCAGAACTGGGAGCCGTTAATCACAGAGCAGAGTCGCGCAGACTTCTGCATGAGCTGTTCTAGCTGTAGAGAGGGGAAGTATAGACACGAGAAGCAGGGTAACAAGAGGAGGAGGGTGGAAGGCAAAATGGGTGGGAATGAATCAAGAAAGCAAAGTGGGGGCACCATCAGGAGCCAGGTCACTGGAATAGCTATGATGGAAAAATAATTCTCGTGTGATCAAATGTCTCCCTTTAGAGTTTTGGGGAGTACAGCAGGCATAATGAAAGGCCAGATGTACCCCAGCATCAACCACCTAGGGAAGTAAGTTTTTGTAATTCTTTGTCAGTCTGAGCTCTTCACAGAGAGACCTCGCATCATGTGGAAGTGTGTCAGGCTCAGATAGGAGGTAGCGCAACACAGAACCTTAGCCAGAAAATGCAATAAAATAGAGTAAGGACAAGAAAACAAGATGAAAGAGAGACTCCTAAATTGGAGCTTTGTCACAAAGAATATTTATCACTTGGGTTCACTGGAGTTTCAGTGGGTTTGATCCAATCAGTTGCATTCAGGAAGATGTCAACCTCCTGTCATTGTCTGTGTTTGCAAGGGCTTCTCTGGCTCTGACAAGTTTCCCAGCCTTCTCCCCAGCTGCTTTCTAGATTAGAAGCTTAGACTGTGGTGTTGAGATTTTTTTTGGTTTGGTTTTCCTTTTGCGTTTGGGATTGGGGATTTTTCTTGCTACGTGCTTTTTATTTACTACTTCTTTGACTTCGTAGAGGCTGTGCAAAACCACCAATGCTCGTTTTATCTGCATGTGTGGAAATGCAATGGCATAGAAACTGGTTTATTGTCTTATTGCCAGAACATTAATGAAGGGCTGAGCTTCCACAGTATGATAGACTGGCCCAGAACATCTCTTAGTGGGGCTGGGAGGTCGGTGCACAAGACCTCTGCACTGAGTGTCTTCATCAGGCGGAGTTCCAGGCCCCCAGCTCGTCTTTACATCATTTGAAGGCAATAGAAAAACTCATTTCTCTTTGGAACAGCCAGGTTGCCCTAAAAATACACAGCCACTAAAGTGCACCTGCTTTGGCAGTGAAGGGCAGCAGCTGAATACCTGTTACAGGAAGAGTTTTTATATAAGAAGGCAATAACTGAGTGAAGATATATGGACTGGCCACAAACACTGCAGATGCCACCAGAGACTTACAAAGTTGGTAGGGCTTCAGCCTTTAGGCAATTCCAAAAGAATTAAGAAATTAAATTAAATGAAAGAAAACCAAGGCACGCCCGCTTCACTGCAGTCCAAAGGGGACCAGTGAGGGAAGAGAAGGAGGTGAGGAGCTCCAGATCAAATATTCCCGTCTGTGACAAAATTAAGGGAGTCATCCATGTAAGTTAGCATCTGTTCTATGTCATTTGCCATAATACTTCTTGTTAGGAAGGCTCTTCGTTCCCAAGCCACAAGAAAAAGAGTAAGTGTAGTCTTAGCTACAGTCCAGTGCTTTGATCTCCAGAAGGTCCTAAGGTTGACACCGTTGACAGGCAAGAGCTGCAAAGGGTGAGAACCACAGGACTGAGTTTCAGTGGTTTGGACAAGCTGCAATCCGTATGCAAAAGCTTCCTCACTTCAGGGGAAAGGATTCCTCCCAACTGCAAAATGTGCAGTGAGCTTGGTCTCCAGAGATTCTGGAGCTACCACGTAAGAGGCTTGGTTCTACAGCACAGCCTAGGTAGTGCAACTCTGCAACAGCTGAAATGGCTGTGCATCAACATGGGGGGATGTCAGCTAAGCCAAAAAGCGTCACCAAACTGTGATGCCTCCCAATTTTACACCCACCTGTCATTCAGTAATGGATGAACAGCAGCTTACTCCAGTATGACTGTGTATGGCCCTGTCTTGATGGGCCTGTAGAAGCTTATGACTTTTTCCAAGCATGGCAGTAGTAATTTGCAGTTAATTATCTTTTCTCTGCAGGAACACGGAGGGCAGTGAGCCATTTCTGTCTTGCAAATACGCAAAAAGTGGCTACACTTAAATATATTCTTCCTTTGTGGTTTCCATTCATACCTTAGAGAGACAAATCTACAATTAGTGGCAAAGAGAGGTATCTCAGAAAATTGCCCTAGGATAGGCTCAAAAGTCCTTTGCAGTCCCTGGGTTGGCTTATGGCATTGCTATGAAGTTTTATTATCCAGCCTGTGACACTAGAAGAGCTTTGGGCATCGCACGCAAACTGAAAACACTAAAAGGCCAAGTGTAAATTCAGCTCACTGCACTGTGTGGCCTGCTTATGTATTCATCTATTGAATGTCACCCAGGGAAAAAAAGACCAGTGCCTCACACAAGCTATAATAAAATCCTCTGTTTGTGAGCTGCAGGGTGCTTAGCATGGAGCCGTGGAAACACAGCCCCGACGAACAAAAAACGCTCGGCTGCAGGATTTTGGTAGTTCTTTAGACCCCAGCGAATGCATGCGGCCAGAGAGGCTCAGAGGGGAAGAGGGCAGCTAGCACAGAAAGTTTTCCAGAGGTGGTTTCATGTCCTTAACCAGAGATATCGGAGCCAAAGAAGCCCCAGGGTTTTACTCGGATCAGCTGTTGTGGGTAACTAATTTTGGTGTTGTGACTGCTCCTGTCTGCTGACCGCAGTGGGAGACAGTGCCAGACTGTTACCAGTAACAGAGG
>Ga0065711_1049472_pt1 | contig 11295 bp, 4 predicted proteins | sample Hoacrofraction12_FD_59098 | JGI IMG/M metagenome (GOLD analysis project Ga0065711, IMG submission 59098) | Hoatzin crop microbial communities from Cojedes, Venezuela - Epithelial fraction 12 v2 (version 2) | ecosystem: Host-associated > Birds > Digestive system > Esophagus > Crop | place... | reverse complement strand
CCAGGCTGAACAAGCCCAACTCTCTCAGCCTGTCCTCATAGGAGAGGTGCTCCAGCCCTCGAATCATTTTTGTAGCCCTCCTTTGGACCCGCTCCAACAGTTCCACGGCCTTCTTGTGCTGAGGGCTCCAGAGCTGAACGCAGTACTCCAGGTGAGGTCTCACCAGAGCAGAGTAGAGGAGCAAAATCACCTCTCTCGACCTGCTGGCCACGTTTCTTCTGGACGCATCTGTCCAGTGTCCAGTGTATTATTTGCGTGCCATAGCCTAGATTTCAGAATTAGATTTGGCATTTAAATACTGACCAAAACTTACGGAATTTCAGACTGAGATGGAACTTCAATGTATTTTCAAGACTGAAGTCCAAGAAATAGCACATGTAGCCTCCAGGACCAGACACTGAAGAAATACATTTATTATATCTGTGCTTCATTTCAAAGATATGTGTCCCATTGCCTACAAGTTCTTCTGGGTATAAAAGAAATAGTTAATGGGATACATAAGCATAAGTAACTATGCTATTATACATTCATGCTTTAGAAAGATTTTATGTGAAATCATTGCATTAATATCATCGCTTAACTTGAATATGTTTCATTCTCCTACTTTAACCTTCGGACGTGTAGATTTAATATATCCTGCTTTATCAACTATCTCTGAGGTCCTACTATAGGTTTCTTATAGACACTGGGGAAATTCTTATGAACCCTTTAAGTCATAAGATAATTTTTTTCAGACCAGATTATGCTGAACAATTTATTCTCTGTTTTAACATGAATAAGTTTAATATTTTCAGTGGTACTGCACTGAAATGAGAGTGTAGCTTTCATAATTTAAAATACAATTACAATTTCATTAATATAAACTGAGATAAAAATCCAAAGAAAGATGAAATCTTTACGTCTTTAGATTTTAATTTTTTTCCCTGTCGGTTCAAGCCTAGGGGAACACCTCAGGCTGTAATTATTTTGTATGACACTTGAAAATTTCTATTGCTTGAAAAGACAATTTCCTAACTTTAGAAAGCAATGTTGCAATATGCATTAATTAAAGTCTGCTCTAGTTATGCATTTTATAATTAGTCTTATTATGGTTCATAGAGTTTAAATTTCCAGGTTTTATTCTGCATCCAAATGTAACAAGCTCCCAAATAACACAATACTGTAGTAAATTTTCTTTATGTAACAAGCTCCCAAATAACACAATACTGTAGTAAATTTTCTTTAGATACTAGTACCCGCTTGCTAAAATTCACTAATACGAATTCTGCTTCAGGACAAGATCTGACCTTTCCCACACTCATTTTCAAAGCAAGTAGACAATAAACAAACAACAAGCAGTAAACCCTCTGGAGTAGTCAAGAGTGATCCAAGACGGACTTGTTGCATGCATCCCATTTCATATTATTACAGAGGAAACAAACTTTCCCTTGTCATCAACAGACAAAAATCTGCACCAGCCTTCCAAAGTTTACTCATGGATTCTAGGACAAGAGTGAGTCCATTTGGAAGGCACAGTAGCCTGTGGATGTGTCACAGGCAAAACAGGGGAATGTATATGTGATTATGTGCTTTCTGATCTTACATTTTTGTGTTCTTGTTTTCTTCTGCTCCACACTGAAGATTTTTCTGCTCGGTGTAAGAGCAGTAACATGCATGTTCATCTAGGCTATTAGAATTACAGAAAATGTTGTCATCAAAGTTTGCATTGAAATATAAGTTTACTTTACATGCTTCAAGATTAGCTTTGAGACCGTCTTCCTAGTGTTTCAGCGCTGCACCTTTGTCTTTCTATCAAAAAAATGGGATGCTCCCCTCAGGCACATGAACTATATGACTTGGCCATCTCATCTGAGATATGATACTTACAGTGTTAATGTCGGTGCTTTCACAGACCTGAAAAGCTTCAGTACTAGTTATCATACTTTACCACTTGACACTAGGTATTTGCTGAAAACAGCATAGGTGGAAATGAATGAGGCAGTTACATAGCAATCTGTCCAAATCTTGAAGCCGTAAAACTATTACAATAGCAGCATAAGATTCCCATTCAAAAACTAACCTTGAGTTCAGACAGCGGCTGGCACTGTAATTTACCAAAGTATTGCTAGCCATGCTGCTATACTTTGTGATATCTTCAGCAATCACTGCATGTCATTACCAAGATAACAAAACTTGTTGGCAGCCGGAGTCACACATTATCAGTGGACACTAAGGGGACCATTACAAAGCTACCCTGTCCTGTGGGAAGCATAAATTCTGGGCCTTGGGGTTTTTTTGATAGTCTGTAAGATCACTGTGCTTTGTAGCAAAGCAATCAGTGGTCAACACGATGTCTGCAGGATACGAGCCGTTTATTTTGCATTTACAGGTTTTAAGAATATGCTGATAGCTGTCCTTAAATTTGTCCGTCAGCACTGCATTACACACAGTGCCAACATGTCGTCAATATATCTTATTTGAAAAAGAAATAAAGATTTCAAAAAAACATCTTTGCTTAAAAAGATGAAACCTTCTATAACAGAACCAGATACTGGTGATCTACAGATTAGAGCAGCCAAATGGACTGTCCACAATCAGAACAATGTATAGCACCAAAAGGCTTTGGAAGGATTACGAAAATCACTGAAAAGTATTAGTGTTCTTCAGGGTGCTTCACTTTAAAGAGCCATGTAGCAAAAACGCCTGTCATGGCACTGTCTGAATGGAATCCTTGCTGATTTCTACACATATTTCAACTTCTCTACAATTCAGTAGGCGAACCATTTAACAGAATTGGCATGCATCATTCCAGCAGCTGCTGAATTCTACCACTCATCTGAGACTGATAATCTCCCTCATTCATAAGCCAACCAGCTGGATAGACCCTTTTTTGGAAAACGTCAAGGAAGGCACAGAGTGGATATCTGTTTTTTCGTTCTGAACTAGTCCAGTTTAATTTCTGTCAAAACAGTGACTTTGTTTTGCTACCAGTGTTCCAAAATGTGCCATGAACTGGTGTATATACAGGGCCTAGATCCTTTGTTTAGAGTCACACTGCCCTTAGGCTTGAGTCATCTATTCTGTGGTGTGAGATGCCATTAATTTATCATATTTGCATACGGCATAAGAATGAATTCAGGTACAGATTAAAAGCTACAAGATCAATACTTTCAGATCCCCTCTAAAGCAAAGGGATATTTGCAAAAGCTATTGTTTTCAAGCATTCTTTTTAATTAATAGATTTGGGGTCAGAAAATGTAGTAGTAGACGTTGAGCCTACAGAGTCATCTGACCTGGTTGGACTCTCTTCTAATGAATTGTAAGCAAGCTACGACTTTATGACCACTTGCAGGGCACTGATAAATGAGACTTCTGTGGGAAGCCAACTATATATACTCATTATTGATGCTCAGAACTACTATTTCTACAAAGAACAGGGAGAAGACAGGATCCCAGGTTGGGGTTTACAACAGCTAGAATACTTGATGGGAAACACACAACACAGTAAACAGAAACCCCAGATCTTTTGTGAGGAGCTTTGTCTCTTAGGCTTTTACTTCTGAATTGTGTAAAACTGGGGTACAGAGTCCAATACTCTCTTCATGGCTAAGGCAAGAAAGAAAAAATGAGAGAAGAATTTGGATTAATTTTACATAATTTTACATCAAATGTTCACTAGATAAGAAACTGAAAAAGTTTACAGGGCGTATAACTAGGACCCCTGCTTTGAAATTGAGTCTCAAAAATTTGCCTTCCTTTTGGTCCTGTCCAAAATTCTGATCATGTGAATTTTGTGTTCTTGGCTGAACAGTAGGTTAAACAAAAGAATTGTGCTCTTACATCTAATATCTTATAGTCTAGTACCAGTGCAACATCTGACACAGAAAGAAGTCGGGTCATCCACTGCCATTTCCACTGAGTTTTCTGAGCTTTTCAGCTTTCTGAACTAGGACTTATATTTGTCATAATAAGTAACACAGATTTAGTTAACTAGGAAAATTATTGCACGAAATATGAGGTAATGAAGATGTCTCAAAAACCTAGGCATTTTAGGCATGGTTTGCCTGCATTGCTCTCTTGAGCTCAGTTTCCCAATTTCCATCTAAATGTCAACTCCAAGATCCTTGGTATTTTCTTGAACGAGCCTTCTGAGCTCCCAGTTTTGTTTAGAAAAGATATCAGTAAGCACCTTTAAAAGATAGCTAAACTTACGGTGATTGTATTTATCTAGAAATTAAGATATAAGTATCTTAAAATTAAAAGTTGTTGATCTGCTCACTGGAAAATCAAGACTTATCTAAAAAGTCTCTGCAGTCTCATTTGAAAAGCTTTCAAATTCAATCCCATTAATTCCTTAACCTTAGTATGAAAAATAAACTGGAGAATTACAGACTTGTTAAGCCTACAGAAGAGAAGACTCCAAAGAGACCTTATCTTGGCCTTTCAGTACTTAAAGGGGGCTTACAAGAAAGACGGAGAGAGACTTTTTACCAGAGCCCGTAGCAGTCAGACAAAGGGTAATGGCTTTAAACTAAAAAAAAAGGGTATATTTAGGTTATGTATAAGGAAGATATTCTTTACTATGAGGGTGGTGAGACACAGGAACAGGTTGCTCAGAGAAGTCGTAGCTGCCCCATCCGTGGAAGTGTTCAACGTCAAGCTGGATGATGCTCTGAGCAATTTGATCTAGTGGAAGATGTCCCTGCTCATTGCAGGGAGGTTGGACTAGGTGATTCTTAAGGATGCCTTGCAACCCAAACCATTCTATGATTCTATGATTCAGCTTTATCCTATAGGATTCAACCACTAGAACTAAAGGAAACATTCCCTGTTCTGTTGAAAAAGTGTAAAACAATGTTCACAGGGAGATCACCATGCCTTAATCACATTCTGAACATGATGGTTTTTCTCCCTGTGTATGAATGTCAGTGGGAGTGCGGGCTTCTAATTTCCTGTGTGCTAAGTAAATTTCCATTGTATAATCGCGTGCTTTCAGAAAGCTACTTCATTTAAAACAATTTCACTTCAAAACAAATAGGTCATTAATAACCTGTTTTGCCTTTTAATCTCACAGTGAGGCAAACATTTTAACTCAATTAATGTAAAAATGTGGAAAGTTACAGGCTCACAGTTCTGTTTCTAAAAGCAGTGCTGTAGGGCAGTGACACTTCAATTTAAGGAGACAGCTACAGTGACACACCGTAGGAGGAAATAGGAGCTCTAGCACACTTACTTGATGAGAAAAAATTATGGTTGTAATTATATCTATCACTTCTCTTTTACCTGACCAATGACAGGCAACATGCTCTAGAGCAAGAGAGGTTCAGTAAACTAAAAATAACAAGTGCTTTGTTTATAATTCTCAATCTTCCCTACATTCTATTTTTAATTCTGCTTGTCTATGCTTATATTTGCTCACCATCCAACTCTGTAAATCCCAGATAAGCACTAGTAGCAGATGTCTAACATCTTGGAGGTCAAATTCCCAGTACCAGAAGAAATATTGACGGGGTTTCAGTATTTTTTCATGTGTAACCATTTTAAACAAGACCTGGAATAGAGGTGGAAAGAAACAGCACTCAAGTAATCTTCTTATACAAATCAAAGCAAACACTTCTAGCTGGCTTGGCCTCAGTAGATAAATTATGATATGGAAACAGACTCTAGCTAGCAATCAGAGGACAGTGCAAATTCTTATACTGATCATAGGGTTTTCTCTATTCAGAAATGTTTATAATTTACTAACAAGAACATAGCTTGTCTATACAGCTTGTCTATCTAGGTTATACACCTGCAAATACCAACTCACACACCTTCTTATAACATCTCCCAGAACATGTATTTTCACACAGTTTCCTAAGAATGAATTGTATGAAGTGTAATTTCTTGGGAAAATAAATATGGATACACATTCTGAATACGTTACACCCTGTTGAGTTGTAATACAAGCACCCTGACAAAATTTGAATATGGACATTTAGCTGGTAGTAGCAAAATGAGCTCTGGAATAAACAGATTCACTGATGTTTGCGAATAGTTTGCTTATTTTGCCTAATTTCTCTGTGTCTGAGCTATTAGACTTCATACAGTCTAAATGGAAAAAAATTCCTGCAGCATTGCAAGGGAAAAGAAAAAGACATGTATATTTTCTGTACTAGTGTCCTTCCAGATAAACCTAAATATGAGCAGTCCCTTTACTCATACAGAGAAAAGAATCATTTAATCAATTACTGGTTAGTAGAGTCTGACTGTGAAGGAGGAAATATGTATTGATAAAAATTTGTTTCAAAATGCGGTTAATCAAGAGGTATATCCATTTGTTTACGCAGATATATTCCCCATTCATTAACCTCCAGCTCTACTTTTCTAACTTTAGCCTGCAGGGTGTCCACACAAAAATCATTCTTGACATTGTGTTTGTAAGAAGTTCCCGTATAGAGTGGCCTCATAGGCACAACTCCTTTTATGCATTTTTTATGTGCAGATAGTTGCATATCCTTAACTTAGCGAGGCCTTTTTTTTTTCTGAATGTTTATTTCATGACACAATCATGAGCAATAAGATATTTTGGGTTTTATTTCAATAATTATTTTTTATTAGAATTCTTAACTGATAAAATAGTTATTTCATATGTGAAGAGTTCCTTTGGTATTGCTTTCTTTAAATACACTAATACATACAGGAATGTCATTGTTCAATACACCAGATATCATTTCTCCGAAGAGAGATTTTTAAACTAAATACATAAGTTTTCAGCTATTCATTTTGACAATCCAGTGATATTTCTGTGACAAAGGAAGTTAACACCACGAATATTTTTTGTATGCCTCGCAATATTGTCCACCGTCCATAATAGAGCACTGAGCATTGATTGTAGCCCAGGGATACATATTTTTCAAAGAAACTACTTGGTCATGTTGAATAATTTCCATTCTACCTACAATATCTGATTTGCTTTAGAGGCACTTACAGCTCTGTCAGTAAAACTGAGATTGATTAAGACCACAGCATAGGAATACATAAGGCATGAAACCATGTAATATACTGAGGCTTAACCCTTTTATCCTTTAGATTGTTTTCTTTCACTTAATTTGTTTTCATCTAGATAAAAAACTAACCAATCCATACAAAACCTCTCTTAATCCCAAAGCCTCATGCTGCCCTCCAATTTGTTCCTTCTTAAAAAAATTATCCTCAGTTAATTCAAACTTCTTTCTAGAGTTCAAATCTTAAACATGTTCCTTATTTCAACAATGTATTTATAGACTGACTTACAGCTCGATGTCCGATTTACCACATTCTATGACTTTTTGGTTCTGACTACTGATTCATACTCTGCTTTTCTGACCAGCCTGTTCTCTTACTCTCAGAATTGAAACCACTTTATGACATCCCAATTACTGACAGTTTAATTCCAAACATTAAAAGCAAAATCTGTCAAAGAAGATAATTTACTTCTTAAAAAAAAACCCAAACTTGTTGCAGGTTTTGCACTTTTCTTGAACCATTTTGAAGGTGAGGGCAAAAAATGGTGACATTTTCAAAAAACCAAAGAATCTGAAGTAGAAACAGTAAACACACTTAAAGGCACATTTTATCTTGTCTACCTAAGGTATTCATTGATTTTTTTCCCACCATCATGTTCCAACTGTTCTTTAAATCTCAGCTTACTTTGCTGCAAGTACCATATGGCTTATAACTTCGCAGAATTTTATGATACACTGAGAGGAACAATGTCAGGTTAGGTCCATTATGTAACTAGATAATTGCATTTTCTGACATGGATACACAAGAATTAAATTTTAAAATGCAGTATATTCAAAGGTACCAAAATTGTGAGAGAAAAAAAGGAAAACAATGGTTTACATTGTTATTTTGTTAAGCATGATTATTATTATTATATTTGTGAAGTTGAATAGTGTAATAACATTCTTGGAAAACTCAAAAAAATGTTTTGAAGACTAAGAAAAGAACGAGCACTCATGTAAAACAAAATAATCTGGGTGAGTAGCTAAGCACACAGTGAAAACTAGGAACTGTGAGAAAAATATTTAAAAAAGGAGAGAGCATTATTCACTAGTGCCATTGAGAGGGAAAGTTTATCATGCTCAAACTGATCAGTAGGGTGAAAACAAGAATTATGGACTCTGATTAACAAAGAAAAATAGCAGAAAGATTACTAAAATAAAACAAGTAGAAGTTAAATATGGGTGTAAGGAGTTCAAAAGCTTTAAGCTGTTGAAAAGCATTTGCCAACTGAATCGCCATATTGTTTTGTTTCCAAACAGGTGACTGAATTATTTAAAGCATGTATTCCAAATAATAGGCTTCTTGGCACATTTCCACAAACTCTTTCCTTACCATTTTTCACAGTATTAACTTGTTCTGTCTGAAAAAAAAGAAACATTCCCACCTGAATTGAGAACCACTTCCAACCCTAACTGCTGCCCCAGCTCTGGTTCCCTGAGCTTAGTGAAGGTGTCAGGTACTATTACCAGTTTAAATTTTTTTTGTGCAATGTCAGCTTTGCTCTTTTGCGTTTTCGGTTTCCATTCTCCGGGAAACCACAGCTCTCTAACAACCTGTTCTCAGTCAAGCATGCATCCAGTGGAGCAAGAGCAGGTGAAGTCCTGCTTGGCTGAAGAGTTACCTTCAGACTGAGCCCAAAGGCAAAAAGAAATAGAAGTGAGATTAGGCTATCTAGAAAAATATGAATGATTCTCCCTCTTATTCCTTGGGTTTGGTGGCCTGTTTTTTGGTCCTGCTACTTATTAGTTGTATCAGTATTCATTAACTGTGTTCTTCAGAAATTTCCCCATTCCTGATTTATATGGGCGTTGCATAGTGCAGCCTTTCCTTTTTCTTTTGCCTGGATAATCTCACACACAAATGACTATTCACTACAGTCTCTAGAAAGACAATTTACAGACTTACCTCTGTACCCCAGATCTGTCTGCTTCTGCCCATATTAAATTTCTGTCCTCTTCCTCTAGTTTTCTTTTGTGGGAGGCTGTCTAAAATTTAATAAACATGCAACATTTAGCTGTTTTCCCTCCAAGATAACTGTCGTCTGCCTTCCTGTGAAAATCCGCAGCATTTTTGTCTATGTTGTCAAATTCAGGCTATCTTTAAGTCTTTTTTTTTTTTTTTATTAATGTCATACCACTCTCTACTGGACCCTGAACTGGATCCTAAGCTCTTGACCAGTCTAATTCAAATCAAATTTTGCTAAATGCAGATGGGACATGTGCTCTGTTAAATACAATTTCTCACATGCCATAATTAAATTAACTCTTCTAATCATTGTTAACTGGAATTTTACCTGAAATTAGCAAAAGCTGCTTCCCTGTAAATTGTCAACATGATAATCTTTGGAAAATCAGAGAACAGACCAAAAAAATTCCATCAAAACTAATGAACTTGTTTAAATCAAATTGTAAACAACCATTCATCTATTTTTTTTTCTTTTTGAATGATCCAAATCTTAAAATTATAAAACCTGTGTTTTCCCCTAAAAAATATTTTTGTCTGAATTTCTCAATAAAAAAATAACACCAGAATGGTTTCTTTGTCAACTGCTTTAATGTCTGGGTTTATCTGACCTGAGCAGAGGAAAGGCTTACAGACTGTTCTCTAAGCTTCGGTATTAACTTATTCTTATTGGTTTCATGCACAAGAAAAGGTACTTCAGATCTGCAGGCCAAATACAAAAATCTTGCTGCTTAATTTAGTAGCTGCTCTGCACTGTGAGGTACACTACATTTGGCATTATAGTCATGCATGTTAGTAATATAACTTGATCAAGATATTTATCTAAATACTTTTCTCTCAGATTCTACGTCAGTATCCAAAATTTGCTTTTCCTTTACATGACAATCCTCTTGAAATGTTACATATCACAATGTAAAAGCTTAAATTCAGAACGATAAAATGAATATAAAGAAAATAATCTTAAAAACACCAGCAATATTGTCTAATACATTAGTCAAGATCAATACTATAATACTGTGTCTGCTATTACAGACAGACAGTCCTTCAGTTTTATGTAATCCACTCTCTATTCTTACATCTTTTTTTTTTTTTTGGTAAGCTATTGGCATGACAAAATTCCAGAAAGTCCATTTCTTATTCCAGATGCTTCATGTCACTTTGTCTTCATACTTGATTTACAATACCGTCATCTGCTGTACAGGTTATTTCTGTTAATATTGTAAGTTGATACACCAATTGCCATTTCTTTCTATTATAACAGAGTTATCAAGGTAGAATTTTATGTGAAATAAATTTTCCTCTCCAACTTTCCTCAGTAATTTTCTCCTGGCTCATCCACTTCCTAAAACTAGCCTTTAGTATACATGGAATATTTCGTCTCCTTCCAGTTAATATGTCCAGGTGTTTACCTTTCTCAAGATTATAAAGTTTTCTGACTTCCTCTGAAACAAGAGATAAATTCAATCATGAACTATTGAAAAATATGCCCAAATCAAAAGTAGATGAGAAATTCAGGTATCTCTTCATTATTCTCTTCCTTTTCTTTTTTCCTGCTCGTTTCTCACATACATCTTTTTCACAGTTGTGGGATTTAAAGTTGCTTTTCTTTTATACATGAGGTATGCTTCTGTCTTGAAGAGTGATGGCCACAGTAGGAATATAAAAAATATGAAAAATGAAGTGAAAGATAAGGAGTCTAATACCAAACAATATATTTGATATGTTGATATACCACAGTCCACTACATAGCAAAGACAGAGACAGCATACTAGAAAGTTAATGAGCTAGCAAGTGCATCTTGTATTGGCATGTCAAACAAAAGCATTAGTCTGAATCAAAGTTTTCTCCTAAGGTTTTAAGTGAATAAATTTTAAATGAAATATTCTGTGAAAGCATTCATTGTTTCACAATGAACTATCTTTTTTTCCACAGCTTTCAGCAAGGGCTGGGCTCTGGCCAACAAAATATTAAGACTGTTTTACAAGAAATAAAAAGACTGTCTTACAAGAAACTAAAACTAATAATTACATATAATTTCTCTAAATATGTTTCAATGGAATATGCTAGATTTGATATGTGGAACAGAACAGAAGACTATAATGCGAGTAGAGATACATTGGTGTTCTGGTTCAGCTGCAGCCGGGAAGAAAAGTGCCACGCGGCCGCCCCTCCCCCCACCACAGTGTGGAGGGAAAAGGAAAGAAACAGGCAGAAACTGGTGGGTCGGGATAAGGGCAGTTTAACAGAACAGCAAACAGAGGGAACAGGAACAACAACGATACAGAAAAGGGGAATACACAGAACAAACCAGCACAACAGAGCCCG
>Ga0065711_1009309_pt1 | contig 11295 bp, 8 predicted proteins | sample Hoacrofraction12_FD_59098 | JGI IMG/M metagenome (GOLD analysis project Ga0065711, IMG submission 59098) | Hoatzin crop microbial communities from Cojedes, Venezuela - Epithelial fraction 12 v2 (version 2) | ecosystem: Host-associated > Birds > Digestive system > Esophagus > Crop | place... | reverse complement strand
CCTCCTTGTTTGTTAACACAAGGTCCAGCAGCGCGCCTTTCCTTGTTGGTTCCTCCACCACTTGCATCAGAAAGTTATCATCGATGCTCTGTAGGAACCTCCTGGATTGCGCCTGCCTAGCTGTATGGTCCATATTTCTCCAATTTAGAGAAGGATGTTGTGAGAGACTGTGTCGAAGGCTTTACAGAAGTCCAGACAGATGACATCTGCAGCTTTTCCCTTGTCCACTGATCCAGTGACACCATCACAGAAAGCCACTAGGTTGGTCAGGCAGGACTTTGCCCTTGGTGAAGCCATGCTGGCTGTCTTGAATCACCTCCCTGAGCCAGTGGGGAGAAGGCAGGATAAGCCAGGAAAGTTCATGTCAGGAAGGGAGATGCTCATTAAGAACAAATAAACAGGACCTAGGAGATGGAAAAAAAACAAAACCTTGACCAGACAAAGGACAGAGATTGAAATGCAAATCCAGGAATGAGTGAGGGGGCACCTATATCAGCATTTTGGTTCATGCTGTTCTTTTACCTCCGCAGATCCCCATGTTTCAGTTCCCATCAGCGAGCACTCTCAGGACATCCTAACTGGGTTCCTTTCACATAAAGTTTAAACTGAAAGGTGTGCTGTAGCTTGTCACCACAGGACCAGACTAGGACTTGCCCAAAGCAAAATCTCCTAATATGTGTACAGGGTGGATGTCAACCACCAGCTGCACCCGAGCCACTGTCCTCTGCAGACCTGCTCCTTTGGGCTATACTCATTTGCTAATGTCAGCATAGTCCAAGAGATCAGGACTTCTTGGGATACAGGACTGCAAGAAGGTGTGAGGTCTGTGGGCTGGGGCTTCGCTGACTAAGAAACCTGGAAAGGTAATGCCTCGTGAAGCATCAAAATAACAAGACAGTCCTGACCTCTTTTCAGCCAGTGGAAAAAAATAAAATATAGTAGAGGAACTAGAGTGAAAGGAAAGAGCTGGTGACTTGGTGGAAGGGTGAAAAGAAAACTGCAGGAGAAGGTTAAAACTGAAGATAACTCACTGACATTATAGCTTGAAACTATGCATATGCTTATGTAGTAGTAAGTGTTTTATCAAACATTTGCTTTGATGCCTAAGCACAATAATGTCTACTCCAAAAACTCTTGCCCCATAATGGTATCTGTTTAAAGATTTTTTAAATAATGCTGAAAACTCTTGAAGTTTCTCAGCTGCTAAATTAAAGCTTAGGGAGTTAGACTTATAGCCTATTAAAATTCTGTTTAGCGTGCACTTTTTAACACAGATTTTTCATTAAAAAGGGTTTCCATGTAATTATCTAATGACTTGTCATGTCAGTCATGATAGTTTCCAGGTTTGTGACTTGCTCCTGAGAGGTAAACAGAAAAGAAATATACCAGATCTCACCTGCTGCCCTTCTAATTTGAGCTGAAAGTGATAGTCTCACGCATGTACCTGATTTGATTTGCAATGCAGAGAAAGTAAATCCCATGAGAGAGAAAACTGAGGCAAAAAGATGTGATATTTTCTTTTCATTCAGTCAATGTTTTTCCATGTTGGATGAGAATATACCATGCCATATTTTCAAGTTAACCGCGTTCCTCAGTTTCTCCACTCCCAAATATTTTCATCCAAAGGACTAAAAATGGTTACAAATCTGCAGATGTTGGTATTCCATGCCTGAACATTACTTGGTTGAGCTATAGGATAATGGGATACTTCCCCATGTCATATCTTGGTATGAACAAATGCTCGCAGAGAAATCAAAAGGCTTACAAACATCAGATGAGAAGAAATAAAGCAAGTCAGATAGCACCCAACCAGAGATACACAAGAGGAGAAGATGCAGTATCAAGCAAGCCAGGAGGACAGCAGTGTTTGAGAGATCTAGCTCAAGCAAGAGACAAACAAAAGGTTTCAGGAAGCTGCATGGAGATAAACTGAGATTGAAGAATAGATTCTTCAGTCTTTAGCATCCAGCAACATCCACCAGATGCTGGAGTGCTGCTTTGGTCATCACCTTCACTCCTGATGCCAGGAGAACTGTAACTCAGGCCATGACTTCCTGCAAAAAAGGCAGAGCTCAGCCTGTCTGGCCCAAGTAGACCATGACTGTATCCCAGACTGCAGAGCTACACTGCTAGCTGGTCACCTGATGGACAGAGCAGGGGGATTTGGCATCCATTGGGACCACAATGAGTAACACCCCCAGTTTATGGTGTTTCTGTTTTATGACAGCTCCATCCATCACATCTCATGAGTCTGCTATTGCCTAGAGGTGGCAACGCAACTAAGGCAGTAAAAAAAGATGCCACATTACCTAAGTCCCTGCATTGCTACTGGTAGTAGCTCAGAGGCTCTTTCCTCACAGTGAGAAAAGATTTCTGTACGTAATCGAGACATTTTCTGAAAAGTTTCTAAAACTCGACAGTTCTGCTTACAAGAGCAATTGAATTCACACACTGTTCCCATGACCAATCCTTACAGACTCCCAAATAGGCAGAGATATAGTGAGGACTGGGGAAAAATTTCCATATCCAGATTTCTTTTCTAAACTTTTTCATGCACTTTCATGCCAGCTATCAGGGACCCATTTTCACTCCCTCCCCTTTTCCCATGCAAATACGGCTCTACACCCCACAGTCCCTGCTAGTGTTGCTTGAGACCTTGCGTGCTGCTCAGCTACCTGCGTAAAGCAAGTTTAGGAAGAAGAGCGACTGCTTTTCTGAACAGCAGTCACTGAGGCTCTCCTTCTCCAAGGGGGGATTCGTGATGGTAGACCCTCACTGCAGGATGCCCAGAGATATCTCTGTCTAAATCAAAACCCAGGCTTAATTACTATTATATTGCAATATTGTAACATGTAAAAAGAAATAACAGATAACGTATAATAACAAGCAAAAAGAAGTGGAAACTTACTGAAAATACGAAGGTAATATTTATGTGACTCATCATCCAAAAATTGTGCCCACAGAACCTTGGCAAAATTAAGATTAAAAACCCCACATTTGCATTTGCTTACAAAACAGTTTAGAGTTATCCAATTATTGGGATTTTTTCCCTGTTCATAAAGAGCACATTAAAAGGGGAGCTCGTTGTCACTGTGCTGTTGCAACATGCACACTAATAGGGCTGTCCATCTTTTCAAAGAGCTGCTTCTTTGGAGGAAGCTGCAGTACATTGTTTAAGGAATTCACCATTCAGTGGTTCAGTCAAGTGCTGCATCCGTCTTTCACTGATTAATAATGAAGCATTAATGAAAATATTTCTGTGTCTCCATACTCCCACCAATAAAATGTGATGCAGAAAAAAATACAGCATTTGGAAACTGTTATTTGTCTCACTTGCCAGACAAGCAGTAGAGTAATTCTTTACTGGGAATATTGGTAAAACAAGACCTGCATTTAGGGAATTCAGACAAGTAAAGATGGATTCTTAAGCTGACATTTAAGAATCACTGACTCTCAAATATCACATTAGCAATCAAGAAATCAACAGTGTTTAGAAGAAATATAATTAGCTCAGCATGCTCTGCTTGAAACCAGTACTGTAGCTATCAGCTGCACCAAATGCCAGAAAAGGAGAAATGGAGAGTTTGTTTTCCATCGAAATGCATTATATTTTATTTTATGAAAGGCATGAGAGCTTGAGGCATTAATATTTCTGAGAAAATGCTGGAGCTATCTTAGATCAGGGCAGATTTTTCTCCATTAGCTGAGCAAATTCTGGGAAAGCAATCTTTCTTTTGCTTGGTCTGTACTAAACGCATTGCCATGACACCGTGCGAGACAGCCGGGCAGAATGTGTGGTATGTTATTAATATGCTTTCATTTCATTTATGTAAAAACGTTACTGAGATCGTGTTTTATATGTAATTGAGTTATGCATTATCTGAATTGACCTTCTTATTCTACTCTTAACTGCGGAGGATGTCAAGCAAACAAACCATGAAAGCCAGTACTTCTGGACACAGATGGTAAAGCTTACGCGTAGAGAGAGAGGAGCAATTGAATGCAAGGCAGTAAATGTTTACTCAAATCCAGTCAACACTGGTAGTGCTTTAATCTGACAGCCGCTTTGAAACTTATTTGAGTATACGGTGGTCTCAGACCACTGCAGAGTCGAAAGCTGCCACCCTTCCTGGATTTCTTAGCAAAGAAGATATGGATTAAATCCTAAATGTGTCTGGGAATTGAACTGTACTGAATACTCAAAGCTGATTGCACCAGTATATAATGTAGGAAGACAATTAGCTTCTGCTGTACCTCTTCTCCAAGCAAAAAGAGGCCTTAAGTTCTTTGCTGTCTATCACGTTAGCACTTTTCACAAGTATCTTGAGTGTATTTGAAGTTTGCAGAGAGAGCTGGAGCATGAAATCACACTCCCTTAATTTGCTCAGTGCCAACATCTCACTTTTCTCTGTATGGTATAAAAGGAAGTGACACCCTTCATGCCCTTGGACCTCACCACTGCTAAAGGCTCTGTCCCTGCAAAATCAAAGGGTGCAGTTACCCAGGGGAAGCAAGTCACGACTTGGTTGCTGGTAAAACCCCACTTTGGCCAACAGGCACATAACCCCACTGACAGCATGAGAAGTCTGTTGATAACACATTCATAAGGCCAGAGAGTAAATTTTCTAGAATAGAAAATAGAAATAATAGAAAAAATAGAATATTCTACAATAGGCAAGAAGAAAATTGAAAAGTATTGGGTTGGCTAAGGGTGAGAGAAAAAGGAAATGTGCATTTTAGGAGGAGGAGGGCAGGAACAGAAGTTCCAGGGTCATGATGAACTTAGACTGCGAGCCAGTGTTCCTAGGTGCCGTGGTCAGATAAATAGCAATGCATTAGTTTTAAAATGTTGCTCCGAAATGTCACCTTCATCTCCATTGATCTCTATTACCAAACAGGTCCTTCACTGTCACTTGTGACAAAAGGCATTGGTCAATGAAAAGCTCTAAATAAACTTGAGGAAGACAAGGAAGCTCTTCTCTCTTAGCTGCACACAACAACATTATAAAAAAGCCTTGAGAAAGTAGGGCACTGAAAAAAAAGCATCTAGTACTGAAACTAAAAATTGAAATATTCTATTCTAAACCTGTCAGGCTTATCAAAAATATTTGGTGGTGGGGTTGTTTTTTTCTCCTCTAGAAAGGATTGTTTTGTCTGGATGAGGAAATAGCCTAGTGAAACTTTTTGAATAGACTTACTTTAATCCCCACATTACACCAGGGTAACTGGTACCCACAAATCTATTGCAAGGCTGAAATTTAACCAAGATGTCCCAAGGCTGAAGTTACTTTTTAACCACTGAATCATCTTCAGTGAAACACTAAGATTTGGTAGCTGGAAGACAGCGACTGTACTGGTTACTTCAGCAGCCTTTTCAGACCATGCCACCTCTATCACCTCCTATGGAAACACTCAAGCACCGCATGCCCTGGCATCTCTCCGGCTCCACGGCAAGATATTCACCTAACATGTAACCAGAATGATGTGTTCCTCTGTGTACTAATGGGCACACTCTGGATGTCATTTTAGGATAGGCAGCTCTCTGGTTTACGCCTCAAAATGCGTGTGCTCTCCCATTTCAAACCCAGGCATGCATCCATAACTCATACAACTGACAAAACTCGTATTTCGGGTGAGATCAGGTCAAAGGCTTGCTCACAAATCACACCCTGGAGCTCTGAGATTGGGAAATGTATCATTAGTGTTTAAGCACAGCAGCTGATGGTGGGGAGAGGGCGTTATTTAAATTTACCCCATGGGCGTTTGCAAAGTTAATGCTTCATTTTCCTGTCCCAATAGTCTCTTGTAAGATTTGTTCTCTGAGCAACAGACTTTGTCTTCATGCTCAAGATACGCAGTGTTGCTACATGCACTTGGTGTTCATTCCAAAAATCATGTTAGTAAAACCAAGGTGACTCAGTCGTGGTACAAGCACTTTTCACCGCCTGCCTGCAGTCAGCCTCTCCCAGGCTACGTTCCTCCAGTTAGCTGTGGAGGATTACCTGCCCGCCCTTGTGCAGACCATGCCACCATTTTGGGGGCAAGAGAAAACTTGGTTTTAACAGAACAGTTGCCTATTGAGAAGGAGACCGGGGGGGCTTAGGTAATGATTTGGAAAACTGGTTGCAGGAATTCCTATGATCAGCTTGGACAGGCACAGCCACACAGAAAAAAAACAAAACAAAACAGTTTTAGAGACATTCTTGTCATTGCTTCATGTCCGCGTGATGAGCTGAGAGCAGTGGCACTGCTGTAACCACTAACATACCCATGAACTGCCACCTCATCCTTTTGCCAGAGCTGGGGTATTTCAGAAGCTGTCACCAAAGAGGAGTATCCAGGGAAATGATGTTTCTATGTTCTTCCCCTAAAACTTAAACTGAAGGCAGACAAAGTTAGCTGTAAATCCCGCCCCCCCCTCCGGCAGAGGGGCATCTCCACAGCAGTGAAGGCTGAGGCACAGATCGAAGCAAGGCCTTCTATAACACAAACCCAAGACTGTTTTTCTCTGCTAACACATCCTTCATAGCAGAAGAAAACAAATAGAGGCAAGAAGATGTTATAAAGGAGGGTGCGCACATACTGGCTCCACATCACCCAGCACGATGCAAAGGGAAAGCTCTGGGCTCCCTGCGGGCCACCCCAAGCCCCCGCCCTACAGCTTTTCATAGTTATTTCTTGTGTGTTTATACACTCCGGCATAAATGCTGAAGTACAGCTTCTGGTCCTTGTTTTCCACAAATATTGCAGTGGAGAATTAGCTGAATTTAATTACAGTTATCATGAAATAGCAAGCATTAATCAGATGCCAGTAGCAGCTGTATTTTGCTCCTTTGAAAGCAAGAAACTATTTAAAAACTATTTCATTAAAAGCAGAAAACTATTTTAAAAACAAAGCAAAAAGCATTCTATTGATAGAGTAGCATTATCCCAGTGCACACAAACACCCTCAAAATAATAATAAAAAGACCCTCTTAATAGGATGCTGTTGTAGTAAGAGCCTCTTATGGGAACAAAATTTAGACAAACATTTAGCTGGATTGTGCACCGGATCTAAAAGAGATAGAGAGAGAACAACATAAAATATACCAGTTTTCTCATCTCTTCTATTTAGGCTGCTGACATGTACTTTCTGTAGAGATGCCCATCTAATTACAGAATCATAAAGTTCTTTAAATGTGCATAAATTGCTGTAATTCACATATCAGTTCCTCCTTTGCACTGCAAGAAACACGTCAGTGCAATGAGAATCAAGCCCTTTATAGATAAAAAGCAGTCTGTTTTTGAGATCCTCTGTCGTTCCATTTTCCCTCCTCCTCTTGCAATGTGGGATCCATCTGGGATCAGATGTGCAAGCACAGAAGTGCGGTGGGAAGTTCTCACCTGCAGACCCCCAAGGACAGTGGGCAGGACAATGTGTCTCAAGGGTGTTTTGGGGAAACAGCTGCAGTTGATCACACTCAACGTGGTTCGCTGCCTGTCTCCTGCCAGAGCTTCAGGATTCTGCACAAGTAGGATTCTCCTGTCAAACTTTCATATGCATATAACCATTCCTTTCATATGCATATAACAAATGCATATAACCATTGAAGGAATTCTGATTTAGAAACTCAAAATTAAGACACCATAAACTGCACAGCATGTGAAATATCAGTTCTTCACCATTATTCACATGAATTATGATTTAGATCCTATTTTCACTTTTCTAGAAGCTGACCATCTCTTCTTTTACAAGCACCCCTTCTCAGATGAAGTTGCAGTTGTTATGATACGACTACTGCTACTTATGATTAGACTACGTGCCAGACAGTGCAGCAATTTCATAAGGCTGTGTAACATCAGTTACATGCAATCACCTGGATAACTACCGCACAGCGACTGAGGAATACGTTTACTGTACAGCTATACATCATCGTAACTGGTAAGTGCACCTCACTCATAGTACAAACCCCATCAAGCACATAAGCCCCCAGGACTACTCGTCCTACATACACTTGAGACAGCCTCATATGTCCACTCGCCCATAGGCTAATGGGATGGACCGTAGGACTTACAGAAGCATTTTAACAACTGGTTTATTTTCCTCAAAGCTGAAGTATACTATAAAATGTGTCAAGGCAGGGCTGCAGTGGTTTATGGACATGCAATCTGGGGCACGAGGCCAAGGTAAGATAACAGCTTTGCATAACTCTTAAGTTGTAAAAGAGTTTGCACAGATTGCTTTTTTAACACTGGAAGTTTTACCTCTCCTCCTGCCTTTGAAACCACTTCTGCTGCTTTCTAGGCCTTCTCAAGAGAACCACCCAGGTTGTAACATATTTCTTAAGTGCAGAGATATTAAGATGTAAAGCGTCAAGTCTCTTCCTATCCCAGATGAAGAAACTTCCTGTGATTCTTTACTACAGTGACACAGAAAGATAAAAACTTATCATCAATGTCAGGCAAATCACTCAGAGCAACATAAGCAATATAAACTCCCTTATTCTGCCATTTGCCCCTCCCCGCAAGTTAAAAGTTAAAGTTAAAATCATCCATTAGGAGTTTATCTAACATATTTATTCCTCCAGGCCATGTACTTGTATTAATACTCTCCAGTTTTTAGCTCCTGACACACTGCAGTGAGCACTTTGCACTAGTAGTTTCCTTCTTCTTTTGACAAATGAGCCCACTTCTTAAATATAAGTTCAAGACACAGTCCTGTCCTCCCAAAATCCAGTTATTAGTTTCCATATGTACTTCCTAAAGAATCCTAAACATCACAAACACTTGCCCAGGACACAAGGAGGTTTGGTAAGTAACTGAAAGCAGATGCAACAAAACACACAAATTTGCTGACGATGCCACCCTTGGCACCACGATGCCAACGAGCCTGCCTGCAATGAGTCGCTTTTACAGATGGAAAAGAAAGGGGATATTAAATACTTCAAAGGAAAGGAGAAGAGGGTATCTATGTGTATATATATATACACACACCCACTGACTGCCTCCTCCACGCTGTGTCCCCTTTTCTCTTTGCCACAAACAGCCCCATGCCTGCCTGCATCCCCATCACAGCAGAGTCTTGATCCAGAGCCCAGGTCTTCAGAGCCTGAAAAGTTTAGGTAAGTGTAATGGTGAGGGGGAGATGCTAAACAAGAACTACCCAAAAATACACCTGCCTTCTCATACGAGTCCCACTGCCTCCTGTTTTTCTTGGACGACTCCCCATGCAAATTCTCACAAGTAAAGTCTTATTTAGCAATAAGATAAATCACCATTGTCACTGCAGAAAAACAAAATGGCTGATTATCTCTAAAGTAAGCCTTCTGAAATCTAAAAATATTGCCTAGATCTTGGAGACTAATTTTTAAATGTCCCATTGTAGGCAAACAGAGAGATAGAATAGGTCCTTGAATGAACGTGTGCTGACAGCTTTAAAAAAAAAAGTAAAAATCAAGCTTTGGTTTTGGAGTCTGCTGTGCATCAGAAACATTAACCTACTTTGAGTAAAGTTTGCTAGCTGAGCAGCAGAGAAAGCAAGCAGGGCATGCTAAAGGGAGTTGCATGTAACTGCTTTCTTATGCCTTTAGAGCTATAGGGAGTAAACACAAGGAGAAAAACCCAATTGAAAATCTGGCTGCCATCCAGAAGTTTAAAGCCATTGAAAGAGCCCTGTGGTGAAAATGAAGCTACTTAATATTTTAATTTTTCCCATCTGTTTAGAAAAAAGGAAAAGACTGGCTTTAATCATAATTAGTGGTCAAAAATTGAGAAAGTCTTTTTTTTGTGTGTGTGAATTTTGGCATCGGCAACTGTAAAAACCTGCCTCAGGTTGTTTGCAGGGGTTCAGATACCAGCTTGTCTCTATGATGAGATACCAAAATTTATTACTTCTTGAAATGTGTAATCCCTGCTAAAACCTGCTCTGCCGACATTTCCATCTCATTCTGAGGATTATGACGTTTTCTGAGTAGGAGAAGGGATAAATAAGTATGGATCCCAAAACACGCTGAACACTTTTATCATGACAAAAGACAAGCTATGCACTGTAAAGTAGAAAACTGCTTTTAAGACATCGTTTTCCTGGCAAAATTGCTTTCTTTTATGGATTATTTGTTACAACTCTGCAATAAACACTTTAAAAAAGGACTTTCCAACTGAGTATAAAGAAAACATGTCCATCTTTAACACAGCTCCACTGACTTTTCACTTGTACTTTGCCTCTTTATGCTAATTATGATATTCCCCCTATTATAGGAATAGATCCTTGCAGTGGATGCAATTAAAGATGTAAAAGATACTTCCACCCAGGTTTCCTTTTTTCCTCCTGGAATTTCTAAGTTTCTGGCATTTGATTTTCAAGAAAGCTTTGAAGTCTGAATGTGTGGCATCATATTTTACAGAGCAGGAGTCTCTATCATATCCCAAATAGCAGCTGAAGAATTTCAAAGGCTTCTCTCCAGATAAACATCTAAAACTCTGGATAGCTATCAAGTTCACTAGCCTCCTTTTCTCTGGAAGGTGGAGGGCTGTCTACTTGGGTACAGATTGTATCACAAGCTGTCCAGTAATTGAATCTCAGGCTGCTGACAAATTTATGTAAGGAGAGACTTGCTCTTTTGTTTTTTTCTTATTTCAGAAAATTGAGATGTTCGCAGAACCAGAGAACACAGAATGCTTCTCAGCTTTCACCAAACAACTCTGAAGCCCTTGAAAGTCCTGCTTTGGGTTTGGAGCAGTAGTCAGGTATAAATGCTGATTACTTTTTATTTAACCCACTTGACTGAAAGCAAGTCTAAGTATACTGCACTAAAGCTTTGTCTCTGCTTGAAGCCTACTAGAAGATGACAGTTCTATTTAATGCATATACAATTTGAAGAAATGCAGTGATGAAAAAAAAGAAAACTAACCTCAGAAGTGCAGTATTCTGTATAAAAATTCTATCCTCAGCATTCTAGACTATGCCTGAAGAAAGAGTATATTAAGGGGTGAGGAGGAATGATAGACCAGAAATTATGGAAAGACTTTGAAAATTATTCTGAAGTCTGTGCGGGGAAGAATCAGTGTTACAAACTCTGCCATTGCCTGGACAGTGGCTGAAATACAGTAAAAGGGAGCTGTCTGAATCCTTGCACAAAGCACTACAGCAGTGCAGACACCAAGATCTGCATCACCTTCCCAACAGCCCCCCCCCCCGGCCTTTGCATGAGCACGTGCCCTTACGTAGTGCTATCCCACAAAGTCCTTGCTAGGATTTTACCATCTATGGGAGGGTGCTGCTTTTTTTTCCTTTTTTTTTTTTTTTTTACCCCCCCC
>Ga0065711_1049468_pt1 | contig 11297 bp, 8 predicted proteins | sample Hoacrofraction12_FD_59098 | JGI IMG/M metagenome (GOLD analysis project Ga0065711, IMG submission 59098) | Hoatzin crop microbial communities from Cojedes, Venezuela - Epithelial fraction 12 v2 (version 2) | ecosystem: Host-associated > Birds > Digestive system > Esophagus > Crop | place... | reverse complement strand
GGACTCTCTCCAGTAGCTCTTCATCTTTCTTGAACTGGGGAGCCCAGAACTGGACACAGTACTCCAGATGAGGCCTCACCAGGGCAGTGTAGAGGGGAAGGAGAACCTCCCTCGTCCTACTGGACGTCTTCCACGGCAAGTTGTGCAAGTGGAACCCAATCAACCCCCAGGCTGGAGAAACCCAGATGTTCCCAGCACAGCACCACGTGCCTCTTCCCTGAGCGTACGGGATGAAAAGAAAGCCTGCCCTTGCTGATTTAAAAAGATGGAAACGGAAGAATTCCTGGTTTTCTTGTAAGGAAAAGTCCCCAGAGCTCAGGAAAACACAGAGAGCAACCCACCACCTCCTGGCTCTGCACCACGGAGGGGGAGAGGCAAAGTGCCTTTACCGCACTGGCTCACCCTTGCACAGAGGATATCCAGGCGAGCTTAGATTGCTTTGAGCTGTCATCTCCGAAGTGTCCCGTCCCTGCGTGAGTGCTGTAATGAACACACACACACACACACCCCCCGCCGTGCTTTCCGTGGCAGGGGCCAAACAAATTCCTCACAAATTCCCGTTTGGGGCACGCACAGAGACGACGTACAAGAAATGCATTCATGTACCTCACGAGGAAGAAATGTTTGAACCCAGATATAAAAAACACATCTCGGTTAAGGTTCAACAATTGATTAACAAATGGATCGACAAGAAATAAGCACGGGAAAGCTGCAGGGGTTTTATTGCCCTGTTTTTTTAATGTTTCTTAAGTTAAGAATTTCCCTTTCATTGATTTGCCTCTTTTCTTAAAATGCTGCAAAAGAGAAAAAGAAATACAACAACATCTGTTGTTTGTTTCTGCAAGAAAACTAAAGAGATTCCATGTTGGGCCAGCCTAAACCATGATATAATTTCACTGGTTTTATATCTGGAGTGCAAAGTAGAGACAACAATCAGGGAATCTCCTGGCCCCGGATCTGCTCCGGCGCTGGTCGGGGTGCTGCCAGGCACGCCACAGCTCGTTCTTGTCCCTGACGGCTGAACTCCATTTCCAGCGGTGCAGGAGGACCCACTCAGAAAAGGAATTAATGACCTGCCAGGTTTTATGTAAGCGCTGAAATCAGTACAAATGAAGTACTAACATGAAGCAAGGGAGTGCTGACATACTTTGGTAATTCAAGATCCACACCTTGTAATAACATTTAATTATTTGAACTTTGATAACAAAGTACAAGCTGTATTTGTTTTCATCAAATTGACTTCCATTTTTAATATAACATTGATCATTAATCACATAAAATGCTGAACGTCCATTAGGGACCTACCCTCTTTTCCTTGAAGTCAATTGGCAAAGAATTCAATATCAGCCTGAAGCTTTGGGAAGGAATAATCAAGGTTCAAACATCCCATAAACCCCAATCTTAAAGCAGTGTCAGCTTTTCAATATGCTTTACCTTTGACCAGATTAATTTCTTACTTTTTGCTAACTGCAGACAAAGAGCTGCTTTCCAGTTGAATAGTCAATCTTCTCAAGGGAAAGTCCCAGCTGCTGGGATGACCACAGTCTGGGTGCCTGGTTCTCCAGGAAAGGAGAGCAGTTTGTGCATCTGTGTCTGCGTGTACACCTGCACCTGCGGGTCTACGCTTCCATTTCCAACCGTCCTTAGCAGATAATAAGCCCCTTCTCACCACAGTCTTCCAAATTTATTGTGCTCTTCAGCTGTCATAACTTGGCTCCTCTATGGTGATACATTCAGCTTCTTATTAAATCTATTCATCTGTTCCAACTTTCAGCAGCATAATATGCAAAGCAGCTATCAAGTATATAGGAGATGTCTCTTTGTCATAAATCTATAATGTGAGAATAATGTAGTCTCAAAAAGGGAGAGGACATATACTTAAATGTCAGACATGAGAGATTTGAAATTCAGAGTCAAAGCTAGGTAATATCCTTCACATTTGCATCTGTAAGATAAATAACAAGTTTAATCTTATTTAAGATGTATGCTCCTGGCCTCACTTGTTGAATTTTCATAAAGTACCTCCATTAGTGCACTCCGTGATGTTCAGACGGCCTGCTCCTGAGTTAGGACCAAGTCCAAATGAAGTTTCTATTCCGCAGGTGAAGGCTGAGGTACCCATCCTCGGTGTCTCTGCCGGCGTGCTACGCGGAGGATGTAGGCAGTAGCCAGCGCACCCGGAGGACAGTGCCGAGGTCAGCCCTCCGGCAGCCAACGCTAACGGGCAGCAGACTTTATTTCTTATGCTTGCTCTCTCCTCTGAATGCTGCGGAAGGTCGACGTCCTAACGAGGCTTTCAGAAACAGAAAAGCATGGGCAAATGAGATGCTGTAGAAATTTGTGAAAAGACAGCCATTGTAACTTCAGACAGTTTTTTTAAGACACAGCCCTGACAATAAAGGTACTCAGCCCTGTCCTTCTGTCTGCTGGAAGCCGCAGCTCTGGAGAACCTGGCTTTCATCTGGTTTTACACTCACACAAGATGACAAAAGCTGCAGCCTGGTCTCAGATGGGGTACTCTCCTCCAAGATAAGGTGGAATCCTCTGAGCTTCCACCCCTGTCCTAAATCTGCCCACTGATGAGGGCTGGGAAAGCGTGCCAGGCGGGAAGGGGATTCAGTCAGGCTGCTCTGACACGTGTCAATGTGCCATGCTTTAACAAAAATAGTGGAAAACAACCCCAAATAAATCCTCTCTCCTTACCGCTGCTTTGCTTCTGCTGTCATCTCTGAGTCCATCTCCTGATATTTCCATACTAAGAAGCATAAGCAGGACTTGATCATTGACCCTAAAACCACCATCTCTAAAACTACAGTTTCTTACAGAGAGCTTTGTAGTTTTTTATCTCACTGAAATCAACAGGTTGACCCCGGATAATGAACCTGTTCCGGATAAGGAATGAATGCCAATGAGCCAAAAGCAGGCCATTCGCTCAGGATAAGTAAGGGGGAGTTCTCTGCCTGGTTGCATCGCGATGGACAAGCCGATAACGGTGACCTGTCAGAGGAAGGCTCGCCTGGACAGACAGAGCAGGGCGGTGGGGCAGGAGCCAAGCGCTGTCCCAGAGAGCGGCGAAGCGGCGGAGGTTCAGGGCTCTGACGGGTATCCCCGCCTGCAAACACCTCCCCGTGCGCTTCTGGCCATCCGCTTTGCGAAATAAAACCGAAGGGAACGCCAGGAGGCTGAGCGAAAAAGAGAAACAGGCAGCGAGACGAAGCACCAGCAGCGCTGCGTGCGCACACAGAGCCGTGGGACCAAGCCTGTGCTGGAAAGGGTCTTGCGCCATACGGCGAACGCTTCTGGGTTTCATTGCCACTATTGACATGGAAAAGAAAGCGCCGATCTTTTGAGGGGTACAAACTGAAGCAGAGGAAGTTCCATCTGAAGATGAGGAAGAACTTCTTCCCTCTGAGGGTGACGGAGCCCTGGCACAGGCTGCCTAGGGAGGTTGTGGAGTCTCCTTCTGTGGAGACATTCAAGACCCCCCCTGGACGCGGTCCTGTGCAGCTTGCTGTAGGTGACCCTGCTTCGGCAGGGGGGTTGGACTAGATGGCCCACAGAGGTCCCTTCCAGCCCCGACCATTCTGTGATTCTGTGAGAGCAGTTGTGATGATGTCACAACCTCATAACACCATGAAAGCTTTACCTTCTGCTGATGTCAGCCAAGAAACCCCCGATCTTCTCTGCCAGTTATTTTTTCCTCAGTTGCTGTATTAGACCTGACTTTACCAATTGACAGCTGAAGACTGTTCTCGTATTGTCCCGGTTCTAGAAAGCAGCAGAGAAAAACACACAAAATAATAACCCAAACGAGGAGATTTCTCCATCTTTTTCACTTGTAAATCTATGTATTTTAAATCAAGTTTTACTTCTGTCCATTATAGATATACAATAAATGTTTGATCTCTTACTTCTGATGTCACGGAGGTGCTGTGTGTGTATACACTTGATCTGGCCGAGAGGTACAAAAGGTGCAAAAAATAACTTCTATAAAGCATTTTTTAAATAGGTGAATGCTTCCAGATTTCAGAGGTTTGTTAGTCATACCATAATGGGCTCCTAACAGCATTTTTCTCTGGAATAATAAAAATGGAAACTTGTGTCTGTCCAGACAAAAAACAAACCAGCCATGAAAGGTAAGGGTTGCTCCCGGGGACCACCCCGGCCAGCCCGTCCTCCTCTCTCAGTGCAGTCAAAGCAGCTGCCAGCAACCTCCCGCTCGGTCTCAGCAGCAGCTTCGAGCAGTCCCATGGGCGCTGGGACATCAGCGGGGCTCCTGCCCGCTTCGCAGCACATCCCCTGCAGACAGCAGGGCCATCAAGAGGAACAGCCAAGAGAGGAAAAACAGAGAGAAAGAGAGTTTGCATACTGCAGCCTTATATTGCTCTGCTCTGTCCTGCTCAGGTGAATCATTAGGGGATTATCTGTCATTAAAAAAAAAATCAACCCTGCTGCACAACCCTAAATTAAGATCCAATATTTCTGGGTGTTCGCTGTAAATACTATGCTGAAATACGTCTGTGCTCAGGAGCCTTTTGTTCACAAAGTCCCGACAATTAAAATGTGCTAATGACATGCAGATTATTACAGATGTATTATGCTGATTTTATGTTGATGAAAGTTTAAATATACACTGAACCATCAACCAGAGACAAGGGAGGGAGCTGCTCATGCACAGTGACACCCCAGTAACTGCAGCTGATTTCCGATTTTCTGACGTGCCTCCAGCAGAAGTCAAAGCACCGCTGAATATCAAGCATTTGTCCGAAGGAAAGCACATTACAAACTCGAAATGTTTTATTAAAAGACAAGAGAGGGGCACAACCAGAACAAAGACTAATTTCAGAAGATAGCTGAAGCTGCAGAGGGATTCTGCATTTGCAGTTCTCCTTCTTGCCCATGTCTCTACTAAAGGCTCAAATGTATTTCAAAACTAAGAACAAAAGTTGATGCAGGAGCTCTCCCAGCACTGGGACTTGGTAGACCCGATGCTGCATTGATAACGGGTGGGTTTACGTGTTAGCTCCTTCTAAAGGAACTGGCATTCAAAGGCTCCAAAAGGAAATTTCAAGGGTAAGCTTTGAAAAATAATTCATTACCGGGTCATTGGCAGGCATTATTTGATCACTTCAAGACACACGTTTACCTCTGTAAATGAATAAATTCAACTGAAAAATATCTTTTGGGGCTGACAGAGTGGATTCTGAGTGCAGAAACCGCAGTGGGAGCCACGGGCACACAGCTCCATCTATAATGTTTAAAGACAGCGTTCAGGGCGAAGAGCCGGTAAATACAGGGAGAGTCAAAAACCAGGGAGCAGAGGGCACGGGTGGGCAGCTGCCGGGTGCTCACGAGCGGGTGCCCGGCCCCTCAGAGGCCATGGCCTTTCTGATAGGTGTCCAGGGACCGAATGCACCAGAATCCTGTTCATAAACGATCTCTCAAATCCTGGAACCAACCACTTCAGAGAGGAGGCTCGATACCAGAAGAGATCTCTCTGTCGTGTCTAAGACACAAATGACAATCTTGTAGTATGCTTATTAAAACACCAAGAATTTTGCACAGAAATCAACAAGCTTAGCTCCGTTTTATTCTTATCAATATGATTTTTTCAACAGGTTTTCATCACCTTTGTATTTTTTATATGTAGTTTCATTAGGAACTTTTCACTAATTTGCATTCTTTCAAAATGTAAGCCAAAACCCACATTATAAACCTCCACTTGTAAAGATGGATGAGCTTTAAACAGGAAGATTTCAAACACTAAGTGCAACTCAAGTATTACAACACGAGCACAGCTCTAATTTTAAAAGGTAGACACAGCAAGATCTGGCATACGTGGGTGCAATTCATCCATATTAATGCCCTAAGCGTGCCATTTGTCTTTGCTTGATGTAGACTGCATTTGTCTGTTAGGGCAAAAACTCAGCCTACCGTAGTTTTAACTATTAGCAGCTACGTATTAGCGAGCTTTGCAGGGAAGGGAGCCGATCAGCAACACGCCAGTCACTGCTCCATCACGCCGCTGGCACCGGGTGCGGGTGAGCACCGACCGCTCGGCTCACGCCGGCCGTTCTCCCGAGACACGCCGCTCTCCCCAGCAAACACACCAAATCTCCAGGCTGAAATACAGTAGTATAATAGTAACTATTACTAGCCCTACACGCTCTTCATACTCGCAATTTTTCCACTTCTAAATTACGGCACTTATATTCTTGAAGAAATCATCTCATTTGTACAACGTTCTCCAGCCCTCGCGTACCGCGGTGCGATAAAACCGCTGAACAGACGGCCCCCAGGCCAGACTGCCCGCACCCTGTCGGTGTGCATTTCATCTCTGTTCTGATCCATTCGCTGGTAGGAAATTAGATCAACCCGACCAGAAATGGTAATTTCCCTCATGTCACTTTTCTACCGCCTAAAATTTTTTTTCTCCTTTTCCTGTAGGCAAGAATGGATCGGAAACAGCGACAGCTGATTTCAAACACCTTCATACTTGGAGGAACGGCTCTTTACACTGAAGAACCAGCTCCCCTCTGATGCTACCAAAGCCACTACTAAAGCACAGGCCGTTCACACCCTCACCATGGATTCTGCTGCTTCGGTCCCTCAGAGCACAACGCGGGACGGAAGCCTCTGCGGGGAATCCTGCGGAGCGGTACGTGAATTGGGGTGTCTCGCTCCCTCACACGCACACACCCCACCGATCACCCTCCACAGGCATTAACCCCAAAAAGCACGCCTTCTCGTTCGCAGCTTTCCTCCCATTTTGTCCCAGCTCTGGGGTGACTCGGACACCAAGCCACCTCCCCGTTGCACTGCCAGCAGGCAGGCGGGCGAGCCTTTAGGGGAAAACCTTTCCCTTACAAAACCCATCCAAGCGCTGCTTTACAAGAACTTGGTATCTTTGTCCTCTCCCTTTACAGTACGTGGCTCTACTCTTCTCCTAGGTGGGAAATTCGGTCACGCTGCTTTTGGCCATTCAAGGTCCTACAGAGGCTAAAAGGGAGAGAGACAGCGAGACGCAAGAAAAGGTCTGCAGGGCCAAGCTCCACCTCAGCCCCTTCTCCTGGCCAAAGGAGGGACCTTGCCTGCTAATTAGTTACTCAACCTTAACACTTAAAGTGACTATATAACTCTATATACTTCCAGCTCATGAGACTGCTAATTGGCACGTTAATCTTCACTGCCTGTAAAATAGACAACCCGCATCCTTCAAAAAGAACCGATATGTCAAAATAAATCCTCAGCAAACCTGCGCAACGATGAGTCAGAGCGAAGGAGGATGAGCCGAGGGAAGAGTCCTGGGGCTTCGTCTGCAGCTGGTATCAGCGCTCGTATAACCTCACTCGCGTCGAGAGAGCACTCAGGAAATAAACATTCTTACACCAGGTGGGAGAGGGAAACAGTGAAAAATTCACACGCTTCAGGATCTGACGGCACCAAAAAAATGACTTTGAAAAGTACTTGCAGTTGAACTGATTAAGCAGCAATTTGTTTCCCTAATTAGCTGTAAATAATAAATGGCTAAATGCCTCATTTTATAATAAAGCAGCTAATTCTCAGAGTTCTTTGCTTGACTTGTGGATAAACAGATCTGTCTGCAGTAGTGCGTCAGTGTTCAACTCTCAGTAAATAACTGTACACGTGCTGTCTCCTCCCAAGGCCTGGGCCGACTCGAGCAGTCGTGGGTACGCCCGTCCGAGTCTCACCTGCAGGAGGGGAACCCACTGTCACCACCAGAAGACACCAATAAAGCCACAGGAAGCCGCATCCCGAGCGGGTGCAGACTGACGCGGCCCACTGAGGACAAGGGACTTCCACGGGCTACGACCTGACCCACTAATGGGACTGGCTGCTCGCTGTTTTTTTTTATTTCACACCAGACTGCTCATTAGTTGCCGTGCTGCCACCACCCAGATTGAGCAGTTGTTCCACATAGTTTAACACCACCCAGATTGACCAGTTGTTCCACATAGTTTAACAGCAAAAAATTGTGGTCTATAGCAAACCCGGGCTCCACGGCCTCCAAGGGGTGCTGGCCTGAGCCGGTGGTCCTGGTCCCCAAAGGGCCACATGAGCCGAGACCCCCGCAGTCACCCCCGCATCCCCGGGACCAGTGCAGGGGGGAGAGGAGCCGGAGCTTCTCCCCAGGCTACGAGGCACGGTGCTGGATCCAGAGGGTCGGCGCAACGCCATGTGACGGGCAGAGGGAGTCACCCGAAGCAGAAATCTCTCTATAGCCATGATGTACTGAGATGTTATGGATATAAAAAGTTTCCCTCAGCTGTGGCTGTGCAGTTTGCAAGCTGCCAGGTCCCCACTGACTCTCCTTGACCAGAGGATTTGGCTATGGGATTTGAAATAGGAAAGGAAAGCCATGCCCTGCTTCTTGACCTTACTCCTGTTCATCACCTCTGGGCACGAGTAAGAATGGCTTTGCAGGGTGTGAGATGCTGCTGAATTATAAAACTTCTTTTCGGTTATTGCTAAAAATACTTCTCACTACATCCATATGAGAGCAAAAGTACATCAGCTGACTTTTTTCCAGAAGCATTGACCAGAATACACTGCATGGGTCAGGCATCACTCCGTGACAACTCAGCAGAGCGTGACAGGGAGGAGAGGTCTAAAAATGTAAGGTGTGGAATTAAAACTGAGGAAGGACATCCAAACTCGTGTCCCCGAGAAACTAAATATGAACTGGTTTCTAACTCAGACACTGCATTTGAGCAATATTATCTAGAAAAGAGACCATACAAGGAGAAACAGATCTGACATATTTCTGGGTTTACTAGAAGGCAATCTTTGAAAAGCCTTAATTTTGGCAGATTTGTTCCTTGTTCCCTACTAATCTTTTTGATAGTTGCAAGCCTGCAGTAGGGTCACACAAAACTGAACCAGAAAACAAGAGATTGAGTCATACCTGCAGTCTATAAAGCAAGTAATACGCCCACAGAGATACGGGAATGCCTGATGTGAGTTTATGCTCTCAAAGTAAGCAGTTCCCAATTTGCTTTCAAATTGACAGAATTGCAGTTACATTTGAAAACTTGAGATACTGGTTTAAGGGCAAATTTTGCTCATCAGGAACAAAAATACTGTCTCTCCGGACTAGGAAGAAAACACATGTTGGGCTAAGAACTGCAGAACTGGTTTTGAAAGGTCAAATCAAACCAAAACAGAAGTTTTAACTCTGAACAGTGTCTGGTTGATTCATTTTAAATTACGCACTAAGGCAGCATCCTACTGCACGTAGCGTAGTGGCTACCCATTCGTCTCTCTTACCAACAGAGCCTGCTTCCTAGCTGGCTGCTAACATCAATATTACTTGTGGCATCTTCCACACCAATGTAAAACCGCACATAAATTTTAACACTCAGGGAGGAAAAAAAAGGACTTCTGTGGAATTCCGATTCCCTGCCAAAACCTGTTTCAATGGGTAGCATGCAAGTTTAATGAGGTTTTTTGTGATAGTTGGAAGCCTGGTGCTCTAAGCAAGCTTGAATTTTAATTTTTAGTTATTCAGCAACAGAGCTTGGCACACGTTAACAAAAAAGCAATTACTCCTGACATCTCGGCACTTACCCCGTGTCAGCCCAGAACAGCAACGAGAGGGGAACAGGGACTTTAAGTTACAGAACGCAAACCGAGGAAAGTCAGAGTGCTGATTTTCATTCTAAAAAGGTGGATGGAGGATTTCAAAGCACAGGAAACGTCAGGACAGTTCACGTTCAATACAGTTTACGCTCCCACCTTCCCAACCAGTGAATTTTGCAAAGCCACAGAAACAGTGACAAGCCAGCTGGGACAGGCAGCGACCGAGACCCGGGCTGCGTCAGACCGCGCACCCTCTCCTTCCCGCGCCGACGCGCACGGAGAGCAGCATCAAACGGTCTGAGCAGGGAGCAGGACGGGCTGGGATGGGGGAGCGAGGCCACGGTGCTGGGCAGTGCTCATCCCCAACGGTCTGCTCCAGCGCCCAAAACCTCAAAAAATGGTCCATGTGAGGCCTGACCATGGGCTGGATCAACAGAACTTCCCTCTGGCCTAACACGGGGAGAGCCGCCCGATGACAAGCGCCTTCCCGGCAGCTCCCAGGGCAGACCCGATCGTCTCCGGGGCAGGTCCACAGAGAAGGGTAACGGTTCTCAGCGGCACCTCGCGCTGTGCAAGTCTCCCAAGATAAACCTGCAGAGGAGCGCTTCTATATTTAGATGCGTTATCCATATGTATGTATAATTAAGTGGCTTACTACATTATTCAAACAAATATGCAAACTAGATTTACGTGCAGTGCATTTTTCAAGCTCTAATTTGAAAAATGTGTTTGGGAAAATTCATAGTGGGCCACGGCTGTTCTGGGATGAAAATTAGCCAACCTATAAGCTGGAACAAACTGTACAAAAATAAATCTTCAGGAATTATTACAGCCTCTATATTTGCATGCAACTTGAACTGAAAGGATACCAGACGCAGAGGCTATAACTAGCCTGTTATTCAGTCTTCATGTTACTTAAAAGTTTATTCTCCGAATATTGGTTTGGCTTAGCACAAGAGTCACCTAATTGTCAGATCAGTACATGCAAAATTACTTCTAGTGGGTACTGTGTTCTGTGCAAGTTTAGCCTGTCGGTGGCTTTTCAGTGATAGCATTCTAAATAATTATGTTTGCTCCTCAGAAACATCCACTGAAGATTACTGGACAAAGTTATTTTTTTATTAAAAAAGAAAAAAAAATTCTGTGTTTTCTTCCATGTTCAATATTCATAAAGTACCTGCAGGGATACTTTGCTGAAAATCTGCTATGCAGACACACAAAGCACACTTTTACTAACAATTGTGTCATTACCCACCAATACAAAGCTGACACTGTTTTTCCTTAGGTATTTGCAGAATTGTGTTCTACATCTCATAATTGGAAAAATGCTTATTATGATTTATCTTTTGTTTTCTGTTTATAACGAGAAAGCCTTTCTAATTCATCATAAACCTCATTTGTACATTCCTTTTCAATTAACTTTGCCCCCTTGTTTTCCATATTTAATCCATTTCTGAAAGGCACGGCTTCCTATCAGCTCAAAACCGACGCCTGCCTGTCAGAGAAAGGGACTAATCCTGATCCCACTGGTGCCACATACAGGAAAAGTCTTCCTTGTCCAATCCTCCTCCATTCATCGACCTGGATGAAGAGTTAGAATGTACCCTCAGCAAGTTTGCTGACAACACCAAACTGGGAGGTGTGGTAGACACACCGGAAGGCTGTGCTGCCATTCAGCGTGACCTGGACAGGCTGGA
>Ga0065711_1017216_pt1 | contig 11297 bp, 16 predicted proteins | sample Hoacrofraction12_FD_59098 | JGI IMG/M metagenome (GOLD analysis project Ga0065711, IMG submission 59098) | Hoatzin crop microbial communities from Cojedes, Venezuela - Epithelial fraction 12 v2 (version 2) | ecosystem: Host-associated > Birds > Digestive system > Esophagus > Crop | place... | reverse complement strand
CGTGCTCTGGGCTGTGGTGCAAGCGCGTGTTTGGTTGGACACCACTCTGTTTTAATCTTGATCGTCTATTACTGGTATGTTAAACAGTCTGAAATGTTGCCACAGATGCCAGGCACTGGCTGGTCTTAGAAGCAGGGTAGGAATCCGTGGAGTGTCTCATTCTTTGTAAATATTTCATTGTGCTGGGCTCCTTGGGCTTCTCTGGGAATGGCACAAACAGGTTTCATTCCCACAAACAACTGTAGAGCACATTCTATTCAGTAGCTTACAGTTTTCAGAGTTTTCATTTGTATTAATAACTGATCACTCCTATGAAACACGCTTTTCCCCTAAGCCTGATGATTTTTCTATAGGGACCAATTAACTAAGACAACGTTTTCTTCAAGGAGCCAGTAATTTTAATTACTAGTGAAAGTATTTGCAAGTGGTTAGCCTTGCAAAGAGCTTTCTAAACTATAGAAGTTTTGTCTTCAAAAGCTTTCTGATTTTTGTTGTTGTTGTTTCTGCGTGTCCACTGCTGACACTTTCCAAGGCAGTGCTCGGAGATCATGCCNTGCAGCTCGGATATAAGGCAGTCCATAGAGGTGTTAATGCAAATGAAGTCTNCTTTCCTTGCTCTGTTTTCTGTTCTCTAATCCAGTTTAGTTTCTGGCTTCCTGGTACAGCTGCTGTCCTAATGAAGAGTCATTGCGTGATTGTTTTAAGCAAGGGAAAAAGACATAGTGTAGAGAGGTATTTGTAAGAAAAAATTCCCGTTGAAAAGGAAACTTCATGCTGGAACATCTCAGATAGGACAATTGATCCTTTCTGCCCTGTTGGTGTCTCATACACTGGCCAGTGCAGAAACCAAGGGATAAGATCTAGTCTCTGTCCACCACTCCCTTCTTATCACAGCTTGCTCCCTACCTGCGCTTCGGCAGCTCTGCCATATGAATTGTCTGGTCAATCGGACAGTCAGGTAGGGAATTTCATCAGCATCCCAAATGCATTGTCTGCCATCTGCTCTGCATGTCTTCCCTCAAAGCATGCAAATTTCCGGTGTCGCTTTTACTTCTAGAAAGAATACGACATATTTCCTCCATTTGCAAGGAAATCTGGACATTGTTTTGTTGTGGTTTGCAATGCGGACATTGGATTGTTACAGTGGAGGGACAACAGAATGGCTGAGTTCAGTGTGTGTTGGACGTTGTGTTCGACCGGGAAGGTGTCAGCACCAAGGTCAGGACAGTTTGTTAGCAGTGAACTGGAATTTGCTCAGGGGACAGCTTCTTGCCCCCCCCGCGCTCCCCCCAGTGATTTATCTGAGTGGGGAGAATACTGATTTCAGTGTTTTTTACCCTCTTTCTGCTTTCAGGAAACAAAAAATGGGAACCGATCAGGCAGGATGTTTTTAACCTGAACAAAGTCTGCCTGTTTGCATTTTGTCATGCAGATATGCCTGCCCCTCAGCTCGGATGCCGCAGGGTTAATGGAGTCCTCGCGCAGAGGTATCTCCTGTCTCATTAGCTAATCCTGTTTCAAGCCATAAGCTTCACAAATTCTATAGCCATAATGGGAAATATTCCTGCCAGACAAGGCATTTTCAAAATAACAAAGCTAATAATTGGTTTGAAAAGTTACTATGATGATTGATGATCTCCTTTGACCCATGGGAAAGACTGAAGCTTCCTTTTGCTCGCTTTGATTATAGCTCTTAGTGGTGTAACATAGCATTGCCCATGCCGTGGCACTGACTTGTTGCTAAAACTTTGCAAAGATGGAGTGGAGAGTTCCCCATGGGTTTTTCCAGAGGCATGCTGAGAGCAAATGCTCATCTGCTCTGAAAGTCACGACAGTATCCAGGGGAGTACAACAGGCTGTCAGCAGCTCCCTTCCAGTGGTAAGTGGGTTTTAGTCCCCTGAAACACTGGTCTGCAGCCAGGATGCTGCACTGATGCTTGCTTTCTTTGCTGCATTGAATTCCTCAGCTTCACAGCCTTTAGGCATTAAACTGAGAGGGCTGTCTGGCCACAACCAACTGGCTCAGCTTCAGGGAGGCAGAGGCTGCCGCGATGTGTGTTGGTGGGACTCAGGTAATGACAGTATTTTGTTTATGGGAGTGCTGGAGCTTTCTGAGTTCTGCTGCAAGAAGGAAGAGGCAGGAGTCAGAGGGAAAGAGCTGAAAGCAAGAGCACTGCCGTGCAAGACCCTCTCACATTTTCTCAGCAGGGTGGAAGCGGCAGCTCTGCGTCGGCCCGCAGCAGGGCACTAAGGCTGGTGCTGGTACCGGCAGCCGTCGGTCCCTCCCAGCCCAGTGCCCGGGCAGCCACTCCACGGTCTGCTGGGAGCCATGGGACGGGCAGCTCATCGCGAGCGGCGGTGGGGTGGTTTTCCTGGATGTGCTTCCTTGGGGTCGGGGTATTCATACGGGGTCCGACAGGTCCTCTAGCGAGCTGCATCCCAGACCCTCCTGTGTGTGTGTCCTGACACTGCCATTAGCCTGGCAGACTGTTGGTGCTGATGGGGCTGCAGCTGAGACATGGACCCAGCGGAGCAGAAGGTGACTGCTGGGTGGTACCAGGGGCTGACAGCACACCCGCAGTGCGTGGCGTACAGCTTGATTTCTCTTTCTCCCCCACTAAATTTTTCAGAAAGTGAGACAAAACAGATGAAAAATCACCTATAAACCTTGCCAGGCAAAATCTTCCCCATTTTTATTGCTTCGGGATAGTGAAATTGATGACATGCATGGGAGATGCCTTTATAGCTCATGTGTGTCGCACTGCACAGTGCTTCATCGCAGACCTTGGTTCAGGGATTGTATCCAATATCCTGAATAAGATCCGCAGAGCAGCACACAGCAATTCTGAACACCAATTTCTGCTCAGCCAGGGTAGTTGTGTCTTTGAACCGAGTTAAGGCATAGTGTTACAGCAGGATTGCTTGCAGCTAAATTTTTCTAATTTGAAAAATGATTAAGTCTNTAATTGCTTCTGGAAGAAGAGTTCAAAGTCTCCTGCCCTACCCCCCATTTGATGGTGGTNNTTTTTTTTCAAATTCCCGGTGGCCAGGGATGCTGTTGCACAGCCTGATCATGGCACTCATCGATCTCAACACGTGGTAGGTGGCATTCTGCTGCAGTTCTGCTTCCAGTCAAAAATGCAGCTTTGCACTGTGTTAAGATTATCGTATTTGTGACAGTTTTGCATTATCTTCCTTCTGGTTTAAAGTTTGTTTTGGAGTACCTGTGTTGCTTTTTGTGAGCAAACATCTGAATGAAAGCTTACACTCTTTGGGAGAAACAATCATTCAGACGAAAACAAGAAAGCGGGTAAGAAAACACCAGTGTCTGAAAGAGCACAATGAAGGTGGCCACCCAAATATCTCTTTATTCTCAGCCTGCAGGGAAGCATCCAAAGAGCAGGACTCTGAAGAGCTGCAGCCATGGGGCTGCTGTGCTGGGGACCTGCGTGAGCCCGTGGGGATAACAGTGAGACATGGGACATGTCTGGGACTGCCGGAACTCAGAAAAGCAGCTAGCTCTGGTTCAGAAGCTGGGAGCAGGGACGACTTTGCCACAGTGGCGGCCTGGGTGGTGGTGGGGAGCAACAGGCTGCTTGCTCTTCTTGATGGGCACTGGGCTGTCAGGTCCTGGCATCTACTGGTCGGGGGGGGCTGATAGCCCCATGCCTTAGTGCACCCCGAACCAACAACAACTTGCCTCGCAGCTCTGAAACTGTAGCAGATACATTTTTACTTTCATCTCTTCAAATTATTAATGCTGAAGATGAAAGTGCAGCACTCCTGTGGACATTCACTTTGCTAAAGAATAGATAGATAAAGAAACCCCAGCCCTCAAGCAGGTCAGCAGAGAAAGGTGCCAGAGCAGAGCTTACGACAGGGACACTCGCCATCAACAAATAAGCTGTTCAGGTTAGGGATCTCTGGTGTAACGCACGATGCCTGGGAGTTAGGCTGGTACAGTGAGAACTGTTGCTGCCGGCGAGTCTCTGCAGGCAGGCAGTTTGTGCTGTCAGCTGCTTTCCTCAAAGCTGCCGCTGCTGCTACAGGAGTGAAACCTCATGGTACTCAAGGGATCCGACACGTAGCCTGCAAGACGCAGAGAGAAGTTCACGTGTGGCTCAGCACAGCAGCAGGACTCCCCCGCCCTCCCCTGCAGTGACAATATCAACAAAATAATGTGCGTATCATTTGGAGATAAATAGGCACAGATCATGCTGATACCTGTTTGCCATCTGCAAATCTCCATTCAATATCATCTGCTGAGGAAAAATTTAAAAAAACAGACCCTGTCATTCATGCAATGAATTCACAATAATCAAGCACAAAGAATCTTTGGTGACTGACATAAATATATGAATCTCAATGTTTTACTAACACAGTGGAAGTTTGCTGTTAAAAAATATCTTCTGCCCTTTCACCTAGAGCTTTGGAAGGCTGAAAATAAGCATTCTGGTGTTTTTAGAATACTTTAATTCTTGGCACTATGAAACAGAAAGCAACTGCTCTTGCCAGCACTGTATTTCCAATGAGCTGCTCCAATAACGCCAAAGAAACCATTTCTCCCTTTACATGGTGTCACTGGCCAGCTGCTCCCATGCTTCTCATTCTGGTGTGGTAACGCTGACAGTCCAGTGGAGCCAGCTCCAACGTCTCGATGACCAGGCACTGCACAGAGACACGCAGATGCTCGGGAAACAGGAGGGCAGAGCAGCTAGAACACGAAACCTTTCTGGGCCACAGGGTGGGGTGGGAGAAGGGTTATAAAACATTGCTGGGCTCTTGCATGCCAAATTCTTAGTGCCAAACGTGAAAGACACACAGCTGCACAAAATTAAGGCTCTGGTAATTGCAACAGTGCTGACGACACTGGAATCCACAAGCAACCTTGGTTTATCTCCTAATCTTGGCACACCATGCTTTGAAAGCTGGCAGCAAAGCTTTTCCTTAAGGGAATCTCACTCATATCCGAAATATGCTGTCCTTAACGCCGCGCCTGTTCTCGCCACGCTGGACGTGTCCTGTGAGGGGAGGGCAGCCAGTGCCGTCGCTGAGGCCAAAGCCACGGTGCGTCACTGTGTACGTGAGGAGCGACGGTCTGCAAGAGCCACCAGCCGTGGTGGCAACACTCTGCCCCGTGCCGCAGTCCACGGATCGCGCTGGGAAGGACACTGCCCACTGCAGCACCAGCGCTTCCATTTGCCTTGCTGCTGCCACGCAGCGGGGAGCCGTCGCTTCTGTAAATGCTTTAAGGTTTCCAACCCCCTTGACCACATCCTATGTGTTTTTCTTTTCCTTGTAGTGCCTGTGACTTTCATACCAGCCAGGACCAAGACCACGAGGGTGCCTGGCGTGCCTCGGTCGCAGCGGTCCCGTGTTGCCTGGCAGTGCCATGTCTCCTCTCAGCTGGATGGTGCCCTTCGAAGAGCCCGGCGGGATGGTGCGGTGCCACGCCACAGCACGGCCTTGCATGGCTGCGCGACAGCTCGGTGAGTGCAGGCACTGCCGTGTGGTGCCGGGCTGCAAGCCTTCCCGGGCCGCCTTTGCAGATGGGAAACGGTGGTGGTTGTTGCAGCAGCACCATGAGCTTGTCTGCCAGTGTCTGAGAGCTGCAGGGAACACGGAGAACCCAAAGTCAAACCCCGGGTTTACACCTGTCTTAAATTTTATGGGATACACAGTTTTCTTTAGGCATTGTGCAGCTGTCTCGTGTGATTTCACTGCTTTCAAGGTACTGTTCAACAACTGCTGAAACTTCTCGTGAAGAGCAGGCCCTTTGCTTTCACTGAAGAAGTCAGGGCTGTGTTTATTTGTAGAATTTCTATTTTCAAACACATTCAGAGAAGAAAATTGTATGCCATCACAAAGGCTCTTGCAGGAATGGGAGCAGGGTGCTTTTGGGGCTTTTACTGAGAAAGGAAAACAGTGAATGTGTTCTTTATTGTTTACAGGCTGAAAGCGCAAATGAGGATAACGGAAAACATTAGGCAAAAGGCAAATAGAAAGAAAAAAGTTCAAAATGGACATGAATGGGGAGAGACAGCAGTGAAATTGGTTTATGTGGCACAAATAAAGAGCGCAAATATTTGCAGTCATTAGACCAAGCACTCTAATAAAAAAGGGCTCGGGGCTTTCTGTCTTCCGGTGTGCCACTGTGCATGGCAGTGGCTTGCTGAGCAGGGTCCCGCAGCCTGGGTGCAGTCAGAGCAAGGGGCGGCTGGGCAGCAGGGCAGCGCTGGGCCTCGGCGGCAGCTAGGCTTGGGGCTGGGCAGCGGGGACGGTGACGCTGCTGTTCCTCGAGACACACATCCCGGTGACACGGCAGGGCTCAGCCTGGGGCTGCGTAAGCCTGCTGAAATCAGGGATGTGGCAGGGAGTAGCTTTTCCAGTCCTGCTGTGTCTGGCAGCCTGGATCTTGGCCTCCCTCTGTCCCACCCTGGCTTCTTCCACTGTGACCCGAGGTAGCGCAAGGGTCAGCTTGGCCAGCTCTGGGCTGTGACCAAGCTGTGCTGCACCGCAGTCCTGGTATCCTGGCCAGCAGCGTGGGGGTCTGGCTGGGGCCACCTCCCTTCCCGCTCGCATGCTATTGTTCCCTTCTGTGGAAACTCTAATTCAAGGAACAGATATGTTTGGAAATAAATCTTGCGAGTGGAGTCTGAAATCACTCCTGAATTCCACAGCTTAAACGCAGCCATGGAGAGTCTCGTCTCCACCAGCCCTTCATTCCCTGTGTCCCTTTTTAATACAGACTTCAGAAACCATCTCCACTCTTGCCTGGATGGTCTTACTCTAGGACTTCACTAAACGTTCCTGTTTTGTTCATGTTTTCTTCCTCCTTGAATTTTCCGGTTTCCAGGTACCTGATGAAAGCTGTGCCCCAAGGAACTGCTCTCTGCAGCTGTGGAATCTGCATTATGACAAGTAGTCGCAAGGTTTTGTTCTTTGTTCAGTTTCAAAGGTCATTACCTCACTACTTGTTATGACATCAACACTGCTGTTAGCACTGTACCCAGTAAATATTTATATGACCAGGTTTTCTCTTTTTCTCACCCAATGTGCTCAGTTCAGAGGAGGGGAGGGAGTGTGAGAGTCATGCTGAGGCCAGTGAAAAACAGCAAAGATGAGTTGATGAGCTTCTGGCATGTGCTTCAGTCAGAACAAAACACTGAATTCTCCTGGAGACAAAACAGTTTGGAAAGCAGCAGAAAAGTGGGAGCAGATGCCAGGACAGGACTGAGAAAGCCCCAGGGCAGGGGACAGCAGCAAACTCTGGAGGACGGCAACCCTGTAAAGTCAACGGATCCACTCAACGCAGATGCCGTTTGAACACACAGAACAAAGTATGTAAGTACAGAGCGTACAGAAAACTTGATGTTTTCCTTGTATGTACTCGGCAGGTGTGCCGTGGAGAAACGACGCTGCGCAGAACACCTCTGCTCACAGCACACACAGAGACCTTCCTGCTGGGCATGCCAGGATGGCAGCGGCTGTGCTGCATGTCTCGGCTTGGAAATCCGCGTTCTCCGTCTCACAGCCCAGCCCCGCTCCCTGGTGCTGACCGTGTCGCTGTCGTTCTCCGCCATGTCAGCCCCGTGGCTCCTGCCGTTTTTGTTTGCCTCCTTTGTCCATCGCATGCTGAAGTCTGACACGAGTGTTGATGAAAAAGCACTCTACCCTGCTTTCAGAATGGAAGTGGCTGGCACAGGCAATGCCAAAGCTTCTTTTTCTGCCGGCTCCAGGGCACTTTTCTAAGAGGGCACTGGAGTCTGGTTCTGCACCTGGTGTCGTCAGCAGCACCGCACTGCTCTGCTGTCTGATCTCTCTGGCAATGGTTGCAGAAAATACCTTCTCGCAGTGCTCCGTCTCCAGGTGCTCCCTGGGCATCCATGCTTGTCCTGAGGGTGATGAGATCCAGAATGCCTGCGTGGCTCCGGGCAGACGGTGGAAGCATGGTCTGCGGTGCCGTCCTCAGGAAAAGGTAACTGCGGGTGCTGTGCTCAGGTTTGTTCGGCAAACACCGCAGCCACCGCGGATAGGCCCGGAGCATGTGTCCGCGCTGAAACGGGGCAGCGATGTCCTGCTGACATGGCCCTGGAGCAGCTTGGGACGTTCAGGACAACAGAGCCACTGGTGCTGTGGAAGGAGCAGCATGGTGGGATGGCGGCTGGAGGCTTTCCGAAACCGCGCGCTCAGCAGGTGTAGTCCCACCTCGGTATTGCTGCGCAGAAAGGTACTGAGCTGGGATGTACTGTTGTTCCACACCTGAGCATAAAACATGCACTACCCCGACAGCACGTACTGAAAGCGGCTTCACAGCAGTGGCAGGTCTTCCTAGTGCGAATGAAGATCGGCGCAAAGGTGAGATGAAGAGTCTGACTTTCAGATCCGCACCACGGAAGGAAGGTTTACCCAAGATGTCTGAATCCAGTCTGCTTGATACCACCCTAATGCCAACTACATTTTCATATGCTTTTTATTTTAAGGTTTTATTTATATATTATGCTGCTGGGCTAAAAACTGGTCTAAGATGATAACCATTCTATGCTTGGGAAACCGTAAAGAACCAGGCAGTGAGTTCGTGAGCTGTTTAGAAAGGGTGGGCAAGAAACAGACTGCCAAAGAGCTGCCTGCAAGACAAGACCCAGGCAAAGGCTGTTTAGCAGAAGAGGTTTACTGGAATGATGCAAACGCAGGGGCTAGGAAATGCTGGAAGGCTGTTTCTGTGGCAATGCACGAACACCCACTCAAATCTGGTAGGACAGAAAGCCAGGAAGGCAGGAGGAAGAAGCAGTCAGGGCATCTCTGTTCTGGGGGGGGAGCGGAACGATGGGATGCCCTCTGAGTGAGGACTGCGAATGGTGAAAAGGATGTGTTGTGTCATTTTGTGCTCCTGTGGTACTCCAGAAATAGGACTGTCTTGCCCACTTTGTGCAGAAGCAGCCCTGAGGATACAATGCCACATCTTCTCCTGATTCACAGATCCATGCACGTAGACAGGAAGGACCATCCCAGTTCCGAAGTGCTTGGGGCACATGCACAGGGACAGCAGCCACGAGTCGCGGGGAGTGCAAGGTGAGACCTCGCCAGCTCTGGCTGACCATAACAGGCAGCCTCCACTCTACAGCAGTTTTCTCATGAGACCTTTTGGTACCTCAGGAGACTAGCTCTGCCCTGGTTAACCACACCAAGATGCTCAGAGGTGTATTCTGCCTTAACTCACCGTTTTTGTCGATTGGTGGGTACTGGAAGTTTCTTCTCATATCGTCTAAAGACAGACCTTGTGAAGGGTGTTGCCCAGTGCTGCAAATTAGATAGGAGGTTTCAGTTTTGATAAGACAGATAAAGTCACATCTCCAACCCATGAGAACTTTTTCTACAGAGTTGGAAGGAAAAGAGAGTAACATGAAATGCATCAGCTTGATGCCCAGCCATTGGCATTTGCAGTAAACAAAAAAGCAAGAAAAAGTTACGAAGGGTGAGTCACATGGATGCTCACATTTCATCCATTCTCAAAGGAACTTCCCTCAAATATACTGTTTGGGGCTTCACAATTATTTGTACTTTGCTATTTTAAAAGCAATTTAGCTCCACTTTCATTAATTTCCAAGGATTTGCCAAAGACTAAAGGAAGAGATAATGGTTACAGCGACACAGCCAATGGCACAGGGAAGCAAAGTAATGCACGGATGTGCTTCAGAACACTTTGGAGATGATGGAGAGCCCACATCTCTCTGACTGTATCTGGTACTTGACTGGGAGGCTAGAGAAGACCTACTGGATTTAAGCGCTCCATGAAAATAACATCTGAGTTAGAGAGAGAAAGAGGCTCTTTCATTTGGCCTGCCTTCACTGAGTATGCTTACCTTAAACTTGAGAAGCCTTTTAATTGAAAACACCATCAGCCATGGTTCTTGGACTTTGACACTTTTCAGGTACAGTACTAAACAGAACTTTCTGTCAACTTAATTAGACACTGTGATTATTATTTATCTCACAATGTGTAAAAAAACAAATGTCTGTCAGTCACCACTAGACTATCTAAACTTAACAGTGTATCCATGGCTTCTGGCTTCTGTTGAGTAGTGACTAAGATATTCTTTCTGGTGATCTCTTTGTGCAGTTTTGACAGGATAATGGGATTAGGTTTGCTGAATTCCACTAATTGCAAAGTAAAGTGACATCAGCTCCACTTACTCTTCGAATATTTTCACCGGTAAAACTGATCATTCTAGCTTTTCAGTCTCTAAAACGTGAAGCCATGGAATGAAAAGGGCGACGCAGGGAGCCGTCCAGGAGGCAGAACGTGGACGGTTGACACCAGCTGGCAAGGGCAGGACACAGCCTGGTTGTTTCAGGTTTCCTTAGGGCTTGCCTGCTCTTCTGCCCTGAACACAGCACTGCCGCTGATGCAAGTGCTGGGGGGGCTTGGGACAGGTCCTGCGGCTCTGGCTTTCCCAGCTTTAAGTAGGACAGACAGACGGATGGATGGAGGGACGTGGGTTCCCCATAGTGACGCCACTGTCGATGCCTGGAGCGGCACCGTGCCCCGTGGGAAGAGGCCGGGCAGCAGCCTGGCAGCTGGAGCAGAGTTTAGTGAGGGTTGGGCGCACCATGAAGGAGCGGGGAAAGCTCAACCCAGCTCAGCTGGTACCTCAGGAATATTGCTTCTACCCACCCTTTCACCATTCCGTCCTTCTCCATGCTGCTTCTGACTTCCTTCGTGCTGGATCATTCTCCCCTCTCTGCTCCCTCCCACCCCGAAGTGCCATCCCCGCTCTGCGCCGCACAGCTCCTCCACCATCTGCTTGCCCTGCCGCCCACCCAGCCGCTCGCCCTGCCGCTGGCACAGCGGCCCTCGCCCAACCCCTTGCCCGCCTGCCTGGCAATGGAAAGTCCTCTGAGGGCCGACCCCCAACGGTATGCAACGCGTATACATTTACTGCATCACTTGCATTATTGAAGCTCATTCATAATTCAGGACCAGAAGCCCTTCTTCGGGCAGAGGAAAACAATAGGGAGGTCTGTTTTGGGAAAACACAGTCCAGTCAGAGGCTGAAGCAGAAAGCCAGCGAGCGACTGGCTGGCAAACCTGCATCTGAGAGGACTGCGGAAAGCGATCGCAGCATCCGCCAGCTGGGGGAAGAGCCAGGAGGTCCCCAGGGGAAGAAACAAAGCATACATTTTGCTTGAACTCTTAGCGCAGCGTTCATGGAGTAATTCCTGATGTGGTAGCCGAGAGAGACGGGGCTGAGGCCAGCCACGCTGCCGAGCAGGAGTCTGGCAGCGCCGGCTGTGCC
>Ga0065711_1049467_pt1 | contig 11298 bp, 6 predicted proteins | sample Hoacrofraction12_FD_59098 | JGI IMG/M metagenome (GOLD analysis project Ga0065711, IMG submission 59098) | Hoatzin crop microbial communities from Cojedes, Venezuela - Epithelial fraction 12 v2 (version 2) | ecosystem: Host-associated > Birds > Digestive system > Esophagus > Crop | place... | reverse complement strand
GGTCACCTACAGTAGGCTGCACAGGACCTTGTCCAGGCGGGTCTTGAATATCTCCAGAGAAGGAGACTCCACAACCTCCCTGGGCAGCCTGTTCCAGTGCTCCGTCACCCTCAGAGGGCAGAAATTCTTCCTCATGTTCAGATGGAACTTCCTGTGCTTCAGTCTGTGCCCATTGCCACTTGTCCTGTCGCTGGGCACTACTGAAAAGAGCTTGGTCCCATCCTCCTGACACCCACCCTTCAGATATTTGTAAGTATATATTAGGACCCCTCGCAGACTTCTCTTCTTCAGACTGAAACAAGCTCTGTCATTTTGACAACAATGAAGGTGAATCCTCCCTCTCCTGAGGAGCCAGCAGAGTGGAAGTTGTGCAGTGATAAGTCATACTATACTCTTGCATAGAGAGGTAACCCTCTCAAAGGCCACCTGCAAAGAATATCCTCTGCAGACACCTCCCATATCCACCCACAGTAGATCCAGGCTGTCAACTATACCAAAGATGATTGTCTGTTCCATATACTCTGGAAATTTATGATTGCAAGTTCCACAGATCTTCTGACTCAGTTGTAAGCCACATAACTCATTCTTTGCACGTGGAAAAGCAAAGACTCTGTCCTCATTACATTGAATACCTCAGGAAAGAAAGAGGCTTTTTCTTGCAGGATTTGCTAAAAGGGGATATGCTAAAATTTCAGTGTGTTCCTCCTATTATGAGAAAAGATATAGAATTCTGTTCTCATTACATTTCTAATAGTTGCATTGGTCCTCTGCGGTAGGATGATCCCACAATATGCAAAGCATCCATTGACTCAACATATGTGATCTGTATGCATCTTTCTGAAGAAGGGTTTTGCATGGAAATTATATTGAAAAATTAAAACTGAAAAAAGAGCTTTCATTTAGGGGCAGAGTACTGACTGCCATTTTGAAATGAAATGTGAATGACAAATCCAAGTCAGAGAGGCAAGAAATATTAACAGGTAGGCCACTGGACTAGGACACTAGAAAGCTGAGTTAAACTCATTGGGTTTTACTCAAAGCAGGGCTTCCATCTCAGTGGGAATCTCTGGGCTTCACCATAAGGCAAAGAGTTAACAGAAATCACATACAATTTATACAGGCAAAAAAAACCCTAATTAATGCATTAAGTTTTTACGTTAACGTGAATGATGCAGCCAGTAATGATATTTGCTGTCACTTGTCGTCTTTAGTCACTGTGCTGCTGTTGGTCTGGAGTCTACCATGAAGATGTTGAAGCCAGAAATGTGGCCAGCATACATAAGACTTATGGATGATGGGGTGGGAGGCAGACAGCAAAATGGCAAATGGAGAACAGAGCTTTGTCTTCTTATTCCTCATGCCTGACTATTTGCATTTGAAAATTCAGTCTCAGAGAGAATCTCTGCAGCTTTGTCTATAAATGCATGTAATTAGAAGTTTATAATGTGCCCTGAGTAACAGAGGCATCAACATTACCAGTGAAAGTCAAAAGAATCCCCGACTAAGACAATGAATTTTATATCTGAGAACTGAGGCAACTCAGAAAATTAGAAAACGTTTCATAGTCTTCTAAAATGGCTTTCTCCTCAAGTTGTCCACTTCTCTTATGCCACTCGTCATATTTACAGCCACATTTAATCCTTAGTTCCCTTGATTATTTTTGTTAAATCTGCTAATGATACTGTAATGAGTTGTGTACAACTGAAAAGAGGAACTCATTTTTCATGGGAAATAAAAAAACCTGTATCCAAGTTTTGTTTCTTAAGGACCTACAAAAAAAAGGTCTATGATATTCTAATGAAATCAGAGCAAAAAATAAGAGGGTAGATAGGAGATTGGTACAATCAAATTAGAGAAAAGATCAGGGTTACATTAGGGAAGTTCACCAGAATACATCACATACTCAAAAACCTGTGGAAATAAACGTGGTGGGAACAGATGAAAATCTGAAGCTGACAGAGGTCATGGCCATGTCCAGATTGATCTGCACTGGATCTGGAACTGCCCTATTACAAATCCGTGTCACAGGTTCACACGGCAGATGGGTGAAAATCAAGCTCATGTTTCTAAGCCCACAAGATCTACTTTACACTGGGCAACCAAAGCCACATTGTCTCCAGTGTGACACTGTGAGGTGTGCCATTCGGAGTCCATTGTCTGAAGGCCAATAAAGAGCTATTTTTTTACTTTTTTTCCTCTTAGCGTGTTCCTTCAGGTGGTGACAAGACTTACATTATCTTCTGTTATCTTCTATATACATCTATTAATTCACTGATTTTTTTGTTTGGTTTTTTTTCCCTGCGACTGATTTTTAGTGTGGAGAGAATGGATAAAGTGAGTCCACTCCCTGCTGGAATCTCAAGTGAATCCTCTTCCACAATGTACAGAAATATCTTCCCCCAAATTAGGAATTTTTAAAATACACAATTTTGATCCCAATGTCATACAGCTTTTTGTCAAAAAATATAGCTGTGTGAAAATGCTTTCAATTTTCTCAACACTATGTATTTGTTCTTACAGCAATCCAGGGCAAAATTGCAAGAAGAAAATGTTTTTCAACAGGCAACCTTCTCCTGCATTACTAAAACATCTTTATTTTTAAATAATGGAAGCATTCTTAATGTGGATGTTTGGGAAGGCCAGGGGAGTGCCCTGTACCTGGTCTGTTCTTTTTCTGACACAAACTAGCTGACACTTATAACTAGCCATAGTTCTGCTGCTTCCTTGTAGGTTCCAGTCAAATGTCATTGTCACTTGCTGATACAAGAGCTCTGAAACAGATAGAAAGTCGATGAGGGGGGAATGCAGCATGGGCTACAGTCTCACAAATGTACCATATGAAAGCTGTGTTCTGCATAGCTGGAATACATCTCTGTATTCAATGGCAGACTTTCTAGTGATGATTTCTTCCGAGGTAAAGGCAAAACCAGTGCTTGGTGGTAGCACAGTGCGGTGTTTTGATGCCCTTGTTTAGAAGCTTATATTAGTGGCCTTGTTTTCAAAAGCTTGCAGCCCCTAGAGAGTTTAGTGACCAAACGTAATCTTTCTCCCTCCAGGCATCTTACAATCCTGTATCAGGGTTCCTGTTCCAGAAGAGTGGCTCCTAAAAATGATCACGTATCAAAAGAAACAGCACAAAATTCCTTTTATTTCCCTCCTCTTCTAAGTCCATATCAGGCAGCAGAAAAAAGAGGCAACATCTTATCTGACTTCTGCAGCTTGGAAGATTAGAGAAAGACTTAAAGGGCATGTCACAGGCCTGAAAGAGTTAAGCTGGCAAAAGCTCGAAGTGTCTGAGTAAAGCTATCCTTGTTGGTGCTTTTGTAAAATTGGTCACTGCTCGGTTACTGACGTAGACATTTAGACACCTCAGTTCAGATTTAATACGGAGCCAGAGTAAGGGGATCTGGATGCATCCTCTGGCAGCCACTTGCAGCACACTTCTGTCCCAAAGGGACTAAGTCATTCTGACACAAACTGGAACACACTCGTATTACCTGGTATACAAACAGATCTAACTCACATGAAAGTAAACTACATGAACTGCTAAGGCTAGTTGCCCCGAAGCGCTTGGCTTTTTCTTTTTAAAAATTTTGGCCTAATAACAAAGCAAAGAATATTTCAACTCTTAAACATCAGTACGAGAAAGACATGGACCTATTGGAGCGGATCCAGAGTAGGGCCACAAAAATGATCAGAGGGATGGAACACCTCTCTTGTGAGGAAATACTTAAACACTTAAAGGTAGCTTATGAGAAAGATGAGGCAGACTTCTAATATGGCCTGTAGCGATAGGACAAGGGGTAACAGTTTTAAACAAAAAGAGGGTAGATTCAGACTAGGTATAAGTTAGCAATATTTTACAATGAAGGTGGTGAAACACTGGAACAGGTTACCCAGAGAGGTTGTATGTGTCCCACTGGTGGAAACATTCAAGGTCAGGTTGGACAGGGCTCTGAGCAACCTGATCTAGTTGAAGATGTCCCAGCTTTATGACTAGAATATGCCAGGCACACACATCTTTTGTGTCGGTTACCACGAAAATATTACCATGAACAGAAGGTATGTTTCCAAGTCAATTTTCTACCAGAAATAAAACTTCTACATAGTTTTCAAGCCACAAAAATATTACCAATAACAAGGATGGGCTTTTTAATGGAGAAGAAAGGAATTAAATAAGTAAAAATAAATGGGAATAAGTGGAATAAAATCCTAGCTAATTGACCATTAAACTAATGTACTTTCAACCACATATTCAATTTGCTCTCCTCTGCCTTTCTTATCATCAGAACATAAGATCAACATTTCCAACACAAACTCTTTCTCTTGTATCTACTATAAGAATTTCAGGTTGTTCCTGGCAACGTGAAACAATTTAAAGGCATCCAAATATACTTGTCATCAATGGCAACCTATGTTCTCTTTTTGGATATTTAGCTTTATGTGAATTAACCATGCCCTGTTGCTTTAAAGTATTTAACTTTATAGTCTTTCCAGAAGATTAGAAATAATAACCAACATGTGACAATCACTGTTGACTGTACAAACACGTTCTCTGTTTCCAAGTCATGTGAAAAGTTATACAGGAGAATGTGAGGATTTTGAAAGGTTAAACCATTTACCTGAACAACTGTTAATAGACATACAAAAACAAGAAGGAAAAAATGCAGATCAAAAGAAAAAAATTCTCCTTGGTTTTCTCAGCAGCAACGACCAGTTGAGAGAAGGAATGGCAGCATCACCTTAATTAGAGCAGTTTCTTTATGTTAGGTTAAGAGATAGAAAATAACCTCTCTGAAGTAGGGATTGCAAATCAGTCCTGTTCCATCCGAACCCAGCCATGACAGAGACGTTGCGAACTTCATGACTCAACACAACAGGTTTGAATGTTTTCAGTTGCTTTTTGGTGGATCAGAATTGTTTTCAGAGGATCTTGGTTCTATTTCTGTCTTTTCTGCAGGTAATGTTTTAGGCTACTCAACCCATTGGTAGATTGTAAAGGAACTGCAAAGCAGCCTTTTTCTGCTCTGAGATGCCTTTGACAAACATACATCATGCATATGGTCTGTGCAACGCAATTGTTGAATCTTCACCACAATTAGAGCTTCTGTTTTTAATAACTTTCCCCAAACTAGTATTCATAAGAATTAGTAATAGCATGATATCTCCATTGTTCAGATGGCTTTCAAGTGTAAATTGGAGGAGCTTTTAATTGTTGTCTTATATTTAGTTAATGAAAAAGTTTCCTATCCTCCCATATGTGTCAGTCAGACATGATTCTAATTCGGTTTTCTCTTAAGGAAGATTTACAGCACAATATAATATGCATTAATCTTTGCAGCGTTGTACCACTTTCCGCATGGAAAGATAATAATGCCGTGTTATTTAGGATGTTTTGCTGCTGTTTTTGAAAATGTGGCAAACATTCCTAACTGTTTATGTTTTATAGGCTTTGCTCATTTTTCAACATCTCTTTGAGACCACCATTAAGCTTACACAGGTAATACAAAAGTAAGTGCACCAACAAGGTAACAGTCTTGTTTTCTCTCCTTGGCAACTGATGGATCACAGATGAAATATTTTTGAAAGATTTAACAGCCAAGCAGAGGGACAATCCCTTCCAACTATGTTATGTGAACTATAATCGAACAAGAAATGTGCTGGACTGAAGCTGCACCTACATCTTCTTTCCAGCTGTTCATTGTATCAGAAGTGCTAGGCTGGCTTTTATTAGCTTGAAAAGCAGTGGGAGTGTTAAAAATAGGTTTCTGGAGAAAAGTTCTTTCTGCAGGCTTGAGAGGAGAAATCATCACTCCGCAGTCAGAGCTTATCTCCCATCCTCTGAACCCATTGTGCACAGAGCTCTTCAAAGGCATCGTGGCAGCTTCACCACCCTTGACACATGGTGTGAACAGAATGAGCTAGGCACTAACGGGTTCTTCTCATTTGCTTTAATAAGAAGACAGCCAAGATGCAGGTGGTTAATTGTCTATAGTAATCAGAAGGGGTCTATTTCTTGGATTATTCTGGTTTTACCAGCGTGCAACGCTTCCTGCTACTGTCTAAATCATGAAAAACACAGAACTTCAGAACTGCCTTTCTGTGTCTAACCAAACACCCATTTGCCACAGGACCTGCCCTATGAACTTGCCACATCAGAGAGTTTACAAAAACAAGGTGTGTGCAACATCAGCCTCCCCTCTCAGATACACAGTTTCCGTCTTCAGCAGTTCCTGGCAAGGCCTTCTGTGTTGCAGTCGCTGCTGCAGAACTTTTTCCTAGGAGAAACTTCTTTCTGCCAAGCAACACAGGGAGCCTCCTGTTTGCTATTCCTTTCATTTACGTGGCAGTACTCCGTGCAACCATTTGAGGAGGAGCTCTTCTTTACATAATTATCCATACATATGCATAAACAGGGCATATGTGCATCTGACTGTGCTTATTTGCGTCTGAATAAACATGTCTGTGACAGAAGTCCTTGTCTAGCCACACCATAGTACTTGGGGGGACTACAACAGGAGAAGGCTGAATGATAAATTTGCTTGTTAGAGGGTAAAACAGAACCATCCCTGCTGCTGTTGGAGAGGCAGAGACCCTGCTGTTTTTAAAGGCAGCTGTCCAAATATATCAAAATATTTTGTGTTGTCTTCCATTAAAGACACACTGACAGATTTTAAATATCTGAGGCAAATCCTAGGCTAGGTTACCTCATCTCATAAAACACCATGTTCCAGTGATTTCTTCTCAGCACAGAACTGGTTTTGAGAGAAGAAGATCATACAACGATGCTACAAGCACAAAATCCTGTGACCTTGCTGCAACTACCAGGTATTCAAAGAATTTATTGCAATGGTGGTCTGCCTCACAGCACCCTCCTCATGTGCCTCCAGTCCAAACATCCTTACAGAGCCTTATTGTCATCAAGTAATGCTGATCAACAACCGGTTTGGATGTGCCAGTTTTCACCCATCAGAACCACCAGTAGTGGTCAAGAGGGCATGGAAGAAATGGACAGAGTTGGCTCACTCTGAGAGACAGCTATGCTGTTGCTTTTCCTGGCAAAGCAGCAGTTCATCATCACAGTCCCACAGCATTAGCCCTGCTTAACCTTGAGAAAGACACAGGGAAAACTTGCAGATTCCTGTTGGATTTTTCTGATGAAAGCCAGGTCATTCAATTAAAACCCCCTCAGTACACCTATTCAGCAGGAGTTTCTTACCCTGTGTCAGCTCCCTATTCTGTGCTGCTGCTGGTCTCTCCTCCCTTTCACCAATACCATAAGGAACCATAAAATGTAAACTTTGGAAATTTTTGCATCGCTTTTGCAAACAATGCAGCATTCTAACTGCTCTGGGGCAGCATTCAGGTGTGCACAAGAAGAATGTCAGAGCTAGTCCCCCTTTTCTCCCACCTGACAAGGAAACAGAGGATTGATTTTCCTTCAAGTCCTCTGGTTCTTACAAAAATATTTGCAAAGAACACAAGCTGCTCACAGATGGCAGAATAGGTTTGATCCCACAAGAGAACACTTTGCATGTTCAATTGGATCTTGCTGCGGCTTTTCAAAAGCTCAGCAACTCTGCAGCGTGGCATTGCAGTCTTACATTGCAGCATCAAAAGCCTTCATTGAGAGCTGATGAGCGTGCACTGCAGTGCGACGCTTTCCTAGCACAGTACTGCAGTCTGTGCAGAGTAAGTAAAGGACAGCAACAAAACAAGTGCTTCTGGCAGAGCTCACTGTTCCATTTAACTTTAAGAACACTGATTTGCTCAAGCAGATCTTGATTGTTTAAATATAAAACTCAAAAAGCAAAGTGCTACTGCTTTAATTTCAATTTTGACAAATTGAAATTTGTGTTTAAGGATTAACTCTGAGATGATAGTTGGACCATGGGAAATTCTTTACTGCATTTAGCCCCACATTTTCCTTTCTGATGGAGAGAAGTTCCTTGCAAATCTTTTCAGCACTGAATAGCTTTCCAGGTGATACTGGAGGCACAGCAAACAGCATGTGGAATTGCATGATGCATGTCATACAGCCAGCTGGAGTGGGGGATCAGAATTATTTTAAACTGGTAACACCTGTCCAGACACAAAAAATACCTCACTTGGAAATTTTTTCTACCTCACTTTGACTCTCTTCTTCTCTTTTTTCATTTCCTATTCACCTTTACATTGAAGCATTTCTATGCCAACAAGCGGAGTTGTGCTCTAGGACGCCAGTCCAATGGCATATAGTTCACACTGCTGAAGCAGGGCGAGGACTGAAACCTGAAGACTGTAGTTACTCCTTGCCCAGCTCTCTCTTAGGACCTGTTTTACTAACAGGGCAGAAATATTCCACGAAGAGCAGAAAATGGACAATTCAGAAACAAATATAAATAAATATCATAAGGCATAAGAGACTTTGCAGGAAATGCAAATATTGTTGAAAGACTTATCTGTTGTTGGCTGAAAAATCTGAGTATGCAGATATGAACATGAAGAGACCTGAAAGAAAAACTGGCACATAAAGCCACATGAACTTGGTTAAATCATCTTTCCTGTGTTACAGGAAAAATAGACTCACTGAACTCCTTCATTCTCCATTAAAGTCTGTGGGATTGATACATTTGTTAAGTCATGTGGTTTGACTCTAATGGTATTACAAAGAGAATCAAAAGGTGCAGAACAAAAGGAAGATCGAAGCACACTCTAAATCCCACCTTGCCATGCTGTCCATTTACAGTCAAAGAGTCAAAGTACTCTCCTCTCGTACACAGGGCAGAGACAGTTCCTTTGTGGAAATTTGAGGTTCCAAGCACTGCTATAGTTAAAGTGTTTGCATCCTTGAGTAAAAATATTCATGCTTGGCATTCATTCTTAGTTGTTCATGCTGAGCCGTGTCTGGTAACAAGATGCAAGGTTTTAGTCAGATGCTTTCAGGTAATACTGCGTAACAGATTGGTTTATCTTACAATAACTGTTGACATTTCAGTATCTCAAACTAGCACTATTTCTGAAACCATTCAATAATGCTGTTTCAGTATTCCCAGAACAGAAGAATGTGGCAACCTGAACACTTCAAACTCGGGATAACAAGAATGATCTCAAAGTCACGTGCAGAGATGACTCTGGACAGCAGTTCACCGGGTTTCTTTAAACCACAGGACAGACTTCTGTGAGTTGTGAGAAATGTTCTTTGTATTTGACTTGATAAATATTTATTTTAGCCAAAGCTGCATTTTTCAACTTCAATTTCACAGCACGACAAAGCTGGATGCATTTTTTTTTCCTTTCCCATTTTCTGTCATCAGTGGTTTCCTCCACAGGCTTTATGATGCCTATCTTTGACTTCAGAAAGGTAGCACAGATTATCCTAAGCCTCTTCTTCTGGAGTCTGTTTTTCCTTTCATGAATCAAGCTGTGTTTCTCTGGTCTGACATGACAGCCCGCTAGATCAGAATATAATCCTTCTACCGGCAGGTCTGCTGAGATGCCAGGTACAGCACAGACAGGGGAGTCCAACGTGAAAGGGAACCAAAACTCTGTCTTCAGACTCTATGCAACTTTTTGTGACACTTCCTTTCTACCCCAACACTCCAATGGTCACAGCAGTGCAAACAATTAGAAAATTTGGTTTGTTTTTTTGTGCTTCTATCTTCTGAATACAACACTGGAAGGAAAGGAATGTCTCCAAAAGGATAGTTTGAAGTGTCATGCACAGATCCAGATCATCAGCTGCCACAGATAAGAATAATAATAATACCTCTGTTACACAAGCTGTCACCAGTTCATTTCATTGCTTTCTATTGTGCTCAGAACTGAGGTTCTTGCCTCTGTATAAAAGCCTCTTCCAGGCCATGGCAGGAGTCATGCCTAAGGCACCAGGCTCCATTCCTGCAAAAACAATTTTCCATAAGGAACCTCAGCCCCTCTCACCCAAAAAAGTTCCTTACACACATCCCAATGTCCCCTCACCCTCCTACAATCCCTTCTTTAAAACTTGCCACAGGTTACAGAAAAACATGACTCATGACTCTACTGTACTAACAAAAATTACCCACTGCTTCCTGTGATGCCATGTGTGCCTGTACGTACCAGTCCTGTCTGGCCTTCAAATGCAATTATGTCTTTCTGTTTAACACAAGTACATGTGGCAATGAGATGAGATTCCCTGTCTGATGGCACTAGGTGCTACAAGAGTACATATAACCAACCAGTTGTGACAATCCATGCTTGATCTCTTGGCCAAAATTCACACCAGAGTGATGTCAGCAAGACATAGGTATAAATGAACAGCTGATGCATAGAAGAAAGCAGTACTATTGCTGCTTGAGGTTTAGCAGAGACATCAGTAATGCTACAAGACTGGTTCCTAGAGATGCAAGTGATTTCAGCAAGAGAATATTAAAAAGCCCATTTAGGGGCTGGGAAAAGATTTTTCAGAAGCAGTGCGCAGGGTAAAATTCTGGAAACATTTCCTTATTAAGAAGATCCATCACAATTGCACATAAAAAAAATTATATCCACATCCTGGTAAGGCACAATTGCTTGTTAGAATGTCCAAGTCTTGCTGTGTGCTCTTGTCACATTGGGAAACACCCTTCTGGCTACTTCTCTGCCACACTGAAAAGCAATCACATGGTGACAAGAGCACAGAGCACAGGTTTACAATACACGTGGTAGCATCCCAAGATCTGAATTGCAACCCAGGTGGGTGAAACTGTCAGGACCAATATATGCGGTATCAGAGAAGGGAGCAGAAACATATCCCAGAAGTACACCCTGCCTGTAAAGGGGAAGAATCAGTGTCAACTTTATGACAGCAGGTGTGCTGTAACTCCTCATGTCCCCAACAGCAGCCCCACCATCAGCCTATCACTTGCTCCAAGGGTGCCATCTCTCTCCTGTGATAGCATTCTTGTTGCCCATAGGCAGTGCTCACAGACACTTGCCATGGTCAAGCATGGGAGCTGTCTCGGGATTTAGCCTGACACGCTGTTTCCAGCTGTTGGCACTATACCACCTGTGCATGCTATAGTGCAAGAGGCACATCAGAGCTACCTACTTTGTATACACCCAAGTGGACATGGAAAGGCTCTTATCCAAGACCAACATCATGTAAAGCTTACTGATTGCTGAAGCTGAACCTTCAGAGCAATAGGATGACTGAGAATCACAGAATCACTGAATGGTAGGGGTTGGAAGGGACCTCTGTGGGTCATCTAGTCCAACCCTCCTGCCGAAGCAGGGTCACCTACAGCAAGCTGCACAGGACCTTGTCCAGGCGGGTCTTGAATATCTCCAGAGAGGAGA
>Ga0065711_1049466_pt1 | contig 11298 bp, 5 predicted proteins | sample Hoacrofraction12_FD_59098 | JGI IMG/M metagenome (GOLD analysis project Ga0065711, IMG submission 59098) | Hoatzin crop microbial communities from Cojedes, Venezuela - Epithelial fraction 12 v2 (version 2) | ecosystem: Host-associated > Birds > Digestive system > Esophagus > Crop | place... | reverse complement strand
AGGGAGGGAGAGAGAGAGGGCTAGGAGGCGTGCGGCGGTGAAGGAGATGCCTGTCCGCCCTTGGGGCTGTGAGAGCGGCTAACGCCGAGGCTGGGAGCGGCGCTGGGGGACGGAGCTCGCCCTCCGTCAACTTTCCTGGACCGCTCTGAACGTAGCGTGTATCGGCGTGCGGGGTGACCTTCGGCCGGGGCGAGCAGGGTGAGGGGGTCCCTCTTCCGCCGTTATTGCAGTGAAACGGGCTGAGGAAACGCCGCGGTGTTGTGGAGCAAGAAACATGGGACAGCTGGTCGCAAGGAAGAGCCTGCCTTGTTTTCTGCTTTTCTTTTGTGGCTATCATGATTTACAAGGTGGAAACGTGAAAAGCCAAGCCTGCCTTCCGGGACACAGCGATGTGGTGAGGATGCCTCCGAGTGCCAGAGACGGGGCTTTGTCCTCAGCAGCGTTTGTTTGCCGGTGGGCTCCGTTCAGTCATTGAAGGCAGGGGCTCAACAGCCCACGGTTATCGAGGGAGGCAGGATCTTCGCCATGGGATACGACAAGAGCTGGGTTTCGAGGAACGATAGCGACCATGCCCCATACCAGGCTGTGAGCAGGGCCCTGGCGCTGAGGAACGCCTCGGCTGGGCCGATGGGGTGGCAGGGCGGGAACGGCAGCCAGGCCGGTGTGGCCGAGGGCGAGGAACATGGCCAAGAGCAGACCTACAGGCACTTCACGACCACCGTGCAGATCGTCATCTTCGTGGGCTCGCTGCTGGGTAAGCGAGCTTTGCCGGAGGTCTCTGTTGGTGCGATTTGTTTGTCCTTACGGCCAGGGACTGCAGACCCAGTGGTGGTGGCTAGCATCGTTTGCCGCATTAGCAGCTCTTCTTTTTGTGTTTTAAGTCCTCAGGTGTATGATTTCATGTTCCTTGTGAATTTCTGATGTGTAAAAGCTATTACTGTAAAAAGTTAGATATTCATCACAGATGAGAACTTGCACATTATATGTATGTATTCCTTAGTAAACTCTTCTATCAGAATTTAAATGGGCAAAAATTTAACAGGTTGATTATACCCTGTAATGGGATCTGTTCCCTTTACCGTAGAAAGGGGCGTAGAGTGCTTTAAACAAGTTTTGCTGAATTTCTGTTTCACATTGCAGTAGTTCTGCATTTTGTGCCACAGATTGCTGGTGAATCCTTTGGAAGGACTTTATGCTGTAAACGTGTATAACCATGTGCAATCTTGCCCGCTTGTTGTACTTAAATTAGGAATCGTACACTTTAGATGTGTGGTAGTAAATGGATAATACATGGCTGTATGTGTATATTTGCTTGTTAGATGCTTATAGTACATTCTTTTGTTAGGAATACATGTGAATTTCTTACAAAAAAAAGGAGGGCAAAATAAGCCTTTTAGTGAGTCAGTTTAGCACTGTTTGGGAGATCAGTGAGCTGGATTTCAGTAAAATGCTGCTACCATCTCAGTCATTGAAAGCTAGTTATTGGAAATGGTGATGAGGCTTTAAACACGAGGTTTGAGTGAGAAACTCTTCAGCTTTCTTAGGTGAGTTCAGTAGGACTTTGCTGATGGTCGTTGGCTCGTGTTGTCAAGGATTTGAGTTTTGTCTTTCCTGATCTTGAGTAATGCTAAAATCTGTTTCTGTGGTCGTGGTATTTGATTCTAATACTGATTTTCTCTCAGTAATATTTAATATTACTTAAATAATATCTAAGAATATGGTAAGTATAGTCTTGGAACAACTGAGCTCTAGGCTCAGTCAGCGATACACTTACTCGTTATTGCTGTAAATCACTCAGGTTTTTGGCCTCAATTATTCCTCTGTCTGGTGGGGGTAATCCTCATGGTTATTGCTTTTTTTCTATTTAACACGTATGTAGTGTGGGGACAAGACTCTCTCATATGTTGGATAGTGCCTGCTGCAAAAGGATAGCCAGCAAATAGTGACCTAGAAATAACCAATTTGGATGAGGAAAGTCAGAATTTTAATTGTTTTATCTTTTTTGGGTTTTGAGCCTTAAGAGTGTACATTTGGGTCATATGTCCAGACTTACTTTCATGAGCATGAATCCTCAAATTTTGTTTGAAGAAGAAAACAGACACTGTCATGTAATCATGCTTTCAGCAGCTAGGAGTCTTTAAAAACCAACCAATCGAAAAATACCATAGCTATAAATTTTGCAAGACTGCTGTTAGTCATGGTTTGGCACTCCTGCAATTTGCCTTTGAGAGGAAAAGATTCGGACCTGTTATAAGGGGCTGGGGCTTATCTGCAGATTGGGTGGCTGGGAGGCTGATGAAGCTTCCAGATCAGTAACTTCTCCAGGCCTATCAAAGAGCAAAACAGGAGAAGTCATGTTTTGTTTTTTTTTTTTTAATATGAAAATGCAGTAGTCCAATGACGAATGTTATCAGCGTACCTCGTGAATTTACAGTGATGGAAACCAATTTTAACTATTTTTTTTTGAAACTGCCTTCTTTTCTGGTCTCCTTGCTGCCCCGAAACACTATTTTAAGAACATTTATGACACATGCTACTGTAACAGCTGAAAACTTGAGAGTCTTTAAAAATGTCTTCCCATATCATCTCTGTGAATGTACTGCTATTCCCTCTTTACTGAATTGAAACAAAGCCACAAAGAAGCTGAAGCTGTGATCTCCAGAAAGTCTCAGGGCTTTGGTGCTTGCATGCTGAACCCTCATACGTGCCAGAAGTTTTTCTTGTGGATGGGATGCACACTATCTCTGCATCAGCGGGGGAGAACAATTTGATATTTACCTCACGCTTATGCTTGCACAAATGCTGTTAATGAAGTTTTCCTCTTGATTTGTTCTCTGCCATGGTCCTTAGAGCGTGAGTGGAATTCAGCTCTTTTCTCCCTCAGGTAAGCCCCTCACTTGAGCTACGGAATAGCAGTTCTTTGGTCCAGTGAGTCTCAGGTTGCTCTTTGCAGAGGGGAAACCCTTCAAGGGGAGTTAGGACTATCCTTCTCCCTAAAGCATGAGATGAGGGGCACTGTCCTCAGAGGTAGCACGTGTGGGTTTGAATCCTTTCTGGTTTAGGAGGATGTGCAACTTGTACATCCCACAATGTCAGTGTATGTCCAAGCCACTTGGCTATGGGATAAAATAGCACTACCCTTTCAAAAGGGAAAAATGATTTCTGCTTCCAGCTTGAAAGGGAACAAACATATGTGCCTTAGTCTTGATAAAGAATATTGGGGTCTGATGTGAGCAGCAGTCTACAGCACGGAGAGGTCCAGGTCCTACAAGAAGGAACAATCACAGTCGGGGTTGTGAATTGAAGTTAGGTTCCTGCTGCGCGGAAAAATGTGATAGTGACAGGAAGTTATGAGAGAGATGTACACTATGTCTTTCTCTCCTTATTTGAGACCTGTGGGAACACTTGTAACAGTAGAGAAATTCTTGTGTTAGTTTTCCCTGTGTTGTGAAAGGACAGTGCTGTGGTGAGTGTTTCATGGCACCTGCTGAGAGCAAGAAAGAGTCAAACTGTTCTTTTTACAAAACACTGAAAGCACATCCTCAATTTATTTACTTATTTTAGGAAGCAATAGCAATGGTACTAGATTCTAGTATTTCTGTGTGCCTTTAAAAGGGATTATGTGGTTGTCACAAGCTTGCCAAAGCTTGAATCTGGACGTGACCTTAACGTGTACGTCAGAGGGTCTAACTGGTAGATCCAACCGGAAGTATCAAGAAGAGGCTTGCTAACTGGCAGGTTTTTTTCCTATTGTTTTTTATCGTAATTTGTAGAAAGTTTTCATTGTTAAATAATTCTGATTTTGTGAAGAATATTCCATGTTTGGAATAGACAAAACATAATTATTAGCTTAAAAATCGCTTATAAATTAGGGCAGTTGGAGATGAGAGTTCTCCAGATAACAGTTGTGAGTTACAGAGTTAATGAAACTATAATGTGATTAAATGGTACAGTTTTAAATAGCAGTTCATGTGACTTCGAGTCTGTTTGCACAAACTTCCTACTGTTGCTGTTCCACTGCTTGTGTGGAAGTTCTTGCTGAGCAGACTACCTATGATGTTAATATTCAAGGGCTGAAGAATAAGATGGGGTAGATCTGCATCTCTGTACTTTGAACCTGACTGATACTACCTGTTATGCGCTATGTTGGCTGTAGCCTACCAAGAGGTTTCAGCACAAGACAGGAGACACTGGAAGGAGGAATTTGGTCAGTTTAGTTATCCTGATCAGCAGCCCAGTTTGCCTCTATGAAGGAAAGATTTACGGTGTACTAAATACTTGCAGGCCATTTCTGTCTGTGATGCTTAGCTGAGCGCAAGAATTGGGGAATTCATCTGAGGAGCTTTAAATGCTTGGCACGTGTTAATGAACTTACTTACCAAGTGCACAAGGTGAGGTACCAAGTATGTATGAGACTAGAAGGCCTTGTTAGCGCTGTCTTCCTGTGCAGCTCCATGGTGAGTAATGCGAGTTCTTATAGTGATGGCATGTGTTAGCCTGTAATCCATCAGCTCAGGGCAGGGCTAGAATAAAATAGTGCAAACGCTTGCCACCAGTGTTTCTTGTTCCGCTGTTTGAACTGTACTTGGATGAGGGAGTGTGGAACATGTTGCAGAAGAAGACACAAGTGTGCTGAGCGTCAGCAAAAGAGCTAGGAAAAGACCCATGCCTCTCATTACCACTTTCCTTTTTTGATCCACACCCGTACTTGGCACTCCATGAAACCAAGAGAGTGGGTGCCTCGGGAACTCTGGAATGGGGGGTCTGGTGGGTTGCGCTCAGTACTCTGCTTTGGCCACAGCTGTGCAGGTACACTATGATTAAATCTGTTGCTTCTAAAAAAAGGTACTATAGGACAATAAAAGCCAAAATAATTATGCTGCTTCTGTCAACTCTCTTATATAAATGACTTTTTTTTTGGACCCTTCAATTGCCCCTAATTGGCTTAGCAAAACGAAAGCTAATGTGGTGAATTTCTGTAAGTAATGCTGCGACTTTCATTACCTTAAATATGAGGGAAAGTGAAAGGCACCAATGGGAGGAACTTGCTGATTTTACTGTCCACTGGAATGAGATGCAGGTGGGAGCAGTGTCGCATGAGAAGCAACACATGCTGTCCGCACCAATTCCCTTCGGTTGACTTAATCCTGTGTCGTAAATGGTGTCAGGAGATTCGAGCTTTGCATGTCCTGACTTGTTTTGAAAGGATGTAGAAGTTGTTAGTGGAAGGACAAGAACGGTAGAGATTTGCTTTGAGATTGATTGCTTCACTTCCACTAATCTTGCACAGACCTATCTGCTCTGCGGTTCCCTGTGTGTTCTGTCTGACTCAGGTTAGATAATTTTTTACTGCCTTGTAAGAACTGTAGGGGCTCTTTTGTTTTGTCTAACTTGTGTTTCAGGCCAGTTCCCTCCACCTACCACCAAATGGATGTGGCTAAGATGACAAAGTCAGTATTAGTTGTGGAAGTGAGTGATGATTTGTACTCAGAGTGATATTAGATAGGGTCCTTAGCTGGCAAATTCAAATAGCTGCTATCAAAGGAATCGTGGTGTTCACGTGAAGTTGATAAAAGGAAGGATAACATCTAGGTTTCGAACTACTGCCTTGTCAAATTATGAAAGTTTTGAAGATGGAGACCATATTCTCCATCCTCATGATTTTTCTTGGCATGTTACCCTGTTTGTCTGTCTCTGGGTTCTTGTCACAGAGTCTTTCTTTTGAATCTGTCCACTTCACAATGTTCTTCTGCCACCTGTTGCTGTAGTAGTAGACTGCCATCGGTGATACAAATCCATAACAAAAGCACTGTTTTTCATGGAGTTTCTAAAGTCGCTTCTCTTTGAGCAAGAGTAAAGTGCTGCTTGGGATTTTTTTTTTCTTCTTTAAATCAAAAAAAGAGATTTGATGAGTTTTACTGATTGTGCAGGGATTTTTTTGAGGAGGACTGACAAGTACCATTTGAGTGGTAGAGAAGGAAAATTTCTAGTGTTCTCATGTCTGTGGGAAGTTGGTTCTTCTTGCTGGAAAATGGTTAGGCTTCAGCTTTTCCATGATTTGTTGGGACCATAATGATTGTCATGTGCCAGAGCAATGCAGGGCGCTGGTAGTTGTGCCCATGACTCTCTCATTCTGCTAGCTTGTCGGTACCTTTCCCACATGTGGATAGGGATTGTTCTCACAGGGCAAACTGAGGAACCAGGAAGTTCAGGAGCCTTTCAAGAGGAGACCAATTTTTGTTGCGTGCTACTGTGGTGAAGAGTATGATTTGACTGACTGAGCTCAATGGGCCAGGAAAGTGAGACTCTGCTGGCTTCCCCCATAGTGACTAAGGGGCTGGGAGCTACATTTGGCTGTGCAGAAGTATCTGCATTGGCTTTACAGATGAGAGGACCCTAAGGTAAAGAAATTTGCACCATTCGAGAAGTCTTCTGTGCAGCAGTTCTGTTATATTGCCCTAGGAAAGTGTTCCTTGGTTTTTGTTTTCTGTTCCCGCCCCCCTTCTGAGACCTGTGTAAACTAGGTGCATTCTAGGTTTTCTCTTGTTTGTTCTCACATCGTGAAGACCATATAGTGAGATGGAGCTCATGCAGTGATCTCACTCTTCCATTTTTTGGGGCATATCTCAGGCTGTTTGGGGTGCTAATGCACAGAACATGGTGTGAGGATTAACTACAGCATGGTAGAATCACAACTAGCACTGCAGTATGTTTCAGTAACGCACAGCAGAGCAGCCAGCCTGCAAAGGGGGATCGTCAGTGCTGTTGGTGTTACTCATCGCACACAGTCAGAAGAAATAGAGGTTTCAGGTCTTTCAGTCTGAGGTCAGAGGGGTAGGGCAAAGTTTATAGGTTGTTTTTAATTGGATTCAATAATTTAAATTTGTAACCTGGTATGTGTAGTATTTTTTAATTCAGATAATTTCTTCTCTCCACCCCCTCCTCCAGCATGAAAAGAAAACAGCAAAAAGCTCTGGTGTATTCTTGGCTGCTATTCAAAAATGAATTAACAGTTTATGAAAATAGAGTATTTGAACATGGTAACTGTGAAAAAATATTAGCTATTTCATTCAGAATAATATGGAGTTACTGCTTTTACTCTTGTGGCTGTCACTAGTTTGAAAAAGGATACATGTGAACAATGATTTAATAGGTGACAGCTGATGAATGGCAAATCAAAGATGGTTTTTTTTTAAGGACTTATGATGACATAGGGCTCCTTTTCAAAGCAAGTAAACTTTTAATAGCTTTCTTTTTTGTCAAAGATGATTCACGAGGTCAGGTTTGCAGTGGATATAGGAATAGAGCAATAATGCTCTACAGAGGATGTTTTTCTCTTGCCATTAGAGGTAATCAATCTGTAGAGACCAGTTATTGCTTTAGCACAGCAACCAAACCTTTGACAGAATCATAGAATTGTAGAATAGTTTGGGTTGGAAGGGACCTTTAAAGGCCATCTAATCTAACCCCCCTGCAGGGACATCAGAAGGAGGAGGGAGCGTCACTTCTGAGCTCGCTCTGGGAGCGGTTGCTGGAGGTGACTGCGGTTGCCTTCAGTTGAGTGCAAGTGGTGGGAGGGGATCTTGGAAGAGAAGAAGAGGATCTCCAGAGAGCGCTTGTAGCCAGCGTGCACACTGAGCTTAGCTTGAAAGGGAGAGAAGATTGATGGGTGAAATACACTGGACAACAGCACCTTCTGTCATTCTCGGGAGGAGGGAAAGGAAGACCAGGACTAACAGTTGTGAGGGAGATCAAGATATAGGCTCTGTCACTCTTAACATGGATTTTTCCACAGTTCACTTATTTACATACGAGTTTGCATACTAATATGACTGCAGTTAAATGGAGGAGCTTATATGAGTAGTGCTTTTCCTGATTGTAGCGTGGGTGTAGCTGGATGTTCGTGTTGTGTTAGGTCTAGATGAGATTATATCCCATTGTCATGGTGTGTAGTTTCTATTCTTTTAATATTTCCCATGTCTGAGAGTCTGCATGTGCTCCTGAGGTTATTTGAGTCTGTTCATAATTTTCATGTTAGCCAAGTAGATAAAAATGCATGAATTCCTTCTTTAAAAAAATCATTCTTTTCAGTCATGTAGGGAAAAAACCCCGACACATTAGACAATTGATGAAAATTATAATGAGAAAGAGATGTCCTCAGTGCCAGTGTTTACTCCCCAGACTGAATTTGCATCTCGCAGCTAGTAAAAAACGCACAGAAAGTATCCCAAATAATCCCAAATCCCGGAAACTATTCCCAGGCCTTGTAGATCAGTGCCTTAACTGGGGTTTGAGGAATGAGGCTCTTTGTTACTTTTGTCTTCCCACATCTGTCTTGTACAGAAAGAAATTTCACTGGACAGATTGATGATGCTGTGATACAGTTTGAACTCTAATCTAGTTGTTACAGCCCTCTTTTGGAAGCTGTGGGTTAGATTGGTTACTTCCTGGTTTCTAACCACGCTGTGACGATATCAAAGGGAGGTGTCCTTTGAAAGAAAACAGTGCACTTTGAGACAGATACCAGATTTCCAAGTGAAAAGTGAAGCCCTGCTGCCTTCCCAGTGTCCTGCAGAACAAGCAGAGGCAAGGCTTCAGGCTCGCCCCTCTTCCTGAGGGTTTCCCACAGTCAGTTTGGCTCCAGCCTCTCCCTGCCCTTGAAACTGATTTTCATCTCTTTGTCTTGACATCTGTGCACAGCAGATGTAAAATGGAATTGTTACATCAGCTGATTTATAAAGGGATAGATCCCATCTGGGGTACAATCCTTAAGTAAGTTGCAGTCTAGGTAACATGTTTGTAAAGGCGAATGTACACTTGTATTTGTATCTTGGAATAGCCACCAGTGAAGTTTGCCATGGGCATGTCTATAGAGAACGAAGGAGGGATTCTTGCAGTAGAATATACTGCAGGTACATGATTAAAGGCTAGACAAAGAGAATTTTTAAAGAATGGGGAGCACATCTGCAATAGCTCTAGCAAAAATTTGTAGCCTTGCCCCTAGAAAGGATAGAACCATCTATGGGGGAAAAAAAAAAGTGCATCAAAGGTTTGGGGATGGGAAGGATGATGTATTTTTTTTCTACGGGTGTCACTTAGAGAAATTGGAAGTGTTTTAGATGAAATCTTCTAAACCAGACACTTTGCATAGATTAACTTTGTTGCTGATTAGGTGGATTAGTTAAAGTTTGGCAAAGCAAAAAGTGACTGAAAATCAAGAAGCATCAGGTGAATGTAATGATATGAGTGGTAATATTTGCATGTAATAATAATTGCAGGATAATAACATATTATGGTGTCATAACATCATGGTAATATTTTTGTCCTGCCTTTTTCTATGTGTGGTTCCAAGCCTCAGGAATGATGGACCCTGCAACAGTAAGCCCCGTTCAGTTTGCACCCTTGATAAAGCCTGTCTGGAACAGGTACTATGCTTTTGCTTTTTATGTGTTTTCAGGTGAACCACTAAGCAGTTCTCTTTGGAAGAAAAATTGAGTTTGGGGAGTGGGTGAAGAAGAGGGGTTGCGAGCGGCTCTGTGGTTCCCGTTGCTATGGACACTGCTCTTCTTCCCCTGCTTCAGTAGAGGCTGCTTGGCTGGCGGTGGCTGAGGGGCTGCTCAGACAGCACCGCCGCCTTGTGAAAGGGAGGCGCTGGGAAAATAGCGATTTACCCAGTCCGGAAATGTGCGAGATGCAATGATTTATACCTGTAATGCAAGTGCCTGATACTCTGGGCATAGTGTATGCTAGAGTGTTCCTCAGACACGTACTGGGGGGTTAGCCAATGTCTTTAAACGTTTTGTGTGTTGAGGATGTTAAACTGATCCCTATTTAGCCTGAAACTGATTGATAGCAGTCATTTTACTGTCTGCAGTCCCCATGTGAACACTTTAATGTCAGATGCGAGCCAGAGCTGTTTAACTAAGTGACTGGATGTCATGTTTTGCTTCTGATTGTGAGTTACATTTGCTGAAGTGCCAGCTGGTGTATATATCACTGACTGTTTTGAACTTCGGTGAAAGTGTAGATACATCAAGATTTTGTTTTGGATACTATGGGCAGTAAGTTAGTGTTTCAGGCATGAATGAACCCAAGCACTTAGGAAGAGTTTTGAATGGTATTAGTTCTGTTACTGATCTCATTTATTGGCTTGCTATTGAGCAGGAGCCATGAGGACTTAAATGAAGTTTTTATTCTCTTCCGTTCATCCTTAATTTCTTTTTTGTGTGGTGTTGGAAAAAGTAAGCTTGGCACTTACTGGGAACATTTTTCAAGGTCTAGGAAATTGTGTACTTTTCTCTCACTTAGAAAAGATGCTGGTAAGTGTTTAGGTGCTGCTGAATCTCATAGGCTGATGAAGGCGAACCTGCTTCAGCTCTGTGTCTTCAGGTCCAGCCGTAACAAGGCTGAGCACACATTCCCAAGAGGCACACATGCACACAATACATGTATATATATATGCACGAGCAGCCACACAGATGACACAGAAAGAAAATGCAGCACTCATACAAACACAAAGAGCATCAGTGGCCTCGTCCTCTTCCTCTCTCTTGCTGCTCAGGATGAAAGCCCATTAGTATAAAATACATAAGCATATACACGTACAGACATTAATATGGATTACTCTGTAGTAGCTGGTCTTAGACACCCAGTCTACCCAGTAGCTGGCCCAGGATGCCCTGGTTTCCCAGTTGCCTCATGCACAAGACACACAGATGTAGATGGGTCTCTCCAGGAGCTGGCCCAGAGCTATGACCTTACCACCAGCTGACCTCCAAGTCCCAAGGTCTCTCTGGTAGCTGGCTTGTACCTTGTCTTCCACTAGACAACTTTCAGAGCCCTCTTGTCCCCCCTGTTATCTGGCCCAGAGGTATAGCCACACCAATATTTGCCTCCTAAGGATCTTGTTGTACTTGCTGGCTAGTCTGGCTTGATTTTTGTGGTGATTACACACTGACATACACACCAAGACAAATGTACACTCTCTGGTCTCTCCAGTTGTTGCCACCCTGATGTGTGGGCCCAGATGTCCTGTGGTCTGACTCCAGTTACTGCACTTGGATCTCTGTATGCACACAGACCTATGGAGTAGAGAGCCACGAAAAGAGTCAGAAACAGAGTTTAATGAGAAGACAAGGATAGACTGTATTGATCAGGTGCAGGGCATGGCCAGACAAGCATACTGACCAAATGCTAGTTTATAGATGGCTTTTATCCCCCTTTCCCTCTAGTGTTCCACATATGTTCCTTCCCAAGCCACCTTCAACTCTCGCTTTCCCCACCTTCCCCCCCCCCCCC
>Ga0065711_1049465_pt1 | contig 11299 bp, 10 predicted proteins | sample Hoacrofraction12_FD_59098 | JGI IMG/M metagenome (GOLD analysis project Ga0065711, IMG submission 59098) | Hoatzin crop microbial communities from Cojedes, Venezuela - Epithelial fraction 12 v2 (version 2) | ecosystem: Host-associated > Birds > Digestive system > Esophagus > Crop | place... | reverse complement strand
CATCCCATCCCATCCCATCCCATCCCATCCCATCCCATCCCATCCCATCCCATCCCATCCCATCCCATCGGGAACAGAGGCAGAGCATTTCTCCCGCATTGACAGGGTGGTTCGAGGGGCCCTGAGCGAGACCTGACAGACAGGTACAGCCAGTTACGCAGCCCCCCCCATGTTTCTCATCGCTGCCAGCAGGCAAAATGCCTCAGAAGTATGCACAGCTGCTCCATCCCTAAATAACATTGGCTTGTGTAGATGGCTGTCCCGCTCTCACCCTAGTACCACTCTGCTCCACAAGGATTAATCACGCTCCTTGGGAGCTAGTCAAAATTTCCCTCCAAACAGTAGCAGAAGGGTTTTACCTTTCCTGTCTGAAGGTCTGAATAAAGTATCAGGGAAGACAACAGATGACTCCAGGTCTTTTGGATAATCTTCTTTAATCTCGTGAAATCGTGGTATTCTAGCTCCCGTGAAATTGGACTTGTCAAAGATGTCAACAGCAATAACTGCGGGGAAAAAAGTTTCTCATAAAATTAACTTCAAAGCTTTCAAATTTGATATTGTGACAAAATGAAACATGATTGAAAGGTTAAAATATCCGCACAACGCCAAGAAGACATTTAAACCCCAAAATACACAGTTAAATTTAATGTCTTCAAATAATACCTTACACGACAACTAAAAGATTACGTGTCACCCTTATGTTACATTTATCAAGTTATAAATTTATTTTGCAGTGGAAAGGAATTCACTAGACAGTACCTCATACTAGGAAACACTACTGCAAACATTGGAAATATAGAAGTGGCATGTTCTGATTTCAGACTTGCTTCTTGTAGGAAAGGCTAAATCTGCTGCTTCAGAAACACACTTTTGCTACATCTGTTAAATTGCAAAGTCAGCTAAGCAAAGAAAATAACCCAGATTTTACCTGGGACTACTCCTTAGTCCTCCAGTGCCTTCTCTACATTAACAGTTCCTCTCTGGCTCACCTCACCAGCTCTGCCTGCTGTCTAACTGCCAAAATATTTAAAAGCAGCTGAGCTGGCTCGAACTTTCCCATTTAAGAGCAGTCACTGAGTGCCAGTTTAGATGTTCTAATAAAAGTGAGAAGCTGGAAGTCCTGGGGGCAATCCTACACGGAAAGCTGTGATCCACTGCAAATTTCTCTATGAAGGTATATCCAAGTTAAGATCTGCAAACTCCCATTCCTTTCCTAGTCTCTACATAACTCCCAGATGGGCCATTAGGAAACTCCATTAACACCGTGTTCACCTGGAAAAACTGTTCAAAAGAAAACAGACCCCTTTCAGGCCAGAGTTGCTTCATCCCTCCCAAGCTCATACCTTTTTACTCAAGAAGAGCTGGCTGAAAAAATCAGGATTTACAACCTGCAAGAAATTCTGGGTTTTGTTTTCATCTCAGTTCAGTTCAGTTAAAATACTGAGCATACTTATTTCTGAGTGTGAAAATAAAGATATTTGGATTCTGATAGTCCTGAATCAAAAGGAAATATTTCATTTTTAGTTTATTGAACAGAAATCAAAGTATTCCAGTTTCACTTAGTTCAAAAATAATCCCTCCCCCCTTCAGGTGATGCAGGACTTTATAAACTTTGTAGCTTGACTGTCTCATGCCTTTTTATGCCCCTGTGCCTGTGGACATGAAGCATGCTCAGGACAAGGTTTGTAGGCAAAGGTAAATTCACTTCTTAATACCAATGGGTGTAGTTGGGAAAATAAGACAAGCTTTTGGGCACATAAGTCCTTCTCCAGGTCTGAAATAAAAGCAGCAGCTTGAAAAGCTAAATACAAGTTTAGGCTGATAATAATTTAGACCAGCTCTGAAAGAAAAAACAGATAGCAATGCTGCTCGGGAGGGACCTCTGAAGGTCACCTGACTCAGTCTCAGCTCCCACTCAGAGCAGGACTATCACCAACATCCGATCAGCTCAGACTGTTGGTACCTGGGGAGAAAACGGGGAAAGAGGTTGACCAGGCTGTGGTTGCTGTGCTTCACTTGTCCATGTACCGCGGGGACACCTGTGAAGTCCATCACAGTCCTGCAAGTGCAGGAGCTGCTATCTGCTTGTCAGAGGCGACAATTACTGTGATAGGTCGGGAAGGTGTCTTGGTACATCTGATGTTTCCTTCTGAGCTTAGACCCACTCTGCATATTTTGGACCCCAAGGACTTTGCTCTGATGATGGTTCTCCTCCCCCTCTACTCCGCCCTAGAGAGGCCCCATCTGGAGTACTGTGTCCAGTTCTGAGCTCCCCACTTCAAGAAAGATGCGGAACTACTGGAGAGAGTCTAGAGGAGGGCTACGAGGATGATGGGGAGACTGGAGCATCTCTCCCACGAGGGAAGGCTGAGGGAGCTGGGCTTGTTTAGCCTGAAGAAGAGAAGGCTGAGAGGGGATCTTATAAATGCTTATAAATATCTTAAGGGTGGGTGTCAGGAGGATGGGGCCAGACTCTTTTCAGTGGTGCCCAGTGACAGGACAAGGGGCAACAGACACAAACTGAAGCATAGGAAATTCCATCTGAACATGAGGAAGAACTTCTTTGAGAGTGACAGAGCACTGGAACAGGCTGGCCAGTGGGGTTGTGGAGTCTCCTTCTCTGGAGATAGTCCAAACCTGCCCGGACGCAGTCCTGTGCAGCCTGGTCTAGGTGACCCTGGTGGCAGGGGGGTTGGACCAGATGATTCCCAGAGGTCCCTCCCAATTCCTACCATTCTGTGATTCTGTGATGGGTTTTTCAAGGCTGGGAGGGTGTCTGAAGGCTTGGATAGGTGATTCTGAGTAAAATACCTTTCAGCAGAGGAATTTCTACAGAAGATGATTTTCTGGGTAGGTTCCAGGCTATGAAGGCATGTGAAAATCAGAGGTATACGACCAACAGTAGGGATTTTTTTTGTACTGCAGTAATTCTTCAGGTGGTGGTGGTGTGATTCTTTCAAAAACGTGATCTACTATGTTCAACTATACTAGGTATTCTCAAAAGGCATTACTTTTACTTACAAACTTTGTCCCTCCTACCATCTGTACAACAATGTGGCTGCAACAAAATGCCACACAGAGCAGTGGCACGGCCCAGAAGGAAAACAGATCAGACATCTCCCAGGAGGGCCCCATGGCAACGGAGAGATATGGATCAAGGCTCAATTGACTTGAAATGAATGCACTGATTAGATTAGAAAATCCAAGTACGTTGTTTCTCAGTGGGTACTGCTAAAACAAATAGCTAGCACCTCCATCCAGCACATTTTTAAAGTTCTAATACAAAATGTCAGTTTTCAACACAGATACTCACTCATGTTAGTGGTAACGATGACAAAAGGTCTCATGTAGGTTTTCTTCATGTTCTGGGCCACGTTGTTGAAATATTCCTCATAGTGCCTGAGCAGGTGAGCGGTGCCACCCTCCGTTCGCTGAATTTGCTCCCAGTGCTCCTTGTTGCTGGGGTCCAGTAGAGCACTGCCCACTTTGATAATATTCTGAGAAACAAAGTACAAGCCTAAACTATGAAGCAAACAAAGCGCTGGGTTTCAAGTGAGGAATATTAAAAATGATTGGCATTACTGCCTCAGGTGAGAGTATAATGAAATATTTTAATGCAGTCATGTTCCACTGAAGCCATATGAAAATATGCACACCAATTACTCACCCTGAGGTTTTTTTACTTTTCATAAAGCAAATCCCTCCAAACTTTTTATGAGCAAAGTAAGACAAAATTGGAGGCTGTAAGAGAACTGCCTGCTTTCTTTCGCCTTTATTACAGGAAAACTAGCAAGAAAATGCAGAAGGGAAACCTAACCATGTTTTCTTTGTCTTGGAGAGATGAAAGACAAGAAAAGCAGAGCACTTGGTATGTACACTGAAGAACTCCCCCAGAGAAATCAAAATAATGTGATATGTTAAAAATCAGAAGAAAACCATAGATGGCAATATTGTTTTCTCTTTTATTTTGATTTTTTTTTCTTTTTTTACTTTGTTGATTCCTGGCTAACTAGGAAGTTGGTGGTGAAGACAAGAGTGAATATTAACTTGAATATGCAAACTTGAAAATACGTAAGAAAACTTCAATCATGTTGTTCTCCCCCCATTTTTATGTTGCTTACGAATGGTGTCAAAAAAGAAGTTCTAGCTGAGGACATGCCCCTTCTGCCCTTTCTTACAAGAATATGAAGAAGGACCCTCGGGCTGAATGGAAGAAGACTCCCAAAGAGAGCGCTAAATGACTCAAATGGGAAAGGTGCTAAGAAGTTTTTAATCTTGGTGTACATATGAACTATACTGTTGTGTCAAAACCTAATTCTTAACTAAGGTAAAACTTGCACAAATAATAGTAGGAATTAATCACCTTAAGCTCTAAAACAGCCAAGGCAAATATTTAGGGTTCATTTAGGAGCAGACGGGAAAGATGCTATATTCTCTAAGTATTGTCTGAGTTGCTAGCATGTACTGGAGATAAAAGGGGCTGCCAGCATGAGCACCTTTATCTAGGGTGAGAAGCACTACATGGTTCCCCAGGAATGCAGGAGACACATGTTGTACTTGTTACCAGGCCTCCTTGGTGTTTGTGAAAGTTATTTATGTTTTGGTTTTTAATCTATTTTCCAGGCTTCTACCTGAGACTATTAAAAAAAAAAATTTCCTTCTCCCCTTATGCTCCCTCAGCCTATGATGTTACCCCTGTTTCTCATGAGCTTTACTGGTTAGTTTTCAAATTCCTGACCTATCCTAAAAATATTTAGGGAGTTCTTCGAAACATCATCTGTATGAGTTTCAGTGCCAAGTGCAGAGGTTTCCAAACCATTTTTTTTCCTTTATTGTTCTTATTTCTACTTAAGAAAACATGCTAAAAACAAAGTTCCTTCCCAAGATCTGAATGGAGGAATTCATTAACTCCACAGCCTGCAGATCTAAGTTTGCCAGCACAGTGTCTCCTCAAGAAAGGAAAAAATGAACTTCTTAAAATCTGATGCATCTAAAATGTTTAATGTTTCAGAAGGTCTCCCCTCTCTGTTGACTGTACAGCCCAAGACACTGAGGAATTTTCTCAGCCACATCTCCTCCTGCTCCCACCTCCCCAGGGACAGGTTCTCTCCTTCTGCAACTTGGCCTTGCTCGGGGTCTCCAAGTTCAACCCAAAGTCTGCCTGACCTGGCTGGTCCTCCTGGAGTACTGTGAGCCGTGAGCTGGGTGTAGCACAACTTCAAAGGGAGCCAGACCACCTCTGGCCAGCACAGAGGCGAGTCTCGGCCCATGGAGAGTTTCCAACATTGCTGTGCTGGTGCCTGAGCTCCAGGCTCTGCTAGCACAGGTCCAGAAGGATGTTTTAGCTTGGACTCTGTGCTGTACCATGTTCAGGATCTTTGAAATAGTATCGGCAAGTGCGGACAGCAGTACCCCGTAGCACACACGGCAAAGAAGACAGCTCTACGAGCCTGACGTGAGTCACCCAACCTTCACATTTTCAGATCACAGAAAACTCCCAACTTCCTCCACATCTCACATTTTTCCACCACAGCTACATGTTTCCCCTAGACAGAGAGGGTGCTACACCTTGTCCTCTAGACTTGGTCAGGCCTTTGCTAATAACTGGGTCTTTCATAAATGCTCTGACTCGCGGAAGCCCTCTGGCACGCATTTTTGTACGTGCCTGCATCACTTAAAATATCAACACGGTATAGAACGTCTTTTAGTGTACCAGCTCTTTAATAAACATGACTCAAGTGTTTTCAAACTGAATTATAAGAAACTTTCAGAGTCAGTAAATGGCTCAGTTATCTCACTGCAAATGTAAATGAAAATGATCACATTAGGCAGGGTTTCCAACAAAATTCAATATGGTACACAAAGCTATTTTAGCCAGAAATAACATATCAACTTGATTATTTTTTTCACTTGGGGAATTTTGCTTTTGGTTGTTACTATGACGATATTTATTATAACAGCACTTTCTATGACATTTGTATTACACACACATATGTGTGCATACACACATGCATAGCCATCTTCCCGCACTAAATTGAGATGATTGACCCATTTGTGAGACAGATGAAGCAATTCCATGATTTTCGCTCCACCTTGGTCAAAGACAAATTTAATTATGCATTGCCCATAACACTTATACGGGGAACTGTAAAGGCTCAGCACAGTATACAGTATCTCTCTTACCTCATTGAATTCCACGTCCCTCGTGGCTGCCAAGTCAAACCCTTGCTGCTGGCTCTCATATTGGAGGACCCGGATCATCACCTGGTAAGCTGTCCTCACGTCATTGCCGTACAAGCTGTGTGTGTATTTGGTGGCATTCTGCAGCACTCTCACAATCCGTATGGTTTTGTCTCCGTCCAGCTTGGTCTCATTGTGGTGTAACTTCTCATTCTGAATCAGGGACAAAAAGGAAGAAGAAACCCAATGGTGTATCTTATGTATTTTTTGTACTTCATTTTAGTTACAAAGATAATAATCATTTAGGGATTTTAGGCACGAAGGAGTTGTTTGATCAAAATGGTGTTTGTCTTGAGAAAGGGCTGACAGGACAACTCAACAGAAAATATAACCGAGAGCCAGAAAAGCACAAGGGTCCTAATGTGAAATGAGGGGGTTCAAGGACTCAGTCAAAAGATGGAGTGCAGGGACATCAAACTGGAGTCGGAACTGATGATCATTTAGAAAATAAAGGCAAAAATGAGAAAACAGAGCTTACCACGATTTTTAGATCCACAAAAGTGTTGGTGGTGCAGTTGAAAAGCTCAGGAGGCAGCCAGCCCTTTTCAATGCTACAATGGCGAACTGCATTTCCTGAAGGAAGCAAAGTGTTAATGACAGATAACATTCTGAACTGTGCTGCGTAAATCTTCATAGATTTCAGGTATCTTAGACTTTCAGATTTCCTACATTTTCAAGTTTCTTAGATCTATGCACATATTCCACTTTCCAAACCTGGGATTCCTGTCTGAGAAAAGTTAAAGACTACTAATCTTCATGAATCGTTTTCCTCAGGCTTTCGAGAAAAGTCAGGCAAACTTCAAGATCTGCCCAACCCCTCTCTGCCTTGCTGCCCTAACATTTTCAAATTAATTCAGCAATTTATTTATGCCAAATATGAGAAAGACTGTGCACTTCCTAAATATTTCTGAAAACGTGTCCCTGCTCAGATTTCTGTGCAACAGCCTACATGTGAAGACGTCCCGGATAAACGCTGTCTTCCTGTCAAAACACGCTAGCACCTTTGCACACTGCACACAGTAAACGCTTCAGCCAACACATGTAATTGCCTTTTGCCACTTGTGGATGGTCTATGAGCAGCTTATTGTTTAATTTAGCCTATGATTTTGTACTATTTGTCAAATCATTTTAAAATGTGACTCTCGGCTGTGGATCCTTCACAGTGAATTGCAAGCAATCAAACTTAGAATTTACATTATGCTAGTTAATTTGCACATAACATATTGCATGTGTCTAGGCCATTTAATTACTCATATTTAAACAAAAATTATAATGAATTGAACAATATCTAATTATATTATTTCTCTTCCATGATTAGCTGAATACAATTAAACCTCAGATTCTTAGTCTGAACATTCATTATTATAAAGCTTACTTTTTTGAATGGTCTGTGAAATTCACTTAAAACATGCATTTCCCATAACTACTCCTGCCTGCTAGCCTATTTGCTAGAAGAGACACTGGGGTCAACCACTAAAACAGTGCAGAAAACTTACTGTAATTCAACTTTACACTGTTTAATAATGTAAATATTCTTCACTCAAAAAAAAATAATAACCAATTCTATCTCCTAAAATCCTCAGAACAGGAGCTTGGTCGATCACAAATCTGCTGCACACTTACGGGCAGTGGCCTCCCCCCAGTAATATCTGGGGAAGTCACAGAACCATTTGTAACTCACTGAGCCTGAGGACTGCTCGCAGCAGAGTTACCAGGCCCAGGAACAAGACAGAGCTTTAATTTCCCACAGAACAGCCTTTGGAAAAGACTGTGAATTCTGTTTTCAAAAATCTGATAAATGTTTTCAGGGACACACGTGAAAAAGCAGCTTGTCATTTGCTTGCTGTACAAAACAGCTCATGTCTTTTATAAAATGCATTTTTCAGCCATCTGACTTTAGAGTTAGAGAAAAGATGTTGGGTAGAAAAATGCAAGTTCTGTTCTAACTCTTAGCTTTACTAGCCTGCAATGCTAGTAAAGCAATCATCACATAAATGATTTTCCTCATCTGTCTTTGCCCAGAGGAGCTGTACCATTAAAGAACATGTACAAGTCACTAGAAACTAAAAGTTACATGTGTAAGAATCGCTTGCTAACCAGAAAATAGAAAATGGGACTGTGCTTTTTTGAAAATACAGACACAGAATTTCTGTTCTTTACATGTATTTATCTCCTGCACTTTTGTACTTCTTTATTGCTACAATTCCAAATGTATTTTAACAGTTCTTGAGTTTCAGCTAGCTAAACTTCTCTGCTTGTGATAAGCATGAGCTGTGCTGTAATCTCTAGACCCAACGAACTAATGTCATTCCCTATGTACGCATTTTTTTCTCTTTTTTTTTCCCCTCAGACAGGCACTTAGATAAAGTAGTTAATGTTTTACCCAGGGAACTTACCCACTGATCCCTTAGGACAGGGCACAGCAGCTGGCTGGCCAAACTTGGTCTGTGGCCACCAAATACCAGCCTCGAAAGCTTTTGGACAGCCATTATAAATCACTGAAAGCAGAAAAAGAAAGGATGCAATTTTTTCTGACAAGATTAAAAATCACTACAAGGAGATATTTCAACCTGCCTAAAGCACCTTCCGGTAACTGCCAAGCCCCGTCAGGATACCTGCCCTCTGCAGCGCCTTCCAAGCTGCAACCCATCAGCTGCTGCTCAGCCAGCAGCGCGGGCAGACAGGTACAGGCAGAGGAGAGCTCAGGATGATTATGGGGCTTTGGATTCTGGCTCTGCCTATCTCTGCCTGCTCCTTTATTGTGGGAAAACGTTTCTCCTTCATTTCACCCACACACCAAGGCGAGGCGGCTGCTGCAGCAGCTTTGTGCTGCTCACAGGAGGAGGGTGGGTGGGTGAGAGGAATGGCAGGATGGGCGAGATGGGGAAGGGAGGCGGAGGGCACCGGGCGCACGGCACAGACTCTGCGGGCGGAAGGTGTGAGGGCTCTCGCCCGTCTCTTCAGCTGCAGCACAGCTTTCCCCCCTAAGCTAGCCACATTTCCATCCAAAGAAAATCAAAGAAGTAGGAGCTTTTTCCTTTTGCCCCAGCCGCCACGAGGCACACTGGCATAGCCTTGGGAGGAGGGGTGCAGGTCTAGGCTGCCGCAGCTCCCGTTGCCACTGCTGGGGCCACGCCGCCGGGCTCCCACACGCCCCAGGATGCGGCTGCGTGCCCACCGCTGCACCCCCATCTCCCCCTGCCCCTGCCGCCCGGCGGAGCAGCAGCGCTGGCTGGACAGGAGGTACCTTCACAGCCCTTCAGCGTAACTTCAGCGAAGGGGTTGTCGCAGCGGTTGCACTGCCGCCCGATGACGCCGGGTTTGCAAGGACACTGGCCCGTCTCCATGTCGCAGGCGCGCGTGTGGGAGCCGGACGGGAAGCAGTCGCAGGGGTAGCAGGTGTCGCTGCTCTGGGGCCTGTAGTAATTTGCCTAGAAAAACCAAAACAACAGACATGTGGTGCTTGACTTCTATTCCACATTACTCGCATTTCCAAAATCCTGCTCTAGCAGCAAGTGCATCACAAAAGGGCTAATTTTGCAAAGCATGGGATAATAATGATATCACTGTTAACAGACAATGTAATAGCTATGGGAAGTGTGCTGTGCAAGCCCTGGCAAGGCAGAGAGGCAGAGCTGAGCGCCGGGGGGGTGGCTGCACTGCCCCACGCCACAGAGACCCACGGTTCAGACCACCGATTGCAGAGGGGCAGAAGGACCACATTGCTCCTCGTGTACTTGCTGTTGGTGACCAGCAAATGTATTCTGGGAGGATCTGCAGTTTTCTCTGCTTTGCAATTCCACTCCTGTACAGCATGAACAAGCCAGAGACGAAGCTTCTTGCACTGTCCATTTGTTTCATGTACAGGGAGGAGAGCAACCAACGACCACGTATTCAGATCGCGTCTGTCAATGCTTTTGATCTGCGGCGTCACGCGATTACACAAGCGCCTGGCACTGGCACCCCACTGACTGTTTAACGCAAGAGCTGCTGTGTGTCCTGCTGGCATTTAGGAGAGGAGAACGGGGCCAGATTTGCTAGCTCTGGTCTGCACAGGCACAGCTCCTCTGTTACTCAAGGCTATTGTAAAACCTATTGTGAAAAGTCCTTTGTCAAACCTTCAGGAGGGAGCCTCCCGCGTCCCCGTCTGTCCCTGCCTGTCCACAGCAAATTCCTCTTCAACTCGACAGAGCTGGCACTGAGGAAAGTGTTCAGCCTCTCGTATTATTCACCTCCCTCCAGCTGCTGGGCCTTTTGCTGGCCCATTGCAGAGGGGAGAGCTGCTCCCAGCTGGCCGAAGCTTTCATGGCTGTTACTCACTTGTGATACACAGAACACCACTGGCACTCCTCCGCACCCAGGTCTGATCTCCCCCGATAAGCCAGGCTGCACTTCAGAGAGATCAGAGCCAGGCTTTCATCCTCTCAGTTTTGCTTTTCAAACGCAAATAAGATAAGAGCTGTACAGTAAGATTTTGTGAAGGGCGGTGCCAGCAAAATGTTTTAGGCAAAGATTAACTACACTGCGCACATATATATGATACAAACCACAACTGTGTGTACTTTTTCCCAGATGCTCACTTCTTGTAGTTATTAGTGCTATAGTTACTTTTTAAACTGAAGAAATTTTGACTTAAGACAGGTTTCTCTTGCTTACCTTGCAGTGGCATTCTCCATTGGTCTTGTTGCAATCAGAATCAAACCCTTTGCTAGTCTCACAATTACAAGGACCACAGATGGGATTTCCCCACCAGCCTCTGGGACAAGGCAGGTCAATTCTATAAAAGAAAATCACAATGAAATGAAGTTCTTTTAAGCTTCCTCTTAAAAGCTGGGAAAAAAAATGAGCTTTGGGCCAAATCTGCACTCGACTCCATTAGCTTATAGAGTGGATTGTATCTCACTGCAGCAGACAAGACTCAATATATATATATAAACACATATAGAATATATATATATATAAACACATATAGAATCATAGAATGGTTTGGGTTGGAAGGGACCTTAAAGATCATCTGGTTCCAACTCCCCTGCCATGAGCAGGGACATCTTCCACTAGA